>Ga0209578_10002496_pt1 | contig 15153 bp, 12 predicted proteins | sample tdAd472_FD_187127 | JGI IMG/M metagenome (GOLD analysis project Ga0209578, IMG submission 187127) | Marine sediment microbial communities from the Atlantic coast under amendment with organic carbon and nitrate - tdAd47.2 (SPAdes)... | ecosystem: Environmental > Aquatic > Marine > Coastal >...
CGTACCCGAGCGGCTATCCGCGCATGAGTGCCGACTTCCCCGGCGAGGCTCAGTCGTTTGTCGAAATGTGCTACGGCGGCGAGACGCGGTCGCTGTTTCTGCAGGGCTGCGCTGGCGACATCCGACCGAACCTGCCCGGCTATCCATACCGCTGTGCCGACGAGGCCGACATTCAGTGGGCGGGCCGTGATCTGGGGGGAGCGGTTGTGCGGACGCTCGCTCGCAATGTTACTCGCGAGGAACTCGCGCAGCGCGCGGACTACTACCCGATCAAAGTGGCGAGTTCAGTCATTTCGCTGCCCGGCAAAAGAAGCCGTGTCGACGCCGAGTTGATGGCGATGAAGATTGGACCGTACCTGCTGCTGACGATGCCTGGCGAACCGATGGTCGAGTACGGCTTCAAATTAGAACGCGCCATCGCCGACCGCGCGACACCAATCATCATCGGTTACGCAAACGGCAACATCGGCTACATCGCGACGACAGATGCGTACGAAGTGGGCGGGTACGAGCCCAATACGTCGAAGCTTGCTCCGGAAGCGGAACCGCTGATTCTGGAAGAACTCGGTCGTCTGGCCGACCAGGTTGTCGGCGACGTCTTCGAGTCGTTCTCGAAACATCCGAAAGATGTTCAACGTCGCGAGGCGGCGGAGAAGAAACGCGTCGAGACGGCGCGTTAGACGGCACGCGCCAGATGGGCGAGCAGTGCAAGCTGCCCGATGATTCACATGACAGTGCCAGACGGCTTGTGTCCAATGGCACCCCGAGTCGTGGTCCGTTTGCCGGCACGGGTTAGCGCCCGGTTCTCAATCATCGGGAGAACCGCGAGCTAACGCTCGGCAGCAGATGACAACTCGCGGACCAATGGGCTGCCGCCTGACCACGACTTCAATCATCAGCTGTATCGTCGCTCAATGCCTCGCCGATGATCGCGCCCAGATTGAAATGGCCGTCGGCGATCGAGTCCATGACGGAGTAGAGCTGTGTGTCGGCTTCGTACTTGCGGACGTGGGCGATGATCTTTTCGACCTCGATCTCGGTGTGGCCGCGTTCGCGGAGAAAGTCGCCCAGCTGGATGTAATCGTCGTCGGTTTCTGGCATCGGAACAGGCTCCGTGAGTGGCAGAAGATCAAACTGACTGGCCCGGGAAGTCGAGCTTCGGGAAGGTCGCGGAACGATACCGCGTGCTCGCAACGTGTGTCGAGCACGTCTTCAGCAGGCTCCGTCAATTGCGGTGCCGTGCCGGATTGACAGCTTGAGCCACGATTGCGGGAAGGCTCCGCAGGCGTCATCTTGCCTCGCCCGTTCCTTTCCGGAGCCATCCATGAGCGAATCACAGCCGTTTCATACCGAAGAAGTCCGCGGCGTCACCGTCGTCCACCTGCCCGAGGATTACACCAGCGCGTACGAGAACACGCTCGCCGACATGGCGGGATTGCTGGATCTGGCCAACAGCATCGAGCCGGCTCGGATGGTCGTCGACATGCCAAATGTTAAATACATCGGGTCGGCGTTTATCGGGTTTCTGATCTCGCTCTCCAGCCGGGTGCAGGAACGCCCCAACGGACGGCTGGCCCTCAGCAACGTCGCACCGTTTATCAGAATGGCTCTGCAGAAGACGCGTTCCGACATGCTGCTTCAGATGCATGATTCACTCGACGACGCCGTTGAGAGTCTCGCAACGTACTGACGAAGTCCTGTCCTGCCTTTGTTTTCCCACCACGATAGTTCTGATTTGCTGCCTGCCCAATGACTGACTCAACACCTGACGAATCACAAACAGCGTCTGAAGTCCCGGTCCTGGAACGTGTTTCGCTCTGGAAAGAGATGTGCACAAAAGAGGACTGGTGGGCCGTCTGGATCGGGGCCGTTGTCCTGTCCATCGCGTTCTTGGCGGTTTACCTCAACCTGCCTGCCGGGTTTGGTGAGCAGGTCGCAGCGGGTGAGAACGTCAAAGTCAGCAGTCCGCTGAAATCCTGGATCGCGAAGCCGGGCAGTTGGTCGTCGAACCCGATTGAAGCAATCTACAAGGCAGCGACGACGGGCGAAGACGACGGGCGGAATCTGCTGCCTGGCCTGCTGGGTGTGTTCGGCATTTCGGTCGTTGTCTTTGGAGCCGGCATCACGGCGATGGGGCACAACCCGCTGAAGTTCGCGCGTGGGTTCGTCGGCATCTTTCTACTGGCGACGCTGGCCTATGTGCTCGCCGGCCAGGCAGTCGTCAAGCATTACAACCTGGAATACGCGCTGTGGGCACTGGCTGTCGGATTGATCATCAGCAACACAGTCGGCACGCCCGAGTTCCTGAAGCCGGCAGTGCGGACTGAGTTCTACATCAAGACGGGGCTGGTGCTGCTGGGAGCTGGCGTCCTCTTCAGCCGGTTGCTGGCACTGGGAGTTCCCGGTATCGGCGTGGCCTGGGTGGTGACGCCCATCGTGCTGATCAGTACTTACGCCTTCGGGCAGAAGGTGCTGAAGATCCCGTCGAAGTCGCTCAACATGGTGATCTCTGCGGACATGTCTGTCTGTGGTGTGTCGGCGGCCATTGCGACGGCTGCCTCCTGCCGGGCAAAGAAGGAAGAACTCTCGTTCGCGATCGGTCTGTCGCTGTCCTTCACCGTGATCATGATGGTGGTTATGCCGGCGCTGATTAAAGCGCTGGGCATGAGCGAGATTCTTGGGGGAGCGTGGATGGGCGGAACCATTGATGCGACGGGAGCTGTGGTTGCCGCCGGCGCCGCGCTGGGCGACCAGGCTGCCGAAGTCGCCGCGACCGTGAAAATGATCCAGAACATTCTGATCGGGGTGACGGCGTTCGGTGTCGCGACTTACTGGGTCACGAATGTTGAGACGAATGACTCTGGCGTTCGTCCGGACGCTCGCGAAATCTGGTACCGCTTCCCGAAGTTCGTCCTCGGATTCGTCGCTGCGTCGGCAGTCTTCTCAACGATCTACGCAGTCCTGCCAGGCGGCGACGAGATCGTGAATGCGATGGTCAAGCAAAGCACGAAAACGCTGCGTGGCTGGTTCTTCTGCCTGGCGTTCGTGAGCATCGGGCTGGAGACCAACTTCCGAGACCTGGCGAAGTTCCTGAAAGGCGGCAAGCCTCTGATCCTGTATGTCTGCGGTCAGTCGCTGAACCTGATCCTGACGCTTGCGATGGCCTGGCTGATGTTCGAAGTCGTCTTCAAAGACGCTGTTCAGGACCTGGTGAAGTAGCATGGGTGCAAGCTCAGCGGGCAACTCGACGCGGACAACTGCAGGGGCGAACGGTGGCTGGCGGCGTTTGATGGCCATTCTCGCAGCGATTGCTCTGGTGTGGCTGTTCGTGCTGCCAGCCATCGGCGAGTCCGCTGCGATGCAGGCCGCCATCGCTGAGCGTGAAGCGCGCGGCATCGACAGCGGCGCGATGTTCTACACTGACCTGGAAATGATGGACGACGTGCTCGCGCGTTCGAAGCAGTTTCACCGCGAGCACCCGGACGCACTCTGGATTCCGGGCAGCTCGCGATAGCTGACGCCGCGTTACCGCCCGGCGTTACCGGCGAGCCTGCCGGACCTGTTCCAGCTGCTGCAGGTAGTCGCCGGGGCGTGTTGCGAATTCGTTGCGGTGCTGCAGCGAGTGGAAGATCACCAGACGGCCTCGGAAGACGGCGACCGTGCGGACGTCGCCAGCCGTTTCCTTCTCCGCGTTGACCGTCGCGACCGGGCAGCGTCCATCGGCGAGCGGCCAGAACTTCTCTGGGGCCGCGATGAACTCACGGCGAGTTTCCTCGGAGACAAACCGCAGCGTGACACCGCGGTATTCGTGACTGATCGACTTGTCGCCGAGCTTGAACTGCCGCGCATTCAGCAGCGAGACGAGGCACAGTCCCTCGAACGCGACCGGTGATTCCCTGGTGACTGGAAGCTGCTCCGGGGTGACAGGAAGCTGCTCCGGCAGCAGGGCCGGAGCGGCGACGGGTTCGCTGGCCGACGGTGCCGTTTCGAGGTTGGCTGTCGCCGGTCGGATCGGCTGCTTCAATAACGGGGTTTCCGGTTTGGCGGGGGCTTCAATGGCGACCTCAACCCGGGCCGCCGGTTTGCGACAGTAGGGATCGATCCGCTGGACGAATCCCGTCGGTCGGAGAAAGCCTTCGATCTTCGCTTCGACGTCGAGATTCGGTGCGATGATCACCGTTGTCGGGAACGCGCTCACACCGATTGCGTCGACCAGGCGGGCGTGCTCGTCGGCGTCCAGAACGACCGGGATGAAGCACTCGTTGACCTGTTTGATGACCGCGTCGTCCGTGTAGGTCTCACCGAGCATTTTGTGGCAATAGCCGCACCACTCGGCCGTGAACTGAATGAGGATCGACTTGCCGGATTTCTCCGCTTCGGCGGCGGCGGTCTTCAGGTCCTTGCGCCAGGCGACACTGGCGGCCTCGGCAGACTGGCTCCAGCCGACCGCCAGTGTGAAAAGAAGAACCGGCAGCAGTGAGTGTTTCAGGGAGTTCATCACGGGTCCAATCGTGCCAAACGGCTGCGACCCGCGCCTTGGCGACGCGACTGTCGTTCGAGCAGCCTGATTTGCTGAGCCAGCGAGGACGTTCCCCGCCGTCACAGGAAATATCGGCACAATCACCCGTCGAATCCGTAATCGACCGAACACGGATTTGGTGGTTTATCTCACCTTTGCCAAATTCTGAGGCTGAAGGCGGCTTCCCGAAGCTCCTTTGATCGCGATCCGGTAGTCGGCTTCCCGCAATCTCGACGAAAACTGCAGATTTGACTCAAGAAGACCCAACGCGTCAGCTGGGCAATGGCAGGTCGTTCGGCCAGATTCGAGCCGTTCGATTCTGCCGGCGACGGGGGCAGGCTGCCTGGCCGACGAGCATGTAACGGGGCGTCCCGGAACTGTCTGTCGTCGTGGAATTCGCCGAACTCCCGAACCAGCCACTGATGCAGGACTTCGGGCGAAGTCCACTGTGGAGTGCGCGACCAGAACAATGATCGGTGTCCGCGGCAGAACGGGATGCTGCTCGCCAGGCTGCGGAGCGCGGACGGGGGTCGAGCGGACGTGGCGCGTGCCTGTCAGATCAGCTCGCCGGAGTAGCTCGTCAGGGCCTTCATATAGTTTGAGCGTTCGAACTCAGCGGGGTTCGGGCAGTGGTGGTGGCTCATGCTGCCCTTTAACTGAGAGACGGCAGAGTAGCCGTGCTCGGTGAGCAACTCTTCGAGCTGGCTCAGCAGTGTCCCGACAACCTGGGGGCCGTGCTTCAGAATCGCGGCGGCGATCATCGTGACGTCGGCTCCGGCCAGCAGGAGTTTCAGAACGTCGTCGGCAGAGTGAATGCCGGAGGTGGCGGCCAGCGATGCTTTGATGCGGCCGTGGAGAATCGCGATCCAGCGCAGGGGCAGACGCATTTCGGAAGGCGTGCTGAGAACAAGCTGCGGGTCGACCTGCATCGTGTTCAGGTCGATGTCCGGCTGCATGAAGCGGTTGAAGAGCGTCAAGCCGGCGGCGCCGGCGTCGACGAGCTTCTTTGCGAAGTTCGCCGGGGCACTGAAGAACGGGCCGATCTTCACGGCCAGCGGGATGGTGATCGACGAGGCGACTTCGTTGACCAGTTCCAGATAGTTGGCCTCAACCTGCTGCGCGTCGACGTCCGGGTCGGTCGGCAGATAGTACATGTTGAGTTCGAGCGCCTTCGCCCCGGCGTCCTGAATCATCTTTGCATAACGGGTCCAGCCGCCGGCGGTGACTCCGTTGAGACTGCCGATGATCGGCATCTTCACCTGGCGCGAGGCGAGTTCGACCAGCTTCAGGTAGTCGTCCGGGCCGGTGTTGTAGGTGTCGAGTTCCGGGAAGTACGACGCGGCTTCGGCGAACGAGTCGGACCCGAATTCGTGCAGTGATCCAAACGCCTGCTCCTCGTGCTCGATCTGTTCTTCAAACAGCGATGGCAGCACGGCGGCCCCGCAACCGGCTTCTTCCAGGCGATGCAGTATCGGCAGGCTGGAGTTACTCGGGCAGGCCGACGCCACGATGGGGGATTTCAGTTTCAGGCCGAGATAGCTGGAGGAAAGGTCGACGGACATGGGATGTCTTTCAGAGTTCGTTCAGGCAGATCAGCGCTAAGGAGTGGGATTCGCCAGGACTCAAGGAGCCCGGCACGCGACCGCGTTCTGGCGAACGCAGCTACGAGTTTTCTGCGCAGCCTTAATTCGTGACCGGAAGTTCCAGACCGCTGAGGGCGGGGATTTCGCGTTCGACGCCGGCCATCTGTTCGTAGAAGTGCCACTGGTCGTTGATGTCTCGCTGGGCCAGGGCGAACAGGCGGTCGGCTTCTTTGGGGTTAGATCGAGCAAGCGCCGCGAAGCGCGCCTCGGTCGCGGCGTAATCGCGGAAGGTCATCGTCGGTTTGCGGCTGTCGAGCCGGAATGGGTGCTTGCCTTCCTGAGCCTCACGCGGGTCGAAGCGGAACAGCGGCCAGAAGGCACTGTTAACCGCGTTCTTCATGTGCGACATCGACTTCGTCATGTCGATGCCGTGCGCGATGCACGGGCTGAAGGCGATGATCAGCGACGGACCTTTGTACGACTCGGCTTCCTGGAATGCTTTGATGGTCTGCAGCGGGTTCGCTCCGATTGCGACCTGAGCCACGTAAACATGACCGTAATCGACGGCGATCATGCCCAGGTCCTTGCGGCGGATCGCCTTGCCGCCGGCCGCGAACTTCGCAATGGCCGCTCGCGGAGTCGCCTTCGACGCCTGGCCGCCGGTGTTCGAGTAGACCTCGGTATCGAGCACCAGAATGTTGACGTCGTGGTTCGACGCCAGCACATGGTCGAGGCCGCCGAAGCCGATGTCGTACGCCCAGCCGTCGCCGCCCATGATCCACACGCTGCGCTTCACGAGCGAGTCGGCGACGGACAGCAGCAGAGCTGAGTTGTCGAACGTCGCCGACTCCAGCTTCTGCTTGAGTGCGGCGACGTGTCCGCGGACGGTCGCGATACCCTGCTCGTTCGTCTGATCGGCGTCGAGAATCGCCGTGACGAGGTCGTTGCCGAGTTGCGAGGCGGATTCCTTCAAGAGCCGGCGGGCGAGATCGTGTTGCGCTTCAACGGCCAGCTTCATCCCGAGGCCGAACTCTGCGTTGTCTTCAAACAGCGAGTTTGACCAGGCCGGGCCGCGACCGTTCGCGTCGGTGCAGTACGGAGTTGTCGGCAGGTTGCCGCCGAAGATCGACGAGCAGCCGGTCGCGTTCGCAATGATCGCCCGGTCGCCGAAGTACTGCGTCATCAGTTTGATGTAGGGCGTCTCGCCGCAACCGGCACAGGCTCCGGAGAATTCGAAGAGCGGCTGCAGCAACTGCGAGCCCTTGACCTGATCGTGCCTCACCGCCGAGCGATCGATTTCCGGCAGGCTGAGGAAGAAGTCCCAGTTCGTCCGTTCGCGATCGAGGTGCTCCTGTTTCGGCTCCATGTTGATCGCTTTGTGCTTCGCGACTTCCTTGCTGCGCGCCGGGCAGACGTCGACGCACACACTGCAGCCGGTGCAGTCGTCCGGAGCGACCTGAATGGCCATTTTGTATCCGGGCAGATCCTTGCCGGAGCAGGGCAGTGTCTGGAAACCGTCCGGGGCGTTGCCGTTGCACGATGCATCCGGGAACGCCTTCGACCGAATCGCCGCGTGCGGGCAGACGAGAGCACACAGGCCGCACTGGATGCAGATGTCTGGATCCCAGATCGGGATGCTCAGTGCGATACCGCGTTTCTCGTACTGTGACGTGCTGGTCATGAACGTTCCGTCGACAGGCAACGCGCTGACCGGCAGCAGGTCGCCGAGGCCGGCGAGCATCATGCCGGTAACACGTTTGACGAAGTCCGGCGAGTTCTCCGGAACCGGCGGCGTTCGGTGACTTTCCGATGTCGCGGTCGCTGGAACGTCGACCTGATGCAGCGCGGCGACGGCGCTGTCGACGGCTTCGCAGTTCTTGCGGACGACGGTTTCGCCGCGTTTGCCATAAGTCTTCTCGATGGCTGTCTTGATGTGACCTATCGCCTGGTCGCGCGGCAGGATGTCGGCGAGCGCGAAGAAGCAGGTCTGCATGACCGTGTTGATACGCTGGCCGAGTCCGAGTTCGCCCGCGAGTCGGTAGGCGTCGACGACGTAGAACTTCAGTTCCTTGTCGATGATCTGCTGCTGCACTTCGATGGGCAGGTGGCCCCAGACTTCGTCCGGACCGTATGGAGCGTTCAGCAGGAAGGTCGCGCCCTGTTCCGCAACGGCCAGCACGTCGCGCGATTGCAGAAACTGGTACTGATGACAGGCGACGAAATCGGCTTTGGTGATCAGGTATGTCGAGTTGATGTTCCGCGGGCTGAAACGCAGGTGCGAAACCGTGACGGCGCCGGCCTTCTTCGAGTCGTAAACGAAGTAGCCCTGCGCGAACAGCGGTGTGTTTTCGCCGACGATCTTGACCGAGTTCTTGTTTGCTCCAACCGTGCCGTCACTGCCGAGCCCGTAAAACACGGCGCGGTGCACATCGGCGGCTTCGTGAGATGACGCGTCGTCCCAGGGCAGGCTGAGATGAGTGACGTCGTCGTTGATGCCGATCGTGAAGTGCCGCTTTGGCTGCTCGGCGTTCAGCTCCGCGAAGACGGATTCCGCCATCGCCGGCGTGAATTCTTTTGACGAGAGCCCGTAGCGCCCGCCATTGATCGTTGAGATGTGTGCCGAGCGTCCGGTTTCGGCCAGTGCCGTGAGCACGTCCTGATACAGCGGCTCGCCGACGGCACCGGGTTCCTTGGTGCGATCGAGGACCGAGATGCTCTGCACGGCTTCCGGGATCGCGGCGACGAAGCGTTCGATGTCGAGGGGCCGGTACAGCCGAACTTTCAGCAGGCCGACCTTCTGGCCAGATGAGTTGAGATGCTCGACGGCTTCTTCCACAGCGCCGGCTCCGGAGCCCATCAGCACGATGACTCGATCCGCGTCGGGAGCGCCGACGTATTCGTAAAGCTGGTACTGTCGACCGGTCCGCTCTGCAAACTGGTCCATCGCCTTCTGCACGATTCCTGGTGTGGCGTCATAGAACGTGTTCGCGGCTTCGCGCGCCTGGAAGAAAACGTCCGGGTTCTGTGCCGATCCGCGAAGCACCGGGCGGTCCGGGCTGAGGGCTCGTTCGCGGTGAGCCCGCACAAGGTCCATGTCCGTCAGCGCGCGGAGATCGTCGTCGGAGAGTTCTTCAATCAGGTTGATCTCGTGCGACGTGCGGAAGCCGTCGAAGAAGTGCATGACCGGCAGGCGAGATTCCAGCGTCGCCATCTGCGAGATCATGGCGAAGTCGTGAGCTTCCTGAACCGACGCCGAACACAGCATCGTCCAACCACACGAGCGAGCAGCCATCACGTCGCTGTGGTCGCCGAAGATCGACAGTGCGTGCGTCGCGACCGAGCGGGCTGCGACATGGATGACCGCCGACGTCAATTCGCCCGCGATCTTAAACAGGTTGGGGATCATCAGGAGCAGGCCCTGCGACGCGGTGAACGTCGTCGTCAGAGCACCGGCCTGCAGCGAGCCGTGAACGGTGCCTGCCGCCCCGGCTTCACTCTGCATTTCGATGACTTCGGGCACGCTGCCGAAGATGTTGCGTTTCCCGACTGCCGACCAGGCGTCAGCGAATTCGCCCATGGGCGACGCGGGAGTGATCGGGTAAATGGCGATGACTTCGTTAAGACGGTGAGCAACCGAAGCAGCGGCTTCGTTGCCGTCCACCATGACCGACCGCGACATGCAGCACTCCTCGATACCTGATAATTCCGGAGGCGGGTTGTGAGCGAAGTTCGCCGATCAAGCACATGCCGTGCCGAGCGCGAATCCGCACGCTCTGCCTCCCGGTTGCTGCACTGGTTCGTCTGCGAGTCCAGACGATTCCGTGGTGACGCTGCGGCTCATTCGAGGCAGAACGCGTCTGGATCGAGATCTGTACTCGACCGCCTGCGCGACGAATTCGCACACCGGCACACTTCGCGAAAGCAGGCCGTGTAAGACGCGGCAGCCAGTATCCGCCGCTGTTTCCGAGCCGTCCGGTCGATCGGGAAGTGCTCGCTGCAGAAACGCCGGACGACGTTCATCATTGGCCACACGGAAAATCTGGCGACCTCCATGACGACAGATGATTCCAGGACGCTCTTCAACGAAGCATCGAGTCTCGGGCCGCTTCCGTGATCCTGGCTTCAACGCGCGCTCGTTAGCGACTTGCGGATGAATTGCGCGACGCGTTCGATCTTCTCTGGCGTGTAGAACGCTTCGCCACCGTGAGCGGCTCCGTAGATCACATCGAATTCGACGGGGCGTTTGTGCTGCAGGTAAACGCCGTGCAGTTCGTGAGCCTGGTTGATGGGCATCTGCGGATCCTGGTCGCCGTGGAGCAGCAGCAATGGCGGAGACGTCTGGCCGACATGAGCAACGGGGCTGGCCTGACGTGCGAGCACCGGCTGAACTTCGGGCTGGCCGCCAAGCAACAGATGCAGCGCCGGCACGCGGACACTCAGTCCGTGCGGCGTCGACTGGCTGAGAATCGTCTGCAGATTCGACGCTCCGTAGAACGAAACGATCGCGCCGACAGCGGACGATTGATCGAGATGCTCGCCAACGTTGCCTTCCAGATCGCTTCCGGAAACTCCTGTCAGCGCCGCGAGGTGCCCGCCGGCAGATGCTCCAGCGATCGCAAAGCGTTTCGTATCGAGACCGTATCCTTCCGCGTTCGCTCGCAGAAACCGAATCGCCGCCTTGATGTCATACACCTGAGCCGGAAACCGCGCGATGGTGCTCAGCCGGTAATCCACACTGGCCACGGCGAAACCATGCTCGGTCAACGACTGCACCGGCACCCGACTGCGATCACCAGCCCGCCAGGCCCCTCCGTGAACCCACACGACGACCGGTGACTTTGTGCCGGCCTCAACCCGCGGCAGATACAGATCGAGCAGCAGCCGGTGGTTGTCGACTTTGGCAAACTCAATCCCCATCCTGGAAGCTCCCTTCCCGCCACCACGCAAGTCCGACTGCGCGATGCAGTCGCGCGATAGAACCACAGAAAGTAAAAGAAAAAGAAGAACTGAGATGCAACCTGAAACAAGCCTGATGAAGTGCCGAAAACATCCAGGGAACGGGCTTGCTTGAGTTTCTTCGTCGTCGCACATCGCGAATAACCTCGAAATGTATCGTCCCCAAGTCTCCAGCCCGCCATGTTGGCCGTCGAATTGAAGGGCCGCCAGTTTCAAAACAGCACTCACCTTCACGACTTCACGAACTTGCGGATGAGAATATTGACTTCATTGACCTGACAAACACCTGAAAGCTGCGCGATGAGTTGCCCTCAATGCTCATGACGGGGCCGATTGCGCGGGATCCTGCCACTTTCTGATAGGCATCCCGAGTCAACTTCCGGAGTTCATCGGATGGGTTCACCACGGAGTCGGGATTACGAAATCGGGTCTTGTTCTGGTGCTTGCTCAGCCCCCGCAGATTGAGCGCTGTCTCTACGGCTGCAAGGTCTCCGAGATACCAGGCTTCAAGCTCACGGCAGGCGATGCGGACGATCGTCTGGGGACGCCCAGCTTCGCTGCACTTTTCGACAAGACCGCTCTTGATCGCTTCGCAGTTTCCAGCATCCTGATCTCTCAGCACGACGAAACGCGATTCGGGACGTTTCCATCCTCGCAGTCGACGAACCAGTTGTTTTTCGAGGTCCTGCTTGCCCTCAAAGACGATGTACTTCGGCTCGACGTCATGGGGCAAGAGACGAGGCAGCAGCCCTTTGAGCATCTCGCGGGCAGACGGTTCTTCAAGCAGGAATACCAGGGGCCTCATTCGGGGTCTGCTCCTCCGAAAAAACCCTGTTTCCACAGGTAGCCCATTTGGTCGCCCTCTCGCATATAGCTCGCGATCTGCTGGTCATCGCGGGCTCTCAGGACCTGCGTGTAGCCGTTCCGCTTTTCCAGCCAGAAGACTTCATCGAGTTCTGTTGCGTTCAGAAAGTCCGGTGAATGTGTCGAGACGAAAACCTGTCCGCCATGCCTCGAATAGGCTCGAAATTCTTCAGCCAGCTCCCAGAGCAACGTTGGATACAGCTGGTTCTCTGGCTCTTCGACACACAGCAGCGGATGCGGAGCGGGATCGTATAACAGGATCAGGTAGGCGAGCATCTTGATCGTGCCGTCTGACACGTACCGAGCGAGGAACGGATCCTCGAACGAGCCATCCTGAAACTTCAACAGAATGCGTCCTTCTTCTGTCTGCTTCGGTTCAACACTTGTGATTCCAGGCACGCGCCGCTTGAGAGTTTCGAGAATCCGGTCGAACACGTCCCGGTGATGGGTGTAGAGATACTCAATCACAAGTGCGAGGTTTTCTCCCTCCCGAGACAGGTGCTCGGCGTAGCCTGCTTCCTGTTCAGGACGCGCACGGCTCACATGGAAATCGGAGACGTGCCAGTTCTCGATCAGGTTTCCGAGAGCAACAACGGCAGGGAACTTCTCAAACTGAGCGAGTCCTTTGATCGCGAGTAGATCAGGCGACTTCAGCGTCTGTTCCTCGCGTTCGAGGTTCTTGACGTCGTCAACTTCAGAAAGCTCGTTCGTAACAGCGACGCCGGTGCCGCGACTGAAATCAAGAAATCGCCACGGCTGCCCCTTGCTTCCTCGACGGTATTTCAGCACTTCCCGCTCAACGATTGGCCGGCCTCTGTCCTCCGAGATGCTCACCTGATAGGTCACCAGTTGAGGGCGATCAGTTGACTCGCGAAATTTCAGTTCGATCTCTATCGGTCCCTCGCTGTTGCGGCTGCGAACCTCTGCGATCCCTCGGCTGCCGCCAAGTTTCGCCAGTGCTGTCGTGACGTTGGAGATCATTGCGTCACGCAGAAAACCGAACACGGAAAACAGCGTTGATTTGCCCGTGCCGTTCGCACCAACGACAACGCAGAATCTCGGAACATCGCGCATCTCGACGTTTTGAAACGCTCGAAAGTTCTTGAGTCGCAGATACTCAATATTCATAGCCGGTGCCTTCGGAGTCCTGAATGGTCAGACCATCGCAGTCTAAGCTCAGTCCGTCGTCGAGTGGAACTTTGGACAAACGCGAATCCATCCGACAGTTGGGGGATTGGCTCCGGTCTCAGCTTGAATCAGACACGAAACCTCTGGCGCTACCGCCCGGTACCGCAAACTCAAGTGCTCGTTGGTTCTCTGAGTCCTCCGCTTAAGCTTTCCCACGAAGACGAATCCAGTCATCTTGTTGGCTGACGCGCGTGACCGCGATCAGTTTCTGATACTGAATTTGGCCACAGGAGACTCGCGATGTTTCATCGGTTGCTCACAGCTCTGGTCCTGCTTCTGATCTCCAGCTCAAACGGGCAGGCGGGCGAGCTGCGGGTTGGGGTGTTTGATGTGGATGCCTCGCCGCCGGTCGGGAGTCCTCTGGCGTATGATCCGACGATCGGAATCCAGACTCCGCTGAGCTGTCGGGGCGTTGTGATTACCGGAGCGGGCGATCCGATTGTGCTCTGCGCGGTGGACTGGATCGGGATCAGCAATGGCGGGCAGACGGCGTTTCGGGAAGGTCTCGCCAGCGCGGCGGGGACGACTCCTCAGCGAGTCGCGGTTCATACGCTGCATCAGCATGATGCTCCTCGGTGTGACTTCTCGGCGGAGGATCTTCTGAGCGAGCAGGGACTCACAGGAGCAGGATTTGATCCCGCGTTTGCTCGCGATGTCATCCACCGGGCCTCGACCGCCGTGAAGATGGCGCTGAAGAATGCTCAGCCGGTGTCGCACGTTGGCATGGGCAGCGGAACAGTCGAGAGGGTGGCGTCGAACCGGCGGATTCTGGGGCCGGATGGCAAAGTGCTGCACACTCGCTGGACGGCGACGAGGGATCCGAAGATTGCCGCGTTCCCGGTTGGCACGATCGATCCGCAAGTCAAGCTCATCAGCTTCTGGAACGGCGAAAAGCCGATCGCCGCTCTGACGTACTACGCGTGCCATCCGCAGAGTTACTACCGGACGGGCATGGCGAATCCGGACTTTCCGGGGCTGGCTCGGAATGCTCGACAGGATGCGACGGGGATTCCGCACATCCACTTCAACGGAGCCGGCGGCAACGTCGGGGCCGGCAAGTGGAACGATGGCTCGAAGGAGAACCGTCAGGTGCTCGCCGACAAAGTCGCCGCCGGGATGAAGCTGGCATGGGAGAACACGCAGAAGAAACCCGTGGCAGCCGGCGACGTCGCCTGGGCTGTCGAGCCGGTTGCTCTGCCGGTCGGGAAGCATCTCGACGAGGCCGCACTCAAGGCGATCGTCGACGACCGCGACGCAAAAGCAGACGCTCGCTACTACGCGGCGAAGAAACTGACCTGGGTGCGTCGCTGCAAGGTCGACGACACGATCGACATTGCGTGCCTGACGGTCGGCTCGGCGCGAGTCCTGCACATGCCGGGCGAGTTGTTCGTCGAGTACCAGCTCGCCGCTCAGAAGCTGCGGCCTGACCTGTTCGTCTCGATGGCTGCCTACGGCGAGTACGCTCCCGGCTACATCGGGACAGAAATCGCGTACAGCCAGGGAGGCTACGAAGCCAGCGACCGAGCCTCGCAGGTCGCCCCGCAGGTCGAAAGTGTCCTGATGGGAGCTGTCGAGAAGCTGCTGACGAAGTAGGGATCGAACGCGGACGTGCGTTGGATGTCGTTTCTGTAGGTTGGGTCTCCGATCCGACTGTCATGAGATCAGTTAACGGATGCCAGCAATTGCGGATGCAAGCGTTACTTCTCGAATTACTGATCGGCCTCGAACGCATCAGCGACGTGCATGAAGAGTTGTTTGACTCTGAAGTGCGTGAACGAATTGGCGTAGCCATCATGGAAGGCTTCGTTCGCGCCGTGCCGAAGTATGTGGTCAGGACTGACCTCGGGATGTTCACTCCAGATGCTGACGCTGCTGTTCGCGAACTGATAGTCACCTACATTGAACGTGCAAATAAACTAGGAGTCTGTCCGGGTACTCGATGGCTGGCAGGGTGAGGTGCGGAGCGGTTTTCAGGGGGTGAGGTCCGCTCGTGCTTTGCGGACGCCGGAAGGCCCGGCGATCGGAATCCGGATGCTCTGGACG
>Ga0209578_10002498_pt1 | contig 15147 bp, 10 predicted proteins | sample tdAd472_FD_187127 | JGI IMG/M metagenome (GOLD analysis project Ga0209578, IMG submission 187127) | Marine sediment microbial communities from the Atlantic coast under amendment with organic carbon and nitrate - tdAd47.2 (SPAdes)... | ecosystem: Environmental > Aquatic > Marine > Coastal >...
TATTTGGTCGTATGTTTTTTGTCGTTGCCTCGGTTCCATCCGATGCAGCCAGCGATGGCACACTGCTACTCAACGCACGTGGCAGTGATGGCATTGATCCCAACAGCAGCCCCAGCAACAGCCCGGATCAACTGCTTGCCTGGCAAACCACGACCCGATTTGAACTGCACGCCAACCTCAGCTTTCGTAATGTGTATCGCAGTGGCGTTCAAATCAGAGCAACAAAAGCGGACCTCGCCATCATGCACCTAAACGATAAACGCCAACGTTCTGGTGCCGCCCAGTTCATTAAGTATTTTGTGATGCCGGTGTAGGTCATTGGAATAGCTAATGATGAGACAGAAATTAACGCTTATCGCTTTTATCCTAATCGCCGCGGCCCTCTTTCTCCTCTGGAGCAACCTCAGCTCGCGGATGCTTGCCGTTGAATCCGATACCGGCAGCTATCTCTTTACTGACAATGACGATGATTTGCCAGGCTCAATCACTTCATCAGACAACACCGATTTATCAGCGCTGCAAGCCCAGCTCAACGCCCTACAGCAAACCCAGCGCGAAACCTTAAACGCTATCAACCAGCTTGCACTGCGAGTAGAGCAACTGGAAGCGCAGGGCCGACTGGGGCTAAGCCGTCAAACCATCTATTTTGATCACGACACCAGCCAACTCAGCCAGTCTGAAAAAGACAAGATCAACAAAATACTTCAAGCAACCAGTGATCAGGCCTTTATATCCCTGCTCGGCCAATCCGACAGCACCGGCGATGAAAACTACAACCACCTGCTGTCACTTCGCCGTGCCGCTGCTGTAAAAGCCTATATGGAAGAATCGTTAAAAACAGCAGGCAGAAATAACAACCTGCTCATTACCATCGACGGCACAGGCGAAGCCACCTCAACCGATGCGGATAATATAGACGGCAGCAATAACCGGGTCGTTGAGATTTTGGTGTTTGAGTAGCTAGAGGTTGGGTTCAGCGGTGCGAGCACGATAGCGACTGCGCCGTTGGTAGACGTTGTTAAGCGAAATCAGGATAAACTCGGCATCTTTGCGTGTGATTTGCTAACAAAAACATCAACACACACCATAATTATCAATGATATATATGGAACATATTGGCAATTTTTGAAAAAAAACCAATCAAATAGTATCGCTGCAACGAGCAACACATAAACCACATTGATCCAAAACCAAGCGACAAAAATACTCTTTTTTTCAAAAATAACCCAGATCGTTGCAATTATTATTGCTAATAAAAAAAATCCACCACTAGCTGCCATGTCAAACGAGAATATTGCACTAAGAACGTATAAGAACCCTGAAATCGAAAGAAAGAAGAAATTTAACAATTTTCGCACATTAGTTGCGCTAGAAAATGTACCCTCCGCTTTAAAATGATCATGATCATCAATTGTGGCCTTCAATCTAAATATGAATTGGAAGCAAACCCACACGAGCGGATATATGGCAGCCTGTAACGTCAGACTCTCACCAGAAATTCTAATATAGTTTGAGATCGCAAGTTCAAGGCCGAACAAGATTGCCAAGCTCATGCTCAGATTTGTGCGCTGGTAAAAGTTCATAGGTCGATTTTTATCCTTTGCCTGTAACGCCTAAGTGTGGGGCGGAGGTGCGACAGCACCGGAGTTCCACACCACTTGTTTGTTAAACTTTATTTTTCGGGCATTTCTATAATACTTATACTATCGAGAGTTATTTTTATCGTATCGAACTTTTGGTCACCACGTAACGATTTTGAATACGCCTTGCTTTCGTTAGGAGCGAGTTTTACTTGGCCCCACTCCTCCTCTGTGTCAATTAACTTTCCTGCTTCATAAAAAGCGATAGTGTGTTTTAAATCTTTAACGTATTCATTGCTATTGTTTGTAAGTTCATAGACATATTTGCGCTTAACATTGCTATATTGATTATCTTCGACAATATTGGGTGCAGTGAAAGTGATTTGTTGTTTTACTTTAAAGAAATTTTCATTCTCCAGTTTCTGCTTATCTTCTTTTATTTTTTGTTTTTCTTCGTAACTTAGTTCACCTGGAGTTGATGTTCTGGCTTCAGAAAAAGCCTCTTTTACTTGACTAATACCCTCAGCAATAAATCTTTTTACTAGCTTTTTCTTTTCTAAATCATTGTTAGCATCTTCAGATATTTCGAGTAACTCCTCGTATACACCTCTAATTTCTGAAGCTGCAATATTTTTATTATATTGGTGGTATACAAATAGACTACTTAATACTAAGAGGGTGATAAAAATTGGCGTATTAATGATTTTTCCCATAGTGGTAATTTCCTTATTGAAGTTTAACGCTGCGCATCAGCGGCCCAGCTTTGCTGGGTCCGATTGCATGCGTTTGTTAGCGCCAGTTTTGGCAACACGAGTCACCCCCATTGTCATTGCTCCATGCTCTTATAAATCGCTTCTCATGCGCGACCCACTTCACGAGATCTTCCACGTGCGGGCGAACACATCAACAGTGCGAGACCCGCCACTGCGGAAAAAATGGATGCAAGGAAGATTCCCAACTTAGCGCTATCAATTAGGTTCTGGCCGAAAGCCATATTCGCAATGAACAGCGCCATGGTGAAGCCAATTCCTGCAAGCAAGCTACCGCCTGCCAGCAACAGCCAACTGAGTTCTGGGGGGCGAATCGCAATGTGTAAACGTATAGCCAGCCAACTAAACAACAGAATACCAATAGGCTTACCAAGAACAAAACTTGAGAAAATCGCCACGGTAATCGAACTGCCAAGTTCATCTAATGTGAGCGGCAATCCCGCGTTGGAAAAAGCAAACAGCGGCATAATGACAAAGCCCACCCAGGGATGTAGCGCGATCTCCAGGCGCTCCACTGGCGACAGCGTTTCACGCGCGGCAATCTCGGCCACCTGCAATGTCTGTCGATCTTTCGTATCCGCACTGCTTTCGCTACTGACTGGATGCGCAATAACTTGACTCAATATCGCGTATAACCGCTCATCGCTGACCCATCGGCGGGCTGGAGCCATCAAACCGAGTATCACGCCAGTGATGGTGGCGTGGATGCCGGACGCATCCACTGCAAGCCAGATGACTCCACCCACCAGGAAGTAGAGCGGAAAACCGCGAAAGCCGAGCATTGCCATGGCGCGTATAATCACCAGGCCAAGCGCAGCCACCGCCAACGCACCCCAGACAATGTTGCTACTGTAGCCGATGGCGACGACAAGAATGGCACCGATATCGTCAAAGATTGCCAAAGACAACATGAACACGCGTAAACTTTGAGGTATGCGCGAGCCAAGCAGTGCCAGGCAACCGATGACAAACGCCGTGTCAGTTGCCATGACAGTGCCCCATCCATGCTGGCCGGGTTGCCCTGATTGCAGCACAAGATATATCGCAGCCGGGACGATCATACCACCCAGGGCAGCTGATATTGATAGAGCGGCCATGCGAGGCTTGTTCAACTCTCCGAGAATTAACTCTCGCTTAAGCTCCAATGCGACCAGAAAGAAAAACAGCGTCATCAGACCATCGTTGATCCACTCGCGCAGCGAACGGGCAAACTCGAGCGACCCAAGCTGAAGAGCAACCGGTGTCTCCCAAGTGTGTTCAAACGAGTCAGCCCACGGTGAGTTGGATAGAACGAGTGCGGCAACAGTGAATAATAGAAGAATTGCCCCACTAGCTGACTGAATGTGCAAGAAACGCACAAAAGGTTTAGTCAGCCGATCAACAAATTCCTTTGGTAATCGGGTAGCTTCTAGGTTTGCTTGCTGATCTGTAATCATAAAGTGATTTTCCGAGCGTCAAGCGCTAACATTTGTATATGGCGCATGCGCGCTTTGCCAAAACTGATATTTGGCGCCCTTTGATAATGGATTGGTTCAAAACAGAAATTTCTGACATGTCCGATTCCTTTCAGATTAAAGCGAGTTTTTCCTATTATCTAAAATAATAGGACCTCTTTATTTTTCCTTAGCGAAGCGCAACGCCATGTTTTTGCGTGGATTATTTTTTTTGCTGGCGTGATAACGAGTATAGGCTGAGTATAAACCGAGTCTCATATTTAACAATGCATGGATAAACTGTATACACGCACAGTTTATTGGGTGCGCTTATAAACCGCCATGTTGCCTTTTACCTGGGTGGTCTCTGGCTGTGTTGCCGGTGATTAGCGATTGCGGTCAAAGCGTCGGCGGCGGCGGTAGGGGAACACGTCGACGATTTTGCCGTTGCGGATCTGTTCCTGTAGTCCCCACCAGAATTCCACATCGTAGATATCGTCGTGCATTTCCTCAAACGCTTTTCTGGCCCCCGGGTTGCCGGAAAAGAACAGCCGGAATTCTTCGGGGAAGACGTCGTTGGCGGCCACGGTGTACCAGGGCCGTAAGGACATTTCCTGTTCCTCGTTCTGTGGTTCCGGGATGCGGCGGAAATTACAGTCGGTGAGCGGGCAGATTTCGTCGTAATCGTAGAACACCACCCGCTTGTGACGGGTGACGCCGAAGTTTTTCAACAGCATGTCGCCGGGGAAAATATTGGCGGCGGCCAGCTGCTTGATGGCGTTGCCATATTCCTCCATGACGCCGCGGGTGTCCTCTTCTGAGGCTTTATGCAGGAACAGGTTGAGGGGTGTCATGCGCCGCTCGGTATAGAGGTGCTTAATGATCAGCCGGTCGCCTTCGATATGCAGCAGCGAGGGTGCCACTTTCTGTAGTTCTTCCATCAGCTCGCTGGAGAAGCGGCTGAGTGGGAAGGAAAAGTTGGCGAATTCCTGTGTATCGGCCATCCGGCCAATGCGGTCGTGACGGGATACCAGCGTGTATTTGCTACGCACGATTTCGTGGGTGACTTCTTTGGGTGGATCGAACTTGTCCTTGATGATCTTGAACACGATGTCGTAGGACGGCAGGGTAAATACCGACATCACCATGCCTTTGATACCCGGAGCGATCACAAACTGGTCCTGGGAATTGCGCATGTGGCTGACAAATTCCCGGTAAAACTCGGTCTTGGCGTGTTTTGGAAAGCCGATGGAGGCGTAGATCTCGTTGTCGCCCTTGTGGGGCATCAGTTGCTTCAAAAAGTGCAGGTACAGGTAGGGCAGTGGCGCATCCACCATGAAGTAGGTGCGGGTAAAACTGAACACCACGCTCATCTCTTCACGGTTAAGGATAGCGGTGTCTACAAACAGCCCGCCCTTTTCGTTGTTGAGAACGGGCAGCACGATCGGAAAGAAGCGGTCGCCGTCGACAATGCGGCCGATGATGTAGGCGGCTTTGCTTCGGTAAAACACCGACTCGAGAATATCGAATTTCAGTTCCCCCAGGGGCGAACTGATATGGGGTGCAACCTGTTCATTGAATTCCTGGGCAATGGCCTGTACATCTCTGGACAGATTCTCCCAGGGGGTGGAAAACTCGGCATCAAGCAATATTTGTTCGATCAGCGCGGCGATATCGGAATTGTTTTCGTAACGGACGTAAATGCTGTACTCCGCTTCCGGAATAGAGGCCATCTGTGACGACAGCACGTAAATCAGGTCGTCGTCGATCTTGTCGTGATCGTTGATGTAGCCGAACACCGAGTTGAAAAAAGTTTCGGCAATTTCGTAGTTGGGAAAGTTGAACACCAATTGCGTGTAGACGGCTTTGGCCTGGCGCCACAGTTCCAGGTCGGTGATGTCCTTGTTGGTGACAGTCGCCAGCAGCTCTGACACCTGGCGCACCTTGGCTTTGTACAATTCAAGGCGTTCCACATTAGCCCGCTGCACCGCCTGCCAATCTGCTTTCTCGAAGCGTGCCTTGGCGCCAAGTGTCATGTTCAGGTAATCCGCAAAATAGCTGCGAAAGCCGTTAAGGATGGTTTTTGACATCCGTCGGGCGGTGCTGTTGCGGAAGAAAATTGCGTCGGGACAGGTCATGGCAATCCGGGTTTATTCATCAAGGTTGAGTGAGGCTTTGAGCTCGGCCAGGTGCTGTCGTGAGGCTTCACGGCTCAGTGCCGGTTTATCCTCGCCATCAGTTACCGGCTCCGGTAACGCCAGTTTTTCCCCACGAGCAAGTTCCCGGCTCAGGCGGCGATAATGTTCCAAAAAAGCGGGGTAACTGCTGCTTTCCGATTCATTGCTGAGTCGGTGCCAGCCCGTTGCTAGTCCCGCATGATAGACCAGCGGATGTGACCAGTGGAATGCAACTTTCGGTGAGGGGGCATTGCAGGCTTCAAGGTAAGCCTCTCTCGGGCCTGGCAATCCTTCCGGGCCATGGACTTCTTCACAACACTGCAACATGCGGTTCAGGGTGGGCAGATAGTCCGATGTTTCAATCACTCGTTTTGCGCCAAGTAGGATCTGATCGCTGCTGAAATGCCCCAGGGCTTCAAGCCACAGGCGTTTTGCCTGATTCAGGAGTTCAGTATCCCCGTAGGCGCTGTAGAACTGGTTGTGGTAATTGAGCCGGAAGAGCGCGAAGACCTGGTTGATGGTGTCGATCAGATGTGGCGAACGCTCAGGTGTTGGCCCAGCTGCGGTCCTGGAGCTCGTCGACGAGGGTGCGAGATCGCGTACTGTCTGGTCGATGAGGTCGTTGCTGTTTTCCATGGAGTGGGTCCTGATGATTGGCCATTGATTGACGGGACCACGCCCGTTTTACCTGCTGCAGAAACTTGGTGTTCCAAGAGCCATAGAGCTGTCCGCTTTCGCGCCAGTAAAGCACAAATTCCGCCACTAGGCTCTCGGCAAAAGGTCGCGGAATGTTGGCCAGCGTCAGCACGTCGTAGAGTTCTTCGCTGGGTCGCCAGTTGGCCGCCAAGGGTTTCGGCAGGGTGTCGTGTTCCATGGCGCTGGTAAAGCGCGCCCACTGGCGTTTGACGTGCATGATGAAACGCGAGTTCCAGGTACTTGAAGAGTCACCCCGTTCCATCCAGTAGAGCACAAACTCGGGGATGGCATCCTCCACAAAGTTACTGTTGATACCGGCCTGGCGGGTGAGAATTTCCAGTGCATCTCGGGAGGGTTGCCAGTCCCTACTCATGGGTGTTTCCTGGCTGCGACGAGCATCCTCCGTTTGTTGTGAACGCCACAAGCGCAGCACATGTTTAATAAATCTTGAGCCCCAGCTGTAGCGAGGTTCGCCCCGCTCTGTCCAGTAAGTGACAAATTCCGGAATCTGTTCCCGGCAGAATTCAGGCGGGATGTTGTATTGAGCCAGTTGCTGTATGACATCGGCTTCGGGTTGCCAGCCGGGCGCAATGGTTTTGCTCGAGCTGTGTGCCCGAGTGACGGGTTGTTCAATGGGTTCGGAGCTTTTCTCGTTGAAAGCAAAACGCAGCTCGTTGCTTTCCAGCAGTGGTGCCGAGGCGATCAGCAGAATTCCCTTATCTCTGAGGCTGGTGGCAATGCGTTGCAGGTCCTGGGGTTGCCAGAACGGCAACAATTCCGTTAATTGCTTGATGTGGGCGGTCGCCCATTGATAGTCACCCTGTTTCTCAGGTTTGTGATGGCTCAAAAACTCATTCAGTGCCTGTAAAAGCACGGTTTCTTCCAGGCCGATGGTTGCCGCCAGGGAGGGAGAAATGACCAGGGGTTTTTCAGGAATCAGGGACATGGTGACACTCTATCAGAAACCCCCCGAAAAATTTAAGCGCTGTTCGGTGAGATGTTGTTTTGTATTGGTGAACACTCCCGGTAGAATCGGGCGCAAAAAAACGATAACTCTTTGAATGGGCAATAGATGAAGCAATGGAGAAACACTGTCCCAGGGAGATGGGCTACTCTCGAGACGGGAAGGATCCTGTTGCCAATACTTGCCATACTGATGGTACCCCAGAGCCGGGCAGATGACAGTCTGACCGAAGATGATTTGATGGGGGATATTCCGGTAGTGCTTTCCGTTACCCGCTTACCCCAGTCCACCACGGATACCCCTATGGCGATCACAGTGCTTGATCGTGCCATGATCGAGGCATCCGGCTTTATTGAAATCCCCGATCTGTTGCGGTTGGTACCCGGCTTTCAGGTGGGATTGAGCTGGCGTGACCACCACACGGCTGTGACCTACCACGGCCAGTCCGATGGCCTGTCGCGGCGCATGCAGGTATTAATCGATGGGCGGGTGGCAGTTGGTTCTCTCTTTGGCCTGGTGGATTGGGACCGCCTTGGCATCACCATCGACGACATCGAACGCATCGAAGTTATCCGTGGTCCTGCGGGTGTGGCCTACGGTTCCAATGCTTTCACCGGAGTGATCAATATCGTTACCCGTGAAATTTCCCTGAACCCCGGTTGGCGTTTCACAGCCGCTAGTGGCAGCCGTGATACCAGTCTGGTCACGGCTCAATATGCAGAGACCGGTGACCGTTTTGATTATCGCGGTTCAGTGAGCTATTACCATACGGACGGCTTCAAGGGTGTAAATGACCAATCCATTGCTCGTTCGGCGCGGTTTCAGGGGCGTTATCAGATGGATGCCTCCACACATCTGGATTTTCAGCTAGCTCGCTCGCAAGGCCCTTGGGGGCGGGGGGGAGAAGGTAACCTAATTGACCCTGTCGGCCATAAAAATGCAGAGGAACAGAATGGCAACTTCCGTTTTACCCATGTCAGCACACCGGGTAATGAGTGGTACTTGCAGTTTGGTTTTAGTGACTCGGAAGAAGCCGATGATTTTTTTATTGCTCCGTTATCTGCCATTCTTGGGGTGGCTCCAGCGGATGTGCCTTTGGTGTTGCCTGGTCAGCTGGATCAGCCGGTCCTTGGTCATACCTTCGATTACCAGGTTTACCGCAAGGATTTTGAGTTTCAGCAACTGATCAGTGGTGATCGCTACCGACTCGCTTGGGGTGGTGGTTACCGCCGGGATCAGTTGAATATCCGTGAAATTACGGGTATCAAGGAGTGGACCGATATGGAAACCTTCCGGTTTCAGGGAAATATCGAATACCGCCTTACCGACAGTCTGTTGCTCAATATGGGCGTTATCCGCGAAGACAATGATATCAATGAAGGTGAAACCTCCTGGCGACTCGGCCTGAATTACACCCTGCTGCCAGGCCATGTGCTACGCAGTTCTGTAGCACAGGGGTGGCGGCAACCATTCCTTTTGGAGAACCGCCACAATATTGCGCTTAGGCTTGAGGACGGAACCCCACTTGACACCCTGCAGACGGCGCCCAATGGACTGGATGCTGAGCAACTGACCAGTTACGAGCTGGGCTATATTGGTCGCTGGTACGGGGGGCGCTTGAGCGCTGAGGTGAAGTTTTACCGGGAGGAATATGAGCATGAGGTGGAATACATCTTGGATCCCACCTATCCGGAATTGGTTTCTTTGGCTAATCCCGGAGCCATTCTTGATGTCAATGGTGGTGGCACCGTTATCGAAGGGTTTGAAACCGGTGTTCAATGGCATCCTGATGAGAAAACCCATGTGTGGTTGAGCTACGCCTATGCGGATGCTGACCATTCCTGTGATCCCATGGCCTTTCACAATTTATTCTCAGAAAACAGTGCCACCCCCGAGCACACGGCAAGCCTATTACTGGCAAGAGATTTTGGTCAGGGCTGGCAGGTGAGTGCGGGTTATTACTATCTGGATGAAATGGCCTGGATTCTCTGGGGTGCTGATACCGACTCCTATGAGCGTGTTGATCTGCGCCTGGCAAAGCATATTCGCTTAAATGGCTCAGACCTGAAGCTTGAATTGATCGGCCAGAACCTGGGTGGTGATTATTACGAGTTCAATGCCCTAAATAAATTTGAGACTCGCACCTTTATGCGCGCCACCCTGCAGTTTCACTGAGCAGAAAATTACCACTGTCGTGCTAGACTGAGCCCGGTTTTGAGGAGTGCAGTGTGGCGAAAAAGAAAACCTCCGCTTACGTGTGCAACGACTGTGGCGCGGATTACAGTAAATGGCAGGGACAGTGCGGTGAATGTGGCGCCTGGAACACCCTGGCCGAAATTCGACTGAGTGCTGTTGCATCCGGGTCATCGCGAACAGGCAGCGGTTTTGCCGGTGCTGCCGATGGGGTTGTCAGCACTCTTGCCGAGATCGAGCTGGAGGATATTCCCCGCATCACCACCAGTGTCGGCGAGTTGGACCTGGTGCTTGGTGGTGGACTGGTGCCGGGTTCCTGCATCCTTGTGGGTGGCGAGCCGGGTGCAGGCAAAAGTACCCTGCTGTTACAGACCCTCTGCAAACTCGCGGAATCCCTTTCCGCCCTGTACGTCACTGGTGAAGAATCTCCCCAACAGGTGGCCATGCGTGCCCATCGCCTGGGATTGCCGACCGATAAACTACAGATCATGGCCGAAACCTCCGTGGAAACCGTCTGTGGCACCGCTGCCCGCCTGGCTCCGAAAATCCTTGTGGTGGACTCCATTCAGGTGATGCAGATGGAAGACATTGCCTCCGCACCCGGCAGTGTGTCACAGGTACGTGAAAGCGCCGCTATGCTGGTGCGCTTTGCCAAGCAGAGTGGCACGGTGTTGCTGCTGGTAGGCCATGTGACCAAGGATGGCAGCCTCGCCGGTCCAAAAGTACTGGAACATATGATTGACTGTTCACTGATGCTGGAAGGAACCAGCGACAGCCATTTCCGTATCCTGCGCAGCCACAAGAACCGCTTTGGCGCGGTCAATGAGCTGGGGGTGTTTGCCATGACGGACAAAGGCTTGCGTGAAGTGGCAAACCCCTCCGCCATTTTTCTCCAGCGCGGCGATGAAGTGGCCTCCGGCAGCCTGGTGATGGTGGTTTGGGAGGGTACCCGTCCCTTGCTGGTGGAATTGCAGGCGCTGGTGGATGACAGTCACCTGGGCAACCCGCGCCGGGTTACCGTGGGTTTGGAACACAACCGACTGGCTATGTTATTGGCGGTACTGCATCGCCATGGCGGCATCATGGTCGGCGACCAGGATGTGTTCGTGAATGTGGTGGGTGGCGTCAAAGTGCTGGAAACCAGTGCGGACCTGGCGTTGATCCTGGCAGTTATCTCCAGCTTCCGCGACCACCCTTTGCCCCGCGATCTGGTGGTGTTTGGCGAAGTCGGCTTGTCCGGCGAAATTCGTCCGGTACAGAACGGTCAGGAGCGCCTCAGGGAGGCGGCCAAACACGGCTTCAAACGGGCTATCGTGCCCGCCGGCAACGCACCGCGGCAGCCCATCAAGGGCATGGATGTTGTGCCGGTACGCAAGCTAACCGATGCCCTGGATGCCCTGGGCTAAAACTTCCGTCAATTGACTTTGCCGCCACTGCGGCGTAAATTCCCGACCCTTGCTTCGGCAACAGGTTCTCGGCGCGCCATTCAGTGCGCCGGGTGAAACGGGAAATCGGTGCGTTTTTATTGCTCATTTTTCAATGAGTTAGCTATTCCGATACTGCCCCCGCAACGGTAATTGAGTGAATCCTCTCAGGGGTTCAAGCGCCAGATCACAACGCCACTGTGCAACTGCATGGGAAGGCGATCTGGCAGGGAAACCGCTCATAAGTCCGGAGACCGGCCTGTCGCTATGCAGACGAACCACGGGGGGTGGTTGCGTTGGTATTGGCGATTTCCGCCTCTGCACCAATCGTTTCTCCGTGATCTGACCCACTCAATGCGTTCGGGGCTGAACGTCGGAGAACATCATGAACAAAGCTGTACTTGCCGGTTTGCTGGCAATTTCCTCTATTGCCGCTGTCCAGGCAAACGAATCCAACAACGAATCATCCACCCAGTTGCTGGGATTGCCGGAAGTTGTCGTGACGGCTTCATTGACACCGGTGCAACTCCTTCAGACAGGTAGCTCTGTCACTGTCATTTCCTCGTCCGAAATCGAAAACAGCCACGCTGCTGTGGTCAGTGATCTGCTGCGCAATGTGCCTGGCGTGGCCATCAACCGTGGCGGTGTTCTGGGTTCTACCACCCAGCTGAGAATGCGCGGTTCAGAGGGAAACCATGTGCTGGTGCTGGTAGACGGCATGGAGGTCAACGACGGCTCCCAGGGCGATGAATTCAACTGGGCACATATGCCGACGGCGGGCATCGAGCGGATAGAAGTCGTGAGGGGCGCTCAAAGTGCGCTCTGGGGTAGCGATGCCGTGGGTGGTGTGATCAACATCATCACACGTCAGGCTACCAGTGGAAGCCAGGGTGATGTATTTGCAGAAGTTGGTAATCATGGAACCACCAACAGTGGTTTCAGCCTGGGTGGCCGCTCCGAAACAGCACACTTCAATCTACGGGCATCCCACCTGGCCTCTGAGGGCGAAAACATTTCCCGTCATGGTGGTGAAGAGGACGGTTACCGCAATACGATGCTAAATCTGAACGCCGGTTGGCGTCCCCTGGATAATCTGTACCTGTCCCTGCACGGTCGTCAAACTGAAGGGGAAAATGAATTTGACGGCACCGATTTTGTTATCACGGGCTTGCCGACTGATGAGGACAGTGAGACGGAGTTTCGTCAGCGCTTTGTTCGCGCCCAGGCAGATTTGTCACTACTGGATGACCGCTGGCAGCACCGGGTTGCGGTTGCCGTTAGTCGTCACGCCAATGAGAACTTCACGGATAGCCTGTTAACCGGTTCTAGCAATAGCCGCAAAAAACAATACAGCTACCTGACCAGCTTTAGCTGGGATGATCAGAACCAGCGCCTGTCACTGCTGGTTGAGAGGGAAACCGAGCAGTTCTCCCAGCGTGGCCCTGTCTTACCCTGGGGTGATCCGAATCAGGATCGTGACCGCGAAACCAATGCTGTGGCCCTGGAATACCGGGTCGTGCTGTGGGAAGACCTGACCCTGGGTGCCAGCCTGCGTCACGATGACAATACCGAATTTGATGATGCCTATACCCGGCGTTTTGATGCCAGTTACCTGATTGCTGAAACCGGTACCCGCCTGCGTGCAACCTGGGGTACGGCCGTGAAAAATCCTACCTTCTCAGAACGTTATGGATATTTCACTTCTTTCGTGGGGAATCCTGATCTGAAGCCTGAGAAATCCACCAGCTGGGATGTGGGCGTCGACCAGTCTCTATTTAATGAGCAGCTCCAACTTGGCCTGACTTATTTCAAGGCGCGCCTCGAAGACGAGATTGATGGCTTTGTCTTTGATCCAACGATTCCTCCATTTGGTGCCTACACGGCGGAAAACGTTTCTGGTACCAGTTACCGCGAGGGGTTGGAATTGACTGCACGAGCCGCCCTGTCGCCCACCGTGACCCTTAAGGGCAGTTACACCTACACTGATGCCACCGAGCCGGATGGTTCTGGCCGCGAGGTGGATGAATTGCGCCGCCCCCGCCACTTGGGTAGCGCCACCCTGCAGTGGGAGCCGAATGCCAAGTGGTCACTGGCATTGAATACGCAGTACAACGGCCACCAGGACGACGTCTTCTTTCCACCCTGGCCCAATCCCGAACAAACGGTGAACCTGGACTCATTTACCCTGGTCAACCTGAGTGCCAGTTATCACGTGACACCCGCGCTGACGGTATATAGCCGCTTTGAAAATGTCCTCAATGACAATTATGAAGAGGTTTATGGTTTCGAGTCCCTGGGTTTTGGTGCCATGGTGGGTATTCGATATAGTTTCGCCCAGTAGTGTTTAGGGTCCAGTAGTTTAGGGAGCAGCACCGTGACTGATCTGAGTGTGAATGGCAAAACCCGCGTACTGCTCTCCTGGAGCAGTGGCAAAGATTCTGCTTGGGCGCTGTATCTATTGCAGCAGGATCCCTCTGTGGAAGTGGTTGGCCTGATGAATACCTATAACCAGGCATTTGAGCGCTCTGCTATTCACGGTGTTCGCCTGGAACTGGTGCGCGCGCAGGCAGAAGCGGCGGGGTTGCCGCTGATTGAAATTCCGCTACCCTGGCCTTGCAGCAATGGGCAGTATGAGCAGGCCATGACGGAGGCGCTTGCCCAGGCTCAACGGGAGTTGTCGCCGGATGCGGTGGCCTTCGGTGACCTGTTCCTGGAGGACATTCGTGCCTACCGGGAAAGCCGTATGGCGGATACGGGGCTGGACTTGCTGTTTCCTGTGTGGGGTATCCCCACCGATCAACTGGCACAACAAATGGTTGAGGCGGGCCTGCAGGCCTATCTCACCTGTCTGGACCCAAAAAAAATGCCAGAGGAGCTGGCAGGATCGCTGTTCAGCAATGCCTTTCTCGAGCGCCTGCCTCCCGATGTTGACCCCTGTGGTGAGAATGGCGAGTTCCACAGCTTTGCCTGTGATGGCCCCATGTTTAAGAAACCAGTGCCTGTCACCGTGGGCGAGACCGTGACCCGGGATGGCTTTGTGTATACCGACCTGATTCCTGTCGTGGCTTCTGGAGCCTCGCAGTGAGAATCGTCTCCCTGCTGCCCAGTGCCACGGAAATAATCTGTGGCCTCGGGTTGCGGGACAGCTTGGTGGGGGTGACCCACGAGTGCGATTATCCCGCCGATGTGCTAGGGCTGCCGGTGGTCACCATGTCCCTTATTCCCAAGGGGCTCAGCAGTGCTGAAATCGACGCCATGGTTAACAGCCAACTGGAAACCGACAGTGCGCTCTATAGTTTGAAAACCGATGTGTTGGAGGCACTGGCTCCGGATCTGATCGTCACCCAGGCCCTTTGCGATGTCTGCGCTGTGTCCGCCGATGAAGTCAATGCCATTACCTGCCAACTGCTCGGAGAGGTCGAGGTGGTGAATCTGGAGCCTACCTGTCTCAACGATGTATTGGATACAGTGTTGCTGGTGGGAAACGCCGCCGGTTGCACTGAAGTGGCCCAGCAGTATCACGCCGGGTTAAAGCGGCGGGTGGAGGTGGTGGCAGCGCGTTCCGCAACCATTGCCAAAGAGAACCGCCCCCGGGTGGCCATTTTGGAGTGGATTGATCCGCTGTTTGACGGTGGGCACTGGTACCCGGAACTGATCGAATTGGCGGGCGGCACGCCCTGTTTCGGAGATCGTCACGGCCCTTCACGACGACGTAACTGGTCAGACCTGCTGGCCGCTGCACCGGAAGTCCTGCTGGTCGCTCTCTGCGGGTTTAATCTGCAGCGCACCGTACAGGATCTCCCTCTGCTGACAAACCAGCCTGACTACGTCATGCTGCCAGCTGCACAAACGGGGCAGGTCTACGCCGTGGATGGCAACCGGTATTTCAGCCGCCCCGGCCCAGGCCTGG
>Ga0209578_10002499_pt1 | contig 15146 bp, 30 predicted proteins | sample tdAd472_FD_187127 | JGI IMG/M metagenome (GOLD analysis project Ga0209578, IMG submission 187127) | Marine sediment microbial communities from the Atlantic coast under amendment with organic carbon and nitrate - tdAd47.2 (SPAdes)... | ecosystem: Environmental > Aquatic > Marine > Coastal >...
TGGTGACGACGGCCGGGGAAGCACGCGCTTCCTCCTCCGCCTACCGCCAAAGAGTTTCCCCAAAGATTCAATCAGCCGCATAACTGATGCTGCCGCGCCGTCGGCGGCCCACGCAGGACTGGGAGGACCGCATCCTCTCGCGCTGCGCCGCCAGGCATTTCGCGCACAATCTTGTGCGCAGAATGGGGGCCTTGCCGCAGCTCACGCAGATCCCCCGCGCCTCGCGTGAAATCTGGTAGCGTTTTTGGCGCGGCAGCGCGTCCCATTCCTCCTGTGTGATCCCTTCGGGCGGCAGTGTGCGCGCCCTTCCTCGTCGTGTCTTTGTCATGTCAGTGTCCCGCTTATATACCCTTGCACGCGGGCAAATTCAAGATCCAGGCGCTCCTGCATTATGTGGTGGTAAACCGCGCCCGTGATCACCACCCGCAAATTACCCACTTCAACCCCCAGTTCCTTGGCCAGTTTCTCATGGCTGCCGTGCCAGGCCACGACCAGTTTCATGCGCGCCCAGCGAATGTCGGCCAGTCTTGCGGCCGGGTCGGCGAGGATCTCCAGAGCCTCCACCGGCACAATCGCGTGGCGCGACACGCCCAGGGTGTCCCGGCCGACAAGCCGCACCGACTTGCCAGAGAGTTTTTTGTGCGTCCAGATCGGGCAGCAGGCGTCGGGGACCTTGCCGAACTGGCTGGCCCCGCGACGCTCCACCCTCCCGGGCGCGCTACCCGCAAGCTTTGACCCTGTCAGTCTTCCCATGATTCTTTGACGCCGCCAAATGAAAGGCCCTGAACCTGTCCACCTCGGCCTGGATTTCGTCGGCCTCCTCGTGCAGGCCCTTCCGCCTGAACCGCGCGATCTCCCTCAACGTGTCCCGCCACCACTTGAACGTGGCCTTGTCCACGTATCCGCCCCAGGCCTCCCTGCGCGCCTCCAACTCGTGACGGCGGCGGACGGCGGCCGGGTTTTCCCGATAAAATTGCCGAAACTGCGACGGCGCGTCGCCTTCCTCGATTTCGGGGATGAGCAGGCATCGCAAATCGAACATCGCCTTACGTTCGGTCTGGTCGACCGCCTGTTTGCTCACCCCCATCTTTTTCGAGACGTAAACCAGGTCCACCACCGCCGCCACACTGGGCCCGGTCCGGATCCTGTTCTCGTATCCGTGCTGCCGGTTGCCGACGTCGCCGGGCCTGAAAAACCCGTGCTCGCGGCGCCATGTCCTCGCGCAGTTGCCGCACCGGCCCACGCTGAGCCGTTTGATCCTTTTCCCGCAATCAACACATGCCTCCATGTTTCGCTCCATTCATTTCCTCGATTTTCGCCTCCCATTCGAGGCGCGTGGTTTTCATTATCCCGATCCCCTCGTCATAGATCAGCCGAAGCGCCCTTCTCGCCCCCTCCTCCGGCATCACAACGACGGAATCCCCGTCACCGACCGTCCATCCGTCCCGCTCCCCGACAAACACAAGGGACTTGGTTTTGACCCTGCGCCCCCCAAGCGTGGAGGGACAAAGGGTGTGCGGAACGGAGGCGCAGTAAACAAAGATCGGATCGAGCCGTCGTGTAAACTCATTGTTGTTTTCCATTTCTCCACATGCCATATTGGACTTGCCCGTAGGACAAACACCGTCCAACCCCCATGAAACTTGTTCACATTTTCGGCCCCGAACTCTCCGCGCAGATCGAGGAGACGTTGTCAAACCGCGACTTCAACTCCGTCGAACGGCGCCGCATCCTTGAGGCGGTCGCCCGCGCCAACAAAACCCGCCTGGCCCGTCATGGGATCGTGCCCGGCGTCCTTGTCGAGACCCTGCTGGCCCACCGGGACGGCTCAATCGACATCCCGGAAGGGGTGACCGGCGGGGATACACAAGGGCGCCATGCAACCGCCCCCGGGGGACCCCGCCGGTCGCGCCGTCGATGACGGCGAGCAACACTCCCCCGCTATGAAACCCCGGGTTCTCCCAGGGAAATTTTCGTTGACCGGCCCTTCCACCCTTCTTTCTCCATGTCGTCAGAGAGGAGCCCTGACCAAAGCGCCCTGGCGATGACCTTCCCTGTGGCCGTGTTCCGTTGTTCAATGACACGACAACCGGGAACAAACGCAAGGGCCTCGGCCACCGAGTATGATCCGTCGGGGTTCTTTTGCTGGGTCGTGACTTGAACGACAGACCCCGCCCCAACGGTCATCGCCTTCGTCGACTTCATCCACCCTTCCTTTTGGGAGGAGGCTTTGCAGAGGAGCTTGAACATGTCGCCGTCGCCGAAGACTTCCAGGTCCGGAACATTCTTCCGGGCGCCGGACACGTCCGAGTTGTGGAGGGTTTTGTCAGTCATCGAACCTTCCAAAACCAGTGCGGACCAGGCCTCCCCCGCTGTTACGATCCAATGCTGGACGAGGTCCTTCTTTGAAGCATCTGCCAGCATCTCCTCCCAAGTCGGCATGTGGTCCCCACGAAAAGTCTTCGCCCCGCAGGAAGTCCGATAAGCTGTCCACAGGCGACCTGCTAGATGGTTTTTAAGGTCCACGCTCCTGGCATTCGGATCCTCCCCGGCTGCCCGGTCATAGGTCGCCGCAAAGATGTCCGGCTTGCACGGGTAGAATTCCCCCTTCACGCCTTTGATGATCCAGTCCCCAGGGTCGGCGCGCATTTCGCCTTCCAGGGTTTTAACCACCAGCTCCGGCGTCACGTCACGGTCTCCGAATAAATAGACCGACTCCATCCCCGCTTCTTCGAGGCTTTTAATCGTTTCATGCCGCCCATCCCATTGGATGGCTTCAATGACTACGGGTTTCTTTCTGAATTTGTTCATAGGATCTACCAAACAGGGTCGCCTTTTTTAAACATTCCCCGCGTCTCCGGAGCGACCGACAAACCGGACCAGACGGGGGAGCTTGAGATGACGCGCACGGCGTTCGAACCGACGGCGGGCCGGACAACACCGGCCAATGACTGCCCGACGCGTCCGCCCAGGCCGTGCTCGTTGTGGATCCAGTCCACCTGGATTTCGTCCCGGCCGTTCTTCCCCTGGCCAAAGATGTGGAACCCCTGCAGCGTGTAGTAGGAGCGTCCCGTGAGTCGGATGCCCATCCCGTTGATGACCGGCCCGCACCGCCAGTATTCGCACATGACGTCGATGTCGGGGTCGAGCAGTTGGCACACGAACACCCCGTTGTCGTCGGCGAAGGGCTCCACAACCCCCCAAGGGCATTCCCGGGGGGTGGAGGAGGGAACGGTGTTAATCGCCACCGACACGTCCCGTCCCTTGTCAGTGATCAAGTGGACGTCCTGGATCCGCAGATTGGTCTGCGTCCCAAAAATCCCGATCCCCACACACCCGGGCTCAACCGCGAATTTGCAATTCACATTGCGGATGCTGCATTGGTAGGGCCGCCAAAGCTGGCCATTCCCATGCCGGATGGGCGCCGGGACGGCGATGCAGACGGGGAGGTCGGTTTCATTCCCATTCTTCTTCCCTTCGATCCACCAGCTTCGATCCGTCGTGTAGTCGTCGGATTGGTGGAACCAAAACCGCGTCGCCCAGTGCCCGGCCCCAGAGACCTGGATTTGCGGGTGCAGCCAAAACGTCTTGTGAAAGTCGTAGTGGCCCGGGGGAAAGTAAACGCTGGGAAGACAAACCTGGGAAACGCCCCGGAAACCCTCATACTGCGGGCCCGGGCCGCCAATGTGCGGGTTTTCGAATTGTTCGTAGCCGAAATTGTCCAGGATCCATTGGACCGCCGCCGCATACCGATCGTCCCACGGCGCGTCCAAATCGCAGGGCAGGCGCGGGTCAAGAACGCTGAGGCAACCGGCCGCGCGGGCGACGTCCTTCATCGGCATGGACTGCGCCGCCACGGCCTCCGCCACGGCCTCCGCCACCCGCTTGTCGAAAGTGGCGGCCTGGTCGGCAATCGCCGCCAGCTCCCGGAACGCGTCGCCCAGTTTATATTCCCGCGCCATCACTTGACCTCCAGGACAAACGGCGGTTTGTGGGTCTCGCTTTCGGCCACGCCGCTTTTGCGCACCTTCGTCACCACAACCAGATCAACCGGGTCGTCGACGGGGGGCGGTTCAATCGGAACCTCCAACGGGTTTGGCTCATGGCAGCCAATCGACGTCGGCACGTTGCGGATGTTGCCGAAGAAATCCTCCGCCGGGACATGCGGCGCGGGCAGCCTGCCCGCCAAGATTGACGTTTCCTGAAGGGTGAAGTCCTCTTCCTCCGGCGCCACCATCCCCGGATCCCCGCCATTCACCCCGTGCTCCTCAAAAAACCGGTAGCTGTCGTCCAGCGTCCACTCCGGGTCCCCGGGCGGTCTTGCGCCCGCCTTCACGGGCTGGAACGGGACGCCCTCCAGGGTCTTGGACACGTAGTTGTAGTCGAACTCGACCTCCTCCAGGTCCGGGTCAAGCGCATACCAACCGCTCGTCCCGCGCTTCGGGGAACCGCAGTCCAGGAAAATGTTGCCAACCGCCTTGGCGCCCGTCGCCCAGGTCAACGGGAACTCGACGACCTTCGCGTCGCCCGTCGTCCCATACGTCGTCTGTCCGGCCACGCCGTTGAACTGCGTCCGCCGGTTCATCTCCACCCCGGCATACGTCACCGTCCCCTGCCCGTCGGCCGAGGAAACGCGGTAGGACACGCCTTCCTTGACGGACCCGCTCGGCACTTCGGCGCCCTCGTATCCACGCTTGCCGAAGGAAAGGACGGGTCCTTCGTTGACGGTGTTACATCGCACAAAGGTGTTGTTCAGGTAGTGGACGTCGGGGATCGTGCAGGAGGCCTGCAAACCGACGCCGACAAACAGGTTGTTGCGGAAGGTTATGCTTCCGTGATGGTCGCGGGGCAGCCTTCCCATGTTACTCATCTGCGTGAGCTGCATGTTGGGACAGTCCCGCACGTGGTTGCGTTCGATCACGTGCCCGTAACTCCCCCACCCCTTTCCGTCGTTCTGCGGGTCGCTGAAGCATTGGAAAAAGTCCGGATGATTCCCGCCCTCGACCTGGTAGGAGTTGTAAAAGAGACAGTCGCGGACCGTGTTCCTTCGGCCGTGGACCCGGGTCCAGTCCACGTTGGCGGAATCGGAAAAGGTGCAGTGCTCCACCACGTTGTCATCTCCGAACAAATCCAGCATGGATATCATTCGGCCCCGCGTGAACGTGCAGTCCCGGATGACGCACCGGCTGGCCGCGTCCTCCCCGAACGGTTTGGTTGAGGGGACGCGGAAGGTCAGCGGACGGCAGATTTCAATGTCGTGCGCGTCGAACATGCACCCGCTGATCTCCGTCTCGTGCGCGCCCCGGTTGAGCCGCACAAGGTAGCTGTTGGAATTGGGCGTGCCAAAGTCGATGTTTACGAAGCCGTTTCGCGGTGCCTCCACGTCGACCAGGCGGATTTGAGGCCGGACGGAAGAATCCAGGTCGGTCCGCCTCCACGTCAGCCCCGGGACGCGGACGTTCACGTTCTCCTCGTACGGCCCGGGGGCCAGTGAGATCGTGTCCCCTTCCTGTGCGATCCCCAAAGCCGCGTTAATTTGTTGAAGCGGGGCGGTCTCGGAGAGGCCGTTGTTTCCGTCGTGCCCGTCCGGGCTCACGTAGATTGTTTTAGGCATATTAGTTGACTATGTTGCGCCTGTCGTCGCGCTTTTGCGCGAGGCGAAGGACGATGTAGGCTCCAAGAATACCGGCCAGCGCGCAGCCGCCGGACACGAGGAAATACGCGGTGTCAGGGTTCATGTCAGGCCTTGAGGATGTGCCAGAGAAGGTATCCGGCGGTGCTTACGGGGATCCAGCGAAGCCACCCCCAAGGGTGCTTCGCTCCGGTTTCAGGCGTCCACACAATCGCGCAGGACGCCCAGCAAAGGCTTCCCAGCCAGAAGCCTCCGGCCAGGAAGTAAAACAGAAGTATGGGCAAGTAATCGTTCATTTGATCTCAGGGTTTTAGTTGACGTTTCCACTCTTACCACCGCCGGGGTGTCGCGTCAACTAAACAAGTTTGAAAAATAAAAGCCCCGGGGCCCGTATGACGACGGGGACCCCGGGGTGTCGCGGGCTTACGCCTTGCCGATCATGCAGTCCAGCGCGTCAAGCGCGCAGTCCAGATCGATCTGTTTGGTCTCGTATTTGCCCTCCCTGCGGATCGCGGGCAGCACCTCCCCCGTCACCCAACGACGGAACTTGCGCGCCGTCCTGAGCCGTGACTTGAAGACCAACGCGTAAAGGCCGGACTCCGTCACAGTCGCCATTTTCTGCGGGCCTCCAGGGGAGTCGGTAATACCGACCCCCTTTTCATCCGGGTCCAAGCGGGTGAGCGCATCCCTATGATTACGAATGCCAAGGATGTCGCAGATATCCTTCGCCGCAAACCACACTTTCCCGTCCTTCATTCCGCAGCGGACCCTGCGGCCCTCGTTGTAGGTGAACACCCGGAAGGCCGGGGAGGCCGGTTTAGCCTGGGCGGCTTGTCGGGCTTTCATCCGGTCGTATTCGGCCGGGCTCATGACGCCCATCCCCGCCCGCGCCGTCCAATGGTCGACGGGGACTTTGCGCACGGGGAAGCGTTTGGCGACGCGGCTGATCATCAGTTCGGCGCACCGGGACCCGCCAGGGTCGTATGTGGCCATGTAAAGGTCCAAAACCGCCCAGATCAGTTTTTCCGGGGTGAAGTGGACTTGGTTGTTGGTGGCGGCCGTAAACGCTTCGGCCATTTGAAGAACGGCCCTGTGTTCCGGGGCCGTGAGTGACGATGTCACATTGTGCATGGGGTAACCTTAAAACAAGACCCCGATCCGAAGGTAGAGGCCTTGTCACCTGTCGGCACCACCCGTTACAGGCTATCGAATCGGGGTCTTGATTTTCGTTCTCTTTCACGCGTGTGTCCGATTGGTGGTCGGTAAACGAGTTAAACGCGGCCCACTCCTCTAAGTGAGACGAGGGTAAGCTAGGCCTGCGTCTAACTATCGTCAAGAGAAAATCTTATGCACTTTTTCTTTAGTTTACGTTTATGTCCACAGCCTTCTGTCGTTGAATTTTCGGGGAGATCAGGGCGGAGGAGGGATTTCCATTTCCAACCAATGCGTCGTTTTTTTGTCCCGACTTCCCTCGTCCTCGAACACTTCCAGCAGAAGGTCACGGCCAAACCCGTTGTCATAAAAACTGTCCGTCCCCACAACTACGCCCCCGCGCAGAACATAACCGCACCATCCCTCCCCCGGCGGCCGTTCAGCAACCGGAACCCATCGTGCTTGGTCGCTCATGTATTTTCCTCCTCCTCCTTCTTTTTTTCCTCCGGCGCGGGCTCGGTCGTCCATGTCGGCTCCGGCCACGGGTCCCCGATCTCCTGCACCACGAAAGGGTGGTCGGAGGGCGTCACATGTCGGCGGCCCTCCACAAACGCTTCCCGGTAGGTGTCGTAAACCCCGACAATTGTGTTTCCGCAGGCGACTATGAATTTCCCGCGTTTGTCTTGAAGCCCGGGAAGGGCCGCCTGGATCGCGCCCCATTCAAACCCGCGCGAGACGTACCAATCAAGGCCGACGGACCGGCCGTTCGCGGTCTCGGCCGGTTTCGCGCCCATGTCGGAGACCCGTCCGATAAGGCCCAAAATCGACGTGCCCGCGAGACCCTCCATCCGTTCCCCGGAAACCCCTTCCACGCACATTTCCCACAAATCGTCCCTGACGGCCGTAAGCTCGACGTAGACGCCTCCCGACAAATAGAAGCAAAGCCTAACCGTCCCGTCTTCCGGGACCATGAACGCGTTGAAATGGATGTCCAGGTTCAACCCGTGGGCCCAGTCCAAAAACTTGGCGCACCGATCCACCACGCCCAGGTCAATGCTTCCGGGCGCGCCTACTTCGGCGGACTCGTCGGCCTCCTCCGCCCACTTTCGCAATTTAAGTTTTGTCGTCATGTGGGTCGACCGGCCCACAAGGGACGGGCCGTCCGGTTTTTCCGCAAAATGCGTGGGATTGTGGAACGGGTTCATGGGCGGGCTGGCTCCGTCGAACCATTGCCCCTTGTCAGGATGCCAATACCCGACCGCGCAGTCCCTGTCGTCGGGGGCCTGGCTCCAGCCGATCATGTAAAATCCCGGTTTTGCTTTATTTAATTTGGATATGGGTTTCCATTGAATGCTCATAGTTGTGTCTCGATTTTTACAGTTGTCTTAAAACGTCGCTTTCAGGGTAGTTGATATATTTTACCGACTCCACCTCGCTCCTGATCCCATCGGAATCATGGATGATTTTGATTGTGGTGACAGGTCGTCGTGTGACGACATGCAACCGATGGGCGCACCGTTCACAGTCGGCCTCCACAAACTCCAAACCGATGTTGCTGCCGTATTTCACCGGCTCCCCGTATCTGTGCCCACGGAGAAAGCAGACGAGGGCCGGTAACCATTTGGGGGTTTTCATCCCTCCCCTCCATCCTTCCCCCGGATCAGGCCTTCGGACATCTCCACCTCGGCGAGGGCCAAATCAATGTTCTCCCGCCTCTTCCCCCTGGACTTCTTGTGCGCGGACTCCAGCCGACTTTTGGCGATTCCCAGGGCCCAGACCGCCACGCCCAGATGGTCGTCCACAATCGTGAGTTCCCGGATGTTCAGGGCCGATTCGTATGTTTCAGGTTTGGGTTTCATCACACTCCTCCATCCACGCGTTCGCCGGTGTTCGGGACCACCTGCACGCAGCGGTCGTCCCACAGGGCGGTCATTTTGAGATCCTTGGTGGCGGTGACGGGAAGGGCCTGTCCCAGGTAAGCGCGGCACCAGGTAAAGATCGTCGCTTCGACATTCGCCCGTTCCGGCCCGGGAGGGATGCCAACCCTCGCGGTAAAAATCCGCACGTCCCGGCCCTCCTTGAGCCACTGTTTCACCCGCTCCAACATTTTCGGGATCGGCTTGCCGATGTGTCCGGCGCCCTTCCACCCGTGATATTCGGCGAGCGTCCCGTCAAGGTCCACGCCGATCCATCCTTGTTTGTTTTTTGTTGTCATTTTTCGCTTCTAAGTCCAAACACTGTCGTCGAATCAGTCACCAGCACGTCGTAGACGTTGCAAACATCCCCGCCGTTTTTGACCAACTCGTAAATCTCCTCCGCGACGCGGATGACTCTTTGGTTCTTCTTGCACTCACAGGCCGGAAGGTGGTGGTCTCCCACGTCAATCGTCTGCTCGCCACAGCACGGGCATGGGTAGTGTTCTCGACTCATTCCCCTGCCTCCCAGTTTGGTTCCGGAATGTCTGTGTATTCGACAAATTCCACTTTACACAATTTGACCCTCCCATCGCGACCAGCCTCGGGCGTCTCTTTGATCCTGGAGGGGAAACGCACCAGCAAATCCCGTCTGTATCCACACGTTTCGCACTCGGCGCGCACCCATGTTCTTCCAAGTGTGTGAGAGGTGTAGTAAACACGCTCGCCCCACTTGTGGCCCTTGAGCAAACACCACGGGAACTTGAATAATTTAAGTAACCTCATCCACCCACCTCCTCCCCCGGCAGTTCCGGCGGATTGAAATTGAGCCACTCGGTAATGGTTCCATCGAGGAACAGCCCGTGCGCCCAGGTCCCGGCCAAAACTGTCCGGTTATTAACAGCAAATCCGTCCCATAGGTGACAGTCAAACTCCGGCAACCTCTCGCTCACCGGGACCCAGCGCGGTTCCAGGCTCTTGAGGTGGTCGGCGAGGTAGGTAGCATGAGGAAGCTGGAAATCGTAACTCAAGGCGCACCGACAATTCTGGCACAACCATTTGTGTTCCACGTAACTCCACGCCATTTTATCCGGCGGCGCCAGCGCCCCACAGTCGCACCTGTAAAACGCCTCCGGCACATACGGCCCGGTGTGTTTGTCACTCATGGTTGTTCCCCCTTCACCACTTCCCAGGTCATGTGCTCAACACTGGTGATCCTGATGTTGACCTCGCGGACGTTGCAGACGCCCCATCCTGTCGGCGTGCCGATGGCGGCCCGAACTGCCTGGACAACAGCTTGCTCGATCATCCGGTGGACGCGTTCGGAGCGGTGCAGCTTGTCGAACCACGGACAATCCTCGGTGAGTATTTCCAAGGTTTCATCCGCGTTTTCGGTCATCCACTCACCAATCTGTGCACCGTTGACGAGTCGCGTAATGTCAGGCTGGAATCGGTCGCCGACGAGGATGCCGGTAATGATTTCACCGTCTTGGACAATTCTGCCTTCGGCGGTTTCGATGTTTTCGATGAGTCCCTCAAGCTCCTCGGTGAAATTATCCGCCGTGTAGTAAGTCTCCTCGTCCAGTGAGTAACCCCATCCGGGGAGTATGGTTCTATCACTCATTGGCGTGCTCCTTCCTGTGCCGCTCCACTTGTGCGCGGGCGACCCCTTCCATGGCGGCAACGTCACCGACAAGATCGGTCAATAAAGCGTCCGTCTGAGGGGCGCCCTTGTATAGCTCAATCGCCTGCTCCACCAACCACCGCACCCGGGCCTCGTCGGGTTCTATGCCTAATTTTGGGTCGATTGGGCTTGTATTAGCAGTTGCCCGCGCCCGGTCGATCAGCGCCCCGGGTAGGATCCCGCATTTGTCCCCGTCGATCTCATGCACCGTCTCCAGGTCGGAGGCCAGTGCGTAGTGGGTGACCACTTCCAAAGCGCGTCGTGGAACCATGTCGCCACAGGCAAACCTAAAGCCATCCGGTCGTCTGGAAGCCATTTGATAAGCGGGGCCATCCTTCCACATTAAAAAGATAATCCACGTGTTTTCCGGCAACCCCTCCACCCCGTTCTCGGGCCAGGGATGCCACGTCACTATGGATTGTCGGGTGCTCATGCCTCCACCTCCTGTTTCTCCTCCAGCGTCAACCCACGGTCAACCGCCCAGCGCATGCAGGCCCGCCAAGCGGACTCATGATCGCCCGGATTCCAACCGGGGAGGAACGATTCCTCCACCCACAGGCTTGTTCCGTCGTGCCAACAGGGCCGGTTGATGACCGAGCATTCGGGATGGTCGGGAGGGCAATCATTGACCGGGAAAGCGTGATGAACCTCCAGGCCGCCATACCATTTTGAAAACGGGTGCTCCGCCTTGAGGTTATGCGTAAGATTCAGGGACACCCCGCCTTTGGCGCACACCACGTCGTAACAGTGCATCCAGGTTCCGAACCTCTCAATCAGCCGATAGGACAACCTAAACTTGCGGTCCATTTCCATGGACACCCAGGATGGATCATTGTGCGGAATCATTCCCCACCCCATTCCCCCAAAGCCGCCCTCGCCGCCGCCAGCTTGGCCCTCAGCCCGGCAACCTCTTTTTCCAGGCGCTCCTCTCGCGTCTCGGGTTTGGCAGGCGGGCCGTTGAGCCATTCTTTGGGGACTTCACTGGACGCGACCACGCGGGCGCTGGTTGGGTTGTTGAAGGGTGGAGGAAGAGAGGCCCGACTGTTCCCAGTTGATACTTCCCACAGGTTGTCCTTGTAATTCCACCAACCCCAGGCTGACCCTTCCCAGTCCCCGCGCAGCTCGTAATACCCAATTGCCAACAACCCAACCGGAGTCTTCTCCAGGTCAATCCACCCGTCCGCATACTTGTAAACCAAGGGCCATGGCGGTGTCTCGATCAACGCCACCTCGAACGGGAAGTGGCCGTCTGGGCCTCTTTCAACGATGTGGCCGAAGCTTTGGAACTGCCTCAGGCCGACCTCCCCCATTTTGTTCAAATACCCCGACCACACTCGTCCATCCTTGCGAATGGCGTAGTTCCGTGTGTCCTTCAGCCCAAGCATGTCCTCGTCCTTCTCCACCCGCACCCACTCCAGGGGCCGGGCCAACTCGATTGTCAATGTGTGTTTGCTCATAGTGTTTTATATTTAGTTTTTAGTCTACAAAAGGCGCGGCCTGGACGCCTTGAGAAGCCTCCCGCGCCATACGATCCACGCACCCGTTCCAATAGTCGCTCCCGTGCCCCTTCACCCACTCCCATGCGGGCATGATTGCCTTGTCCAACGCATCCAGGCGGCGCCACAAGTCCAGGTTTTTCACGTCGTCGCCCGTCGCCGTCTTCCACCCCCGGTCCGCCCAGCCAAACCGCCAGGAATTCATGCCGTCGACCAGGTATTTGGAGTCGGACCGCACAGTGACGGAGAAGTCCGTGAACGGCCCCTCGCGAAGGAGCCAGCTCAACGCCTCGACAGCCGCCGTCATCTCCATCCTGTTGTTCGTCGTGTCCGGGGAGGATCCGGAAGAGGCGGCCGCTTCGAATCCGACGTCGAACGCCTTTTGTCCGGGGCCTGGGTGACACGGCCGCACCGCAGCCCACGCCCAGCCTCCTCGCGCCCCTTCCTTCCCGTTCCCCGAACACGCCCCGTCCGTGTAAATGATCAGTTGCTCGTTCATTCGTTTACTTTCCGATGTTCGTCCAACCCCTGGTCGTGGTAATAAATCGTGTCAATCTCACCACGCCCGAGCGCCTCAAACAGGTTGGCCATGTGCCGGAAATGGTTGGCGGCCGTTTGGCAAAACGCGGGAAGCTCCTTGTCGGTCACACGATTATCGACCTCCACGAACCTCTCTTTTCTCGGCATGTAGTTCAAAAACCGGTGTCCACCACCTTCGCTCGGCCACATTTGCAGCGGGAGGTTGAATGACCAGAACAGCTTATCCCAGTCGCCTTTCTCAATGACTTCAGGTTTGTTGTTCATTCCACCGCCTCCTTCCATTGCCATACCGGGGAGCCTTCGTCGTCCACAACCCACTCCGCGTGGCCACTGGCGACGGCTTCCTTCCTCCAACCCCGCTTCTCAAAACCCTCTCCGGCGCAGTATCCGAGGACCAGGCCGAGGGCCACTCCGAACAACAGCGACGGGATTTCATGTGAATCATTCATGGTCGGCCTCCTTCTCCACCGGGCAGTCCGGGTGATGGACAAGGACCCGGGCATGGACATGGGGATGCCCCACAATCCACCAATGACCGTCGTGATCCAGTGTCCGGAGAGTCTTCCCGGCCTTCGGAGGCCTGGGCTCCGTCTCGACTACGGGAGGTGGTTCTTCAGGGGTGTTCGGGGGCGCGGATTTTTTCAGAATCGAGGTGAAAACCGACCCGGCCACAAGGCCCGCCAACAACGCCAGAGGATGGATTTTCATTCCTCAACCCTCCCACCCACTTCGGGGAGCCCCACATACACTTCCCGCGTTGTGTTCGGACAGACATCCGTACGGAAGCCGCCAACCTCGCCAATCCCTTCCGAGGACAGTTTTATCCACCCCATGAAGCTGTAATCCCCGCCAGGGTCAAACGCCCCGTCCGGCGGAGCCGGGTAGTATTCGCTGGAGGCGCTGACAAACCAAGGCGCCGTGTCCGTCGACATCGCGGGAAGGCCCTCCGGTTTCAACCCCAACACCGCCGCAAGCGGAGCCAGGGCCCTCTTCATAAATTCACGTCTTTTCATTGTTCAGCTCCTTTCCCGACCCGGACCCCTTCACCGAAACTTTTGCCCGCGTTAAACAGGAACCTCTCAAGGTAGTGGCCTATGGTCAGGGGGCAGGGACTGCCCTTCGGCCGATGTCCGCTGCCACGATGGGCCTGCTCGCTGTCGATCCGCTCCGCCAGGTTGTCCGAGAACACCGAAAGCCGCTCCTTCAACCACCCGTCCACCGCGCCAGAGACTTCCGGATCTCGGAAAAGGGCCAGCAGTTGGGCTTTCAGGTCCGGGGAGGGGGTTGGCTTCGGGGGTCCGATAAGTTGTCTCAACTGGCACGGATGGCATTTGTCTTCTCCGGGCTTTGGGGACCAGATCCTGCCGCATTGCGGGCATTGCATCGTCTTCTTTTCGCTCATCCCTCCCCCTTTCCGTCAGAATTCCAGGGCCCCTGGCACAACGCCAGGAAGTCCTCCTCCCTGATGATCCAGCCAGGGGACGGCAAGGCGGCCCTCCCTCCAAGCCGAATGTCCGCAAAATGTTCCTCCCCTCGAATGCCCGCCATCCAAACGATGTCCTTCACCTTCCCATCGGCGGCGGACACGCCCACATACCGTTCCCCCGTCCTGGCCCTGTTCCGGCACTCCCCGATCCCCCAACGCACCCACTTCCCCGGCGGCTCGGGAACGTCCTCCTTCGGACGCTCCGGCAACGGCGGAATCACCTCCTCCAACCAGTGGGTGACGGGCATCTTCGGGTAAAGGGTGTCGAAGGCCCAGTAAGGGAGCCCACCCTGAGTTATGAGACGGCGGTCCTCTGAAACATGCGCCCAATCCCGCAGCACAGACACCATCACGGAAGGCTCCGGAAGGCGCTCCTCCACCGGAACCCAACGGGACGCGGGCGCCGGGGATGGGTCCGGTTTTACTTCGACCAACGGCTGTCCCTCCGCACGCTTCGCCAACTGGTCCCGGAGGCTCCTACCGTCCCCGGTCAATTGAAACAGCCACGTCCGGCGGCCGTCCCCTTCGTCTTGTGTGGAGCACGTCATAAGCCCCCGAGCCACAAGGTCCAGGCAATCAGCAGGGCAGTTCGCCACCCGCGCCTCCCCTTGCCAAATCATCCCCCGCTGCTCGGGGGTCAGGTCTTCAAGTCGGATCATCATTTTCCTTTCACATTAAGTTTTTGTCTCCGCCCGTCCTTGCCTCGCCGCGCGCCTGCGGCGCTGGTAACACAACGAGCATAAACCCGCCGCGCTCCCGCTCTGCCCGTGCCAATACACTCCACCGCACCCGCCGCACTTCCTCTTCGTCCCCGGCGAATACCGGGGCTTGAGCACCGCCACCGCCCCCCGCCTCTCCTGGTCCTCCCAGCTCTCGTAGTCCGGGGAAAGGTTGGCCCGATACCACGCCCGGCAATAACAACTCGAACACATCCCCCGCGCCCGGATCTTGAACTTCTCCCGGGCGCACACCGCGCATTTTTTAGTTTTCATGATTTCTTCACCCTTCGCCGGTGCCTCGCGTAACAATTCCTGCACCGCCCCTTCGCCGCCCCGACCGTGCGACGGGGAAACACGGCGCCGCAGTCCCCGCACGTCTTTGTCTCCGGCAGCCTCCCCCACCACGGTCCCCTCACCTCCCCCGCCCCCTCCTGCTCGCCCCAGGAACGCCTGGGCCCGTCCCACCACGTCCTCCGCCACCTCCTCGCGTAACACCGCGAACACAACCCCCTCGCCCGGTCCCC
>Ga0209578_10002502_pt1 | contig 15140 bp, 14 predicted proteins | sample tdAd472_FD_187127 | JGI IMG/M metagenome (GOLD analysis project Ga0209578, IMG submission 187127) | Marine sediment microbial communities from the Atlantic coast under amendment with organic carbon and nitrate - tdAd47.2 (SPAdes)... | ecosystem: Environmental > Aquatic > Marine > Coastal >...
CAGCGCCCAGTTTTGAAAAATCAGCAGACAGTATGGATGGTGCAATATATTTCATCATTAAATCTCCTATTCCGACCCGTCGGAAATCCGATTTAAAGGTTGATTTAATTGAACATAAAATGCAAGTAATATCAAGCGGTTTTATTCGAACCTTCCCGCGATATGTATCTCATGCCAAGCATCAAGAGCACTTACCCGGCTTCGTAAACCTGGGTCTTAATCAACTCACCATCCTCATAAAGAAAGACCGTTGCATTGTTGTGTTTGGGGATGATCAGCCAGATGTCCTCTCCGGGTTTTATGAAATTGTCGAATATAACGTTTGAAACTCCGTAACTGTTTAAGACGACCCGTATATGTCTTTTTAAAAAGCCGTCTTTAAGCCGGTATCTGAACAGGCTCCCCCCTTGAGAACCGGGAAGATATCCCGGGTCTTTTGCACCGGGTTTTCGGTTGATAACAAGGTTGACTGTGGAACCTTCGGTGACGCGATGTCCGGATAACGGTTCCTGACCGACAATGGTATTAAGGGTTTTTTCTTTGTGAAAAAGAGAGGTTATTGCGCCAAGTACCAGATTTCTGTTTTCCACCAGCGGAATTGCTCGGTCAAGGGAGAGCCCTCTTAGGTCCGGCATTTGGTAAGCCCGTGGCCGGATTCCCATACTGACCAGGAGATTGACACACCCGTCCCGGATTGTCACGGTTTCCGGAGAAGGCACTTGTGCAATGACGGTCTCTTTTTTTATGATATTGTTGTACGTACTGGATATTTCCCCCAGACACAAGCTGTTTTCTTCCAGAATGATTTGAGCCTGTTGAACCGAAAGCCCTTCAAGATTGGGCATCAAAATAAATTTTGGACCTTTTGAAATTATAATCCTGACATCACGTTCCTTTTTTATTTCCGAACCGGGCTCCGGGTCCTGCAAGATAACGTTGTTTTTGGGGACTTCGGCGCTGTACTCGGATCCTTCGACTTTTGTATTCAATCCCAAATCTGTTAACAGCTCGAGAACATAGACCACATCTTTTCCAATCAGATCCGGGACCACAACCGTATCTTCACTTTTGATGATGAATGTGAGAGTCAAATACGCACTTCCAGCAACAATAAAAATAAATACAAAAAAAAGCGCAGCGATTTTTAATACGCGTGGGATCACATTATACGTTTCATGGGGATGGAAAAAAAACCATCCATGTTGTGAAGATGCGGAGAAGTTTTAAAATATCCATCTTCTGTTATCAGAGAACGTGCTTTAAAGGGCAATCCATCCGGACTTTTTTCTATAGCAAACTCCGAATGTTTATTCAAAAAATCTTTTATCACCGATTCGTTCTCTTCGGGTTCCGTGCTGCAGACCGCATATACCAGAACGCCTCCCGGCTTGACAAGATCTGCCAGGTTATCCAGAAATTCCGACTGTCTTTTTTGATGATCGAACAAATCCAGTTCCGACATGCGCCATTTTGCATCCGGATTTCTTCTTAACACACCCAGTCCCGAACAGGGCGCATCTAAAAGAATGCGGTCAAATTTTTTATGATCTTCTCTGTTGAAGGGTTCGTTGAGATCGTGGGTGCGGGTCGTCACAATGGAAATTCCCAGACGATACATCTCGGATTCCAACCGGCCCAGCTTTTTTTTGTTTTTATCCATGGCGATGAGTCTGCCGTGGCTGTTCATCATCTGGGCGATATGTCCCGTTTTTCCGCCAAGACCGGCACATGCATCTAAAACCGTTTCACCCGGCCGAGGATTCAGAAGAAGCGTCACCAACTGTGCGGCTTCATCTTGGACCTGGAACAGCCCGTCTTTAAAAGCCGCCAGTTCCGGAATAGGTTTCTTTGGGCTAAAAAAAGAGATGCCGTTCGGAGCGTAGGCGGTGACCTCAACCTTTTCCACATATTCTTCCAGGAAAATTTTGAGTTTTTTACGACGGGCCTTAAGGGTATTGCATCGTACGGTTATGGGGGGAATGGTGTTGATTGCGTCGCAGATCTGTCCGGTCTCTATCGATCCGAACCGATCCAACCATCTTTTTATCAGCCATTTCGGATGTGACTTTTTTACCGCCAGTGCCGATACAGGATCATTTTCAGGATCCGGAAAAGGAACGTGTTCATATTCTCTGGCGGCACGTCGCAGCAGCCCGTTTGCAAAACGCACAACGTAAGGTGCGGCGACGGATTTTACCATTTCAACCGATGTGTTCACTGCAGCCGACACGGGAATTCTGTCCAAAAATATGATCTGAAAAAGTCCGATCCGTAAAATATTGAGAACCCTGGGATCGATTTTGTCCAAACGTGTTTTTGAAAAATAGTCGATGATCCAGTCGAGCCGCCCTTGCCACCTCAGAACGCCGTATACCAGGGCATGGACCAATGTTCGGTCCTTTCTTGATAAACGGGTATCTTTAGAGAGGAGCTCATCTATAATGCTATCGAGGGTTATATGCCCTTTATCAAGGGTGTCCAAGATGTATAGCGAGGTTTTCCGCGCTGTGTCGGCCATAGGCATAAGTCCTTGGATATCCGGTCGATTCGAGGCTGACAGTATTTAGATATCAGTGCAAAATTGTTCCGGGAGTCAAAGGGTATCCGCGCAGGAAATCTTTAATCAAAAGACGCTTTCCAGACGATCCCTGAATCTCCATAATAGACAAAACGCCTTCTCCGGCGACGACCCGAAGTTCATCGGGAAATCCCCTGATCACGGTACCGGGAGTTTCGGGCGTATCCATAAAAATGGGCCTGGCCTTGAAAATTTTAAGGCGTTTGTTTTCATGAAAGGTGAAGGCGCCGGGCCATGGGGTGACCCCACGAATGAGCGCTTCCAGGGCCCAGGCCGGCATCGTCCAATTCAAACGGCCGTCATTTTTTTTAAGAAGGGGTGCGTATGTGGCTTGGGAATGGTCCTGTGGAATAGGATGTATTTTTTCGGTTTTAAAAGAATTAAGGCTTTGGATCAAAAGGTCTGCGCCAAGTTCAGCCAGACGGTCATGAAGGGTCCCTGACGTGTCGTCCGGCATCGTTACAATTTTTGAAGAAAGGAGGATGTCACCGGTGTCCAAACCTTCATCCATTAAAATAATCGTGATCCCTGTCTCTTTTTCTCCGTTTATGATCGCCCATTGGATCGGTGCAGGCCCGCGATATTTCGGGAGGAGTGATGCATGAATGTTTAGGGTCGCAACCTTGGGGATTGCCAGGATGTTTTTGGGAATTATATGACCAAAAGCAACCACGACAATGAAGTCAGGTTGGTGTTTTGCCATATGGTCTGAGAACTCGGCCGTTCGGATTGATGGCTGCTGAATGACTTCATATCCAAAATTTATCGCAGCCTCTTTAACCGGCGGCGGGAAGACTTTTCGGCCGCGTCCTTTTGGACGGTCCGGTCGGGTTACCACCAACGCCACGTCTTGGCCGTTATTGTGAAGCGCATTCAGGGCGGGTACTGCGAATTCCGGTGTTCCCATGAAGATTATTTTGGTCGCTTTGTTCATCTGTTTTTTAAGTTCTTTTTCACCTTTTTTTTGTATATCCCTCTTTTTAAAGCGCTGATGCGGTCTATAAATAAGATGCCGTTTAAATGGTCAATTTCGTGCTGGAGGACCACCGCCAGCAACCCTTCCGCTTCCATACGCAACGGTTTCTCATTTCTGTCAAAACCTTCGATCAGAATAGAAGCCGCGCGTTTGACATCGGCTCTGAAATCAGGAACACTCAAACACCCTTCTTCTTCTGAAATCGTCGTTCCTTCCTCCGATACGATCCTGGGATTAATCAGAACTTGTAAAGATCGTTCCGAGTCTTGGGGTGAGACATCGTAAACTAGGAAACTTTGGTTAATGCCTACCTGTATGGCAGCCAGACCGATGCCAGGTGCCTGGTACATGGTGACGGCCATGCGCTCAATCATGTTCTGGAATTCACCGTCGATGTTTTTAACCGGATGGGTCGGCTGACTGAGGAATCCGTTCGGATATGTTAGTATTTCCATCGTTGCCATATGTAAAGTTTTATTTGTTTCCGGTTTGTCCGGGTTAACTGTATTATTTTCTTCGTTTTTCATAGGAAACCTGTAATACATTTACGCTGGTTACCATTGCGGAAATAAAACCGGCAATAATAACAGGAAATATTTGAATTGCATGATTTACCAGGGTATAGCCGGCGGCATCTTTTGAAGAAACCCCGAAAAGCAACAGGGCAAAGACACCGCCTGCCTCCCAAATTCCCCAGTAGCCTGGAACAGAAGGGAAGGCGATAAAAAAACAGATTATTATCATAACAGCGGTGATTTCAAGAAACGACAGTTCTATACCCGGGCAGCCGAGTGCCATTAAGTAATATGAAAAGGCCGCAAGACCCCATATGAAAAAAGATAGAACGATACAGATGCATATCTTTGCGGGATATTTAACCAGGGTAAAACCAGATGCAAAATTGTCGACAAATCTCACCATGGGTTCGCAAATTCTTTTTAGAAAATTGTTTTTAAGATCCGGTCCTGCAAAGAAAAGCATCGACGGAATTCTTGTGATCAAGCCGTTTATAATGTTTCGGGTTTTGCTGAAGCCAACCAGGGCCATCCCGGCAATCAGTATTAAAAGGAGTTTAAACGTCCCCTCACCGGCTGCCACCAGCGTTGCTCTGTTGAGATGGTAATCGCCGAATACAATATCAAGATCGGGATCTATTTGAACCGTGGCGAGCATTGCTGCGAAAAGAACAATCAGTATGCTGACATCAAAAAAACGTTCAGCAGCTACCGTCGCAAGCCCTGTAGAAAATGGAATGTTCTCTTTTTTTTGCAAAACGGCAGGCCTCGCCACTTCCCCAACCCTTCCCGGCAGGATGCAGTTGATCATAAAACCGATCATCAGCGGATGGAACGCCCCCCAGAAACTTATTGTGCCGGTCGATTCGAGTATTATCTTCCATCTGTAAGCTCTTAAGGCAAAGCTGATTAAAATCACCAGAACTGCCGGTAGTATCCAAAAATAATTGATCGATGCCAGATAGACTAAAAGCTCATCAAATGGGACATTTCTAAAAGCCAGATACAGCGCCAGAACAGATACCGCCCCTCCCAAAATCAGGGATATACGGATATTTTTTTTCATATGAATATCATTAAAGATCGGAGTTAAGGGCGCGCTCAAAAATAATTCCACATCTTGGTGCCCCGATCCATCCCGCACGGCAACATTGGGCGCCGATTAAAGGCAGGATATGGGCTCGCCTCGAGCCTTACCATGGGGGCGGGTCGGTTCCTGAACAATGTAAATTTATTTCTTCGCGAATCTCGAACAAAATGATCGAGGGTTATTAAGACAGGATTTTGCGTGCCTTTTCAATATCTTTTCTGATCGCATCGGACAGTTCGGTAATATCCGAAAATTTTATTTCGTCTCTGATGCGCTGTACAAAATTTACACGGATTTTCTTTCCGTATATGTTTTCATTAAAGTCGAGAATGTGGACTTCTACGGAGAAGAGACCATCGTCAAAAGTGGGGCTGTAACCGATATTGGCAACACCCTGGTATTTTTTCTCCATGCAATCTACCGTAACAGCATAGACCCCGTTTTTTGGGCACAGTTCATCATGCAGCGTAATGTTTGCTGTGGGAAATCCAAGAAGTTTTCCGCCCCTGTTGCGGCCGGTGGTCACGACCCCTCTGATCTGGTAATATCGGCCCAAAAGTTTTTTAGCATCGGCCACCTCGCCCGCCATGACGAGTTCACGGGTCCGAGTGCTGCTGATTCTGTCCGGCAAGCCTCTTGATGTCTGAACCCAGTCGGCGACGATGACCTCAAATTCGAGATTGTCGGCAAAGGTTTGTAAAAGTTCTAAATTCCCCTCACGATTTCTGCCAAATGTATAATCTTTTCCAACAACAATAGCCTTCATTCCGATACATTTTAACAGGAGATCTTCAACAAATTCTTTCGCCGAAATTGCCGCAAATGCTTTGTTAAATTGGATACATATAAGAACGTCTATGCCTGAGTTTTCAATAAGTTCAATTTTCTGTTCGTTGAGAGTTATGAGCGGCAAATGGCCATTTTGTTTTAATACACGAACCGGGTGGGGGTCGAAGGTCATCACAATGGAGGTGCCGCCGATGGTGTCTGCCTTTTCTATCACCTCATGAAAAAGCGCCTGATGTCCAATATGGATACCGTCGAAATTGCCGATGGTAATCACGGCATTTTTATACGGTTTTTCAATCTTATCGATATTTTCAACGAGTTCCATTATAATTTTTTTCAGTAGGTAATATGGATCTTGACAAAATTAAAGAAAGGTTTATATAAAATATCCTTTATATTAAATCAATCCTTTTAAACGACATTAAACATGCCGAAGTGGCGGAATTGGTAGACGCGCTAGGTTCAGGGTCTAGTAGGGGTTTCCCTGTGGGAGTTCGAGTCTCCCCTTCGGCACCATAACAAAAAAGGATTTATTGGGCCCTTCTTCTTATAATTTGTAAGGAAGGGCTTTTTTTGTCTTAACCAATCTTTATATAACAAATTTGTTAAGTTCTAATCTAAGCCCCTTTGTACGATTTTCAAGGGCTAACACATTTTTTTTCTTTATTTTTTTGGCCCTGAAATGCTAATGATTAAAATTTGGTAAAAAGTTATGAAATTGGGGGGCGGATATGATAACGCCCTTTAATATCATGAAGATATGGAGGTGACTTCTGAAATATTCGAATAGTTTCTGGAAATTTTTTGTGTCCGTGAAGCTTACCGTGGTACTTTTGCTGTCGATTGCCGGCACGTCGATATTAGGAACGATTGTTCCCCAGAATGAAGATCCTGCTGCATATTTAAGGGCATACGGAGAATTTGTTTACAGACTTTTCGATGTGCTCGGCATTTTTGACATGTATCATTCATGGTGGTTTCAGTTTCTGTTGCTTTTGCTGACCATAAATATCGTTGTATGCTCAATAGACCGTATATCTGCTACGTGGAAAATTGTATTTGTCAAAAATCCTTCGTTCAATCTTTCAAGGTTTAGAAACCTTTCTCAAAAGGAAACGTTTGCCGAAAATCATCCCCCTAACACGTTGGAAAAAATATATAAACCGATTGTATCAAAATATTTTGGATATACCAAGGTTGAACAGACCGGCCGAGGGTTATGTATCTTTGCCGAAAAATGGCGCTGGACCCGACTGGGGGTTTATACGGTACATCTGAGTGTCATTTTGTTGTTACTTGGCGGCCTGATGGGCTTGCATTTCGGTTTTGAAGGATTTGTCAATATTCCGGAAGGTGAAAGAGTTGACAGCATTCAGATCAGAAACACCGGGGAAATCCACCATCTGGGGTTTGAAATCCAATGCGAAGATTTTAATGTCAGTTTCTACAACAACGGCGCGCCCAAAGAATACCGATCGCGTTTAACCATTATTGAAAAGGACAAACCGGTATATCAGAAAGATATCATTGTAAACGACCCGCTTCGTTATAAAGGGGTTAATATTTTTCAATCCAGTTACGGCAAGATGCCCTCGAATTCCACTTTTAAAAAGAAGACCCCGGCGATGGATCCTGCCGGAGAGATCACATTAAATTTTGCCAACCGAAAATCAGGGGCGTCATACCGAATAAAAACCGTCCTGGGTAAGCCGGTGGATCTCCCTGAAGGTTTTGGTAAATTCGTTATCGTGGAATACATAAAAGGGGCTGAATTCCGTGGCCAGAACATTGGGGAAGCCTATAAGGGGATTCTGACTCCAGCGGACGGAAACCCTTTGGACGTCCTATTGCCTTTGCATTTTCCGAATTTTGATCGTATGAGAAAGGGTGCTTTGGTTATTTCTGTGGCAGATCAAAAAACAGAGGCGTTTGACTTTGATGAAAGATCCGACCAACAGTATTACACCGGTCTCCAAGTGACAAAAGATCCGGGAGTTTGGTTGGTGTATGCAGGATTTATCATGATGATTATCGGGTGTTATATCACTTTTTTCATGTCTCATCAGAGGGTTTGTGTCGAAATCATAAAAGGAAAAGCAAAAACCAGGGTCGTCGTTACGGGTACGGCCAACAAAAACAAAATGGGAATGCAACAGCGGGTGAAAAAACTTTCGGACAAATTGGCCAATTTATGATGGTGCTCCAGAAAACGATATGGATCTTAGAGCGTCAATTATCAGGGGATAAACAATGAGCAGTTCAAATTTACTATCGATCACAACGTTTATTTATGGAGCGGCGGCGTTTTTTTATATTGCCAATCTGGTTTTCAAGAAACCCTTGCTGGGAAGACTGGGCACATGGACCGCTTTATTCGGTGTTGCCGGAAATGTTGCCGGCTTTATCATGAGGTGGGTGGAATCCTACCGTTTGGGTATCGGACATGCCCCGATTTCTAACATGTATGAATCTTTGGTTTTCTTTTCCGGGACCATTATCATTATCTATCTTGTGGTGGAAAAACAGTACCAAAACAGGACCATGGGCGCCTTTGCCACACCCATAGCGTTTCTTACCATGGCCTATGCTTCCATGTCTCCCAACATCAATGATAGCATTCAGCCCCTTGTTCCGGCATTGAAAAGCAACTGGCTGATTGCCCACGTTTTCACCTGTTTTTTGGGGTATGCCGCCTTTGCGGTTGCCTTTGGAATGAGCCTGATGTATCTTTTCAAGCAAAGAGAAGTCAAGGGAAAGAGCAGTTTGCTCGCTCGTTTTCCTAAATCCCAGGTCCTGGACGAGTTGAATCATCAAATGGTTATGTTCGGTTTTCTCTTTTTGTCCATCGGTATCATCACCGGCGCTGTCTGGGCAAATTCGGCCTGGGGAAGTTACTGGTCATGGGATCCCAAAGAGACCTGGTCTTTGATTACCTGGTTTGTTTATGCAACCCTGCTGCATGCCAGGATGGTGCGGGGATGGTATGGCAAGCGAATCGCTTATCTTTCAATCATTGGATTTATGGCGGTTTTATTCACGTATTTTGGTGTTAATCTTCTGCCCGGCCTGCATAGTTACGGATCCGTATAACCCTGATTGATCGTAAACAAACGGGGAGAAAAATTATAAGGGCCTAAACTTTCGCTCAATTAAGGTATAAAAAAGTGAATAGGGGAGTGGGCAACCATGAAGATATTTATTGCCGGCGGATCCGGTTTTGTCGGCACCCGTCTGATACATGATCTTATAGACAGAGGGCACCGTGTTATTGCGGTGGGGACATCTTCAGCCCATAAAAATCCCCCGAATGAAAATTTTCGTTACATCTCAGCGGATACGACTTTAAAAGGGCCATGGCAGGATGCTCTTGAAGATGTTGATGCAATCATCAATCTGGCCGGCAGAAATATTTTCAAACTGTGGAGTGATACGTATAAAAATCAAATATATAATAGCCGTATTTTAACCACTCGAAACCTGGTTGAAGCCGTGCCTGAAAGCAAAGGGATTATACTTTGCAGTACATCCGGTGCAGGATATTACGGAAACCGGGCCGATGAGGTGTTGACGGAGGATGCTTCATCCGGAAGTGATTTTTTGGCCAAAGTCGGCATCGACTGGGAAAAAGAGGCTTTTTTGGCCGAAAAAAAAGGTGTCAGGGTTGTTGCGATGCGTTTTGGCGTGGTTCTGGATAAAAACGGCGGGGCACTGGCCAAGATGATCCCGGCGTTTAAATGTTTTGCAGGTGGTCCTCTGGGAAGCGGCCTCCAGTGGTTTCCATGGATTCATATGGCCGATCTTATTTCAGCGATTAATTTTATTCTTGAAACCAACGAGATAAAAGGCCCTGTCAACTTCTGCGCGCCGAATCCAATCAAAAACCGTGATTTTAGCAAAGCCCTCGGCAATGTTCTGAACCGGCCGTCTTTTATGAAAGTACCTTCGTTTATGATTCGTCTTGTTGTGGGTGAAATGGGGACATTGCTGACGAACAGCCAAAAGGTGATTCCCCATAAGCTGTTGCGTCATGGTTTTAAGTTTCAGCACCCTGACATCGACTCTGCGCTGGAGGACATTTTTAAATAGAGGTAATATGTTATTTAGTCCTGAAAAACCTTGTCCTCAGGGCCCGGTTAAAAACAACGGCGATGCTATCTTAATCGGTTGATAGCTGGAATATTGGAATAATGGAGTGTTGGAGTAATGGGTTTAGTGGAATTCTATCTATTTTTAGATGTATAATGACAAGATGTGTACAGTTCTGGGATACGGGTTCTGCGTTTTGGACCCTGTGATTAAAATAAGATATCTTCCGCTTTTAATACCCAATATTCCATTACTCCAGCACTCCATCATTCCGGATGGCATATACGGTAGACTTCACCCCTCTGGGGTGGCACCAAGGCCGGATCCTCTGGACCCGGTATTTACAATTATTTGAGGAATAATATGATGCTGGCAAATTTAAGCATAACGGAATTTTTGGAAAAAACCGCGTCAAAGGACCCGCTTCCAGGGGGCGGAAGTTCGGCAGCGTTGAGTGCTGCCATTGCGTCGAGCCTTTCGGAAATGGTGGCCAATCTGACGGTGGGGAAAAAAGGCTATGCATCGGTAGAAGATGAGATGAAAGCCATTTCAAAACAAGCCGCTGATTTCAGAGATAAACTCATTCGATATATTGATAAAGATTCCGACGCCTATCAACGGGTGATGCAGGCGTTTAAATTGCCGAAAAATACCGAAGAAGAAAAAAACATCAGAGCCCAGGCTGTTCAGGAGGGCCTGAAGCAGGCGACACTCATTCCATTGCGTGTTGCCGAAGACGCTTTTAAGATTATTGAGTTGGCAGGAAAGGTTGTGGAAAATGGGAACCGCAATGCTGTGACCGACGGAGCGGTTGCGGCCATGATGGCCAGAACCGCCGTCCTTTCTGCATTGTATAATGTGAAGATAAATTTAAATCAAATAAAAGACCGGTCGTTTGTTGACGACGTGACCGGTCGCGTAAAATTTTATGAAACCGAAATAGAAAAAAAAGAACAAAAAATTCGGTCAAAGGTCGTACAGCGTTTCATCCCTTAACAGTTTTCTGGCTTTTGCTTTGGTAGCCTTCGCTTTTTTGCCCGGCAGAGAAAAAGGGTCTTCCGCTTCCAGAATATCGCCCATTTCAGCCTCCACCTGTTCGGGATCCTCCCCGTGTTCCATCCGACTCAGCGCCTCATCCATGCCGTCTCCGAGTTTGATCCCGGTCATATGGGAAAGTTTGCGCATGAGATTGGCGGCCTGTTTTGGATCATCCTCATTGATTTTATCCGCTTCACTGGCCAGCATCTGCATGGCGTGTTCCATTTTACTGCTATCGAACGGAAGATCATTCATATCGCCGTTTTCCTTTGCTCGTCCGGTAAACGCCACCACAGAAATCTGCTTTTCAAGTGTTTTTATTTTACATTTCGGGCACTTGGGCTTTTTTGTCGTATTGACGGTTTTGCAAAAAAAGTTAAAAAGCGTATGGCAGTCTTTACAATAAAATTCATAAATTGGCATGGCATTACCTCTTTTATTGTTTTTTCTGCTGTTTTTTCTGTATTTTTGCCCATGTATCACGCAGTGTTACCGTACGGTTGAATACAAGGGATTTGCCAGAAGATTCCACAGGATCAACACAGAAATAACCCAGCCTTTCGAACTGGCATCTGCTACCCGGCGTTGCAGCCGCCAGGCTGGGTTCGACAAAAAAAGACAGGATCTCCAGAGAGTTTGGATTTAAATGTGTTTTAAAATCGACATCTTTATCATCATCCGGATTTTCTTTCAGAAACAGATGATCGTACAGGCGTGCTTCTGCTTCGATGGCGTGAGCCGCCGAAACCCAGTGTAAAGTGGCTTTGACCTTACGTCCGTCCGGGGATGATCCACTCCGGGTCTTTGGGTCGTACGTGCAATGCAGCTCCACCACCCGGCCGGTTTTTTCGTCTTTAACCGCCTTTACGCATTTGATATAATACGCGTATCGAAGTCGAACTTCGCGCCCGGGAGCCAGACGGAAGAACTTTTTCACCGGGTCCTCCATGAAGTCGTCTTGTTCAATATAGAGTACGCGCGAAAAAGGAACTTTGCGTGTTCCCATGGTCGGATCCCCCGGATTGTTCTGGGCATCAAGTTCTTCAACCTGGCCTTCCGGATAGTTGTCGATGACCACCCTTAGTGGACGCAAAACCCCCATGACCCGTGGCGCCTGTTTGTTCAAGTCTTCTCTGATACTGAACTCAAGCAGTGCAATGTCAACCGTACTGTCCCGCCGAGCCACGCCGATGCGTTCACAAAAGTTTCGGATCGATTCCGGCGTATATCCGCGTCTCCTTAGACCGCTGATGGTCGGCATTCGAGGATCGTCCCATCCGGACATATGCTCCCCTTGGACCAGTTCCACAAGCTTGCGTTTGCTCAATACAGTATAGCTGAGATTGAGGCGTGCAAACTCGATTTGCCGGGGATGACAATCCACATCCAGTTCGTCGAGTATCCAGTCGTACAATTGGCGATTGTTTTCAAATTCAAGGGTACAAAGAGAATGGGTAATCCCTTCGATGGAATCCGAAAGACAATGTGCAAAATCGTACATGGGATAAATGCACCAATCTTTTCCCGTCCTATGATGGGGTACCTTTCGAATACGATAAAGGGTTGGATCACGCATAATTAAATTTGGGGATGCCATGTCGATTTTAGCCCGGAGTACGTGGTCACCGTCTCTGAATTCCCCTGCCCGCATGCGTTGAAACAGGTCCAGATTTTCTTCAACAGATCGATCCCGATACGGGCTGTTCCTCCCCGGTTCGGTCAGGGTTCCCCGGCTTTCTCTGATTTCATCAGGGCTCAAGCTGCACACATAGGCTTTCCCGGCCTTGATCAATTGAACGGCATGCTGATACAATGGCTCAAAATAGTCCGATGCATAAAAAAGCCGATCACCCCAGTGGAATCCAAGCCATCGAACGTCTTCTTTTATCGATTCTACATATTCAACTTCCTCTTTGCTGGGATTGGTATCATCGAATCGCAGGTTACACGTCCCCCCCTTATTTTCAGCGGCGACACCGAAGTTGAGGCAGATGGACTTGGCGTGTCCGATGTGCAGATAGCCATTGGGCTCCGGCGGGAAGCGGGTCGCCACCCGGCCCTCGTTCTTGTTGTCTTTTAAATCCTGGGCAATGATAGTTCGAATAAAGTTTGAAGGAAGCCTGTCGCTGGTTTCAGTCATATAAGTTGACCCCTTTTAATTTTTGTATTCTTGGTATTAAAATATGTCTATCGTGTTAGATCGTTTTCGATAAAGCAGATTGAGGGTGTCCGATTTTTTTCGGCTCAAAAAAGAGCAGGGGACCTACGCAGGCGTTCTACAACACGGCGTTGTCCGATGTTGATCAAAACATCGAACATCCCCGGGCCGGCCAACTGACCGGTAACCACGGTTCGAATGCCGTTGATTAACACTCCCGGTTTTATTTCAAGCGTTTCGGCCATCTCGCGAATGACGTTTTCGGTCTCCGCGGTCGTAAAGCGCTCCAGTCCCTCAAGACGATCCGCCAGCATCGGCAGCCATTTTTCGAGCTGCGGGTGCTTGGAAATATTTTTTTTCAGGGCCCTGGATTCAATGGGAAAGTCGTCTGAGAAATAGGCACGGCCACGATCGACAAAATCGGTTGTAACATGAAAACGGCTCCGAATCAGTTCGAGGGTTTCCAGAAACCACTGGCGTTTGGCGTTTTCATACTCGGGGTCCCAAATCCCCGCCTTCTCCAGCTCAGCACGAACATAAGGCTCGATCTCTTCAACCGGCATCTCCCTCAGGTAATGCGCGTTGATACTGATCGCCTTTGGGTCGGTAAAATATTTTGGATCATCCTTTTTGACGTTAAAGATGGAATTGGCACGACTGATTCCCTGGAGGGAAAATGCTTCCATCAGTTCCTCCTTGGAGAAGATTTCTCTCGATTCGGGCGTTGCCCATCCAAGAAGGACCAGAAAATTTACAAAAGCCCATGGCAAAAAACCATGGGCTTTGTAAAAGTGGACCGCAACCAGTTCACCATGCTTGCGTTTTGAAATTTTGGCTTTTTTAGGATCGAGGGTGAGTGACATGTGGGCAAACTTTGGTACCGGCGCTCCCAGCGCCTGGTAGATCAAGATTTGCCGGTGTGTGTTGGACAGTCCGTCCTGGCCGCGAATAACATGGGTAATCCGGTCACGGATATCATCAACCGCATTTGAAAGGAGATACAGCGGCTGACCGTTGGAACGGACAATAACAAAATCCTCAATATCCTTATATTTATTTTCAATGGTTCCATAGACGACGTCTTCGAAAGAGACGGAACCTTCTTCGCTCGGCACTTTCATGCGAAGGGTGTAAGGAATTTCAGCTTCCTTTATGGCAATTTCAATCCTTGTCAATCGCCGACAGGTACCGTCGTATTTCACATCCTTTTTTTGTTTCAACGCAGCAGCCCGCTTATCTTCAAGTTCCTCTTTTGAGCAGAAACACTTGTAGGCATGGCCTGAATCGAGAAGTTTTTTAGCAGCCGCCAGATGCTCGTTAATAAACTGGGTCTGAAAATATGGGCCTTCATCCCAGGTAATCCCCAGCCATTTCATACCGTCGACAATTCCCTTGATAGATTCCTCAGTGGACCTTTCCGCATCTGTATCTTCGATCCTGAGGATCAGTTTGCCACCGGTCTTTTGGGCAAAGAGCCAGTTAAAAATCGCCGTACGGGCACCGCCGATATGAAGGTATCCGGTGGGGCTGGGTGCAAAGCGTACGATTACTTCTTGCTTCATATTGTTTTACCTTTTCTTGGGAAATCTCAACAATCTTATTTCTTTACAATGTCGGTTTCAAGTTTTTTTGCCAGATCGAATACTGTATTTAACGAATTGTTTATTTTGAATAATTGCACCTTAAATGTTTTTAGAGATGCGGGTGTTGCCTGGATGGCATCTTCACTCTCAAGAAGTTTCTGAAGCTGTTTGGCTTTACCGGACAAACCGTCCAACTTTTCGGCAAAAACTTCTATTTCTTCGGCCCACCTTCTTCGTTTGTCATCGGGAAAGGTGATTTGCTTATGGCCGAGCCCCTCTTCTAAAGAAGCAATGTTGTAATCATCAGGGTCTGCAATTATTTCATAC
>Ga0209578_10002505_pt1 | contig 15131 bp, 11 predicted proteins | sample tdAd472_FD_187127 | JGI IMG/M metagenome (GOLD analysis project Ga0209578, IMG submission 187127) | Marine sediment microbial communities from the Atlantic coast under amendment with organic carbon and nitrate - tdAd47.2 (SPAdes)... | ecosystem: Environmental > Aquatic > Marine > Coastal >...
CTCAAGAACCGCTCCGCCTGGGCGCTGGTCCGGGCCAGGCCCTCGACGCTGACCTCTCCGGTGCGGTCGTCGCAGCGGTCGAGGGCGACCCCGTCGGAGGCCCTGGCGAGGGTGACGAGCAACTCGGAGAGCGCCGCCGCGCGCTCGCCCGCGGCGCGGCGGCGGGTGGCCACCGCCCGCAGCGGCGTCAGCTCGGCCTCGAGGTCGTCACGCTCGGCGACGAGCTGGCGGCGCGCCGCCTCGCGCTGCTCAGCGAGGTCCAGCTCGTGCTCGCGTTCGCGCAAGGCCTGCTCGGCGCTCGCTCGCCAGCGTTCGAGGCGCACGTCGAGCAGCCCGATTCCCAGGGAGACGAGGGCGAGGGCGACGACCGCGAGCAGGACGGGCTGCTTCCAGGGGAGGGCGCGGGGGGCGCTGGCGGGGAGCCCCGCCAGTCGCTCACCGCCAGACAGCCCGCGGGCGTGCCGCGCCGCGCCGAGGGCGCCAGCGGGCAGACCCCCAGCGAGCGGCGTCAGCTGCGGGAAGTCCAGGCGGAGGTCCTCGAGTACGGCCGGCTCGACCTCGCCCGCGACGAAGAGCGGCGGGGCGAGCAGGCCACGGAGCTCCTCCAGGGCGGATTGCTGGGACCCCACCTGCACCCGGCGCAGTCGCTGGATCCGGTCCTCTTCGAGCTCGACCAGCGCGAGGGCGTCGCCGCTGGCCTCGAGTAGGGTCCCTCCCGTGGAGGGCAGCAACGCCGCGGCGTTGCCGAGCCGCGGGTAGAGCCCGAGCAGCTGCAGCCCAGCGGCGCGGAACTCGGCCGCGAGTTGGGCGCGCTCTTCCACGCTCACTCCGCAGGTGAAGAGCGGGCCTCCGCTCGTCGTGGGGTCGGCCCAGGCGCACGCGGCGCCGCCGGGCCCTGCCTCGGGCAGCAGCGGCTCGAGCTCGAAGCGCACCATGCGCTCGACCTCCGCTGGCGTGGCCTGGCCGAGGGGCGGAACCTCGAGGCAGAGCGCGGTCACGCGGCCGCTGAGCAGGATCGCGCGCTTGGGCAGGCTCACCCCCTGGGCGCGAGCCTGCTCGAGCCCCGCCCGGAGGCCACTCGCGAGGCCCGCGCAGGGGACCAGCAGCTGCGCGGCTACACCCTCGGCGCCTACCGCGACCAGGTGCAAAGCTTCAGGGCGCTCTTCGACCACCAGCAGCGGCCCGCGCGCGAGGGGTTTTCGCCGGGTCATGGGGTGACCTCCCAGCTCGTTGCGTTGGGCCACACTGGGGTGGAGCGAGGCAGGACGCGGACGACTCGTGGTTGGCCGACGACTCCGCCGTCCGCGACGCGGGTCACCTCCAACGACCAGGAACCGGCCGCGATCGCGTCGAGGGGAGTGGGCAGGTTCAGGCTCAGGGTCGTCGAGTCGCCGACGGCGAGGGGGCCGGCGGGGCCCGTCGAGGTCGAGTCGATCGCGTTCCAGGTCGTTGTGGTGCCTCCCTCGCCGACGACGAGCCGGAGGCGAAGCGAGTCCGCGGGAACGTCCGTCGGTCCCGTGTTCCGGATCGAGAACGCTGCCGAGGCCCCGTCGAGCTCGAGCAGCCAGTCGTCGCGGCTGACGAGGTGCAGGTGCGCGTTGCCGCCGGGCGGGGGCGGCATGGGGTAGGTGGGCAGATCGCGGTCCTCCGGCGCGGCCCCACCTGGGATCCCGTCCCGGCCGAGGCTGACGGCGTCGAAGCCGACGACGCGAGCGCCCTCCTGCTCGGTCGTGAGCAACCAGCCGAAGTTCAAGGGGTCGCTCGCCGACAGCGTGGTGGTTCCCGCAGCGAAACGCCGCGTGCCCCAGCCGTCGCGGAAGACGGGTCGCTGAACACCACCGCTGTCGGCCTCCCACTCGAGCGGCAGGTAAGGGCCGCGCCAGCCAGCGCCGACGTTGGCGTTCTCGCTCCGGGGTGCCCAGGAAGCCAGGGCAGCCCCCGTGTCGTCGAAGGGCTCGACGAGCTCGCGGAGCGACGTCGGCAGCCGCCCCATGTCGGCGACGAAGCCGCTTGCCACGGGAGTCCCCCCTACAGTCGCTTCCTTCCCCAGAATCGCTTCGCGGATCTGCTGTCGGCGCTGTTTGGTGATCTCCAGCCGTGACTGGGCGTCGACGTCACCGGCGAGGGAGACCGCGCTCATGGCGAGGGCAGCCAGCACGAAGACCACGAGCACGAGCTCGAGCAGGGTGAACGCGCGGCGCATCAACGCACCACGAACGCGCCGACGTCGTCGGCTGCAGCGGGAGGGAGGCTGAAGTCTCCTGGGGTCACGGTCCATGGCTCGTAGCGCCCGTCGGGTCCCGAAGAGACGAGACGAGCGACGGACGCGTCGAAGGCCGTGGGGCCAGGGGTGAAGGTGAAGAGGTAGATCGGGCGTCCGTGGGGGTGGCTCGAGACTCGCCCGTTCGGGCTCGCCGACCACGCGAAGGGCTGGCCAGTGTCCGTGGGGGCCTGGAGGTGGGAGTCCGCCAGCGCGGGCATGGGAGGCAGCAGGCCGCCGGCGGCGGGGTCGCCGCTCCCGTCGGGGGCCAGGCCGCTCCGCAGCAGCACCCACTCCACGGCATCGACTCGCAGGTAGGGTCCGTTCCAGCCGCGCTGCCGCGCGGGGTCCCAGGCACGCAACTGCGCGGCCGCGCCGACCAGGCTCCAGCGGTAGGTCGGCGAGGCGGGGTTGTCGGGCGCTTCGATCAGCATCAGCACGTTCGCCGGCGCGCTCAACCAGGCCTGCCACTGGGCGTCGTCCGCGAAGATTGGGCTGGGAGCGCTCGGGTTCACGCCGTTCGCCGCGTCGAAGGCGAGCAACCCCTCACCCGGGAGGTAGCCCATGTCCTGACGGAAGCGGAGCAGGGCCTCGCGCAGCTCCTGGAGCCGGGTGGTGTCGAGCCCCTGCGCGACCCTGGACTCGGTCTCCCCGAGGCTGACGATCACCGAGCCCGCGAGGGCGGCGATCACCGTGAGTACGATCACGATCTCCAGCAGCGAGAACCCGCGCCGCCCGTACAGGGAGCGAGCCGCCCACCCCGGTCGGGGAGAGCGGACCGCGCTAGGCCTCGTGGTGGCGGGGGGGCTAGCCGCGCCGTTGGTTGTTGGGCAGGGACTCATTGAACTGTTCGATCGCGTAGCGGTTCAGGCGGCCGTAGGCGTCGCACACGCCGACGAGGATCGCGCGCTCGCCGGAGGCGTAGCAGGCGAAGATCGCCACGTAGTGGCCGTAGTAGCTGCCGTCGTTGCCCGGATAGATCGGGGCGTTGAGCATGCTGTCGGGGACCGCCGAGTTGCGCGGCCCGATCCCTACGGCGATCAGGGCGTCGTAGTCGCCGGGGATCGAGTAGAAGCCGGTCGCCGTGTCGAGGGTCGCGGGGAAGATCTGGCGGAGCAGGCGCTGGGCGTCGCCGTTGGTGGGGGTCGGGTCGACGACCGCGAACAGGTGCCCGGTCTCGAGGCCGGTCGAGTCGCCGTCGCTCACCCCCAGGTCACGCAGGAGGGTGCCCGTCTCGTTGGAGTTCCCGTTGTTGTCGGAGCCGTCGCCGCGGTGGTCCATGAGGAACTCGAAGCCGCAGCGAACGAAGCTGCGGAACGCGCCCTCGGTCACGTTGGCCGCGACGAGCGCGCGGTCGAGGTGCGGACCCGAGTCCGGGAGGCCGCGGCCTTGCTCCGAGGTCGGCGGGTCGACCCAGGCTCCGCCGTCCCAGAAGGCCGGCACGAACACCCCGTCGCTGGTCAGCCCGTCACCGCCAGGGGTCGTCCCCAGGGCGCCGCTGTTGTCGGCGTCGATCAGCAGCGAGTCCATGTGGGTGGGGTAGCGCTTGTTGAGCACGAAGTGCAGCTGCAGGTTCTCGGCCAGGTCGGCGCCGGTCTTGGCGGTGTAGGCCATGTCGGTGGTGCGACCGAGCTGGGCGACCTGGGCGATCACGAGGCCGGCGAGGGCGGCCAGGATCATGAGCACGATCACGAGCTCGAGGAGCGTGAAGCCGCGTCGCAGCGCGGGGTGGTGACGTGGGTTCAGCAGGTTCATGCAGGTCCTCCAGGCCTGGGTCGCTGCAAGCACGACACCAGGCGTCGCGGGCTGGGGTTCAACGAGTTAGGGGCGGTGGGTGAGCCTCGCTGGATTGCCTTGCGCCAGAGCGTGGTGCAGAACCATCCACCTCCTGGCTGGGGTGAAAGGTATCACCAATGAGAGCCGGTCTCTATTGAGAACTGATCTCATGATCATTCTATCCAATCTAATATAAATCGTTTATCGGCATTTCTTATCAATACTGATTCTCAATACTGCTTGATACCCGCTCGCGCTGGTGACATATTGAGAGTCGTTCTCACTTGCGGTCCATTCTCAACCTCCCGGAGCTGCCCTCCATGACCCCTTCTCTACTCCGCGCCTTTACCCTCCTCGAGCTCCTCGTCGTGATCGCGATCCTGGCCACCGTCGGCGGGGGCATGCTGGTCGCCTACGACGGGCTGGAGGCGCAAGCCGCCAAGGGCCAGGCGACGAACACCATCGCCTCCCTCGACAACTCGGTGCGCGCGTTCACCGTCGCTCGGCGCACGGCGCCCAACAACCTCGACACCCTGATCGCGGCCGACGCCACCGACGTTACCGCCGGCTCTGAGGTGCTCGCGATCCTGGGCAGCAAGATCGCTGGCAAGTTCACGATCACCCCGCTCACGGCGGCCCAGGTGGACTCGCTCGCCGCCGCGGGGATCACCGACCTGCGCTACGTAGACATCGTCGGCAACGACGTGGTCGCCGACGGCACCGGGCCCAGCTTCAACCTGAACGCGCCCTCCGCCGACGGCAGCGCCGGGGTCGTGGGCTACGTCGATCAGATCGACATTCCGAACCGCGTGTTCGACCTCGCCCGGCCCGGATCCAACAACCGCGGGCGGGGCTTCGTCGCGCCCCGGCTCGACCCGGTCGGCGGCACCGGCGTGGGCTACCCCGTCATGGTGTGGAACCCCGGCGGCGGCGGCATCAACCTCGCGAAGGTCGGCGCCAACGCTGGAGGCTTGGAGGGCACCGCGGGTTCGACCTACGCCGACGGCGGCGCCGACACCGCGGACGTGCTGATCGGCTTCGGCGTGGGCAACAACTGCACCCTGGTCAACGAGAACACCGACGACTCGGTGGCGGTGGGTGAGGTCCGCCTTGCCAACGCGCCCTTCTACGCGGACGTGCCCCCCAACACTTACTCGCGCTACGTGCTGCTCTACAACGTCGGCTCGGCGAGCAACCCCCGCAGCAAGGCCAAGCTGCAGGCCGTGGTCGACGCCCGCGGCGACTTCCTCGACGAGGAGTTCGCCGAGTACACCGGGCAGAAGCAGTAGCCGGCCGGTGGCGCGCCGCGGGCTGACGCTGCTCGAGCTGCTCCTGGTCGTGGCCGTGATGGCCACGGTCTCGGGGGGGCTCGTGGTCTCGCTGGGCTCGAACCTCGACGCGTCCTACGCCCGCCTGGCGCAGGTCGAGCGGGCCGAGCTCGAGCGCGCGCTGCGTCAGTTCGTGGCCGACACCGGAGACCTCCCCCTGCGGGGGGCGTTCGCCCTCGAGGGCGACGGGGGGCTGGTCCCACGCCCCGCAAGCCCGCCGGCAGACTTCGACGACCGCGCCTACGCCCCGGGCAACTGGGAGCAGCTGCTCACCGGGCGCAGTCCGCTCGAGGGGACCGGCCACCCCCTGGCCGAGTGGAACCCCGACACCCGCCGCGGGTGGCGTGGGCCCTACCTGACCCGGGTCGCCGACGGTTGGGTCTACGCCCCCGACGACGTGGTGGCCCCGGCGGGCACCACGCTCCCGGTGCGAGGCGTCGCCGGCCCCTGGTCGGCGGATTACCCCTGGTTCCTCGACCTCGACGGGTTCGCCGCCGGGCGCCGCCTCGCCGAGCGCGGCGCCCCCTACCTGCACAACTTCGGCACCGGTGACCCGGCCTGGTTCCGCGACGCGGGGCCCAACGGAGTCCACGAAGGAGGTACGAACGACGACGTCACGGTGGCCCTCGAGTGACCCGCGGACTGACCCTCCTCGAGCTGATGGTCGTGGTGTTCATCCTGGCCGCGGTGGCCACCACCGCGGCCTCGGTGGTCAGCGAGGCCGACGACCAGGCCCGCTACGAGCTGACCAGCAGCCGGCTGGAGCAGCTCCGCGAGGCGATCCTCGGCCGACCCGACGGACGCTCGGGGTTCGCGAGCGACATGGGGCGCCTGCCGGCGTCCGTCGACGAGCTGCTCGTCGCGCCCGCGGACCCAGCGGCCCGCTTCACATGGCAGGGCGCAGACCCCGACCCCAGGCTCGGCGTGGGCTGGCGAGGGCCCTACCTCGACCGCGCCCCCGGCGCGGGACAGGGATACGGCGACGGCTGGGGGCTCAGCAGCGTCGCCCCGGACTGGGGGTGGACCCTGAGCTTCTCCTCCGCGGACGGCGGCGCCCCGCTCGATCAGCTCTCGGTCTCGAGCCTGGGGCGCGACGGCGCCGCCGGCGGGGTCGAGCCCTACGACGAGGACCGGCGCCTGGACCTGACCCGTGACCGCTGGCAGGTCGAGCTCAGCGGGTGGTCACTCGACGTGGAGCTGCAGAACCCGAGCCCGTCCACCTTCAGCGGCGACCTGCGCCTGCAGCTGGAGTTCGTCTCGCGCGGGGGGATCGGCCAGCGGCTCAGCGACTCGGTCCCCGTGAACCTCGCCGCGCAGGAGAGCCAGGTGACGCCGTTCCTGTTCTCGACCCGCTCCCTCGTCTCACCGGATCCAGCCCTCGAGGACCCGGCGTGGATCCCGGCGGGTCGGGTGCGGGTCGACGTCGTCGACGGCGCGGACCCGCCCGCTCGCGTGGGCAGCTCGCCGGCCATGCTGCTGGACCTCCGCGCGCAGGCCCCACGTCCGCTGGGCCTTCCTCGACCCTGGAGGGTGCAGTGAGACCTCGCCGCCTGCTCGTCTTCGCGCTCGAGCCCGACGCCACGTCGTGCGCGCTGCTCGAGCCCCAGCGCGACGGCGTGCGCCTCGTCGAGCGCGCGCGCGCCGCGCGCAACGGCGACCTGGGGGCGAGCCTGGCCGCGGCCCGGGGCGCGCTGACCACGCGACGCCCTCCCCGCGACGCGATCGTGCTCCACCCGGACGTCGTCGCCGGGGAGGTCAGGCTCCCCTCCCAGGAGCTGAGCCCGGAGCGGCTGGACGGCCTCGTGCGTTGGGAGCTCGACCCCTACCTCGAGCCCGGCGACGACGAGGTCGCCGTAGGCTGGGCCCGAGGCGCCGGGGACGCGCTGCGCGCCTGCGCGGCGCGCGCCGGCACCCGCGACGCGGTGGTCACCGCCGCGCGCCGCGCGGGGCTGCGGTTGCGCGGGATCTACCCCGGAGCTGGGGCATGGGCGGGCGCAGAGGGCGCCGACGGGCTCGGACCCGACCTCGTGGGGGGCGCGCGCCGGGCGCTGGGGGTCGCCGGAGGTGAGGCCGTCCCGTGCCTCTCCCTGCGAGTCGGCGGGGGAACCTGGTGGAAGCGCGCCGGTGTGCAGGCCGGCGTCTTGCTCCTGCTGGTGTCCGCGGGCCTGCTGGGGGTCGAGCTCTACCTCTCGGCCGAAGTCCACGCCGCCCAGGCCGCGGTGAGCCGGGCGCGGACCGCGCGGGCGACCGCCGCTCCCGTCTCCGACCCCGAGGTGCCCCGCACGCGGCGCGAGCTCGCCCGGGGGCTCCTGGCTCAACTGGGCGAGCTCACCCCGGCCGGAGTTGGGATCGAGCGCTTCACCTTCGACCCCGCGCGAGGGATCGAGGTCGAGGGCTGGGCCGACGACCCCGAGCTGGTCCACGAGCTCCACGGTCGCCTGGGGGCGCGGTGGCGAGCGCGCTTCACCGCCGAGCCCGCCGTGGTCGAGCCCGACCGCGAGGAGGGGCTCCGCTTCGAACTGAGCTACCGCGGGGGCGGTGCACGGTGAGTCGCCGCGGAGCGCTGTTCTTGCTCGCTGCGGTGTGCGTCCTGGCCGGGAACGCCTACTTGCTGCGTTTCCGCCCGCGGCTCCGGGACCTCGCGCTCTACCACGCCGAGGTCGAGGACGCGGTGGCGCACGCGCCGGCACGACCGCAGCCCGCGAACCAAGACGCGGCCTCCACCGGGCGGCAGCTGGCCGGGCTGGTTCAGGCGTGTGGGCTGGTGCAGGAGTCGGCGGGGGCCGTTCGCGCGGCGCGCCGGGGCGAAGTTCGCCTGGCCTGGCGCGTGCGGGGCAGCTACCCCCAGCTGCTCGAGCTCCTCCGCCGCGCAGCTGCCGAGCTCCCCGAGGTGTGCGTGGAGCGGGTGGAGGTCGAGACCCTCGGCCCGGGTGACCTGCGCGCCGCGCTCGAGGTCGCGCTGTGAGGCCGCGCCCCGCGGCCCTGATCGACGCCGCCCGCGAGAGCGGGCTCGCCACCGCGGAGGTGTGCGCGACCGCCCTCGAGCGCGCACGGAGGACGCGCAGCGACCCCCTGGAGCTGCTGGCCATGGCGCTGCGCTTGCCTCAGGAGGCGTTCTACCGCGCTTGGGCCGCGCAGCAGGGTCTGGGCTTCGTCGGCGCGGCCGAATTGGTGGCCTGCCCCCAGGCGCTGGGCCTCGCGCCGGCCAGGGTGTGGCAGCGGGCGCAGGCGCTGCCCCTCGGCGGGGGGCGGGTGGCGACCGCCAACCCGGGCGACCTTCGCGCGGTCGAGCCGTTGCAGCGTGCTCTGGGCGAGGTGGAGTGGCTCGTCGCCGAGCCCCAGGCCCTCGCGGCCCGGCTGCGCGAGCTCGCCGCCACCGGCAGCCAGGGGTTCGACGCGATCGACGCCCTAGGCGCGCTCTTACAGCGCGCCTGGCTCCAGCGCGCGTCGGATCTGCACCTCGACCCCCTCCCCGGCGGCGGGCTGCGCCAGCGGCTGCGGGTGGACGGGCGCCTGGTCGAGGTCGGGTCCCTCGCCGCGGAGGACGGGCTGCAGCTGGTGACCCGGGTCAAGGTCCTCGCCGGGCTCGACATTGCGGAGCGGCGGCGCCCCCACGACGGCGGCTTCACCCACGACCTCGGCGAAGGCTGCCCGGTGCTCGACGTGCGGGTGGCGACGATCCCCACCCGGCACGGCGAGCGCGCAACCCTGCGACTGCTGGGGAGCGAGACCCTCGAGCTCTCCCTCGACACCCTCGGCTTCGCGCCAGGCGCCCTCGCGCGCCTGCGCGGAGTGCTCGCGGCTCCGCACGGGCTGGTGCTCTTGACCGGACCCACCGGGAGCGGCAAGTCGACGACCCTCTACGCCGCGCTGCGCGAGCTGAACCAGCCCGAGCTGAACCTGCTCACCGTCGAGGACCCGGTGGAGTGCGTGCTCCCCGGGGTCGCCCAGATCCAGGTCGACCGCGTGGGCAAGGTGACCTTCGCTGGGGCGCTCCGCGCCCTGCTGCGGCATGACCCAGACGTGCTCATGGTCGGCGAGATCCGTGACCCGGAGACCGCGGGCGTGGCGCTGCAGGCGGCGCAGACCGGGCACCTCGTGCTCTCTTCGCTGCACACCAACAGCGCGGCGACCGCGGTCGAGCGCATGCTCGACCTCGGCGCCGACCCCTTCCCGCTCGCCAGCGCGCTGCGCGCCGTGCTGGCCCAGCGCCTGCTGCGCCGGCTGTGTCCGGCCTGCCGCTCGCTCCGCCCCGCGAACGCCGACGAGGTGGCGCAGGGCCTCCCCGCCGGCTCGCGCCTGGCCGATCCTGGGGGCTGCCCCGCCTGCGTCGGCACGGGATACCGCGGTCGGCTGGCGCTGCTCGAGGCGCTGTGGTTCGAGGAGCCCCTGCGCGAAGCGGTCCTGCGCCGGGCCCCCGCGCGTGAGCTGAGGCAGATCGCGGACCGGCTCGGGTTCCCCTCGCTGCGCGCGGACGCGCTGCTCAAGGCGGCGGCGGGTCAAGCGACCCTGGTCGAAGCCCTGCGGGCCGGCGTCTAGCGTGGAGGTTCGCTACCTGGCCCTCGATCCCACCGGCGGGGAGGTGCGTGGCACCGCCAGCGCGGCGACCCTCCGCGACGCGGCGGCGAGCCTCCGCGCCCAGGGGCTGACCCCCCTCGAGCTCGCGCCCGGGGAGCCGCCCGGGCGCTACACCCGAGCGCGTGAGCAGGGCCCGAACCGCGGCGGGGCGTGGCGCCCGCTGCGGGCCGCCGATCAGGTGCTCTTCCTCACCCAGCTCGAGCTCTTGACCGCGAGCGGCGTCGCGATCGCTCACGGCTTGCGTGGGCTGCGCGAGCGCGCGCCGCACCCGCGCCTGCGGGAGCTCGCCGGGAGGTTGCTGGCGCGGGTCGAGTCGGGGCGCGACCTCTCGGGTGGGTTCGAGGAGGCGCGCGAGCTGCCGCCGCTGGTGGCGCAGCTCGTGCGTACCGCTGAGGCCACGGGGAACCTGGACGTCGCGTTCCGCCGCGCCGCGGCGCACATCGAGCGCCGCGCCGAGCTGCGCTTCCAGTTGATCTCGAGCCTGGTCTATCCCCTGGTCGTGGTGTGCGTTTCGCTGGGCGTGTTCTGGTTCTTGACGACCTCGGTCGTGCCGAAGTTCGCGCGCTTCCTCGCCGGGCGGCGCAAGACGCTGCCGTGGACGACGCAGGCTCTGATGGACCTCTCCAGCTTCCTCCAGGCTTGGGGCCCTTGGATCGTGGGCGGGGTCGGGCTGCTGGTCGTCTCGATCTCGATCGCGGGCACACGGCCGGGAGGGCGCCGCGCCCTCGAGGCGCTTCTGCTGCGGGTGCCTCTGGTGGGCTCAGCGCTGCGGGCGTCCGCGTTGGCTCAGGCGACCCAGACCCTGGCCATGCTCCTCGAGAGCGGACTCCCGATTCTTCAGTCGCTGAAGCTGCTCTCGAAATCGCTGTCGAGTCCACGCTACAGCCGCGCGTTCCTCCTCGCCGAGAGCCGGGTCGCACAGGGTGAGGCCCTCAGCGCCGCCCTGACTCCTCCAGCGCTGCCGCCGCTGTGCGAGCAGGTGCTGATCACCGGCGAGCGCTCAGGGGACCTCGAGCGAGTCCTGGCTCAGCTCGCCGGTTACTACGACCGCCGCCTCCAGCGCGCGATCAAGGCGCTCGCCGCCGCTGTCGAACCCACGATCTTGCTGATCGTGGGCGGCATGGTCGGCTTCGTCTACCTCAGCTTCTTCCAGGCGGTGTTCCAGCTCGCCGCGCGCTAGCAGCTCCGCCTCAGCGCCACTCGACCACGACACGGAAGCCCCAGTCGCGCTGGCGCTCGTCGGGGCGGCCGCGGAACACGTAGTCGAGCCGCAGCTGCTCCTTGCCGCGCTCGGTGCGGTAGGAGCCGCCCTTGAGCACGCGGTAGTTGGGTCGCCCCGGGGGGGCCGTGTCGACCCACTCCGTGACGTTGCCGGTCATGTGGATCAGGCCCGCTGGGTTGAGCCCCAAATCGAGGGGGATCTCGTCGACCTTGCGCGGGGCCTCGAGCTCCTGGGGCCCTTCGAGGAACGCCCACACCGCCCGCCGGGGGTTCCACTTGCCCCACTCGTAGGGACCCTCCTCGCGGCGGCCCTCGATCGCGGCGGCGATCCACTCGGCCTCGGTGGGCAGGCGGACCTTGGCCCCCAACTTCTCGCTCAGCCAGGCGCAGTAGGCCTGCGCGGCCTCGAAGGAGACGTAGGTCGCCGGCAGCTTGCCCTCGCCCTCGGGGACGTCCCAGTGCGGCTTGGGCTTGCCCGGGACGCGCCAGCTGATCGGGTAGCAGCGCTGGGCGCGCTTGATCGCGGCTGCGTCGCCGCTGGCCTCGGCGGCCTCGAGGTTGTCCTTGCAGAAGCGCACGTAGTCCGAGTTGCGGATCTCGGTCACGCTCACGTAGAGCTCGCCGATCCGCGTGCAGCGCGCGGCGAGGAAGCGCTGGAGGGATTCGCGTCGCTTGGCAAGGTCGATCAGGCGTCCCACCTCAGCCTTGGCGGCGGGCGTCATGTCTTGCTTGGCGAAGGGGCTCAGCGCGGCGCGGGCGCTGGTCACGTCGTCCCGGGCGAGCGCGCGTCGGGCCTCGTCGATCGCCAACTGCAGGCCGACGTCTTCGGTCAGCTCGCCCACCGGCGGGCCGCCGATCTCGCTGGTGTCCACGTCCTCGGGGTTGGTGTCGCTGGGCTGGGTGGGGTCCTCGGTGTCGCCGGGGTCGGTGTCGCCGGGCTGGGTGGGGTCCTCGGTGTCGCTGGGGTCGGTGTCGCTGGGGTCGGTGTCGCCGGGGTCGGTGTCGCCGGGGTCGGTGGGGTCCTCGGTGTCGCCGGGGTCGGTGTCGCCGGGTTGGGTGGGGTCCTCGGTGTCGCCGGGGGCTTCGGGCTCGAGGGCCTCGAGCTTGGCTTCGATCGCCTCCAGCTCGGCGCGGACCTTCTCGGTGAAGTGGCGGTAGTCCTGGAGGAAGTCCTCGCGTGCAGCGCGGGCCGCGTTGAGGGAGTCGAGGTCGTCGCCGGACTCGGGCAAGAGCTGGTAGGCGTCCCAGGCGTCGCGCTCGGCCGCCACGCGGGACTCACGCTCGGCGAGGTCCCAGCGGTCTGCGAGGCCGACCTCGGCGAGCGCGTCTCGCTCGGCCTCGAGGGCCTCGAGGGCCTCGACGTAGCGCTGCCCGCCGACGGCCTCCTCGATCTCCTCGAGCGCGGTCTCGGTCGCCGAGCTCTGCAGCTCGTGGACGCGATCGCGCAGAGCCTGGGTCGGCTGTTCGTCTGGCATGGCGGTCAGCCGCGTCCAGAGCGCGGGCAGGTCGGGCTCGTCCTCGGCGAGGGCGCCCTCGATCGCCACGCGCTCGCGCACGAGGCCTAGCCGCTCCTTCAGGCGTCCGAGGCGGGCGTCGGAAACCCGGAGCTTCCGGGCCTCCTCCAGGGCGGCCTCGGCTTCGTCGAGGCGCGGCGGGGAGGCTTGCAGCGCCTCCTCGATCGCGGCCAGCAGGCGCCGCTGGGCGTCGCCTTCGACGAGCTGGGCCAGCTGTGCGCGCAGGCGCTCCCAGTCGACGGCGGGCAGGTCCTCGAGCTCGACGCCGCCTTCGGTGAGCGCTTCGCGCTTGTCCTTCAGCTGCTTGGCCGACGACTCGAGGGCTTCGAACTTGGAGCGGGCTTGCTCGGGGTCGGCGTCTTCGGCCTGGAGGAACGTCTGCAGGTCGGCGTGGGCCCCGGCGAAGCGGGCGGTGTGGGTGGTGTAGTCCGCGTGGGTCGCGGAGAGCGCGTCGATCCGCTCGAGCTCGGGGGTCAGCTGGGCGGCGACGGCCTCGGGGTCCTGGCCGGCGGAGAGGGCCTCCACGGCCTCCCGCGCCGCGGCGAAGTCGGCTCCGGCGAGGGCGGCCGTGATCGTGGGGCGCTCCGCCTCGAGCATTTGCGCGAGGTCGGGGCTGGAGCCACGCAACCACAGGGCGAGGACGATCCCGAGCAGGAGCACCGAGGCCACGATCACGAGCACCTTGAGCAGGCCGAGCAGCTGGCGGTGGCCCAGGCCCGCGCGGTGGGCGGCGCGAGCGGCCCCTGGAAGCGAGAGGCTCCCGGTCACCGCGGCCTTGTCCTTGGCCGAGCCGCGGCGCCGGGCGCCGAGCAGGCGCTCCATGCTGACGAGCATTTCGGCTGCGGTCTGGTAGCGGTCGTCGGGCTCCTTCTCCAGCGCGCGGAGGACGAAGCGCTCGACCTGGGGTTGGACCTTGAGCTGCGGCGCGACCTTGGCGAAGGAGCGCGGTGGCTCGAGCAGGTGCTTGCTGATGAACCCCACCGGCGTCTCCGACTCGAAGGGGAGCTTGCCGGTCAGCATTTCGTAGGTCACGACCCCCAGCGAGTAAAGGTCGCTGCGCGCGTCGACGGCCGCCGAACCCGAGGCCTGCTCGGGCGACATGTATTCGGGCGTGCCGAGGGCCACGCGCTCGGTGGTCACGAAGGCGTTGGAGGCAGACTGGGGGTCCTCGTCCTCGGGAGCGAGCAGCTTGGCGACGCCGAAGTCGAGGATCTTGACCTGCTCGTCGTCGCCCTCGCCGGTGAGCAGCAGGTTCTCGGCCTTGAGGTCGCGGTGCACGATCCCCTGGGCGTGCCCCTCGGCGAGGCCTTCGAGGATCTGGCTCAGGATCCGGTTGACCCGCGCCAACGGCAGCGGCCCCTCCTGCTCCATGACCTCGTTCAGCGGGCGACCTTCGACGAACTCGAGCGCGAGGTAGAGCTTGCTCTGCCAGTTTCCCGCGGCGAGGATCCGGACCACGCTCGGGTGCTCGAACTGGGCCAGGGCGCGGGCCTCGCGCTCGTGCCGGGCCACGCTCTCGGGGGTCACGATCCCGTTGAGCAGCTTGATCGCGACGTCGCGGTTGAGCAGCAGGTGCTGCGCGCGGTAGACCACCCCCGTCGCGCCGCGGCCGACGCAGGCCACGATCTTGTAGCGCTCGTCGAGCACCTCGCCCACGAGCGCGTCGTCGTCGACGGGTTGCGCGGGGGTCCACACGGGACCGCCCATGGACTGGAAGGGGTCTTCGTCCGAGGAGAACGCGGGCTGGCCTGGGAGCTGCGCGTCACGGAGCTCCTGACTGGAGAGCTCCTGGGTGTTGAACAGCTTGCGGTTGTCTTCTTCGGAGAGCGTGTCGTCGAGGCGGCTGCGGGGCAGCCCTGGGGCAGGGGCGATCAGGGTCTGCTCGTCGATGATCGTGCTGCTGCGCGCGGAGACGACGTCGGAGGGGGGCGGCGGGAGGATCGGCACGTCGCCGACGAGGGTCTCGCCCATGCGGTCGACGGGCTCGCCGATCACGGTCTCGCCTGTGCGGTCGACGGGGGGGGCGGGCTGGCCGATCACGGTCTCGCCCATGCGGTCGACGGCGTCGGGATCGAGGGGCTCGGTGACGAGGGTCTGCTCCATGCGGTCGACGGGCTGGCCGACGAGGGTCTCGCCCATGCTGTCGAAGTGCTCGGCGCTGGCGGCGGGGTGCTTGCCCGAGGGAGACGGCGGCAGCGGGGGCACGGGGGCGACCACCGGGACGGGTGGCGGCGGCGGTAGCGTTGGATCAGGCGGAACCGGGGGCGGCGGTGGCAATGCTGCATCGGGCGGAACCGGTGGTGCCGCGGGCATGGGAGGCGCCGGCGGGATCGGTGGCGCGGGCATCGGAGGAGACTCCTGCATCAACGACGCCGATGTCATTGGCATGACCGTGCCGAACCTGCGCTGGCAGGCCGCAGATTGCGAAACGGGGTGCGTTCGTCTCATGCATGA
>Ga0209578_10002507_pt1 | contig 15126 bp, 13 predicted proteins | sample tdAd472_FD_187127 | JGI IMG/M metagenome (GOLD analysis project Ga0209578, IMG submission 187127) | Marine sediment microbial communities from the Atlantic coast under amendment with organic carbon and nitrate - tdAd47.2 (SPAdes)... | ecosystem: Environmental > Aquatic > Marine > Coastal >...
TCCAGGACCTGCGCGAGACGATTCTGCCGGGCGTCAATCTGGTCTCCAACCGTTGGCTTTTCCAGCATCTGACGGAAACCCTGGATCGCCGGGTGTTGTCGATGCTGATGAAGACCGATGCCGTATCGATTTCCGGCGATATCAGCTTCAACATCAATGTCCGTACCCTGCTGTCGGACCAGTTCCAGGTCTTCGACGACAACCTGTCGGCGGCGCGGCGCGGCGCGATTGTCATCGAGTTGCAGAAAGAGGACATTTTCTCCGACCTCTCGGCGTATCTGTTCGCGCGGGAATTCGTGCAGACCAAGGGCTATCGCCTGTGCCTCGACGGTTTGTCGATGGAAACGCTGCAGGTGATTGACCGCGAGCGGCTCGGCGCGGACATCGCGAAGATCGTCTGGCATCCGAATCTGGCCGATGGCGGCGAAGAGGTCCAGGCGATGCTCAAGGGGCTTCTCGAGCGCGACGGGCCGGAAAAGTGGATCCTCTGCCGGTGCGACAACCGCGAAGCGATCGATTTCGGCCGCTCGGTCGGCATCGACCAGTTCCAGGGCCGCTTCGTCGAGAATCTCATTGCCGAGGACGGCCGCCGCCGCGATCTTTTGAAACTGAAACGCCGCATCGAACGGTCTTCCGAACCGCAGGAAGAAGAAGAAGAAGACGCCTGAACTGCGGCGCCGGTTAATTCTTAATGACATTGTTTACGTCATGGGCCATGATGAACATCATGGTCCATGGTGTTGCGCGTGACGGTTGCTTTTTTATGTTCGCCATTATCCATGCAGAGAGGACAGTTTCCCGCGCGGAGAAATAACGTCCCACAGACTTCGTAAAGTGTCGCAATTTTAACCGGACTGTCCGCGCTGACAGAGAGGTTGCTATGGAAGATGCTTCGATTTGGCTACAGGGACTGAAAAACGGACTGATCAATATCACGACCGGGCTGGTTGATTTTCTGCCCAACCTCGCCGCCGCGGTGACGCTTTTGGTGATCGGCTGGTTCGCCGGCAAGTTGGCGCGCGTCCTGTCCGTCAAGTTGAGCCATGGGCTCAATCGCATCATGGACACTTTTGCCCCAACCGGCAGGTTGGCGGCCATCCGGGTTTCCGAAAACGTTGCGAACCTGATCGGCACGCTGGGATTCTGGCTTGTCTTTTTCATCTTCGTGACGGCCGCCGCAAATACAGCCGAGCTGACGATGCTCTCCGACTGGCTCGAAAGTATCGTTGGATATCTGCCCAACCTGCTGGGCGGCGGGCTGATCATCTTCATCGGGTATCTCGTCAGCGTTGCGATCCGGGACTTGTCGTTGTCGGCGTTGAGCACCCTCAGTGTCCGGCAAAGCGACATCATCGGTGCCTCCCTGCAATGGGCGGCATTCGTCACGGCGATCATCGTCGGCATCGAGCAGATCGGTATCGATGTCACGTTCCTGATTGTCGTCATCGCCGTCATCGCGGGCGCGCTTTTCGGCGGCCTGGCGCTGGCGTTCGGACTAGGGGCGCGGCCTCTGGCGACCAATCTGATGGGCGCGCACTATCTTCGTCAGAACTATGTTGTCGGCCAACCGGTCCGCATGGATGGCATCGAGGGTAAAATTCTGGAATTCACCCCGACCGGCCTGACGCTTGCGACACAGGACGGGATCACGTCGATCCCCGGGGCCTCCTATTTCGATAGCGTCGTCGTCCTTCTGCAAGAGGACGATCATCATGACTGAGACCGTATTTCTCAGCATCGCCTATATCGAGAGCAAACCCGATCGTGCGGCGCGAACGCTTGAATCCCTGAATGCCGAAGACGCAGCGGAACTGATGGTGTCGGTGCCGCTCAGGATTGCGGCCGTTGCATTCGGGCATATGAATCCGTGGAGCGGGGCGCGTTGTATCGAGAATATGCCGCCTGAACGCGCCGGCGGCATTATCGAGCACATGCCTTTTCTGGACGCCGCCGCTTTGCTGCGGATGGCATCGGATGCCAACCGTTCGGCAATATTGGGCAACCTACCGACGAAGCTGGCCCGCGCCATTAAAACCTCACTGACGTTTCCCCGGGGCACGGTCGGTGCTCATATGGATAAGCTTGCGCCGTCGCTGCAAGCGACACAGACCGTTGCCGATGCGATCAAGTTCGCGCGCCAGAAAAGACGGCCCAGGGGCGATATCATTTTTCTGACTGATGCCGGGCGCACTTATCTTGGAGAGGTTCATATTTCCGAGTTGCTTCGCCATGACGGAAAAGCGCTGCTCGCCGAGATTATGGAAACCGATATTCAAGCGGTTCTGGCGCGCTCGTCCCTGTCCGCAGTCGAGAGCAATCCCGCCTGGGGCAGACAGAGCGTCCTGCCGGTTGTCGGCCGCAAGGGTAATTTTCTGGGCGCCCTGTCGCGCGCGGAAATGGATGCTTCTCTGGCGCGGCATTTCAGCGATGAACATCACGCCGGCGGGAACGTGCTGATGAAGAACATGGCCGTCGGATATGCGGTGACCGTCTATGGATTGCTGAAAATGATCCTGCATGCAGCCCCTGCGTGCGATCAGGGAGAGTCGTCATGAAAGGCAACATCGCCGCGGCGATCAGTGCACTCAATCGCCGCTACCTCATCGATTTTCCGGTTGATGCGGCAAGGCTGCTTGAATCCCTCGATGCCGACGCCGCGGCTCAGTCCATCGCCGATCAGGACGTTCAGGTGCTGGTCCCCGTCTGGCGGCGGATTCTGCCGGGTGACGGCGCAATGATCCTGACGGAAATGCCTTTGGATCTTGCCGTCGATTTGTTGTCGGAAATGTTGCCGAATGAGGCGCTGCAGTTCCTCAACCTTCTGGATGACGCAAAGCGCGACCGGCTCATGGACGCGATGAAACCGGAAATCGTGACGGAACTCCGGAAACTGATGAGCTACCCGGAAAACAGCGCTGGGCGGGTCATGAACCCGGCGGTGCGGTCGTTCCGTGAAACCACGACGGCCGCCGAAGCGTTGCAGAAATTGCGGGACGCCGGGATCGAGCAGGCACGCAGCCTTTTTATCGTCGATGCCGACAATCGTCTTCAGTCGCGGGTATTCATCCAGAATATGGCCATCGCCCCCGGCGACACCGTGCTGGGAGAACTCGAACGTCCGGTCGTCCAGTATGTGACGCCGATGTCGTCGATCGACGAGGTTGCCGAACTGCTGGAAAAAGACCGTTTCGACGATTTGCCGGTTGTCGATGCGGACGGCAGACTGGCCGGGGTCATTTCTCACGCCCAGATGGTGCAGTCGATCCAGGAAGATGCGACGGCCGATATCCAGACCATGGTGGGTGCCAGCAAGGACGAGCGGGCCCTGTCGTCGCCGTTGTTCGCTGTCCGCAAACGGCTGCCCTGGCTGCAGATCAACCTGCTGACCGCCTTCATGGCGGCGGCCGTGGTCGGGCTGTTCGAAAACACTATTGCCCAGTTCACCGCGCTTGCCATTCTCTTGCCCGTCGTTGCCGGCCAGTCCGGGAACGCCGGCGCGCAGGCGCTCGCCGTGACCATGCGTGGTCTTGCGCTCCGGGAGATATCGATTCGCCAGTGGCTGCGCGTTGCGATCAAGGAGGTCAACGTCGGCCTGATGAACGGGATCGCCGTCGCCGTCACCTGCGGCATCGGCGTTTTCTTCTGGAGCGGCTCGGCAGGGCTGGTTCTGGTCATTGCGCTGTCGATGGTGCTGGCGATGGTCGCCGCCGGCTTTGCAGGGGCGGTGGTGCCGATCGTCTTGACACGGCTGGGGCAGGACCCGGCGCAATCGTCGTCCATCGTGCTGACCACGGTGACGGATATTGCCGGGTTTTTCTCGTTTCTCGGGATCGCGACCATCCTGTCGTCGATGTTGTAGCAGTCAGCCCGGTTTGTCGCTGACGCCCGCGTCGGCGAAGCTGGCCATGCCGGCGTGGCACGCGCTCGCCGCGCGGACGATGTTGATTGCCAGCGCCGCGCCCGATGCCTCGCCAAGCCGCATTTCGAGATCGAGCAGCGGCGTCATGCCTAGGCAATCCAGCAGCCGCCTGTGTCCCGGTTCCGCCGACACATGCGCCGCCAGTGTGTGATCCAGGCTGCCCGGGTGCGCCACGGACAGAGCCGCCGCCGCCGCGCCCGACACATAACCGTCGATCAGCACTGGGCAGTGTTTGTAACGCGCCGACAAAATGGCGCCCGCCATGGCCGCCAGTTCGTAGCCGCCGAGCCTGCGCAGCATATCGATGGAGCCGGATGCGGCTTCGGCATGCAGCGCCACCGCATCGCCGACCACGCGCGCCTTTGCCGAAAGGGCGTCTCCCGTGACGCCGGTGCCGGGGCCGGTCCAGTCGTCGGCCCGGCCGCCGAACAAAGCATGGCAGACGGCAGCGGCGGACGTCGTGTTGGCGATGCCCATTTCACCGATGGCCAGCAGATCGATGCCGTCGTCGAGCGCGTTCCAGCCGCTGGCAAAGGCCGCCATGAAGGTGCCTTCATCCATCGCCGGGGCTTGCGTGAAATCGTGCGTCGGCGTGTCGAGGTCGATGGGGATGATTTTGAACGATGCGCCGGCGGTCCGCGCGAGTTGATTGACGGCGGCGCCCCCGGCGTCGAAGTTGGCGACCATCTGCGCCGTCACCTCGGCCGGATAGGCGGACACGCCCCGCGCCGCGACGCCGTGATTGCCGGCGAACACGATGATCTGTGCGTTGTCGATGCAGGGCGGATTGCGGTCCTGCCAGGCGGCAAGCCATTCCGAAATCCCTTCGAGCCGTCCCAGTGCGCCGGGCGGCTTGGTCAACGTGGCTTCGCGCGCGCGCGCGGTTGCTACGGCGTCGTTCGACGGACCGGGGGCATCGGCCAGCATCGGCGCGATATCGGACAGGTGCTGAGGTGCCTGTGTCATGCGCCGGACTATACGAGGCCACCCCCCGCATCCGAAAGCTTAATTCGGTGACAGCCGCAGCACGCCGCGATAGAACCACGGGTATGTCGATGCCCGATTCCAGCTTTAGCCCGGTCCGCGATCTGCGCGTCTGTGTGTTGTTTCTGACCCGCATCCCGGTGGGCCGCATCGGCGGTCTCGAGGCAGCCGATCTGGGCCGTGCGGCATGGGCGTTTCCGCTGGCCGGACTGATGGTCGGGGCAATCGCGGGCGGCGCGCTATATTTCGTCGCCGGCGCCGAGGTTTCGCCGCTCGGTTGCGCGCTGGTGGCGCTGGCGGTGCAGGCGCTGGTCACCGGAGCGCTGCACGAAGACGGGCTTGCCGACGTCGCCGACGGCATGGGCGCGCACGACCGGACGCGGCGGCTGGACATCATGCGGGATTCGCGAATCGGCGCGTATGGTGTCCTCGCGTTGATCTTCAGTGTCGGGGTCCGCGCCGCGATGATCGCAGGTATTCCGGGGCCGGGATATGCGGTTATGACGATTATTGCCGCGGCGATGTTTTCGCGCGCGCTGCTGCCGGCCGTGATGCACGCCATGCCGCCGGCACGTGCCGACGGCCTGTCGCAGAATGCCGGGCAGCCGTCGGTCGGTGGCGCGGCGATTGCTGCGCTGATCGGTGCGCTCGCGCTCTTTACATTGCTGCCGCTATCCGTAGCCTTGGGCGCCGTCGCGCTGGCGCTTGTTCTGGGGGGCGCGGTGGTTTGGTGGGCGCACAAGAACCTTGGCGGGCAGACCGGCGATGTTCTGGGCGCTATCCAGCAAGGGATTGAAATTTCGGTGGTATTTGCCGCCGCGGCATGGAGTTCGGCTTTTTATGCATGACGGAACGACAAGATGGTGGCTGGTCCGCCACGCGCCGGTGGTCGGCGTGCAGGGCAAGATTTACGGTGCCGATGATGTCGAATGCGACCGCTCGGACGCGGCTTCATTCCAGTCGCTGGCGCGCCGTCTGCCGGGCAATGTGCCGTGGTACACGTCGCACCTCAGCCGCGCCATCCTGACCGCGCAATCGATTCGGGACGCCGGGCTGGAAACCGCCGATCCGATTATCGACGAGCGTTTCGGTGAACAGAGCTTTGGCGACTGGCAGGGCAGTAGCTGGGACGAGATGCGCGCCGCCGATCCCGTGACATATGACGCGTTCTGGCAGGACCCGGTGCGCAACCGCACGCCGAACGGCGAGAGCTTCGCCGACCAGATCGCACGCGTCGGCGCCGCCATTGATCACTACACCGAACGTCACGAAGGCTCGGATATCGTTTGCGTGTCGCACGGCGGTACGGTGCGGGCTGCCGTCTCGCATGCGCTGAACCTGGATCCGGCGGCGGGCATGGCGTTGACCGTGCATACCCTGTCGCTGACGGTTCTCGAACACGTCCCGGACGGCTTGCTCAAGGGGCGTGGCGGCGCGTGGCGCGTCGTACACGTCAACCGACCGGCCAGAGAAGACCATTAATGAACACCCTTGCGCCCGTCACGCTGGTTCTGGGCGGTGCGCGCTCGGGGAAAAGTCGCTATGCCGAGGGTCTTGTGGAGGCCGAGGGCGGCGGCATTTACATTGCTACCGCGCAGGCCTGGGACAGCGAAATGACGGTGCGAATCGAAAAGCATCGGGCGCGGCGCGGCGATCTTTGGAAAACACTCGAAGCGCCAACCGATCTGGTGGGCGCGCTGACGTCGAAGGCCTGCCGGGGCAAGGCGGTGCTGGTGGACTGCCTGACGTTGTGGCTTTCCAACCTGATGATGGGGCACCACGATATCGAGCGCGAGGTGGCGATGTTATGCGCCGCGCTGCCAAGTCTTGACGCTCGCGTCGTTTTCGTTTCCAACGAGGTCGGTCTCGGGATCGTGCCCGAGAACGCAATGGCGCGACAATTCCGCGATCACGCGGGCAATACCCACCAGCAGATTGCACAAATCGCCGACAGGGTGGTGTTCGTCGCCGCCGGGCTGCCGATGACAATGAAAGACATGACGACATGAAAATTCCCGCCACCGTAATCACCGGATTTCTCGGCGCCGGCAAGACGACGCTGATCCGCCACATTCTTGCCAACGCGAATGGCAAGCGGATCGCGCTGATTATCAACGAATTCGGCGATATGGGTGTGGATCGCGAGGTCATCAACGGCTGCGGATTCGAAGGCTGCGCCGAAGACGACGTGATGGAGCTGGCCAACGGCTGCATCTGCTGCACCGTTGCCGACGATTTTCTGCCGACCATGGAAAAACTTCTGAACCGGGCCGAGCCGCCCGATCACATCGTCATCGAAACCTCGGGTCTGGCATTGCCGAAACCGCTGGTGAAGGCCTTCAACTGGCCGGAAGTGCGCTCGCGCGTCACCGTTGACGGCGTGATTGCCGTGGTCGATGCACCCGCCGTGCGCGATGGCCGCTTCGCCGACGATCCGGACAAGGTCCAACAAGCGCGTGAGAACGACGAAAATCTGGATCACCATTCGCCGCTGGAGGAAGTCTTCGAAGACCAGCTTTTGTGCGCCGATCTGGTGCTTCTGAACAAGGCCGACCTGCTGACCGACGCCGATAAGCCCGGCGTGCTGGCAACGCTGGGTCGTGAAATCCGCGCCGGGGTCAGGGTTGTGGAAACCGTGAAAGGCGATATCGATCTTGGCGTGTTGTTGGCGATGTCGGCGGCGGTCGAGGACGATCTGGACCAGCGCCCGTCGCACCACGATGGCGACGACGATCACGACCATGACGATTTCGAGAGCTTTCAGGTGCCGCTCGATGACGTTGCCGATCCGGATGGGCTCGAAGAACGGGTCAAGGCGGCGACGGTGGCGCACGATATTCTCCGCATCAAGGGTTTCGTCAACGTGCCCGGCAAACCGATGCGCCATGTCATTCAGGCCGTCGGCCCCCGGATTGAACGCTACTTCGACCGGCCCTGGCAGGACGGCGAGCTGCGCCGCAGCGAACTGGTCGTGATCGGCCTTTCCGGGCTGGACAAGGGCGCGATTGCGGAAATGCTCAAGGGGTAATATGACGCCCGTTCTTCCCCGAGCACGGACGGGGACGAGAGGACCTGGAACACAATGCATCTGCTAGCCGCACAACCGGGCGCCGTTACCGACGGAGAGGAAGCCGTCGATCTCGGGCAGACCCCGGGCGACATGGTGTTTCTGTCGGCGGCGGATACCGAACTGGCGCTGCTTGCCGACGCCAGACGCGATCTGGCCGCCGATGGTCACCACATCCCGTCGCTCCGCCTCGCCAACATGATGCAGCTTGGCCACAACATGTCGGTCGATCTGTATGTTGAGGAAATCGTCTCGCATGCACGACTGGTGGTGATCCGCATTCTCGGCGGCTATGGCTACTGGTCTTACGGGATCGAGCAGATCGCGGACGTGTGCCGTAAAAACAAAATCGCGCTGGCGGTGCTGCCGGGCGACGATCAGCCCGACCCGGAACTGGCGGCATTTTCGACGCTGGATGCCGAAGCACGGCACCGGCTTTGGCAATACGGCGTGCATGGTGGGCCGGTCAACAGCCGCAGGGACGGATACGGACTGGCGCGAGCCGGTGACGCTGCTGCGCGCCGGGCTGTATTGGCCGGGTGCGGCGACGCCGACGCTGGACGATGTCCGTTCCCATTGGACCGAAGGGCATCCCGTCGCCTCGCTGGTTTTTTACCGCGCACTGGTGCAAGCCGGGAACCTTGCCGCCGTCGATGCGATGATCGCCGCGCTTGATGACTCCGGGTTGAACCCGCTGCCGGTGTTCGCGCAAAGTCTGAAGGATCCGGTTTCGGCGGACACGATTGCCGGGATATATGAACAGGTGGCGCCCGACGTGGTGCTGAACGCGACCGGGTTCGCCGTCTCCGCGCCCGGCCAGGATTTCGCGGGTGGGCCGCTCGATGCCGCAGGTTGCCCGGTGCTGCAAGTGGTGTTTTCCGGTGGCAACCGCGAAGGGTGGGAAAGCGGCACGCGCGGATTGTCGGCGCGCGATATCGCCATGAACGTGGCGCTGCCCGAAGTCGACGGCCGCATCTTCACCCGCGCCGTATCGTTCAAGGGACGTGCGCGGCGCGACGATGCGACCGAAAGCGATATCGTCACGTATGAACCTGTCGCCGACCGGCTGTCCTTCGTCGCGCGGCTGGCTGCGAACTGGGCGAAGCTGCGTCGCACCCCGGCGCACGAGCGCCGTATCGCGCTGGTGCTCGCCAACTATCCCAACAAGGATGCCCGGCTCGGCAACGGCGTCGGGCTGGACACACCGGCAGGGACGGTGTGCGTGCTGAACGCCATGAAAGATGCCGGATACCGCATCGGCGACGCGCCCGCCGACGGTGCCGACCTGATCGAGCGGCTGAAGGCCGGGCCGACCAACGATTTCAAGGCGCTGGCGACGCGCACCGTATCGGAGTCCCTGTCGCTGGCCGATTATCAGATCTGGTTTGGCGGTTTGTCGAAGGCGGTGCGCGCGCAGGTGCTGGACCGCTGGGGGGCACCGGAAAGCGATCCGTTCTATCGCGCCGGGGATGTGGATTGCGGCACGTTCGCGATATCGGCGTACCGTTGCGGCAACGTCGTCATCGGCCTGCAACCGGCGCGCGGTTACAACATCGACCCGGTGCAGAGCTATCACGACCCGGCGCTGGTGCCGCCGCACGGTTACCTCGCGTTTTATGCCTGGCTGGAACGCGGCTTTCGCGCCGACGCCGTCTGTCACATGGGTAAGCACGGCAATCTGGAATGGCTGCCGGGCAAGGCGTTGGCGTTGTCGGAAGACTGTTTCCCGGAAGCAGTGCTGGGACCGATGCCGCACATCTATCCGTTCATCGTCAACGACCCCGGCGAAGGCACGCAGGCCAAGCGCCGCGCCGCCGCCGTCATCATCGATCACCTGACGCCGCCGCTGACGCGCGCAGAAAGCTACGGGCCGCTGAAGGATCTGGAACAGCTCGTCGATGAATATTACGAAGCCGCCGGAATCGATCCCCGGCGTATCCGTGTGCTGACGGAGAACATCCTGACGCTGTGCCGGGCCACGGGGCTGGACGAGGATATCGGCATCGCCGTCGATGAGTCCGAGGAAGATGCGCTTTCCAAACTCGACGGTTATCTGTGCGAACTCAAGGAACTGCAGATCCGCGACGGTCTGCATGTGTTCGGCGAAAGTCCGGCGGGCCGACTGCTGAACGATCTGCTGGTGGCGCTGGTGCGGGTGCCGCGCGCTAGCGGCAAGGGCTGCGATCAGTCCCTGCACCGTGCGCTTGCCGCCGATCTGGCATTGAAATTCGATCCGCTGGACTGCGACATGGCAGCCGTCTGGGACGGGCCTAAACCGGCGGCACTACAGGCCGTCTCGGACGATCCCTGGCGCTCGGCGGGGGACACGGTGGAGCGGCTGGAGTTGCTGGCCGGTGGGCTTGTCGCCGGCGAGATCGCGGTCGATTTGTCTTGGACTCATGCCGTGCAGGTCATGCAATGGGTGGACGACGATCTGCGTGGGCGTGTTGCGGCCAGCGGCGATGCCGAGCTGGCGGGCATGCTGACGGCGCTGGACGGACGCTTCGTCGTGCCCGGCCCATCCGGTGCCCCGACGCGGGGCCGCCCCGACGTGCTGCCCACGGGCCGCAACTTCTATTCCGTCGATACCCGCACCGTGCCGACTCCGGCGGCGTGGACGCTGGGCTGGCAATCGGCGACGCTTCTGGTCGAACGCTACATGCAGGATCACGGCGCGTGGCCGGAAGTCATGGCGCTGTCGGCGTGGGGTACGTCGAACATGCGCACCGGCGGCGACGATATCGCACAGGCGCTGGCCCTGATGGGTGTGCGCCCGACATGGGACGGCGCATCCCGGCGCGTCACCGGGTTCGAAATCATGCCGCCGGATCTTCTGGATCGCCCGCGTGTCGATGTGACGCTGCGGATTTCCGGGTTCTTCCGCGACGCTTTCCCGGCGCTGATCGATCTGTTCGACAGTGCCGTGCGCGCCGTCGCGGCATTGGACGAACCGGATGTCCTGAACCCGATCGCGGCCCGCGTGAGGACCGAAACGGAACGGCTCGTCGACGCCGGCGTGGATGCGAAGGATGCGGCGCGCCGTGCCGGGTTCCGGGTCTTCGGCTCGAAGCCGGGCGCGTATGGTGCGGGCCTGCAGGCGCTGATCGACGAAAAAGGCTGGGAGAGCGAAGCCGACCTCGCCGGGGCCTATATAGCCTGGGGCGGCTATGCCTATGGGTCGGGCGCCGAGGGTGCGGCGGAGCACGGATTGTTCAAGGACCGCCTCGGCCGTGTGCAGGCGGTGATCCACAATCAGGATAACCGCGAGCACGACTTGCTGGATTCCGATGACTATTACCAGTTCGAGGGCGGCATGACCGCTGCCGTGCATGCCGAACGGGGCGAACGTCCGCAAGTCTATCACAACGATCATTCCAGGCCCGAACGCCCGGTCGTGCGTCCGCTCGAAGACGAGATCGCCCGCGTCGTGCGCGCCCGTGTCGTTAATCCCAAGTGGATCGACGGGGTTCGCCGGCACGGCTACAAGGGCGCCTTCGAAATGGCGGCGACGGTCGATTACCTGTTTGCTTTCGCGGCCACCACGGGCGCCGTGCGCGATCATCATTTCGATCTGGTGTTTCAGGCGTATCTGGACGACGCCGACGTGCGGGGGTTTCTTGAAGAAGCCAATCCCGACGCGCTCCGCGATATCGCAGAACGTCTGATGGAAGCACAGGACCGGGGGCTGTGGGCGCCGCGCCTGAATTCGACGCGGGAATTGTTACAGCGCTTGGGTGCGCGCCAGTCGGTCTAGTATAGTAACGTCTTCGAACGGAGAGAGACGATGAGCAGCAAGAACAACATGACGGAGGACGAACTGAATGCGCGCCACGCCGAGAAGATGGCCAAGAAAAAGGCCGCGCGCGACAAGATCCTCGCCACCAAGACCATCGAAAAGGGATTGCTGATTGTCCACACCGGCAAGGGCAAGGGCAAGTCGACGGCGGCCATGGGGCTGGCCGTGCGCGCCATCGGCAACGGCATGAAAGTCGGCATCGTGCAGTTCGTCAAAGGGGTCTGGGAAACCGGCGAACGGGTCGTCCTCGACAAATTTCCCGACCTCTGTGTGATCAAGGCCATGGGCGAGGGCTTTACCTGGGAAACCCAGGACCGCGAGCGCGATATCGCCGCCGCACGCCAGGCGTGGGAAATGGCGAAAGAAATGATTAACGATCCGTCCTTCAATATGGTCATCCTTGACGAGCTGAATATCGTTCTGCGTTATGACAACCTGCCGCTGGACGAAGTGATAGAGGTTCTGCAGAACAAGCCCGAAATGCTGCACGTCGCCGTGACGGGCCGCAACGCCAAGGACGAACTGATCGAAATTGCCGATCTGGTGACCGAGATGACGCAGATCAAACACCCGTTCCGTTCCGGCGTCAAAGCGCAGGTCGGTATCGAATTTTAAGGAGAGGCTTCATGCTTTCGAGATTTTCGCGCCGCCGTTTTCTTGCCTGCGCTGCGGGCGTGGCAATGCTGGGCAGCCTTGGCGGGTGCGCCGAATACGAGGAATCGCCGGTGCTCAAGGCCGAACATCTGGTCGACAGCGCCGTCGCCACGGTCGAGCGGTTTCAGACCCTGAAGGGGCTGCAGCGGTTCTCGAAATACCTGCCCGATTCGGTCGCCATCGCGATCTTTCCGAGCGTCATCAAGGCCGGCTTTTTTGTCGGCGGCGAGGCCGGGAACGGCGTGCTGATGGTGCGCTCGGGTTCCGGTTGGAGCGCGCCGGCGTTCTATACAATGGGCGCGGGAAGCTTCGGTCTGCAGTTCGGCGCGCAGGATACGGAAATCATTCTGGTGATCCGCAATCAGGGCGCGCTGGATTCGATCCTCAAGGATCAGGCCAAGATCGGTGCCGACGCGGGCGTGACGGCGGGCCTGTACGGTGTCGGCGCCGAGGCCTCGACGACGACCAATATGGGTGTCGATGTGTTGGCGTTCGCCAATTCGAAGCTGGGCGCGTTCGCCGGAGCCAGCGTCGAGGGCGCGGTGATCGCGCGCCGTCAGGACATCAACGAAGCGGTCTACGGACAGGGCAAGACGCCGCGTGACATCGTCACAGATCCGGCCAATCGCATGGCGCGTGCCGACCGTCTGGCTGCCGTCCTTTCCAAGTATTGAGCGCCGCCGCCCGCACAGTCACACCGGCCCTGATGTTTCAGGGCACGGGGTCGGATGTCGGCAAGTCGTTGCTGGTCGCCGGATTGTGCCGGGCGTTCGCCAACCGGGGCCTTAAGGTCCGCCCGTTCAAGCCGCAGAACATGTCGAACAATGCGGCCGTCACCGCCGACGGCGGGGAGATCGGCCGTGCCCAGGGGTTGCAGGCTTTGGCGGCGCGTGTGCCGCTCAGCGTGCATATGAATCCGGTGTTGTTGAAGCCGCAGTCCGACATCGGCGCGCAGGTCGTCGTGCAGGGCAAGGTCAGGGGTAACGCCCGGGCGCGCGATTATTACGAGATGAAGCCGTCTTTGATGGAGAGCGTTCTCGACAGCTATCGCACCATCGCCGACGGCGCCGATCTGGTGTTGATCGAAGGCGCGGGCAGTCCGGCCGAGGTCAATCTGCGCGACGCCGACATCGCCAACATGGGCTTCGCCGAGGCGGCGGACGTACCGGTAATCCTGATCGGCGACATCGACCGGGGCGGCGTCATCGCACAGATCGTCGGCACGCACGGCGTTATCTCGGATGCCGACCGGGCGCATCTGGCGGGCTTCGTCATCAACAAGTTTCGTGGCGATCCGAGCCTGTTCGACGACGGCATGGCGATCATCGCCGAGAAGACCGGCCTCAAACCGCTGGGGCTGGTGCCGTACTTCGCCGACGCCCGGATACTGCCGAAAGAAGACGCCATGGCACTGGACAATCGTGACGCGCCCGATGCCGGCGACATCGTCATCGCCGTGCCGCGCCTACCCCGGATCGCCAACTTCGACGATCTGGATCCGCTCGCCGCGGAACCGGATGTCCGCGTCGAGATCGTCGAAATGGGCGACGCCTTGCCGGGAAATGCCGATGTGGTGTTGCTGGCCGGGTCCAAGGCGACGCTGGCCGATCTGGCGGCGCTTAAGGACACCGGATGGGACATCGACATCGCCGCGCATCACCGGCGCGGCGGTCTGGTGGTCGGCCTGTGCGGCGGCTATCAGATGCTGGGCCGCACGCTCGCCGATCCCGACGGCATCGAAGGCGCACCGGAAACCGCCGACGGTTTGGGATTGCTGGACGTGGAAACCGTGATCGGCGGTGACAAGTCGCTGGTCGAAGTTGCCGGCACCGAAGCGCTGACCGGGGCGGCAGTGCACGGTTACGAAATGCACATGGGGCGGACCACGGGTGCGGACACGGCGCGCCCTTGGCTTATGATGCGCGACGGGCGCAGCGACGGCGCGGTCTCGGCGGACGGCCGGGTCATGGCGGGCTACCTGCACGGCATCTTCGCGTCGGACACGTTCCGTCATGCGTTTCTGGCCAGGCTCAGGGACGGACGCGCCGGCGAGACCGATTACACGGCCCGCGTCGACGCCGCGCTCGACGGTCTGGCGCAGCATCTGGAAACGCACATGGATCTGGACGGGTTGCTGGCGCTGGCGCGCTGATCCGGTTGCAGAAACGCATGATATTGCGTCATTGACCTAAAATCGGGGATTATTTTGCGGTTTTCCTCGTTATCCACACATATCCACAGAAGAAAATCTCCTGCTTTGCGTAAGATTGCGTACGTTGATGACAACACGCGGACGTAGCTCAACTGGATAGAGCACCTTGGTTTACTAAGTGAGCAATCTTGTGGCAGCAAGGGAGCCCACCAAGGGAGATGAGAGTTCGAGTCCCTCCGTCCGACCATCTTGCCACATCTATTTTTTCATTCAATCTGGATAACTTTTATCGTCACCCCGGCGCAGGCCGGGGTCCAGACTTTCTGATGAGCTGGATTCCGGCATTCGCCGGAATGACGCGTGTGATTTCAGGATTTCCTACAACCGCGCCACGGCGATCAGTCCGACGATGCCGCCGGTGATCAGGCACGCAACCCCGTACAGATACAGCGCGCGTTCGATATCCTTGTAAGTGGTGCGCGCCCGGCCGTCGCCCATCCAGTCGTCGTTGACGATCTCGCCGCCGTATGTGCGCGGTCCCGCCAGCGCAATGC
>Ga0209578_10002508_pt1 | contig 15120 bp, 15 predicted proteins | sample tdAd472_FD_187127 | JGI IMG/M metagenome (GOLD analysis project Ga0209578, IMG submission 187127) | Marine sediment microbial communities from the Atlantic coast under amendment with organic carbon and nitrate - tdAd47.2 (SPAdes)... | ecosystem: Environmental > Aquatic > Marine > Coastal >...
GAGCATCGAAATCGGCGTCCGCTTCGGCATAGGCGGCGTAGACTTCATCCAGACGTGTTTGTGCGGCGGTAATGTCGGACAAGGCTTCTTCTACGTTACCGCGTACATCCTTGCTTTCATCCAGTTGTGGCTCCTGCGGCAGGTAGCCTACCTTGATGCCTTTCTGTGGCCGTGCTTCACCGTGAATCTCGGTATCGATGCCAGCCATGATACGCAGCAGGGTGGATTTGCCTGAGCCGTTCAGACCAAGCACGCCAATTTTGGCGCCCGGGAAGAAGGACAGCGAAATATCGCGCAGGATTTCACGTTTGGGCGGCACCACCTTGCCGACCTGACTCATGGTATAGACGTACTGGGCCATTGCCTCTCACCGCTTGTAAGGAAACAGCGGCGATTATACAGGCTGACAATATTGAGTTCAGTCTGCTTCGCTCAGAACGCGGCGGTGCAGGTCAAAACACTGTTGCGAATTCACTTTTTTCATTTCATCAAGCGCTTAGTCAGCCGGTTTGATGCCAAATGATTGACGATTTGCGGGCGGGAACCATCAATGACGAATCTTTCTTCCCTTGTTTGTTGTGGTTTAATAGCTTCATGTTATCAGGAGGCAGTATGTCTTCCAGTCCGGTTGCCGTTTATGTCGGTGAGGCACTGGCTGCTTATGGCTTTGGTGAGGGACATCCTTTTGGTCCGGACCGACTGCATGCGTTCTGGAAACGGATGCTTGCGCGTGGCCTGGATAAGCGCGTTCAGTTGCATCAACCGCAGCAGGCCAGTGAAAAACAGATTCTCAGCTTTCACACGACTCCCTACCTGGAGCAGGTAAAGCGACAATCGATAAGCGGTTCAGGTTACCTGGATGCCGGCGATACGCCGGCTTTTTCCGGTATGTATGAAGCGGCCGCGACTGTGGTGGGTACCGTGCTGGCGGCGCTGGATGATGTCGTAAGCGGGCGCTGCCGCCAGGCCTTTGTGCCGATTGCCGGCTTGCATCATGCCCGCCGCGACGCTGCGGCCGGCTTTTGCGTGTTCAACGACTGCGGTATCGCAATTGAAACCTTGCGCAAACACCACGCCATTCAGCGTGTCGCCTACGTGGATATCGACGCGCATCATGGCGACGGCGTCTTCTATGCTTTTGAAGATGATCCCGATCTGATTTTTGTCGACCTCCACGAGGACGGTCGTTACCTCTACCCCGGCACGGGTTTTGTCGAAGAAAGCGGAATCGGGGCTGGCAAAGGCACCAAACTCAATATTCCCATGCCGCCGCAAGCCGACGATCAAACCTTTTTCAAGGCGTGGGAGTCGGCCGAACAATTCCTGGCACAGGCGGAACCGGAATTTATTTTACTGCAGTGTGGCGCCGACAGCCTGGCGGGTGATCCCATAACGCACCTGAAATATTCCGAGGCGGCGCACCGGCATGCTGCCGTTCGTCTGAAGGCTGTTGCCGAGAAACACTGCCAGGGACGGCTGCTGGCGCTGGGTGGCGGCGGCTATAACCGGGATAACCTGGCGCGTGCATGGACAGCTGTGGTTGAGGCTTTGCTGGGCGAAAGCGGCTAATTCCAGTATCATTCCGCTTTTTTCAGCCGCGCCGGGGAAGCCCAATGTTCAGCAAAGATATGACCATCGCCGGGTTCGACGATGAACTCGCCGCCGCGATCGCCGGTGAAATTCAGCGCCAGGAACAACACATCGAACTGATCGCTTCCGAGAATTACGCCAGCCCCCGCGTGCTTGAAGCGCAAGGCACTGTATTAACTAATAAATACGCTGAAGGCTATCCGGCCAAGCGCTACTACGGTGGTTGTGAGTTCGTTGATCAGGCTGAACAGATGGCGATCGAACGTGTCAAGGCGCTGTTCGGCGCTGACTATGCCAATGTTCAGCCCCACTCGGGTTCGCAGGCGAACGCGGCCGTTTATCTGGCCCTGTGTCAGCCGGGTGACACCATTCTAGGCATGAGTCTGGCCGATGGCGGTCACTTGACCCACGGTTCCAGGGTCAATTTTTCCGGTAAAGTCTTTAACGCGGTGCAGTACGGCTTGAATGCGGACAGCGGTGAAATCGATTATGAACGCATGGACGCGCTGGCCCGGGAGCACAAGCCAAAAATGCTGGTGGCCGGATTTTCCGCCTATTCGCGTATCGTCGACTGGCAGCGCTGCCGCGACATCGCCGATTCCGTCGGCGCCTATCTGTTTGTCGACATGGCACACGTGGCCGGTCTGATTGCCACCGGCCACTACCCGAGCCCGGTTCAGATCGCCGATGTGGTTACCAGCACGACACATAAAACCCTGCGCGGACCGCGTGGTGGATTGATTCTTGCCAAAGCCAATCCGGAGCTTGAAAAGAAACTGAATTCGGCGGTGTTTCCAGGTACCCAGGGTGGGCCCTTGATGCACGTCATTGCTGCCAAGGCGGTGGCCTTCAAGGAAGCCCTGCAGCCGGAATTCAAGCAATATCAGGGGCAGGTGCTGGCCAATGCGCGCGCCATGGCGCAGGTATTTCTGGATCGTGGTTACAAGGTGGTCTCGGGTGGTACCGATGATCACCTGTTCCTGGTTGACCTGATCGATAAAGGTATTACCGGTAAAGCTGCTGATGCTGCGCTCGGTACTGCCAATATTACCGTCAACAAGAATGCGGTGCCTAACGATCCGCAATCGCCGTTTGTAACCAGCGGTATTCGTGTCGGCACACCGGCGGTTACCACGCGTGGCTTTGCGGAAGCCGAAGTCAGGGAGCTGGCGGGCTGGATGTGCGACATCATGGATGACGTAGAGAATCAGGAAACTATCAATCGGGTACGCGGCAGGGTTCTGGAAATCTGTCAGCGTTTCCCGGTATACGGTTAAAGAGCATTTTTTTGTGAGTCCGTCGAGTGGCCGATATGACCGGTCAGTACACGCCGTAAATACGTCCCTGTAGGCTCGACGGCAGCATCCTGTCACGGACCCCCGGCGGTTTTTCGGGGGCTGCCGACGGTACTGCCCGGCCACATCGGCCACTCGACGGACGGTTTAGTTAGTGGAGTCTTAAAGCGCATGCGATGCCCGTTTTGCGGAAGCATGGATACCAAAGTCATCGACTCACGCCTCGCCAGTGAGGGGATGCAGGTTCGCCGGCGACGTGAGTGCATCGACTGCGGTGATCGGTTTACTACTTATGAGTCGGCTGAACTGGTGATGCCGCGCATTGTTAAAAGCGACGGCACACGTGAGCCGTTTAACCAGGAAAAATTGTTGAACGGTATCTTGCGGGCGCTGGAAAAACGACCGGTGGATACAGAGAGCGTGGAATCTGCTATCAGTCATATTCAGCACCGGCTGCAATCCTGTGGCGAGCGTGAAATTCCTTCAAGACAGCTGGGCGAATGGGTGATGCAAGAGTTGCGCAATCTGGACCAGGTCGCCTATGTGCGCTTTGCTTCGGTGTACCGGAGCTTTCAGGATGTCAGCGAATTCCGTGAAGAGATCGAGCGTCTCGAACAGGGGCCATCGCCCGAGGAACGGCGCGATCAGATGCCGTTGCTGCCGGATAGTGACGATAGTTGAACGACCGGCAATACATGGCGCAGGCCATTCGTCTGGCCGGGCAGGGGATTTACAGTACTCACCCTAATCCCAGTGTGGGCTGCGTCATTGTCGCCCAGGGAGCCGTTGTCGGTTGCGGCTGGCACCAGCGGGCGGGTGGGCCGCACGCCGAGATTCATGCGCTGGGTGAAGCCGGTGGAAAAGCGCGCAATGCGGATGTGTTTTTAACAATGGAGCCGTGCAGCCATCACGGGCGTACACCGCCTTGTGCAGACGCACTGGTCGATGCAGGGGTAAGGCGGGTGGTCGTCGCCATGCAGGACCCCAATCCGCTGGTGGCGGGTCGAGGCCTGGAGCGGCTGCGGGAGGCCGGTATCGAAGTCGAAACCGGTTTGCTGAAGGACCAGGCCCGGGCAATGAATCCGGGCTTCGTGTCGCGTATGCAGCGCGGGCGACCGTGGGTCAGGCTCAAGCTGGCCAGTAGCCTGGACGGTCGTAGCGCCATGGCATCGGGTGAAAGCCAATGGATTACCGGTGATGCAGCACGCAGGGATGTACAGCGTTTGCGGGCGCGCAGTTCGGCAATTGTAACGGGTATCGGCACCGTGCTTGCCGATGATCCATCCATGAACGTACGCCTGGAAGCGCAACAGTTAAAGGGTGTTGAGCCAGTGCGTCAGCCGCTGCGTGTGGTAATGGATACACGATTGACAATGCCGGAGCAGGCGAAAATGCTGTTACTGCCCGGTGATACACTGCTGGTGACCGGTGTACAGGACCGCAGTCGCTGGCAGGCGCTGCAACAGGCGGGTGCCGAGGTCGTCGCCATCCCCGCCGGGCAGGGGCAACTGGAGCCTGAAGCGGTGTTAAATCTGCTCGCCGAACGCGAAATCAATGAAGTGCTGCTGGAATGTGGTGCGAGGCTGGCGGGCGCTTTTTTAAGCGCGGAACTGGTGGATGAACTGGTGCTGTATATAGCGCCCCATTTGATGGGGGATTCGGCACGGGGCTTGTTTCACCTGCCGGGCCTGGAAAGGATGCGCGACCGCATTGCGCTGGAATGGCTCGATGTGCGGCAGGTGGGTGATGCGCTACGGATTACTGCGCGGCCGTGTTATTGAATCGTCCACAGGCGTGCCGCTGCCCCTTTACGGGACACGCTGTCAATACGTCCCTGTACGCTCGACGGCAGCTTCCCTGCTGCCGACGGTCCCGTAAAGGGGCAGCGGCACACCTGTGGACTCACCGAGGAGTGAGATTTTCGCCATAAAGGACACAGGGATGTTAAGGGGTTACCCTTGTTATCCCTGGTGACCTGTGTAGTTATAAATGTAAGGATCTGGAACCATGTTTACCGGCATCATTCAGGCGATCGGCGAAGTTGCAGCCCTGCAACCCAGGGGTGGGGATCTCCGCCTGCGCGTGCGTACCGGAAAACTCGAGCTGGATAATGTCGCGATCGGCGACAGCATTGCCACCAGCGGTGTGTGTCTGACGGTGGTAGAACTGCCGGGTGACGGTTTCCGGGCCGATGTATCGGCGGAGACCCTGGCCTGTACCGGTATCGGCAACCTGCAAGTCGGTGATCGGGTCAATCTGGAAAAAGCACTGACGCCGTCCACACCGCTCGGCGGTCATCTGGTTAGCGGTCACGTCGATGGTCTGGCAGAAGTCGTATCGCGTAAGGATGATGGCCGTTCCGTACGCTTCCGGATGCGGGCGCCGGACAAGCTGGCGCGTTATATTGCCGCCAAGGGTTCGGTGTGCGTGGATGGTATCAGTCTCACGGTCAATAACGTTGAAGGCGCCGAATTTGAATTGAACATCGTGCCCCACACACTGGTGGAGACGACCATGGATGAATTCCGGCCGGGGCGTACCTTCAACCTGGAAGTGGATATAATCTCCCGTTACCTGGAGCGGTTACTGCTTGGCGACAAGGCGGCTGAGATCGCCGCCCCGGGTATCGGTAAAGAATTATTACAGCGTTGCGGATTTATCGGCGGCGCGGATTGAGCCAGGCATGAAATTAAACAGTATCGAAGAAATCATCGAGGATATCCGGGATGGCAAAATGGTGGTCATCATGGATGACGAGGATCGCGAGAACGAAGGCGACCTGATCATGGCGGCCTCCGAGGTGCGCCCGGAAGATATCAATTTTATGGCCACCCATGGCCGTGGCTTGATCTGCCTGACCTTGACGCGCGAACGTTGCCGGCAGCTGTCCCTGCCGCTGATGGTTAATGATAACCAGGATCAGCATACGACTAACTTTACTGTGTCAATTGAAGCTGCGGAGGGTGTAACCACGGGTATCTCAGCCTACGATCGCTCCCACACCGTGCGCACGGCGGTACAGCCCGACGCAAGGCCGCAGGATCTCGTCCAGCCCGGTCATATATTTCCGCTGATGGCGCAACCGGGCGGTGTATTGACACGTGCTGGACATACCGAAGCCGGTTGTGATCTGGCGCGCCTGGCGGGGCTGGAACCGGCCTCGGTTATTGTTGAAATTCTTAACGAAGACGGCAGTATGGCGCGTCGTCCGGATCTGCATCGGTTCGCGCAACAACATGGACTTAAAGTCGGCACCATTGCCGAATTGATCCATTACCGGATCGCCAACGAGAAAAGCGTCGAACGTGTCGCCGAGTGTGAAATGCCCACAGAGTACGGTGATTTTCACCTGGTCGCCTACCAGGATATTGTCAATAAAAGTCTGCATCTGGCGCTGGTGATGGGCGAAGTGAGTCGCGAAGATCCGGCCCTGGTGCGTGTCCATGTGCGAAATGCACTGGGCGATCTGTTTGGTGCGCAAATGGAGGATACCGGCTGGCCATTGCGTGATGCCATGCGGCGCGTCGCTGAAAACGGGCAGGGTATCGTTGTCGTACTCGGCCAGCACGAGTCACCGAAAGATCTGGTGCATCGTATTCAGAATTACAGAGAACACGATAAAAGTGGCGAGCCGGTTACCCGTGAGGAACGGCATGAGTTGCGTACCCACGGTATTGGTGCCCAGATTCTCTCGGATCTGGGGGTGCGGCGTATGCGTGTGCTGAGTGCGCCCATGGTTGTGCATGGCTTGTCCGGCTTCGGCCTGGAAGTGGTCGAGTATGTCGACGGCAGTCAGAAATAAGCGGCTGCATTGAAAAGACAGTACACTATTAACTGGACCATAATTAACCCTGCATGTTCCACGGCCGGTGCTGTGCCCGCTTGGCGAGGACGCCGTGCCCCAGGGCACCCTCTCTCGCCTGACGGCGATTCACCTTGTGAATCCGTCCCTGGAGGCTTGATGGCGGCATCCCTGCTGCCGATACCTCGCCAAGCGGGCACAGCACCGGCCCACATGGATATAGAGGTCGGTCGGCGCGCAGACTTTACGGTCGCAGCGGCTTGCCCGGCCGCGATCGCTTTGTGTAACTGGTTTTTGGAGACTTTGTCATGAACGGCATACAGGAAATTGAAGGCCAACTGACCATTCGCGGTGCACGTATTGCACTGCTGGTATCACGTTTTAACAGTTTTGTTGTTGAAAGCCTGTTGAGCGGGGCTGTCGATACCCTGAAACGTCACGGTGCAGAAGCCCGTGAGTTGCAGATTGTCCGTGTGCCGGGGGCCTATGAAATGCCGATAGCGGCAAAACGGCTGGCGGCCAGTCAACGCTATGACGCCATTATAGCTTTGGGTGCGGTTATACGCGGCGGAACACCGCACTTCGAGTATGTGGCGGGGGAGTGTACCAAGGGGCTCTCGCAGGTGTCTTTGCAGCATGATATTCCGATTGCCTTCGGTGTATTGACGGTGGACAGCATTGAACAGGCCATCGAGCGCGCCGGCACCAAAGCCGGAAACAAGGGTGCGGAAGCGGCACTGTCGGCTATTGAAATGATTAACGTGCTGCGTGAAATCGGTAGCTAGTGTGAATGCTTCAAGGATACCTCAGACCGCACTGCGTACTCGTGCACGACGCCTTGCCGTGCAGGCACTGTATCAGTGGGACCTGTCGGGTAGCTCCTTGTCCGAGATCGAAGTGCAGTTTCTGGAAGACGAAGATTTTAGCAAGGCCGATAAAGACTATTTTCACGAACTGCTCCACCAGGTACCTGCCCGGCTGGATGAAGTCGAGCAGGCATTTACGTCTTTCCTGGACCGGCCGCTGGACGAAATCGACCCGGTGGAACGCGCTGTACTGCGCATGGCAAGCTACGAGTTGATGGCGCGCATCGATGTGCCCTACAAAGTCATAATCAACGAATCTGTTAATCTCACCAAGAAGTTCGGTGCAGAGCAGGCGTATAAGTATATCAACGGTGTGCTCGATCAAACCGCCCGCAGGCTTCGTGCGGTGGAGCACCCGCAGGGCCATGGTGGCACTGGTTTGTTGAAAAAATAGTGTTATACCCGCCGTCGATCGGCTGCCCTTACACCAACGCGATTGGCTGGAGCGGTCTGTATGAAAATATGGGTTGATGCTGACGCCTGTCCCAATGTGGTAAAGGACATCCTGTTTCGCGCTGCACAGAGAGTGCAGGTTTTAACCATACTGGTAGCTAACCAGCTGATCAGGACACCACCTTCACGCTATATCAGCAAGGTCCAGGTACGAGCCGGATTCGATGAGGCGGACAAGTATATTGCCGAAGCCGTCGCATCGGGTGACCTTGTCATCACTGCTGATATTCCGCTCGCTGCGCTGGTTATCGACAAAGGTGGCTATGCCCTGAATCCCCGGGGTGAGTTGTACACCCGGGATAATATCCGGCAACGCCTTGGCCTGCGCAACTTCATGGAGGAACTGCGTAGCAGCGGCGTAAATACCGGTGGTCCATCGTCACTCAGTCAAAGTGACCGGCAGGCATTTGCCAACGAGCTCGACCGCTTTTTGACCCGCGCGCTTAACGTGGGGCTTAAATAGTTGTCGATTTCTGAGTTTGAGATCATCGATCGATATTTCAGGCAAGCCAGGCCGCTTCGCGATAATGTCGTGTTGGGTATAGGCGATGATGCGGCTTTGTTGCAGGTGCCTGCCGGGTACCAGTTGGTGGTGGCCGTGGACACGCTCGTCGCCGGTCGTCATTTTCCGCAACACACCGATGCCTTTGATATCGGTTACAAGTCACTGGCCGTGAATCTCAGTGATCTTGCAGCGATGGGCGCCAGTCCTGCCTGGGCTACGCTTTCCCTGACCCTGCCTGAAGCCGATGAGCAGTGGTTAGAGGCTTTCGCGGAAGGTTTCTTTCAACTGGCAACACAATATCGTGTCGATCTGGTGGGTGGCGATACCACGCGTGGTCCGTTATCGATAACTGTACAGCTGAGCGGGCTGGTGGAAACAGGGAAGGCCTTGCGGCGCGATAGTGCGTGTCCGGGCCAGAAGCTGTTTGTCACCGGTACACCCGGTGATGCAGCCTATGCATTGAAACAGCTCGAGGCAGGCGGCAGGGCTGATCCGAACTTGCTCAGACGTTTGAATCGGCCTGAACCCAGAGTTGATTTCGGCCTGGCGCTGGCCGATACCGGTGCAGCGGCTATTGATATTTCTGACGGCCTGTTGGCGGATCTTGGTCATATTGTTGGCGCAAGTCACTGCGGTGCAACGGTTTGGGTGGATCGCTTGCCCCGTTCCCGGGTGTTGCAGACCATGCCGTTTGAGGAGGTGCTCAGTTGCCAGTTACAGGGTGGAGATGACTATGAGCTGTGTTTTGCGCTGCATGCCGACGAAGCCGGCCGGGTGCGTAAAATTGCAGATCAGCAACAGTTGCTGCTTACCGAGATCGGTGTCATCGAGCCACAGCCGGGTATCCGCTGTCAGCATGATGATGGCAGTGTCTATCTTCCACAGGGTCATGGATTCGATCATTTTATAAATGAAAACAAAGATATATAAGGTTGAGGCGAGCCGTGTCTTTAAAGATCCGGTGCTGCTTCTGGCGTTTGGATTCGGTTCGGGCCTGATGCCGCGTGCGCCGGGTACTGCCGGTACGGCGGCTGCAATACCGCTTTACCTGTGGTTCAGCCAGTATTCGTTGACAATCTACCTGGCGCTGGTGATTCTGGTTTCAATTACAGGTGTCTGGATCTGCCAGCAGGCGTCAGCGCGTCTGCGGGTGCACGATCATCCCGGCATTGTATGGGATGAGTTCGCAGGTTTTCTAATCACCATGATTCCAGCCCCTTCCTCCTGGATCTGGCTGCCAGCCGGGTTTGTATTGTTTCGCTTATTTGATATCTGGAAGCCCTGGCCGATATCCTGGGCAGATCGGCAGCTCAAAGGTGGCCTGGGTATCATGCTGGATGATGTGCTGGCCGGGGGGCTTGCTGCAGTAATTCTGTTTATTGTTATCAGACTGGTTGGCTGATGTTGGGTGTCTGGCATTTAAAAAGAAACAAATGGCCGCTTGTCGTGCTGCTGGCGTGCATTTATTCAGCCGCAAGCTGGGCTATTAAGGACATACACGTGGTTGCCCTGTTCAAGGACCGGGCGATTGTTATGATTGACGGTAAGCAGCGCCTGCTGCGGGCAGGTGACAGCAGTCCGGAAGGTGTCAGGCTGGTTTCGGCCGATAGCGCTGGGGCTGTGTTCGAGTATCAGGGCAGGATGCTGGAACGGCAACTTGATGGTCGCGTACATGCTGCGGCTGAATCGCCAAAAGGGCATGACGATGTTCTGATTTTTCGGGACAGGTGGGGTATGTTCAAGACGGTCGGCAGCATCAATGGTCTGCCGGTCAAGTTCCTGGTGGATACCGGTGCCAGTTCAGTAGCCATGAATTCAGCCCAGGCGCGCCGACTGGGAATCGACTTCCTCGTACAAGGCGAGCCGATTTACGTATCTACTGCCTCCGATGTGACGCAGGCCTATCAGCTGAAGCTGGATGTCGTTAAAGTCGGCTCTATTCAATTGCGTAATGTGACTGCCGTCGTCATGGATGGCGCACAGCCAACAGAGGTGTTGCTGGGAATGTCGTTTATCGGCCATCTTGAGATGATCAACAAGGGCGATAAGCTGATTTTGCGTCGCAAGTATTAGGGGCACCCTCTCCCCCAGGGGCCTTCTCTTGCTGCGCAATACACCTCGTACCCCAGGGCACCCTCTCTCGCCTGGCGGCGATTCACCTTGTACCCCAGGGCACCCTCTCTCGCCTGGCGGCGATTCACCTTGTAAAATATGGAACGGACTACAGTTTTCAAGTTGTTTCAGGAATTCACCAAGTGTGAGGTCCTGCTTTAACCTGTAGGAGCGCCGTCCTCCGGCGCGAATCGCGGCCAGGAGACCGCTCCTACAGGAGGATTTTTGCAATGATTGGGTTTACTCAACAGGGTGGGGCAGGTGGAATGCGGCTGCATTGATAACGCCGGGCGGCGTCTATATCACGAAATCCTGGTGCGGTTTAAAAAATCCGCCGGCTGGCGGGTGTCCGGCAATTCGCAGTGATTTTTGTGTGGCAGGCTTAGCCAGCTTTATTCTCTTGCGTTCGCTTATTCCGTTCAATCAGTGCGTATGCCGAGTGGTTATGAATGGATTCAAAGTTTTCGGATTCCACCACGTAGGCGCAGATGCGTTCATCCTTGTTTAATTTGGCGGCGATATCGCGCACCATGTCTTCCACAAATTTCGGGTTGTCGTACGCGCGTTCGGTGACAAATTTTTCGTCAGGACGTTTGAGTAGACCGTATAGTTCACAGGAAGCCTGTTGCTCGATCAACTCAATCAATTCCTCGATCCAGACAAAATCACAGGTGGTTGCGGTCACCGTGACGTGTGAGCGCTGGTTATGAGCGCCACGCTCGGAAATTTTCTTTGAGCACGGGCACAGGCTGGTGACCGGTACCACGACTTTGATTTTCATTTCCGGGTACGAGCGTTGGATTTCACCGATGAATGACACTTCGTAATCGAGCAGGCTCTGCACGCCCGATACCGGGGCCGTCTTGTTGATGAAGTAAGGGAATGTCATCTCGATGTGACCGGCTTCGGCTTCCAGCCTCTCGGTCATTTCACCAAGCATTTGTTTGAACGACTGAACGCTGATTTCCCGCTCGTGCAGATTGAGGATTTCCACAAAACGGGACATGTGCGTGCCCTTGAAGTTGTGCGGCAGGTTTACGTACATATTGAAGTTGGCAATGGTGTGCTGCTCACCCTCGGTACGGTCCCGGACGCGTACCGGGTGACGGATATCCTTGATGCCCACCTTGTCGATGGCTATGTGGCGGGTATCGGCGCTGGCCTGCACATCGGCAATAATGTTGCCGGCGATCGAAGTTGTCGCTTGCTGCTTGCTCATGATTCGTCCTCAACATAACGCACACAGGCGCGTTCGGTTTCCCAGAGGGTGACGGCGTGGACCCGGATACGGTCGTTATTCAGATGTGCCGAAAGCTCCTGGTGAAAATACGCGGCTATATTCTCCGCCGTCGGGTTTACCCGGGTAAAGGGTTCCAGGTCGTTCAGGTAACGGTGATCCAGCCGTTCCGCAATGTCTCGTGCAGCCTGCTTGATAACCCTGAAATCCACGCCCATGCCCATCGCGTCGAGTTCGCCGGCGGCCACTTCCACCTCGACTTTCCAGTTATGTCCGTGCATCCGTGCACAGGCGCCCGGATAATCGCGCAAGGTGTGCGCTGAGGCGAAATCTGTGAGAATTTTCAGGGTGTAACGTGCGGCCATAATAATTCCTGACCGGAAAGGTCAAATATTAATCGACCGCGCGCAAGGTTGCAATTCTGCTGGCTAATTCCCTTTGAATACGCTGGTAAATACTGTCCGTATCCAGACCGCATTCCGTCAGTTGTTGGGCACGAGTGGCGTGCTCAACAAAGTGGTCAGGGATTCCCAGCATGACTACAGGCAGGGTAATGCCGTGACGCATCAGGGCTTCAGCGACAGCGCTGCCTGCGCCGCCGGCAATGGCGTTATCCTCCAGGGTCACCAGTAGCCGGTGGCTGGTGGCAAGCTTGAGAATACAATCCTCGTCGAGTGGCTTGACGTAGCGCATATTGACTACGGTGGCATTCAGCCGTTCTGCTGCCGCAAGCGCCGCTGCCAGCGGGCTGCCAAACACCAGCATGGCAACATCCTCGCCTTTACGGCGGATTTCTGCTTTTCCGACCGGAAGTGTATCCAGCCCCGGCTTTATACTTGCGCCTGGCCCGCTTCCACGTGGATAACGCACCGCCGCCGGGCCGTTCAGCCGGAATCCCGTGGACAGCATCTGCCGGCATTCATTTTCATCGGCCGGCGCCATCAGCGTTATGTTAGGAATGCAGCGCAGGAAGCTCAGGTCATAGTTTCCCGAGTGGGTAGGGCCGTCAGCCCCCACCAGTCCCCCGCGGTCGATTGCAAACAGCACCGGCAGGTTCTGCAATGCGACGTCGTGCACCAACTGATCATAGGCCCGCTGCAGGAAGGTGGAGTAGATGGCGACTACCGGTTTCCAGCCATCGCAGGCCATGCCGGCGGCCATGGTGACGCTGTGCTGCTCGGCAATACCGACGTCGAAATAACGCTGCGGAAAAGACTCGGAAAATGTCACCAGACCTGAGCCTTCGCGCATGGCCGGTGTGATAGCTACCAGTTTGTCATCCTGTCTCGCCATGTCGCAGATCCAGTCAGAAAATACCTGGGTATAGGTCTTTGCCGGGCTCGTGGTGCCCTGACCCTGTCCGGTCTGTGGATCAAATTTACCCACGCCGTGGAATTCGCAGGGGTTCTGCTCGGCGGGTTGGTAGCCCTTGCCCTTGCGCGTCACAACATGCAGCAGCTGGGGACCTTTCAGTTTGCGAATATTGGCCAGGGTTCCGATCAACGCGTCCAGGTCGTGACCATCGATCGGGCCGATGTAATTGAAACCCAGCTCTTCGAACAGGGTGCCGGGGACCACCATGCCTTTCATGTGTTCTTCGGCGCGGCGCGCCAGCTCCCACATCGAGGGCATTTTTTGCAGCACTTTTTTGCTGCCCTCGCGCACCGTCGCGTAAGTGCGTCCGGACAGCGCACGCGCCAGGTAATTGGACAGGCCGCCGACATTGGGCGAAATCGACATATCGTTGTCGTTTAACACCACTAACAGGTTGGCATCCAGCGTGCCGGCGTGGTTCAGGGCTTCAAACGCCTGTCCGGCGCTCATGGCGCCATCGCCGATGACCGCGACCACGCGGCGCTGGCTGTTTTCCCGTGTGGCAGCGATCGCCATGCCCAGAGCCGCGCTGATCGATGTGCTGGAATGGCCGACACCGAAACTGTCATAGGGACTTTCGTCGCGTTTGGGGAAACCGGCCAACCCGTCTTTCTGGCGCAGGCTGTCCATTTGTTCCCGCCTGCCGGTCAGAATCTTGTGCAGATAACTCTGGTGGCCTACGTCCCATACCAGGCGATCATCCGGGGTGTCGAAGACGTAATGCAGCGCGATGGTAAGTTCGACGCTACCGAGATTGGCCGCCAGATGCCCGCCGGTACTGGATACCGATTTGATCAGAAAGCGGCGCGCTTCGCTGGCCAGCTCGGGCAGTCGGGATTTGCTCAGCGCGCGCAGATCGGCAGGTGATTCGATGTGCGTCAGCAGAGGCAGGTCACTGGCAGTTTTCATGGGCAGGCGGACAACTGGGAGGGTGAGATTATCAGCGCTATGCTGCCTGCTGGCAAGTTGAACAGCCAATCAGGTGGCACGATCGACGATATATTGGGATAGCCAGCGTAACGGGTCGGCACTTTCATCCAGGCCGTTAAGGCTGTCGAGTGCGGCCTGATGCAGTTCCCGGGCCCGCTCCCGGGCGCCGGCCAGTCCCAGCAGCGAGGGATAGGTGGGTTTATTCAGCGCGCTGTCGGCGCCAGTCTCTTTGCCCAGTTGTTCGGTGTTGCCGGTTACGTCAAGGATGTCGTCCTGAACCTGAAAGGCGAGCCCGGTATATTTTCCGTAGTGGTCCAGCGCCTGTTTCTGCTCGGTGGCGAGATTTTCGACACAATGTGCACCCAGCAGTACTGAAGCGCGGATCAGCGCACCGGTTTTATGGATATGCATGTCTTCCAGCTCGGCGATATCCAGTTGTTTGCCGGTGGCTGCCAGGTCGAGTGACTGCCCGCCCACCATTCCGCGGGAACCGGAGGCCTGGCTCAACAGCTCGATCATCTGCAGACGCCGGTGAGAAGATATTGCTCCCATATCTGCGTGAGCCAGCAGAAAAAAGGCCAGCGCCTGGAGCGCATCGCCGGCGAGAATGGCTTCCGCTTCTCCATAGACCTTATGGCAGGTGGGTTTGCCGCGCCGCAGGTCATCATCGTCCATTGCCGGCAGATCATCGTGCACCAGAGAATAGGCGTGAATGCATTCAACCGCGCAGGCCGTGACATCCAGTGCTTGCTGCCTCGCCCCCGAGGCTTGACCCGCGGCATAGACCAGCAATGGGCGGATACGTTTTCCACCACCCAGTACCACGTAACGCATCGCCTGGTGCAGATGTGCCGGGAGGGTGTTTTCCGAGGGTAGAAACCGCTCCAGTGCCGTTTCCACGCGCTGCTGGCAGTGCGCGGCAAAGCGGTCCAGTTCAGGGAGATTCATCGTCATTG
>Ga0209578_10002519_pt1 | contig 15049 bp, 13 predicted proteins | sample tdAd472_FD_187127 | JGI IMG/M metagenome (GOLD analysis project Ga0209578, IMG submission 187127) | Marine sediment microbial communities from the Atlantic coast under amendment with organic carbon and nitrate - tdAd47.2 (SPAdes)... | ecosystem: Environmental > Aquatic > Marine > Coastal >...
GTGTTGTCGCCAATCTCAGCGGCAAGCGTCAGCGCCGTTACACTTGTGCGACGATTTTCGTTGTCGATCCGAGCCCCGGCTTCAACGAGCATTTGAATGGCATTGAGGTTTCTGCTTTCCGCCGCGACCACAATCGCAGGATCGCCGCTTCCCGCGCGATCATTGACGTTTTCACCACCAATAATCGCGGCCCGCAAAGTATCATCATCATTCGCGCGGATCGCCTTGATGAGATCGCTGTCGAAAATGTCTTCGTCGAAAATGCCCTGGGCCGTCACCGGCGGCGCCAATATGGCAAGCGCAAGCGCAAGGCCGCCAGCCAGAGCCGCCGCAAGACCTGTTTGTTTCATGAACCCCATGGAATTGGCTCCTCGCCATTACTCGCGCATTTGAGCCCTGCCCAAGTCCCTAGATATAGAGGCTGGCAGGTTTTGGCCAGTGAGAACCTTGTGAAAGGACATGCGGCAAAATGGGGGATTGCAGAAAACCGCCAGATATTCGAGGGAAGGCGCCATGGTAAATGAACCTCTCACCGAGCGTCCCGGCCAAGGCACCTTTCTCGAACTCGCCTGGATACCCATCGTTGCGGGCGCATTCGCTGTGCTTGTGGCGGTGGGCGCCATGTATGTCCTAACCGGTGAGCGCGAGCAGGCGGCCCAGGGCCGCGCAGAACTTTTTGCGGATATCGGCGGCGACTTCACCCTAACCGGACACACCGGCGAGCCTGTGAGCCTTTCCGATTTTCACGGGCAGGTCGTGCTGGTCTATTTCGGCTATACCTATTGCCCGGACGTTTGCCCCATTCATTTGACACTCATATCGGCAGCTCTTGACCAAATGGGGCGCCGCGCCGGCGAATTCCAACCTCTTTTCGTAACCGTTGATCCCGCACGCGATACGCCCGAAGCGATGGCGCGCTATGTAGATTACTTCGCAGCATCGCTGATCGGTCTTTCAGGTAGCGAAACAGAGATCGGTGAGGTTGCGGCCCAATACGCGGTGGCGAGACAAGTGGTTGGTGACCCGGCGTCTGACAATTACACGGTGGACCATTCCTCCGTGATCTATGTGGTCGGGCGCGAGGGGCAAATTGTAGATTTACTTAACACCGATCAGACCCCCGATGAGTTTGCCGCTCAGCTGCGGCGCCTGCTCTAAGAGGGCTTTCTTTCCCTGGGGTAGCTTGGCGCCGCCCTTTCCCTTTCGTTGCAGTGCGATAAGCTGATGCTTCGGAGCGATTCGAGTACCCGCTCCGACTGTCAGTGCCGAGGGGGCAAGCGTATCAATGCTGTATCACGCGTATGAACTGACCCACGCCGCAATCTCGCCCTGGCGGACCGCGGCGGGCGCAATGAAGGCGACGCTCTCTAATCCATTAAACCCCTGGTCCTATACGGGCGTTGGCAAAGCGGCGGTCGCCGCGGTGGATGTTTTTGAGCTCACGACCCGCCGCTATGGCAAACCGGAATTCGGCATCAAAGAGACGTGCGTTGATGGCGAACCTGTCCCGGTGGCCGAACGGAGCGTCTGGCAAGACACGTTCTGCAATCTGATCCATTTTCAAAAACACTGGCCGGAAGAGGCCGTAGTCCAGCCCAAGGTTCTTATTGTGGCGCCCCTTTCCGGGCACTACGCAACACTTTTGCGCGGCACTGTCGCTGCAATGTTGGAAGGCCACGACGTCTACATCACCGATTGGGAAGACGCGCGGCAAGTGCCTGTCGCGCAAGGGCGCTTCGATCTTGATGACTACATCGACTATGTAATCGCAATGGTGCAACACCTTGGCCCGGATACGCATGTAATGGCTGTGTGCCAGCCGGGCCCTGCCGTCCTCGCCGCAACCGCATTGATGGCCGAAGAAAAAGACCCGGCGACACCTTCATCCATGATCATTATGGGAAGCCCCATCGACGCGCGCCAGAGCCCGACCGTGCCGAACTTATTGTCGGAGGAAAGATCACTTTCCTGGTTTAACGCCAACATGATTACTTCCGTGCCTTTGCCGCACGCCGGGGCCTTCCGGCAGGTTTACCCGGGGTTTCTTCAGCTCACCAATTTCATCGCTATGAACCGGGACGAGCACGTCAAAGCTCAATGGAATTTCTTTAATCACCTGGTTGAAGGCGACGGAGACGGCGCGGACAAACACCGTGCGTTCTACGATGAATATCTGGCTGTTATGGATCTCACCGAAGAGTTTTATCTTCAGACAGTCGATCGGGTCTTCCAGCGCCACCTGCTTGCCCGGGGTGAATTTACTCATCGGGGCCGACGCGTTGACACAAAAGCCATTAAAAAAACCGGGCTTATGACCATCGAAGGCGAGCTCGACGATATTTCCGGTATTGGCCAAACCCAAGCTGCGCACGAGATTTGTTCTGCCATCCCCTCAGGGATGCAGGAGGATTATGTGCAAAAAGGTGTTGGGCATTACGGCGTTTTCAACGGCGGCCGCTGGCGCGATGAGATTTGCCCACGCGTTGGCCGTTTCATCGCCGGAATTGAAGATCGCGCCTAAGGCTCGAAAATCTGCTCCTCGTTTCGGAAGGCCTTGAACTCAATCGCATTCCCCGCAGGGTCCTTAACAAAGAAAGTACCTTGTTCTCCGGGCTCGCCGTTAAATCTTAAGTAAGGTTCAACGATGAATTCTACGTCCGCGTTGCGTAGGTGAGTCGCCAGCCGTTCCCATTCATCGAATGGCACGATAAGACCAAAGTGACGCACGGGGATACTTTTTCCATCGACAGGATTTGTATTTAGCGTATCTTCATTCTTATCCACGAGGTGTGTCACGATCTGGTGTCCATAAAAATCGAAGTCGACCCAGCGTTTGCTCGATCGGCCTTCTCGGCAGCCCAATAGGTCCTTGTAAAAGGAACGGGCAGCCCCTAGGTCATCGACAGGAAAAGCGAGATGAAACCGAGTGGGGGGATTTTGGGATTTGTTTTGCATCGGTTTTGTTTTTTGCGGGTTGAACGGACATGAGTAAGAAAAAGCGTCGCGTAACTGAGATCGCGCTGATGGGTCCTCAGACGCTTAACATTGCAGGCGAAGCTGTGCCTGTCACCATCCGTATAAATCCGCGCGCGCGACGGCACTTGATTAAGGTCGAGCCGTCCAATCGCTCCGTTGTTTTGGTGACACCCTCTAAGACCACGGTCGAGAGCGCACTTGAATTTGCGATGGAAAACCGCGACTGGATCGCCGAAGAAGTTGCTGCTGTGCCGAAGGGCAAACCCTTCAAGCCGGGCCGCACTCTTCCGTTCCTTGGCGACAAGCTGAAGATTGTTCACCGGCCTTATGCGCGCCGGGGTGTTTGGATCGAAGACGGCAAACTTTATGTTTCAGGCGCGCTTGAACACGTGGACCGCCGGGTCAAAGATTATCTCAAAGTTCGCGCTCGCGAAGAGCTTGCCGAATGTGCCCATGAGCATGCGCGCCGCGCGCGGGTGAAAATCGAGCGCCTTGCGGTGCGCGACACCACCACGCGCTGGGGTTCATGCAGCTGTTCGGGAACGCTTTCATTTTCGTGGCGGCTTGTGCTCGCGCCCCATTGGGTTCTCAACTATGTTGCCGCTCACGAGGTAGCGCACTTGCGTTATCTCGATCATTCCGACCGGTTCTGGAATCTTGTAGATCGGCTCGTCCCCTGGGCGGATGACGGCGAAGATTGGCTCGATCAGCACGGCGCGCTGCTATACGCCTATGGCCGCGAAGGCTAATCGCCTGAGGCCAAATCCAGATCATACCCGAGGAACGCATCGGCAAGCGTTCCTCTTTCTATTTCTGGCGCAGCCACCGGCAAGCGGCCTGCGAGCGGACTAGGCGCAAGGCCGCGGTGCGCGTCGCGCATTAGCGTCGCCCAGGTTTCCGCCGGCAGTGTTCCACCGGTGACGCGAGACATGGGCGCATTGTCGTCATTGCCAATCCAAACGCCCGCTACATAGTCGCCAGTAAACCCGACGAACCAGGCATCGCGAAAATCCTGGCTAGTCCCCGTTTTTCCAGCACTTGGCCGGTCACCGAGATATGCGCGGCGGCCGGTGCCGCTGGCAATTGCCACCGACATCATGGAAACAAGATCGGCGGTCGCCCGCGCCTGAATAACGCGGCCGGGGCCCGTGCCCGTGCGTTCATAAAGAATGCGCCCATCGGCAGTGCGAATGCGCGTTATGGCGTGAGGGATTACGCCTGCACCCCCATTGGCGAGCGGCACATAAGCGCTGGTCAGCTCAAAAGGCGTCACTTCAACCGAGCCAAGCGCAAGCGAGGGAACTTCATCAAGGGTCGAGGTGATCCCCAAGCGCCGGGCTGTGCGCGAAACATTCGCGGGACCAACGGCCTCGATAAGTCGTACGGCTACGGTGTTGACCGATTCTGCGAAGGCATCGCGCAATTGCATAAAGCCTTCGTGTTCGCGGTCAAAGTTTTCAGGCTCCCAACCGTCCACCTCAACGGTCTCATCAAGCACAACGGAATCCGGCCGGTAGCCCGCTTCCAGCGCGGCAAGATAAACGAAGGGCTTGAAAGCTGATCCCGGCTGGCGACGCGCCTGGGTCGCGCGATTAAACTGGCTGTCGCGATAGGAACGCCCGCCCACCATGGCTGTGACCCCGCCTGCAAGATCGAACGCCACCACAGCACCTTGCTGTGCGTTCCGGTCATTGCCGCGCCCATCAAGGGTCGCCGCAAGGGCACGTTCCGCCGCATACTGAACATCAAGGTCAAGCGTCGTCTCTACCACAAGGTTTCCGTCCGTTCCGCCAATATAGGCGGGCAGACGATCCATCAGCCAATCAACGAAGTAGCCCGCGCCATCGGTCGCCGTGGAAAGCGTATAGGCAACCGGCGCGCTTTCGCGCAGCGCTTGGGCATCGGGGTCGAGAAAGCCCGCGTCGATCATGGCGCCTAACACCACTTGCATCCGCGCTGCGGCAGCATCGGGGTGCGAAGCGGGTGAATACCGTGATGGTGCCTTTAGGAGCCCCGCGAGCATCGCCGCTTGATTGAGCGTCAGTTCCGTCGGATCGATGCCGAAATATCTTTCAGACGCGGCTTCAATCCCGTACGCGCCACCACCGAAATAAACGCGATTGAGATAGAGCGTGAGAATTTCGTTCTTGGTGAACCGCGCCTCAAGCCAAAGCGCGAGCATGGTCTCTTGGATTTTTCGGCGGAAGGTACGCTCGGACGTGAGGAAAAGGTTCTTGGCGAGCTGCTGCGTTATTGTGCTTCCGCCCTGCACAACGCGGCCCGCGCGCACATTCGCAATGATCGCGCGGCCAAGGCCCACCGCATCAATCCCCCAATGGCGATAAAAGCGCCGGTCTTCGATGGCGAGCACAGCGGCAGTTACATGGGGCGGTAAGTCTTCGGCTTGCACGAACGGGTCGGCCGACGCGCCTCGCGTTGCCACCACGCGCCCGCGCGCATCCATGATGGTGATCCCCGCGCCGCGCGTTTCCGCCATAAGGCCCGACGTGTCAGGCAATGTGCTGGCATAAAAAAGCATCAAGCCCACAAAGCCAATGACAACCCAAAGGGCAGCAATGCTTACAAACTTAATCGCGCCTGGCAGATAGGGCCGGATTGGCTCCAGCCACTTAAGGTATGAGGGCCACCGCGCGCGGCGACGCCGCCTTGTGCGTGCGGGCGAACGCCGCTTGGCCGTGCGCTTGGTGGAGCGTTTGGCGGTGCGCTTTGTAGCTCGCTTCGCCGTCCGCTTGGTCGCGGGTCCAAACCTGCCCGAACTCCGCCGCCGTGTGGTGCGCTTTCTGCGCGTCATTGCTGACCTTCTTGGCCGCTCAAGCCGCCGTTCGCCCACCGCAACTTTCGGGCGGACATTTCGTGAAGCTCAGATATGCTCAAGAGGTATTAACGTCTCATTTACCTGACCGGCTGGAGCCCCTCATTTGATCCTCAATCCCGACCTTTTGCCTGCTTTTTTTGTGGCCGCGCTGGCGCTCAACTTCACGCCCGGCGCCGATATGATGTTTGTGACCGCGCAATCGCTCTCGGGCGGGCGCAGTGCGGGCATCGCCGCCTCAATTGGTGTGGGCACAAGTGCAACGCTCCACAGCGCCCTTGCCGGGCTTGGCCTCGCAGCAATCGTTGCAGCTGCGCCTCTCGCATTTGAATTTATCCGATACGCTGGTGCGGCCTATCTTATCTGGGTTGCCATTCAGATCATTCGCTCACCATCGCAACTAGGAGCGAGCCAAGGCAATTCGGCAACCGGTTTGTTCCGCGCATACCGCCAAGGCTTCATAACAAACTTGCTGAACCCCAAGGTGATCATTTTCATCCTCGCGTTCCTGCCGCAATTTACCGATCCTGCGCGTGGGAATATTGGACTGCAGATATTTTTGCTGGGAGTTTTGTTTAGCGTTACCGGCACGCTTGTCTTGATTGGCATTTCGTTCGCGGGTGGAAGGTTCAGGAATGCGCTGACCGCGCACCCTTATGCAGGGCGCGCGGTCGCGTGGATTTCGGGAACGATTATTGGCGGGCTCGCGATTGCTTTGCTGGTGTCCGCCCGCCGCGCAGGCTAATCGGCCTCAAAGTTCCGTGTCAGGAACGTTTCGGTAAGCTCCCAACTGGCAGCGGTTGCCGCTTCGCTAAAGTTCTCACCACCATTAAAGAGCGGCTGCGCGTACGCGTGACCAACGCCTGGATAGACAAGCGTTTCCACAAGGCCGCCATCCGCAGCAATGCCAACCTCTAAGGCGTTGGCTTGCTCTCCGGCATTGCCGTCAAGTTCACCCAAGATCGCAAGGATCGGCACTCCGAGCGCGCCCGCCTCGCCATAGGCGCCATCAATATCGCCATACCAAACGGCTATGGCACCAACACGGTCGCTGTTGCGCCGCGCGGCCTCGACGGCGTGCGACACACCCATGGAAAAGCCCAATAGTGCTACGTTCCGGTTGCCTTCTGCCGCATAAGTAAGCGCCGCGTCAATCGAACGCGCAGCAGCATCGGCATCTAGCGCTTGCATCAATGCCCACGCATCAGGATGGGTTTCAGCCGAAGCGCCGCCATAGAGATCGACCGCAACGGCGCGATATCCAAGACCCGCTAAATGCTCGACAGCCCCTTCGGTCATTTCCGTTACGCCGAACCAATCATGCACAAGCACGATGCCGACGTCGGCGGTCTCGGGACCAGAAGAATAGACACGCAATGTATCGTCACCCATGGCCATCTCCTGCCAGCCGGATGCATTGGCGGCGCATCCGCCCATGATCACTGCTAATGTTAGTGTAATTGCTCGCACCAGACCCATGATGTCCTCCCCACAGTTGAGTCCGAGGTAGGATGCCGGAACGGCGCAAGGCGATGCGCACAATCCCGTGATTAAACGATCAAGTGGGCGCGATCAGATATCGAGATTGGCGACCGCGAGAGCATTCTCTTGAATGAACTCGCGCCGAGGTTCCACAACATCGCCCATGAGCTTTGAAAAAATCTCGTCGGCCGTATCTACTTGCGCCACTTTGACTTGAAGAAGCGAGCGTGCATTCGGATCAAGCGTTGTTTCCCAAAGCTGATCGGGGTTCATTTCCCCAAGGCCCTTGTAGCGCTGAAGCGAAATGCCCTTTTGCCCTTCGCTCAATACTTTCGCGAGGAGCTCCGTCGGCGAGCGCACAATGTGTTCGGTGCCTTTCACGCGGAACGTTGCAAAACGCGAGAACGCTTCATTCAACTCGTCTGACCAGCCGTTTAGCCGCCGCGCCTCAGCCGAGTGGATCAGCGCATCGTCAATGCGCCCCACTTCGCGGACGCCGCGCACGGTCCGTTCAAATACAATGTCGCCATTTTCTTCGCGCGCACCAGTCCAGCCGCGTTCGGTTTCAGGCGCCATCCGGTCAAGCCGTTCGGCGATCCGGTCGATGATCGCTTGCGCCCCATCGGCGTTACCCAGCTTGTCCGGATTGAGCGCCCCGGCGATGGCCGCTTGTTCGACAATTACGCGCGGATAGGCCAGCGGGACGGTATCGAGCACAAGGCTTACTTGCCGCGCGCGATCAAGAAGCGCCTTTAGATCGCTTCCCGCGCGTACTTCGCCCGAATTAAGTTCAATGCTCGCGTCCTCAAGTCCTTCAGAGACAAGATAGTCATACATCTCTGCATCGTTCTTGAGGTAACGGCTGGCTTTGCCGCGCGTCACCTTATAGAGCGGTGGTTGCGCGATATAGAGATAGCCATTTTCGATCAGCTCTGGCATCTGCCGATAAAAGAACGTGAGCAATAGCGTCCGAATGTGCGCACCGTCCACGTCCGCGTCGGTCATGATGATGACCTTGTGGTAGCGCAGCTTTGAGATATTGAAATCATCGCGGCCAATGCCAGTGCCGAGCGCGGTAATCAGTGTACCAATTTGTTCGGACGACAGCATTTTGTCGAACCGCGCGCGCTCTACATTGAGGATCTTTCCGCGCAAAGGAAGCACCGCTTGATTTGCGCGATCGCGCGCTTGTTTCGCGGATCCACCAGCGGAATCGCCCTCCACGATGAACAGTTCAGATTTCGCAGGATCGCGCTCTTGGCAGTCGGCAAGCTTTCCCGGTAGGCTTGAGACCTCGAGCGCGCCTTTCCTGCGTGTTAGCTCGCGCGCTTTCCGCGCCGCCTCGCGCGCGGCGGCGGCTTCAACCACTTTGGCCACAATCGACTTGGCTTCGTTCGGGTTTTCCTCAAACCACGCGCCGAGGTTTTCGTTCACCACACTTTCGACAATGGGTCGCACTTCAGACGACACAAGCTTGTCCTTGGTCTGGGATGAAAACTTGGGGTCGGGCACCTTGACTGAGAGAACGCACGTAAGCCCTTCGCGCGCATCATCGCCTGTCAGTGATACTTTTTCTTTTTTCGCGATGCCTGATGAGTTGGCGTAACCGTTCACAACACGTGTCATCGCCGCGCGGAAACCCGCAAGGTGCGTGCCACCATCGCGCTGCGGGATGTTGTTCGTAAAACAGAGGACATTCTCGTGATAGCCGTCATTCCACCAAAGCGCGGCTTCCACGGTAGTGCCGTCTTTCTCGGCCCGCACCATGACGGGCGCACCCACAAGCGGGGTCTTTGTTCTGTCGAGATAGCGAACGAATTCCTCGAGCCCGCCTTCGTAATGCATTTCCTGAGTTTTATCGTCCACATGCCGCTGGTCTTGCAACGCGATCGTGACCCCGGAGTTCAGAAACGCGAGTTCGCGCAAACGGTGCTCGAGCGTCGAATAGTCAAACTCCGTCATCGTGAATGTTTCAGGCGATGGCAAGAACGTAACGCGCGTACCGCTTTGCCCTTTGGCATCGCCACGCGCTTTGAGCGGGGCTTCCGCTTCGCCATGGCGGAAGCGCATGAAGTGTTCCTTGCCGCCGCGCCAGATCGTCAGCTCCAGCCATTCAGAAAGCGCATTTACAACCGAGACGCCAACACCGTGAAGCCCGCCGGATACTTTGTAGGAGTTTTGGTCAAACTTTCCACCCGCGTGGAGCTGGGTCATGATCACTTCGGCGGCCGACACACCCTCGCCTTTGTGAACTTCGGTGGGGATGCCGCGACCATTGTCGGTAATAGAGGCTGAACCGTCGGCATGAAGCGTTACTTCAACCCGGTCGCAATGGCCGGCCAGCGCTTCGTCGATGGCATTGTCCACTGCTTCGTAGACCATGTGGTGCAGTCCCGAACCATCGTCGGTATCGCCGATATACATGCCCGGACGCTTGCGCACTGCCTCAAGGCCCTTGAGAACCTTGATCGATTCCGCGCCGTAGTCGTCGTTTGTTTCTTTGGCCTTTGCCATCTTCTGTCCTGACTTCCTCGTCCGGGTTATTCGCTTTGGCAGCGAATTTGCCCGTCTTTCACCTCAAATTGCTGGGCGCGGGTCTCGAGGGCGTTAAAGAGCGCCGCGTCGGTTCCCGTCATCCAGGCTTGCGCACCAAGGGCGCAGATTTCATCGAAAAGCGCCGCGCGCCGTTCTTCGTCCAAATGCGCGGCAATCTCATCCAGCAGCAAAAGCGGCGGCGCACCCCCATGCGTCACGGCTTGAAGGCGCGCATTCGCCAGCACAAGACCGATCAGGAGCGCCTTTTGCTCACCTGTGGAACAATCCGCTGCGGGCATGTCTTTTTCTTCATGCCGCACACGCAGGTCCGCGCGTTGCGGCCCCACCGTGCCGCGACCGGCGGCCTGATCCCGGTGACGCGCATCAAACAATGCCCGCGCAAAGTCCTCCGCATCGCTCGGCTCAAACCCTTCTTCGAGCGCCAATGTTGCGCGGGGGAACGCGCTTTCTGCCTCCGCGATCGCTGCCGCTAAACGGTGCAAGAGATTCTCTCGCCTTGCCGCAATGGCGATGCCCGCCTCGGCCATGGTTTCCTCAAGGCTTTCAAGCCAGGACGGTTCATCACGATGTTCATTCAAAAGCTTCTGACGTTCGCGCAACGCTTTCTCGTAAGTCGCCGTATCGCGCGCATGTTCGGCATCAAAACCCAGCACCATGCGATCCAAAAACCGCCGACGCCCGCCAGGGCTGTCCGTAAACAGACGATCCATAGCGGGCGTTAGCCACAGAAGGCGCACGTGGCTCGCCAGATCGCCCGGGGCGGCTTTCTCGCCATCGATGCGCACCTCGCGGCGTTCGTTCCCATCAACGCCCGTGCGAAGGGCAACCTCGTCACCCGCCCGCACGATGCGGCCCGCAACCGACCAAGGGCGCGGATCATTGCCCGCAACGCGCCGCATCGCGTCGCCAAACTTTGCACTACGCAACCCTCGCCCCGGCGCAAGCAGAGAGAGCGCTTCGAGAATATTCGTTTTGCCCGCGCCGTTCGGTCCCCAAAAAACAATCGGCCTCCCGTCGCTGACCACCTCGGCCGCGTCGTAGGAGCGGAACGAGGTCATAGCAAGCCGGCTCACAAAATAAGACGTGGGCGCCCCTTGGGGGGCGGTGCTGACCATGGCGGCGAGGGACATTTGAGCGGGGGCCCTTCTCTTAGACCCGCATGGGCATCAGGACATAGAGCGCGCGTTCGTCTTCCATGTCGCGAACGATCGTCGGCGAGCCCGGATCGGCGAGCAGGAACTGGGCCTGTTCACCGTCGAGCTGGCGCGTAATGTCCAGAAGGTAGTTGGCATTGAACCCAACTTCGATCTCACCCGAGCCGTATTCCACTTGAAGTTCTTCGGTTGCATTCCCGCTTTCGGGGTTCACCACCGTAAGCGTCATGCGATCGTCATCAAGGTTGAGCTTTACCGCGCGCGACTTCCGCTCGTCAGAAATCGTCGCCACCCGGTCCACCGCGTGAGCGAAGTCCGAGCCATGCAGGATCAATGATTTGTCGTTACCTTGCGGAATGACGCGGTTGTAATCGGGGAACGTGCCGTCGATGAGCTTTGACGTCAGCACGACGCCGTCGCACTCAAAGCGGATTTTGGTATCCGAGAGCGCAATTTCCACCGTGCCCGCACCGTCGTCGATCAATTTACGGATCTCATTGACGGCTTTGCGCGGCACAATGATGCCCGGCATTTTCTCCGCTCCCGCAGGCAAAGGCAATTCATAGCGCGCAAGACGGTGGCCATCAGTCGCAACTGCGCGCAGCACATTGCCTTCATCGGTGGCGGCATGAACGTAGATGCCGTTCAAATAATAGCGGGTTTCTTCGTTTGAAATGGCAAAGCGCGTTTTGTCGATGACACGTCCAAGGTCTTGCGCTTCCATGGCGAATTGCACAGGCAGTTCGCCCGCCGACATTTCCGGAAAATCATCGCGCGGCAGGCAGGCAAGCGTAAAACGCGAGCGACCGCCCTTTATGTTGAGGCGCTGATCGTCTTGCGCGTATTCGATGTCCACCTGCGCGCCGTCCGGCAACTTGCGGACAATCTCGTAGAGTAGATGCGCGGGCGCGGTCGTCCCGCCTTCGGCAACGACGTCAGCGTCGATGGTCTCCACAATCTCGGTATCGAGGTCTGTTGCGGTGAGCGTCAGGCTGCCGCCTGAGGCCTGCAAGAGAACATTGGAAAGTATGGGGATGGTGTTGCGCTTCTCGACAACATTTTGAACATGAGAAAGGGACCGCATCAGTCCGCTACGCTCGATGGTGAACCTCATTGCATTCGGTCTTTCGTATGACGTTTCGTATCTATCCGCGTTCGTGCGCTTGCAAATGGTGTGGCCGGTCGGGGGGCGTTGGAGACACGTTGGGCGAGGCTGGCTTTGCTCGGAGTGAAATTTTCCCCTCGCGAAAACCCGTCCCACGCCCTCTCTCAGGTGCGCCAATTGCGCAAATGTGGCTGTCCGCCCCGCTAGGCCAGCAGGCGTCCGAATCTGGATGAGAGAATAGCCCATATCGGCACCGAAATGCCAATATTTTCGCTGCATTTGAGGCCCGCAAACCGTTGAGACAAAAGCCTTTTTTGCGCGCCTTCTGGGTCAGGCCTCGAGCATGCGCTTGAGGAGGTCAATGTCCTCGTCAATCGCCGTATCGCCAGCCCTCAATTCTTCGATTTTTCGCACCGCGTACATCACCGTGGTGTGGTCGCGGCCCCCGAATTTGCGTCCGATTTCAGGAAGCGAGCGCGGGGTCATCTGCTTGGCGAGGTACATAGCGATCTGCCGGGGCCGTGCCACTGCACGAGCCCGCCTGGCGGAGTGCATGTCCGCAAGCCGGATCGAATAATACTCGGCCACTTTGCGCTGGATCTCCTCAATAGAGATCTTACGTTCCGACGCGCGCAAAAGGTCCTGAAGCACTTCTTGGGTCATCTCAAGCGTGATGGGTCGGCCTACCAACGAGGCAAACGCCACCACCCGGTTGAGCGAGCCTTCAAGCTCTCGAATGTTCGACATCACTTTGTGCGCCAGGAACTCAAGGATTTTGGGCTCTACCTGAATGCCGTCGCGCGCATAGATCCGTTCGGCCTTTGCCTGAAGAATGCCCAAGCGCAGCTCATATTCCGACGGGTGGATGTCCGCGACGAGGCCCCAGCCAAGGCGCGAGCGAATGCGTTCCTCGATCCCCTCAAGGTCGGTGGGTGATCGGTCCGCGGAAATGATCACCTGCCGGTTGTGGTCAATGAGCGCGTTGAAGGTGTGGAAAAATTCTTCCTGTGTGGAGTTTTTTCCTGAGATAAACTGCACATCGTCGATCATCAGAACATCCACGGCGCGGAACTTCTGCTTAAACGCCATGGTGTCCTTGTATCTGAGCGCGCGCACAAACTGGAACATGAACTTCTCGGCCGAAAGGTAGAGCACCTTGCGCGAGGGGTCCCGGCGCCGGATTTCGTGACCGATGGCGTGCATGAGGTGCGTCTTGCCGAGCCCTACTGACGAATAGAGGAACAGAGGGTTGAAGGGCACTGTGGGGCTTTCCGCAACGCGGCGCGCAGCAGCATGGGCAAATTCGTTCGACTTGCCCACGACGAATTCATCAAAGGTGTAGCGCGCATCAAGCGGCGCATCGAAATCCATTGTGGGGATGCTGTCGCGCGGCCGAACTGTGGTTTGCGCTGCCGGTTTTGGGGCCGCAGCGGCGCCGTTCGCTTGGGGCTTTGCGGGCGCGGCATCGCTTTTCGGCGGTGTGTCGACACTGATCTCAATTTCGGCGACGCCCGGGTCTTCCTCGCGCCAATAATCGACAATGCGATTACCGTAGCGGGCGAGGATAGAATCCCGCATGAAAGGCGTCGTAACGCCAAAGCTAACTTTCGGGCCCACCCGGCCCTTAAGCGCAAGCGGTTTTACCCAAGACGAAAATGGCCCGTCGCCTAAGTCACGGCGAAGCCGGTGGCGCACGCGTTGCCAAACGGCCTGGCCGTCGCCGCCTGTTGAGATAAACCCCGGTTGTCTGCTCGCTTCATTATTTGTTTCTGACATGACCCCATATGACCCAATGAAATTATTGTGGACCGCGCCCTCATCTTTCGCGAGGTTCCCGTTCGCGGCTTTTTTGTTCCGTCATCCCGAATATGTTCTTGCCCTACTTGTCCCCTCGTCCTCCCTTACGTTTGTGCCCAGGGAAGGCCCGCGGCCTTCCAACCATCAACCTGGCCCCGGTGCCGGTCGCGGTTTAGCGAGCCTTCAAACCCGCTGCCAATATTGTAGGCGCGCGTGTAGCCCGCAGCCGTTGCGGCAATCGCCGCATTACGCGAGCGCTGACCTGAACGGCATATGAAAAAAGCAGCACGGTCCTTTGCGCCTCCTGCCAATCGGTCCAGTTCAGCTACAAAATTTTCGTTCTGTGCCATTGCCGGAAACGAAATCCACTCGATAAGCCCAGCTGATTTCCCCAGCTCTGATAGATCGACAATGCCCACAAAGCCCCATTCGGCCTTCGACCGCACATCAATGAGCAGAGCAGCTTCATCAGTCTTGAGCGTGTTGTAGGCGTTCTGAGGGCTGACATCGCCCGCATATGCGCCCGCCTCACCCATCATCAAGCGCGGGGCGGTGGTCTCACCATCAAGATATTGATCTTTATACGGAGGGAGCGCGAAATCTTCCGGGCGACCCGCAATGGTATCGCATGAAAAACTCGCGGACATATCCACCGTCTGACCCCCGAAGAAAATGAATTACACAGAAATGCCGCACCAATACACAATAGGGTACTGAAACCCGGCCGCATGAACGCCGCGGTCTTACGCTTTAACGCATGTGAAACATGTTTGAGTCGGCGACCGATGTGGCCCTGAACGCGAAGCCCTACGCCCCTTCGGAAGAGTTCGCCGACGCCTCATCCGAGGCGTTGTTAGTTAATCGCATCGACAAAGATGATGCAATGGATTTGATGCACGAATCTGTAAAAAAATTTACACACTTTTCATTTGTACGTTCAAACCGGCGTCACAACCAATTCATCCGGATACCAACTAAATTGAAAACAGATTAGACAAACAAAAAGCGGCCGCGTTATGCACGCGACCGCTTGACAGCAATCCGATTATATCAGCGCTTGCTTATGCGCTCATCTTGGCGACCCGCGCCGCGAGGCGAGAAACTTTCCGCGATCCTGTGTTCTTATGCAAGATGCCATTTGAAACG
>Ga0209578_10002526_pt1 | contig 14995 bp, 11 predicted proteins | sample tdAd472_FD_187127 | JGI IMG/M metagenome (GOLD analysis project Ga0209578, IMG submission 187127) | Marine sediment microbial communities from the Atlantic coast under amendment with organic carbon and nitrate - tdAd47.2 (SPAdes)... | ecosystem: Environmental > Aquatic > Marine > Coastal >...
TTATATGGGCATGCCCATATAATGATTGCAAATGAACAAACATTAACTCATAACTTAACAAAGGACTCTACGTACAAATGGTAGAAACTTGGGGCTCAGGTCAGTGGAACAATATTTTCTTACCTGACAACTGTCGTGGGATTGAAACTGGTGGCGCAAATCTTCGGCAAGGATGTGATAAAATTCTCCTGTTGTGCCAGGTCGGCCGTAACGAGGAACGTAATTCACAAAGTTTTCAAGATGGGTATGTCAGGGAATTTTCAAGATATAGCCTTATTTATACTTAGAAAACTCGTCAATATTCGATAATAAATTAAAATCTTATTTTATACCCCCGAGACTGGATCAAAAAAATATTGTTTACTTTTAGGGAAAAACTATTAAGTTTGGACGCTACAGACCTAAATCATAGATCGAAAATAATTATTAATGATACGAAAATGGCTCCTTTGTATATTAACTTTGCTGATTACCATGCAGTCAATCATTGCCGTTGCCTATGTTCATGAGTCAGCCTTGACGGGAGTGGAATATATATCATTTGATCATGACGATGAAATCCTCATGGCTGTTAGCCAAACAGGATCCGAACAATCAGATAAATTTCATATAGATGATTTAATTTGTCACCATTGTCACCATTTTGTTGGCGTTTTGAACCTTCTGACTAATGATTCTTTAAGAGCAATTTTGCCCTCAGAAAAGCCATATGAGCATGGTTTTATATTAAATTCCTCATTGGTTTCACCGCACCTACGTCCCCCTATCCTCTAATCGAAACCCCAATATTTTAAGGTTACACGTTTTGGAAACATTGCGTCTGACCTGTGTATTTTTTTGATTACGAGGATAAAATTCGATGAATTTTCTCAATACGACGCGTTTGGCTGTTGTCAAACGAACACCTGCCTTGGCGGGTAAAATCAGATATGTGTTTAAATATTTCCTTCTGCTTGGGTTATGTTCTGTATATTTACCAGGCACTTTGTTCGCAGCAGCCTCAGAAACCAAACTCGCCGATACATCATGGGGATTCTGGTTCCGCAGTCAGGTGAGCCAGCATCCTGATGTGATAGAAGCGAAAGAGAAGATGTATGCCGCCTTGTCCATGGCCGATAGCCTTGACCAGCCGCTTTATAACCCGGAACTGGATACGGAATATGAGCGCGAGGGAAGTTTTAACAATTACCGCCTCGGCATGACCCAGACACTTGACTGGTGGGGCAAGCGCGATACCCAAAAGCAGCAGGCCGTCTATGGCCGCACATTGGCGCGCCGCGCATATGACCTGGCAGTACAGCAGAAATCTGCCGAAGCTTTGCAGGCCTTGGTCAACTGGAGTTCAGCCCGTCAGGAATCCATTCTGGCTTTACGTCAGGAGCAGCAGTTGGGCGCCTTGCTTGATGTTGTCGAAGATCGTCAGAGGTCCGGTGATATGGGTCAGGTTGATGCGGAACTGGCCTTTCTCGGCCTGTCGCAGAAACTGAATGATGCGGCTCAGGCTCAGGCCCGGTTCAAGCAGGCTGAGGCCCGCTTGCAGGAATTGCTGCCCGACTGGTCACCCTCATGGGCGAATATCCCTGAAGATTTGTGGCGGATCGGCGAAAAAAAGGCTGTTGACCAATGGGTGGATGAACATCCGTCCGTAATGGCCGCGAAGGCCCAGTGGGATGTGATGAAAAAGACTGCCGAATTGACCCGTCTGAAGAGTAAGGCAGAACCTACCGTGGGGCTAAATGGCGGGAAAAGCGCAGGCGATACCATCGTCGGTGTCACCCTGTCCATTCCGCTGAATGTACGAAATAATTTCAGCGCCGAAACCCGGGCCGCCCGTAAGCAAGCGCTTGCCGCCGAAGCCAACTATCGATCAGTATGGCGCAAACAGCAGGCCGCAATCCGGGCCAGCACCGCCGCCCTCAGTGAATATCAAAAACGCTATCAACGCTGGCAAAAATTAATGCGCGGGCGTAGTGAAAGAAGTGAAAATTTACTGGAAAAGCAATGGCGTAGCGGTGACCTGAGCACGACGGAATATTTGCTGGCTCTCCAGCAGCGCACCGAAGGACTGGTCGCCGGAATTGAACTGAATACCCAGTATCAGCTGGCCCGTATTGAATGGCTCCTGCAAAGCGGACAAATGGAAACCGCTCTGATGCAGGTAAAGCGTTAAGAAATTTTTTGGATGAAGATTATGAAACAGATATTAAAAACAATTGTTATGTCCGGTTTAGCGACTGGTCTGGTTATCGGCAGTGCTTATTCTCAGGAGCATGAGCATGAAGAAGGCGGTCACGAGGAAACTGGCCAACAAGAATCCGGTCATGAGAAATCTGGTGGTGAAGGCACTAAAATGTCATCTGCTCAGATGACGTCGGCCAATATAAAAGTGGCGCCCCTTGCGCGCAGCCGCATGAATTATCAATTATATGCGCCGGGTGAGATCATGGCCAACGGTTATACCAGCTATCGGGTGTCGCCGCGTGTTGATTCTGTGGTGCTACGCCGCCACGTTGCCCTTGGGGATCATGTGAAAAAAGGTCAGCAATTGGTGACCCTGTTCAGTGAAACCGTGGCCGATGCCCAGGCCAGCTATAGTGTGACCCAGGCTGAATGGCAGCGGGTTCAGGACCTGGGTCGCAAGACTGTGGGTGACCGGCGTTATATTGCGGCAAAAAGTGAAGCTCAGGCCGCCTATGGTCGCCTGTTGGCCTTTGGACTTTCTGAGAAGGCGATCAAGGCCCTGTCCGGGAAAGCCAAGGCTCTCGGTGAATATACCCTGGTCGCCGAAAGAGCCGGTGCCGTCCTGACTGATGATTTTCATCAGGGTCAGCGGGTGCAGGCCGGGGATGCGTTGATGGAACTGGCGGACGAGAAAGAATTATGGGTTGAGGCCCGTCTGGCCCCTACTCTGCAATTGAAATTACCTTCTGGCACCAAAGCTTCGGTTAAAGTGGGTAATGAGCTGTTTACGGCCCATGTTTCACAAGAATCCCATATTATCGATCAGGAAACCCGGACCCGGGTGGTGCGTCTGATTGTGGCCAATAAAGCCCATCGTCTGCATTCGGGCATGTTTGCCGATGTTTATTTCTCCTTTATGACGGATGAGCCGGTGCTGGCTGTGCCGGAAGCCGCCCTGATGCGGGGGTCTGACGGTGACTGGATGGTTTTTGTTGAAGGTGGTGACGGCAAATTTTCCGCCCATGAGGTGGAGCTTGGCCGCTCTCTTGGCAAATGGCGGGAAATTTCCGGTATTGCCGAGGGCAGTCGGGTCGTCGTCGAAGGAGCCTTCTTTGTGGCGTCCCAAATTGCAAAAAGTGGCTTTGACACTCATAACCATTAATCAGAGGTAAGGATACTATCATGTTGAATCGTTTGATCGACTGGTCAGTTACCAACCGTCTGTTGGTGGTGATTGCCCTGCTGGCCTTAACCGCGTCAGCCTTATTTTTCATTCCGCGCCTTAATCTGGATGCCTTTCCCGATGTGACCAACGTACAGGTGGCCATTAACACCGAAGCGCCGGGGCTGGCCTCAGAAGAGGTGGAGCAACTGATAACCTTTCCCATTGAGGCGGTGATGTATGCCCTGCCTGATGTGGAAGAGGTGCGGTCCATCTCCAAAACCGGTCTATCCGGGATTACGGTGGTTTTCAAGGAGGGGACGGACATTTATTTCGCCCGTCAGCTTGTATTTGAACGACTGCAATCGGCGAAAGAATTAATTCCCGGCGGGGTTGGAACGCCTGAGATTGGCCCTAATACATCGGGTCTGGGTCAGGTGTACCAATATCTGCTGATTGCTGATGAAGGCGCAGGCTATGATACGATGGCACTGCGCAGTCTCAATGACTGGGTGGTGAAATTATTGCTGATGCCGGTGGACGGTGTTACCGATGTTTTGTCCTTTGGCGGTGAAGTCAGACAATATCAGGTCAATATCAATCCGTCCCGTCTGCTGGCCTATGGGCTAAGTCAGGAAGATGTGATTACCGCTCTGGAAAATAATAACAGCAATGCCGGGGGCTGGTATTTGAACCGGGGGCAGGAACAACTGGTGATCCGTGGTGTTGGCTGGCTCAGTAATAATGAGCAGGGGTTGAAGGAACTGCGGCAAATACCGCTTAAAACTGTGGACGGCGCCGTGGTCAGGGTTTCGGACGTTGCGGCGGTTGAGTTTGGCAGTGAAATTCGCCAGGGGGCCGTGACCATTACCCGCCGCGATGAAAACGGCAAACCTGTAAATCTGGGTGAAGTGGTCTCGGGCATTATCCTGAAACGCATTGGAGCCAATACCAAGGTTACGATTGACGGGATCAATGACCGGATTGCCCTGATAGAGCAGGCCCTGCCCAAGGGTGTGCGGTTCGAGCCTTTCTATGATCAGGCGGATTTGATCGAAAAGGCGGTGGAAACCGTATCAAAAGCCCTGATTGAAGCCTTCATCTTCATTGTGATTGTTTTGGTGCTGTTCCTGCTCAATGTGCGGGCGGTGATCCTGGTGCTGATCTCTATTCCCCTGTCGGTGGGCATGGCCTTGACCATTATGGCCTATAACGGCTTATCAGCTAACCTGATGTCGCTGGGCGGTCTTGCGGTGGCCATCGGCATGATGGTGGACGGGGCCGTGGTGATGATGGAAAATATCTTCAAGCATCTGAGCCAGCCGGACCGTTTGCATGACCGGGAACATGCCAAGACGCTGCCCGTGGAGGATGATGACCCTTATGACGTGGCGCATGATATGTCAGTGGGACTGCGAATTCAGGAAGCGGCCCGCGAGGTGGCAAAGCCGGTTTTCTTCGCCGTGACCATCATCATGGTGGTTTTTGCCCCACTGTTCAGCCTGGAAGGGGTAGAAGGCAAGCTGTTCCAGCCGATGGCGGTCAGTATTATGATCGCCATGGCGGTATCACTCGCCGTATCACTGATTGTAGTGCCCGCTCTCGCCAGTTATTTCTTTCAGCGCGGGATTAAGGCCCGGCCCAGCCCGATTGTTACGGTGCTGGAGAGACTTTATCGGTCTTTGTTAGGTAAAGCCATGGGCAAGAAAGCCATGGTACTTGTCGGCGCGGGGGCATTGCTTGTTTCGGCGCTTGTTCTGGTGCCTCGTCTGGGAACGGAATTTGTGCCGGAACTGGAAGAAGGAACGATCAATCTGCGGGCGACATTAGCCCCGTCATCCAGTCTGGAGACGGCGTTGTCGGTGGCTCCCAAACTGGAAGCGTTACTGATGGAATTTCCTGAGGTGACCTATGCTTCCAGCAAGGTGGGTCGGGCGGAAATTGGCGGTGATCCGGAGCCGGTGAGTAATGTGGAGATTTTCATCGGCCTGAAGCCCGTAAAAGACTGGACCAGTGCGTCCGATCGACAGGAGCTTCAGGGATTGATGGAAGAAAAGCTGGAACAGTTTCCCGGCCTTCTGCTTAATTTCTCACAGCCCATCGCGACCCGGGTTGACGAACTGCTGTCCGGCGTCAAGGCCCAGTTGGCGATCAAGCTGTTCGGGCCAAGTCTTGATACCTTGGCCTTGAAAGGTCAGGCCATCCAGCAGGTGGTTCAATCCATTGAGGGCGCCCGGGATGTGGCCATGGAGCAGATCGAAGGTGAAGCCCAACTGGTGATCCGGCCCAATCGCCAACAGCTGTCCCGTTACGGTCTCGCGGTCGGTGATGTGATGGAAGTGGTGCGGGATGGTCTGGGGGGACGTGCTGCCGGGCAGATTATCAATGGTAATGAACGCTATGATATCTATGTACGGCTTGCCAAAGTCTACCGCGAAGATCCGCAGGCCATCGCGGAACTCAGACTTCAGTCCCCGACCGGGGCGTGGGTGAGGCTCGGAGATGTGGCGGATATAGCAATTGATTCCGGCCCGCCACAGGTCAGGCGTGATGATGTGCAGCGGCGGGTCGTTATTCAGGCCAATGTGCAGGGCCGGGATATGGGCGGCGTGGTTGCTGATATTCGTAAAGCCATTGCGGAAGAGGTTGACCTTCCCCCCGGCTATTCGGTGGATATTGGCGGCCAGTTTGAAAATCAGCAGCGTGCCCAGAAACGCCTGATGATTGTGGTGCCGCTATCCATTGGACTGATTGCGCTTCTCTTGTATTTTGCCTTTCATTCCGTGGGGCAGGCCTTGCTGATACTGGTTAATCTGCCACTGGCGATGATTGGCGGGATATTTGCCCTGTTCCTGTCCGGGCAGTATTTATCGGTACCGAGTTCTATCGGATTTATCACCCTGTTCGGGGTGGCGGTGCTTAATGGCGTAGTCATGGTCGAGGCGATCAATATGCGGCTGGAGTTCGGCAAGGAAGATATAACAAAGGCGATTTATGAAGGGGCGGTATCACGGCTGCGCCCCGTTTTGATGACAGCTATTGTGGCGGCTTTGGGATTGATCCCGATGATCCTGTCCAATGGGGTTGGATCGGAAATCCAGCGGCCATTGGCTACAGTGATTGTTGGCGGTTTGGTGACATCCACCTTCCTGACGCTGTTTGTTTTACCTGCACTTTTTGCCTGGTTCTCTAAAGGTAAACTGGAAGATATGAGATAGTATGAAGTGATGCTGGCCTTGAATTCTGGGTGATCTTCATCCCTTGGCCAGCATCGCAACCTTACAACATAACGAAAAAAATAAGGACATATGCAGTGCTGACAAGAAATAGAGCTTGCAACATGCATTCTGTTTAAGGAAACATGAAAAAGCGGGCCTTGCCAGTCTCTCTTATTTTGCAGATTTTCCATGCTCTTTGCAAAGATTGTGGTCTGCGAGCACCTTTATGATCCTGCAATCTGAAATAGTGCCACCTTCGCAGTGGTTGATCATGCGATTTAGTTCAGATTTGAGCACAGAAAGAGATGCGATTTTTTGTTCCACTTCCTTCAAATGATTACGAGCGATGTAGTCTACTTCCGTACAGGATTGAGAGGGGTGATCGGCAAGACCAAGAAGGTTGCGAATTTCATCAAGGGAGAACCCAAGTTCACGACAGTGGCAAATGAAATTCAGTCTCTCAAAATGTTTCACATTATAAATACGGCGGTTATTGGATGCTCGGGCGGCAAGCGGCATAACGCCGATTTCTTCATAGTACCGAATGGTCGGCACCTTACAGCCCGTGCGTCTGGCGAGTTCTCCAATCATGAATTCTTCAGGCATTGTATTTCCTTCTTGCTCCTCTAGTAACTTTAGCATGTAAGATTTCAGAAATAAAGTGAAACAGGACCTGGAAATACAGAATGCCTAATGAATGTGGTTGCCGCTCAAGTGTGAATTTTGACGGTTCGTCGCCAGAATACAAGCGTGTCCTTAAGGTCATCATTGCGATTAATCTAACCATGTTTTTTGTTGAGCTTGGAGGTGGGCTGGTATCGGGTTCGACGGCGCTTTTGGCTGACTGCCTGGATTTTTTAGGAGATAGTGCTACCTATACAATTTCTCTTATGGTCATCGGTATGCCGCTCGCAGTGCGGGCGAAGGCCGGTCTTTTCAAAGGGATTTCACTACTTTTTATCGCAGCCTGGGTGCTGGGGGCTACTGGATATCGGGTTTTAATCGAAGGTGTGCCAGAGGCTTTGACGATGGGCACCATTGGTTTTGTTGCCTTGGCTGCAAATGTGGTCAGTGCTGCGTTGCTTTTGCGTTTTAAAGATGGCGACTCGAATGTTAGATCTGTATGGCTGTGCAGCAGAAATGACGCAATCGGCAATGTTGCCGTAATACTTGCTGCTTCGGGTATTGTTGTAACGGATAGCGCATGGCCCGACCTTCTGGTCGCTGGTATTATGGCAAGCCTTTTCTCTCATTCTGCAATACAGATTATCCGCCAATCATGGAGCGAACGGCATAATAAAAAGCAGACAGCCATCATGTAATATGATAGTAATTATTAATATACTAAATCGTTAAATTAAACTGTGAATGGTTAACCACCTATGGCCCGAATTATTTTTTTAATTTCCACTATTGTATTTTTTCTATCGGCTTCTGCTTTTGGTCAGGCAAATAACATAGATCGCATGATACAGCTTATTGATTATGTGGGTATCGACTATCAGGAAGCCGTCTCAAATGGCCAGATTATAAATGCTGGCGAATATGCTGAAATGCTTGAGTTCGCTGCAACAATAGAAATGTCTGCGAGGAAACTCACTGAGTCTCCGGCCGCAATCGTCATTTGGTGGATTTAATGAGTCCTGAGCCTAGTTGGTGAGGAATTGCAATAAACGAGGTAAAAGATTTTCAAAGATACGAGTGCGTTCTTAATTTCGGTCATATTCAGACAAAACAATATCAAGGCCGTAAGCACCATTTAATGTTAATTGATCAATTCGATCAAGGCAGGCGCTTTGAAGATTAATATCATTTGTATTATTATAGGCACCGAGTAAGAGCTTTGATAAAGTTTCAGCACTCATCGGTGTGCTTGTTCTCATATCACTTAACTCTTTTGCTTTTGATTTCAAGAATGCGTCGGCTGCTGTAAGAAGAAGATGTGCCGGAACTGATGCCGCTTCTTCTAACTGATAAAAAAGCATATGATCATCGCTATATGCAGGACTTTCAAGATATTTTATTATCATATCCGTAAAAGCTTCAATATCACCTTCATTAATATTACCCACAAAACCTTCTGCAGATTCTCTGACTTCCTTACTATCGTCATGAAAGAAATGTGAGAGATGTAGCAAGCATTTCTCTCTATATTCTTTTGTTTTGAAGTTTGCGGCACAAACAGTTGCAAGGCCAATTCGATTAAATTTTGATCCCTCCAAATATTGGATCATATCGGCATTATCAATTAATCCATCTAACCACGCAAACCCGATGAGAATTGTACCTTCTTCGGCAATTTTCTTTATATTCGATTGGGCCATTCGCTGAATGATAATGTGCACCTCTTTCCATTCTTTTTCCATAAACCATTTAAAACAATGTCTTGCACCTTTTGTGATCAATAATTGTGGTGTGTCAGAGATCGCTTGAGTAAAGTACATAAAACCTTTGTCTAGCTTGTGGTGTGATAAATAAGGGCAAATAAAAATCGCACAAGAACGCACAGCAGAACTTTTATCCGTTAAGCCAGCGCGAATTGCTTGTTGCACTTGAGGGTATTTCTCTGGGAATTCATATAGGAACTGATGTAATGCTTGTGAAGCTTGTCCTCGTACAGTGTTTATTCCATTATAATAAGGGTCTCCATCATAATGGGGGCCATCCTTTGTTTCTTCTCGCCATAGGTCTTTCTCAGGATCTGTTGCATTGATCGCGATATCCACTAAAATAGAAATAGTGTTTTCTGCTATGCCTTCAGCCGCATATTTAGAAATGCAATTCACAATAGCCCGAAGATTATCATTTTTATTATACTGGTAAGTCTTTGAGATTACTTGATCAATTAAGGAGCAATCAAGAGTTTCAGCTTCAGCAATTCCATTAATCATTGCTTTCCAATAAGCGGATGGAATTGTCTCATCAAAATAATTTAAAAATAGCCTGATAAAGCGTGTTGGATTAATTTTGACTTGTTGTTGGAAACCACCATAAGCGAGATCAGATGCTCCACCCGGTAACTTTCCATCAATTTTCTTGCGTCGACGATGTGCCCAATCCGGCCATGTTTTTTGCATTGCCTTTAGCCATTGTTGATCAGACATTTTCTCATGTGCAATTTTAGGCAAAGGAGACCCTACAGAGCCGCCCCACATCATATCTCTATCCAAGGATGGTTCATGTCGGAATTTACGTTCCCATTCGAATAGACGAATTCTTGCCTTATATGAAAGCTTGGCATGTCTTAGTCCAAACAGTAAAGTATATTGAGTTGACCCATAAAAAGTGGGATGTCGCCCTTTTATTCTTTGAATTGCATCACTCGTGTTTTTCTCACTCTGTGGAAAAATATTCAAAATATCATTTTCGAATACCTCTAAGTCTTGGTCTAGAATATAGCTAATGTTTTTCTGAAAAGCACATGCCCAATATTTATCAAAAGAATAAAAATGAGAACCCTCATCCTCTTCATTCATATATTTTTGAAATAGTTCTATAAGCAGTGGAACTATGTTTTTATTCGGCACACTTTCAGCCGCCATTAAAATAATAGCAGATCCAGTTTTTGTGTTTGTTTCAATTAAGGTTTTTGCAACTTCTAGCGCATCTTCCGGTTCATTCTTAGTAAGATGCCCAAGTGCCAGAGCTAGACCATATATTAAGATGTTTTCTACATCAGTTACATTAAGGTTATTTATCCCAGTCCATAAGCCATAGTGACTGTCATACCAGCCTTTTTTTATGGTATAAAATTTGAAAATTTCTATCTGGATAGGCAAAAATGAGCAGATATATTGGCTAGGGCTTGATTGTGCTAATTGTAAAATTCTCTCTCCAGAATTATGTACACAGAAACCCAGTTGTTCTTTTAAAACACCTCTCTCAAGGGCCCCTTGTAAGAAAACACCTATAAACCTAGCGGCGACATCATCAGTCATGCCTTTTTTCCGATCCAAGAAAGACCAGAAACCTTCAATATTTCTATTTTTACTATGGTCGTGAAGTCCAAGAGTTAGTGTTTTTTCAAGCACTGGAAGAAGTTCTGGCGGACAGCCGTCCCATGCAATTACAGATAATAAATGGCCAACATAAATTTGATGCTCGGGCCGATTTTCCAATATCCATAATGCGTGGGCGGCAATAATTCCAGGATATTGATCAAATATGCTGCGCAAAATTGAGATTCCCTGACCGAAAATTTCTTCATCGTCACTGGTTAGTATGTCTTTGAGGAGACCTTCTTCATTGAGCATCTTTGCCCAGAATAGACTCTGAAAAGTAACATTTAGTGCTATTTTGTGCATTATGTGGCTTCTGTCTAGCCAATAAGGGGCGACTATTTCCCAATCTTCAATAGCTGGATCAGTTAATAAATTCAGCGTTTGGAAGGTTGTGGATTTAAGATGTGGGCGAATATCATTATGTGCTAAAATTTCCACTACATCTTTTCGAAATGCTATTAAGTCAGACGAACGTAGATATAATAATATTTGTCGCAACTGTCCCCGTTGGAAAAGATGTTGATCAGTGGATAACAGCCAATCGCTTACTGACTGGTCTGATTTAGCCTGATGACGAGCAAAGGCATAATCGAACATTGTTTCATGAAAAAAAGCTATTTGTTTATTACCGTCTTCAATCAATATTCCGCATGAAATTAAGGCATCGACACTGGTTTCATGATCTTCAAGAAAACGTTTTGAAATAGATAGAGATTGTTTTTTATTCAATATCTCTACAATGACAGATATGGTTCCATTCCAATTTTCTTGTGGAAAGTTGGAAGAATATTCTTTCTTTTTGAAACCCCAATATTTAGATAATAATGAATGTATTGAACTGAAATTTAATTCATCGGGGGATAGCTCGCTGGCAAGTTGGGCAAATATATATAATTGAGATGGGGAACTCAGTATGGTCTTAGTGCGGGATGATAATTTTTGTGGATTAATGCCCAATAATTCTAGGGTATTATTTATTATTTTTTCACTTAATGGTCGACACTTGATGTCAAATGCGTTTTGCTTTCGTACTGTTTCAAATTCATACTTTAGCATTCTAAATCGACTGTCAAATTTAAGATCATGAGTGCGGCATCCAATTACTAAATGCACATTTGGAAGGTTTGAGATTTGCCTTAATAGGGGCGCGAGGTCATTAAATTTCTCCGGGTGTCTGCCGGATACATCACTTACGGCATCTAATTGATCGATGATTACTAAAACTTTATTGTCTTGGGAACATTGCGATAATGCTTGTGGTAGCGGTATTTTCTTCCCATGCTCTTGATAATTTAAAGCAGAATTAATTTGTCCGTCTCGATCAGAGCGGATAATAAGTGTTAACCAACCAGAATCACTTAGTTCTTTTGCTGTTTGAAAAAGAATGCAGGTTTTCCCTTGTCCTGCGCCGCCCTGTAGGAATGTTAATGTTGAACTGGCGGCAGAAACTATATTACTGGTTATTTCTGATGTTTCATCTCTAACCAATATATTGCCACCAATATCAAAACACTGTGAATGTTCATATGAGGTATATGTCTCCCGGCAATAAGCCAGAAATTGATCCGTTGTAACTTGTGGCGCAGGCATGACACGCCTTTTTACAAGTAATTGCCATATGTGGTCTGCCGTTAATATTTGGCCGATGTTCTCGTCTATAATATCTGAAAGTGCATCAAGTGCATTTTGAGGGGAAGTGGAGAATGTTAATCTCGCTACATCCAGATTTGTACGAGTAAGCGTTTCCTCACTCATACCTTCAATATTTGTATTTTGTAGCCACTGAAATGCTTCAGCATCATTCGTGGCACTTACAGTGTCCCGGAATTTTCCAAAGTTCGTAAGAGTTTTTTGGGATGCACCAATTAAAAACTCAGCGACGTTTTGTACAACCTTCACATTGTCACATAGTGAACTGAGATCGCCTGCATGTTCCGTAGTTATAAAAAATACCTTCTCGCCATTTTTGTATTGTTGACTTAATTTTGATAATATTCCACCAACTATATGTGGGGTGTATTTGGCACCAGCATTGGTTCTTTTAACTTGATGCCACTCATAAATTCCGTCACGTTTTAGAGAGAATTCCGCACCATCTACTCCAAAGACCTCCAAATGGATTTCTTCTGCTGTACCGGCGAGGATATGCAGTAATTGGCGGACTGCCCACTTTCGCTCATAACGGTTTCCAACCTTATCAGCGACACCACCAGTGAGTAGTCCTTTTTTGGTTGAGTTCACAAGCCTTTCCCTCCAGTATTGTTGAGTGCGCTCGTACGTTTTCTATTGACTTTATGCTTAATTCCTCGTCAAGGTTATGGGTGCCAAGGATTAAAAACATCAAGTCCGGCATAATCAAAATCAGCAACATTGCGCGTCACTATAGTAAGACGGTGATGGAGAGCCGTTGCGGCTATAAGGCTGTCAATAGCGGGGATGCTGCCCCCGACTTTGGCAAGAAGATGGCCCCATTCATCGGCAACACCCGCATCAATGGGGAGAATGCGATCCTCAAACCAGACGGGGAGTTCGTGCTCCAGCCAATTCATGATTTTGTCACGCCGCCGTATGTCGCGCAGGGATTCGACGCCTTTCCTGATTTCCCCCAAGGTAAGGACACTTAAATAAAGGCCATTTTGTGCGGTTTCCTCGAACCAACGGATAACATTTTCATCCGGCTTGGGCCGCCGCAGCTCTGAAAGGGCGCAGGTATCAATCAGGTAACTCACAGGTCAATCTCACGTGTCAGTGATTTATCACGTTCCAGATTCAGATCCACGCCTTTTAAGGGAGAAGCTTTCAAAAAAGATACCAGCGATGGTTTTTTACCTTTCATTTTTTCAAACTCTTCCCGAGACACAAGAATTGCCGCAGGTTCACCGCGCAGGGTGATTTCCTGGGGACCTTCCGAGCGCGCCCGCTTAACGACCTCGCTAAACCGGGCTTTGGCATCTTGTAATTGCCATTGACGCATAATTTCTCTCCTATCTAGTCAGTCTAGTTATTATAGGGATAAAGCTGATGAAAGTCAAAGATTAAGAATAGAAGTCACATTCATGAAACCGCCTCAGCAATCCTTTCCGAGATTTTCTCCGCCGCCGACTTCACCGGATCGCTGGCCAGATGGGCATAGCGTGCGGTGGTCTGAACCTGAGTGTGGCCGAGCAGCTTCCCGATCATGGGAAGTCCTTCGCCAACCATCAAGCCGCCACTGGCATATGAATGCCGCAAATCATGTATCCTGACATCCTCGATCTTGGCGGCCGTTCTGATCCGCCTCCAGGGATGCTGCAAGTCCGAGAGGTAAGCGCCGGGCTTCTTTCCATAAATAACATAAGGATTATCTTCCATCTTCTCAATTTTCTTCAATCGTTCAATGATTGCTGATCCCACATGAACAACCTTGGCCCCGGACTTGGAGTCCGGTAATCTGAATTCACCCTGTTCAAAATCGATATACTCCCATTTCAAAGTCTGTATTTCACCTAGACGACAGCCTGTCATCATCAGGAGCCATATAGCATGAACCGCGGACTTTGTTTCGGAACCGCTGGTCTCAGCTTCTCTCAGGGCTTGCCCCAATCTCTTATATTCTTCCAGAGATAAAAACCGTTCCCGTTTTTTCTCTTTATATTTTCTCACATGCAGGCAGGGATTGCTGTGATCAGGCCGGATTTCCCAGACTTCAGCCAGATTAAACATCTTGGATAGTACACCCAGGGTGCGATTGGCCTGATAGGGTATATGAGCATATTCCATATGAAGCTCTGCAATATCCTTTCTGACAATTTCAAGCACCTTCTTTTTACCCATGGCCGGATTGATAAACAGTTCTACGTTCCGTCTATATTCTTTCTGGGTGGAGGGCTTGCAATGGAGAGGGACATATTCTTCCAGAAATTTTTCACCCATTTGTTCCATCGTTATACAACGCCGTAATTTGGCATTTTTTTCTATGGGGTCTTGTCCCGATTTTAAAGTGGATAGTATATCAAGGGCCTTGGCGCGGGCTTTTTCACACGTAACGGGGCCGTGAGGGCCGATAGTATATTTGCGGTGCCTGCCGTTATAACGGGTCTGAACGATATAATATTTACGCCCTGAAACGCGGGCGCGAACGCCGAAGCCTTTCAGCTCGTCATCCCAGTAAACTTTATCCTTTTCTCCACAGGTGAGGGCATCGACAAAACGTTTATTGATCTTAGGCATATTGATTTCCCATATAAGGCTGAGCAGATAATGTTGCCCAAAAATAAAACTAGGCACCTATTGGGCAACATTTGAAATAAAGTCATAGCCATTGGAATAATACTAGAGGAAATAGATATAGAGCAAAATCATATCAAATAGATTTATATCCTGCATGAGCGAAATAATTCCGGCATTCGTCTGGGGGAAATTCATCGAGCAGGTTGGCTATGGTCCTCCATAAT
>Ga0209578_10002531_pt1 | contig 14975 bp, 8 predicted proteins | sample tdAd472_FD_187127 | JGI IMG/M metagenome (GOLD analysis project Ga0209578, IMG submission 187127) | Marine sediment microbial communities from the Atlantic coast under amendment with organic carbon and nitrate - tdAd47.2 (SPAdes)... | ecosystem: Environmental > Aquatic > Marine > Coastal >...
ACCTACAAGCTCGGCAACTTCGGCGCCGCGACCGGTCCCGGCGGACAGCGCAGCGGGGAGACGACCTACCTCGACGCTCCGCTCAAGGGGTTGGCCTACCTCTCCCCAGAGCAGCTGACCGGAGGCGAGGTCTCCCCAGCCAGCGACGTCTACAGCCTGGGCGCGTGTCTCCACGCCGCGCTCCGGGGAGCCGCTCCCTTCTCGGGAGACTCGGTCCCCGTCCTGGCGGCTTCGGCCCTGCGAGACGTCCCCCCGCCCCGGTTGCCCGTGGTCGAGCGACGTGCTCGTCAGCGAGACCCTCGTCCGCAACACCGGGGACGTGGGCATCGACGCGGCGCACGCCCGGCTGCTCGTCGACCGAAGCCGGATCGACGTCGTGGGCGACAACCCGGACCGGTCGATGGCGACCGCCGGTGTCCGTGCCCGGCAGGCCTACCTCGCGATGATCGGCGAGTCGGTGGTCGAGAACCTCGCCGGGGTCGGCTTCGAGCTCGCCTCGAGCCGCGGCGGCATCGACGACACCCTCGTCGCGACGACCCGCGGCGGCGGTGTGCGGGTCACCCGCCTCGCGGCCGACGACCCGTTCTATCGGTTCCCCACCGAAGAGTGGTTCCCCACCGAGGAGTGGTTCCCCACCGAGGAGTGGTTCCCCACCGAGGAGTGGTTCCCCACCGAAGAGTGGTTCCCCACCGAAGAGTGGTTCCCCACCGAGGAGTGGTTCCCCACCGAGGAGTGGTTCCCCACCGAGGAGTGGCTGCCCGGCGGCGACGGCCTGCCCGAGGCGCTGGCCATCGGGTCCACCTCGCCTGGCGTCGAGACCGAGAGCTTCCTCTGGTCGCGCATGCAGTTCACCGGCGTCGACGTCGCCGAGGCCCAGACCTTCGGCATGTCGCTGGCGGGCCACTGCGTCCGCGCCGACGGCGTGTCGGTCACGGGCACCCGCGGCGACCTGAGCGCGGCGGTGCTCGTGCGGCAGACCAGCACGACGGCGCTCGACGACTTCGGGGCCAGCGTGGTGTCGCTGTCCGAGCTCATCGACGTCGAGCTCGTCGGCAACGACGCCGAGGGCCTCGTGGTCATCGGCGCCGCGCTGCTCGACCGCACGGCCGAGAAGGACGGCGAAGAGATCCAGACCGGCGCCGGGCTCGTCGTTCGCGGTGGGCGCATCGCCGACAACGCCGGCGGTGGCGCCTGGTTCTTCGACTCCGTCGTACGCCTCGACGGCGTCGCGATCGACGGCAACGCCGGCGTCGGCATGTGGCTCGCCGGCGTCGACGCCGAAGCGAACGACGTCGTCGTCTCGGGCACGCAGCTTCGCGAGCTCGGCAGCCGGTTCGGGCGCCTCGAGATCGGCGACGGCGTCGTGATCGACAACTCCGAGCGGTTCGCCGCGGTCGGCGACGCCACGATCTCGCTCGACACCGTCGAGGTCACTACGTCCGAGCGCTACGGCCTGCTGCTCGCCGGCGACCGGTTCCTCGTACAGGGCGCGATGAACGAGATGAACGTCCGCGAGAACACCGGCGGCGACATCATGGTCGTCGGCGCCGCGCTCGAAGGCATGGACGGCGTCAACGCGGACGAGGCGACGCGCCTCGGCGCCGAGAAGGTACCCGAACCGGACCTCGACCGCCGCTGAGACGACAAGAAGGGGTCAGCCGAGCTCGCGCACGAGGCGGAACCCGAACTGCACGAAGTGGCGGTCCGCTTCGTGCGCCTTGCGCGACGCCGCGCGACACCACGGGGCCGGCGAATAGAACCCGCCGCCCCGCTGGATGTACCGTGCCGGGTCGTCCGGGTCCGGGGTGGACGTCCACTCCACGGCGTTGCCCGCCATGTCGAGCGCGCCGTACGGCGAGCGGTCCCAGGGGTGCGCGCCAACGGCGGACGGCTTGCGCCCGCCGGTGCCCGTGTCGGCGCTGCGCGCGAGGGTCGCGTCGAACCGGTTGCCCCATGGGAAGAGCCGGCCGTCGACACCGCGCGCGGCTTTCTCCCACTCGAGCTCGCCGGGCAGGCGGTACGTCACCCCGTCGCGGGCGCTCAGCCACGCCGCGTAGGCGTTCGCGTCGTGCCAGTTCACCATCAGCACGGGCCAGTTCGGGTCCCATCGGTCGCCGTCGCGGTCGACCTCGGGCACGGTGAATCGCTTCGCCGCCTCGTCGACGTCGACCCAGATCGTGCCGTCGCTCGTGCGCGGCGCGTGCCCTCGGGCCTGCTCGAAGTCGGTCGCCGCGAGGTCCGTCAGAAAGGCGCAGTATTCCGCCATCGTGACGTGGTTGCGGGCGATGTAGAACGGCGCGAGCTCGACGGTCTCACGGGGCAGCGCGGCGATCGCCTCGTCGTCACCACCGACGGTGAACGGCCCGCCAGCGACGAAGCACCACCGCTCGTGGCCCTCGAACTCCGGCGGCAGCTGCACGACCACCCGCGAGGTGCGGTTGCCGCGCACGACGACGGGCACCCGGGCGGTCACGTGCCCCGGCGCGCTCGCGACGACGACGTACGACCCGACCTGCACCGGGCCGTTGCGCACGAACCCGGTCGGCTCACCGACCAGCAGGGGCCCGCGCGACACCTGGCGCTCGAGCTGCACGGTGGCGCCCTCGGCTTCGACGAGGACCTCGAGGCGGCCGGTGTCGGACATCCGGTCGGCGAACGCGCCGCGGTCGTGCTGCTCGACGAGCGAGCGGAAGTAGATCGCCGTCGACGCGTCGCCCGCTTCTTCGGCCGCCTCGGCCTTCATCCAGTACAGCTCGGCGAGCAGCGCGTGCGCGTCGTCGGAGTCGCGGTAGTTGATCGAGTGGCTCGCCGCGGCGGTGGCCTGGGCGAAGATCCGGTCCGCCTCGCGGGCCTCGGACTCGATCGCCTCGTGCCGCCGCCAGACCTCCATCCGGTCGTCGTGCGTCGCCGTCGGCGGCAGCTCGCGCTCGGCCCGGGCCACGTCGCGGCGCGCCTCGGCGAGCGCAGCCCACCGGGCGCGAAAGTCGTCGGCCTGCGTCCGAGCCGCGTCGAGACGCTCGGCGGCCCGGGCGGCGCGGCGGCGCTGCTCTTCGACGCCGTCGAGAAAGGCCTCGACCCGCTCGGCCATGTGCCGCGCGGTCGGGCGCGCCTCGGGTTCGCGGTCGAGCCCCTCGAGGGTCAGCTGCGACATCTGCCACGGCACCTCGCGCCCGTCGGCGACGTCCGCCGGATCCGGGGCGTGCTCGCCCACCACCTTGATGGCGATCGCCATGAGGTTCGGGCCGTCGAACGGCAGCTTGAGCGTCAACAGCTCGAAGAGGATGCACGCCAGCGACCAGACGTCGCTCGCCGGCTGCAGCCGACGCAGGTCACCGGAGATCTGCTCCGGCGACATGTACCCGGCGGTGCCGAGCACCGCGCCGGTCTTCAGCCGAGCGTCCGGATCCGCGCCCGGCGTGCCGTCGGCCAGGTCGGTGTCGAAGCACTTCGCGAGGCCCCAGTCCGCGATGTACACCTCGCCGTACGCACCGATGAGGATGTTCTCGGGCTTGAGGTCCCGGTGGATGAACCCGTGGTCGTGGGCGTACGCCATCGTGTGGCACACCTGCGTGAACAGGTGCAGCAGGCGCGGCAGGGGGAACTCGTCGACCGCCTCGGCCACGCCCTCGCGCACGTCCCCGAGGATCGCCTGCAGGTCGCGGCCGGCGATGCGGGTCATCGTGTAGTACCAGCGCCCGTCGGGCAGCATGCCGGCGTCGTGCACCGGGATGATGCCCGGGTGCGAGAGCATGCCCGTCGCTCGCGCCTCGTACACGAAGCGGCGTACGAGGTCTGACTGCTCGTTCGCGCCGGGCAGCAGCACCTTGAGCGCGACGCGCCGCCCGAGGGTGAGGTCTTCGGCGTTCCACACCTCGCCCATGCCGCCGCGGCCGATGAGGTCGAGCAGCTTGTACCGGTCCGAGCCGGGCAGCAGCTCGCCCATGACGACCGCCGAGCCACGCAGCCCCTGCCCACCCGGGCGAGGCGGCGCTGGCGTGTTCGGCGCCTCGACCGCGGTGCCGGTGCGGTGCAGGGTGCCGATGTCATCTTCGTCGGCGGGCGTCGACAGGATCGTCGCCTCGATGCGCGCCTCGACGTCGGCGCCGAGGCGGCCGATGAGCGTCTCGACGGCGTCCGGCGACCCCTCGCGCACCAGCCGGCGCAGCGTATTCAGCGGCAGACGCCGCTCCTTGAGGAGCGACTCGAGGACGCGTTCGTCTTCCTGCGTGAGTTCGGCCATGGTCCCGACAGCGGTCGCGAGCGCGCGGTCGCGCGCAGCCCCGGGAGCCTCGCACCGCCCGGCGAGGGGCGCAAGCGCCGGGCCCTTGCCACGCCTCGACCCGGCCCGTATGACCGACCGAAGGAGGCGCCATGACCGCAGACGCACTCGACATTCGCATCGGCACCCTCGACATCGCGGGGTGGTCGCGCGGGCCGGTCGACGCGCCTCTCGTGCTCTGCCTGCACGGCTGGCTCGACAACGCCGGGTCATTCGCAACGCTGGTGCCGCGGCTCGCCGACGCCCGCCCGGACCTGCGCTTCGTCGCCATCGACCTGCCCGGGCACGGGCGGTCGAGCCACCGGCCCGACGGCGCAATGCTGCACTTCCTCGACGGCGTGGTGGACATCGCCGACGTGCTCGACGCCCTCGGCGCCGATCGCGTCCGCCTGCTCGGGCACTCCATGGGGGCCGCGCTGTCGACCCTCTTCGCCGCCGCGATGCCCGACCGGGTCGAGCGCGTGATCCTGCTGGACGGGCTCGGGCCGTTGTCGAATGCCGCCGAGACCACCGCCGACCAGCTCGCGAAGGGGATCGCCGGGGTGCAGAAAGCCCGCGCGCGCTCCCCGCGTCCGTACCCGAGCGCCGAAGCGATCCGCGCCCGCATCCGAGAAGCGAACCCCGGCCACACCGACGCTGCTCTCGACGCGCTGGTCGAACGCGGCGTGCGCGAGACAGACGCCGGCTTCGTCTTCGCCCACGACCCGCGCCTCAAAGCCTCGTCGCTGTCGCGCCTCACCGAGGATCAGGTGGTCGCCTGCCTCGATGCGATCACCGCGCCAACGACGCTGATCTGGGCCCGCGAAGGCTTCGCCCGGTACCGCGAGGCGATGGGCGCGCGCGAAGCCGCCCTGCCCGACGCGACGGTGCATCTCGTCGACGGCGGGCACCACGTGCACCTCAACCACCCGGACCGGGTGGCCCCCCACGTCCTCGCCGCCCTCGCCGAGGGGTCCGATGCCTGAGCTCTATCCGCCGCCCTCTCGCGTGACGACCCACTGGCTCGACGTCGGGGACGGGCACCGCCTGCGCATCCTGGAGACCGGGCGCCACGACGGCATCCCGGTCGTCTTTCTGCATGGCGGGCCCGGCGGCGGAGTCTCGACCGCGTCGTCCCGGTTCTTCGATCCGACGAAGTGGCGGGTCGTGCTCTTCGACCAGCGCGGCGCCGGGCGAAGCACGCCGGTCGCGAGCACCGACGCCAACACCACGTGGGATCTCGTCGCTGACATCGAGCGCGTCCGCGCGTTCATGGGCATCGACCGCTGGCACGTGTTCGGCGGCTCGTGGGGCAGCACCCTGGCCCTCGCCTACGCCGCGACGCACCCGGATCGGGTCGAGAGCCTCTGCCTGCGCGGGATCTTTCTCGCCCGGCAGAAGGAGATCCGCTGGCTGTACCAGTTCGGCGCCAGCGAGCTCTATCCGGACGCCTGGCAGCACTTCATCGCGCCGATCCCCGAAGACGAACGCGACGACCTGGTGCAGGCGTACCACCGGCGGCTCTTCGGCGACGACCGCGACGAGCAGCTGCGCTGCGCCCAGGCGTGGAGCGTGTGGGAAGGCAGCATCTCACGCCTCGAGCCGGACCCCGGCGTGTCCGGGCGCTTCGCGTCCCCGGCATTCGCCCTGCCGTTCGCGCGCATCGAGTGCCACTACTTCGTCAACGGCGCGTTCTTCGATACGGACGGCTGGCTGCTCGATCAGGTCGACCGGATGCGCCACATCCCGCTGACGATCGTGCAGGGGCGATACGACGTGGTGTGCCCGGTGCGGTCCGCCTTCGACCTCGTCGAGCGGTGGCCCGAAGCCGACCTGCGCATCGTCACCGCCGGCCACTCGTCGTTCGACCCGCCGGTCGCCAGCGCCCTCGTCGCCGCGACGGACCGCTTCGCGAAGCTCGGCGGCTGAGACGAGCGCGCGCTGCGCCCCGGTGCCACTGCGACCCGGTGCCACTGCGCAGTCGGGCGGAACCCACGACCGTGCCGGCTCGCGCAACACGCAGCCGGGCGCGCGGTGATCCGTCGATCGAGGGATCAGTCGACGCAGGCGCCGATGTCGCAGGTCTGCCCCGTCGCCGCGCAATCCGTGTATGTGCGGCCGTCCGAGTAGTCGCAGAAGCCCTCGACGCAGGTGCCTGCGGGCGGGTTGTCGATACGGAAGTCCCCGAGGCAGAACGCCGCGACCTCGCCGCAGTCGTCGTCGCCCTCGCAGGCGTACGTCGGCGTCGCACAGTCGACAGCGTCCCCGTCGGGGTTGCCGAATCGCCCGTCGTCGAAGGGCAACCATGCGGCGCACCAGAACGCGGCGTCATCATTGTCGTCGGCGAACGAGCCGGAGAACGACATCGAGACATCGGTGTCCCACGGCCACGTCGCGTCCCACGTGACCACGTCGAGCGGGTCGGCGCCCGGCGCCAGCGTGATCGTGCCGGCGTCCGGCAGGGTGAATCCGGCGATCACGACATCGACCGACGGTGCAGCGTCCGCCGAACCCGCGATCACGACCCAGCCGTCGCGCGCGACAGTCGTGCCGTCGGGGAGCGCCCAGGTGGACCCACCGACCGCGATCTCGACCGCGGACAGATCGAGCGCACGCGCGCCGTCGTTGCGAATCTCGACGTAGTCGTACGCAGCCACGCTCGAGCCGGGCATCAGCTCGGTGATCGTCAGGTCTCCGGCCTCGAGCACGGCGTCGGGCGCAGACGGACACGGGCGATTCGGCACACCTGCCGTCCCGTCGGGGAATCCGGTCGCGCACCACGAAGCCGCGAGGCCATTGTCGGGATCCTCGATGGACACATCGAGGCCGATGGTCTCGCCTTCGATGATGGGCCACGTCGCGTCCCACGCGACCCGGTCGACCACGACGGCGCCGACGCGCAGTTCGATCTCGTCTTCGGGTTCGTCGAGCGAGAAGACGGCCGCGCCGCCCCAGTCGATTTCGAGAACCGCGGCCTCGACGGTGTCGGGGTCCGCGGCGAGGATCGCCCAGCGTCGGGGCGTCAGCAGCGTGCCCTCGGGGATCGTGAACGACTGCCCATCGTCGTCAGCGACCACCATGCCGCTCAAGTCGAAGGTGCGCTCGGTCAGGTTCACGATCTCGATCCACTCGCGATCGCCATCGGCGCCGGCCGGGTCGATGTGGATCTCCTGAATCTCGATGTCTCCGGGACCCGGATCGACGTAGTCGATGCACTCCGCTTCGAAGCAGGTCTGGCCGAGCGCGCCGCAGTCCTCGATCTCCTCATCCCAGACGCACACCAGGCCGTCGCACGTGCCGGGCGACAGCCGCGTCAGGACCTGGTCGGAGTCGGCGCCGATGCATTCCGGTTCGGGCGCAGTCGCGCATCGTGTCTCGCCACACTCGGCACGCGAGCGGCACTCGCCCTCCCAGCAGAACGTGCTGGCCGGATTGCACTCTTCTTCGGTGATCGAGGTCGCGCAGGCCCCACCGATGCAGATGCCGGGCGCCTGGACTGCGATGTCGCCGATGCAGGCCGGCTCGCCGTCGGGGCACGTGACGCCCTCGCAGGGATCGACGACGACGCATGCGCCGTCGACACAGTCGCCACCGACGACAACCGCGCAGTTCTCGACGGTGTCGGTATAGATGCACGAGCCGGACACGCAGCGCCCCGGCTCCGCCGACGAGATGCGCACCGTACCCTCGCAAGACGGCGCGGGCGGCGAATCGCAGGTGATGCCCTCGCAGCCATCGGGCGGCACACACGCGCCGTCGACACACGACTCGCCGAAGTCGGCGCAGTCGACGAGGTCTTCGCGGGGGTACGAGCACTCGTCGTCCTCGCAGGTGCCCGGGCAGGCGGCCCGCGAGACGACCGAGCCGACGCAGATGTCGGCGGGGCACTCGTCGCAGTCGACGCCCTCGCACACGCCGGGCAGCGCGCACAAGCCACCGAGGCAGATCGATCCGGTGGCGGCGCAGTCCGGGCCGAGCAGAGGCGCATACGTGCACACGCCGTCGGTGCAGGTGCCGATCGACTCCCACGTCGTGATCCGGTTGCCGTCGCAGGCGTCCGGCGGCGGCGTGCTGCACATGACTCCACGGCAGGCATCCACCGGTACACAGGCGCCACCGACGCAGGTCTGACCCAGCGCACCGCAATCGACGGGGGTCTCGTCCCAGAAACAGATGCCGAACTCGCAGCGGTGCCCGGACCGCACGAATGCGGTGTCGCCCACACAGAGCGACGGCGCTTCTTCGGCACAGGGGGTGCGGGTCTCTTCGAACGCGCACTCGCCCTCGACGCACTCGCCGGGCAGCGCGAACGAGAGCACCGAGGCGCCGTCGCACGTCGCGCCGGGCACCTCGTCGCAGGTCACGTCACGGCACGGGTCGCCGCCGACGCAGGCGCCGTCCACGCAGGTGCCGCCGAACGCGCCGCAGTCCGTCGCGGTCGCCGGGTAGCCGCATTCGCCGAGGTCACAGGTACCGTCGGGCAGGTAGTCGATGCGCAGGTCGCCGTCGCAGTCCGGCTCCGGCGGGTCGTCACAGACGAGCGTGTCGCACGGGTCGGCGTCGACACAGGCGCCCTCGACGCAGAACCGCCCGGACGCCGCGCAGTTCGTACGGACCGGAGCGTACCGGCACACGCCGACGTCGCAGACACCGGTGTCCTCGAACGCCAGCACGGTCGTCCCGTCGCAGGTCGGCGCGGGCGGCGTGTCGCACACGACGCCCTCGCACGGCTCGGGGAACTCGCACGCGCCGTCGACGCAGGAGCCACCCGCGACGCCACAGTCCTCGCGGCGGGCGTCGAAGATGCAGGCGCCCTCGTCGCAGAGCCCGTCCCCGGTGTACTGCACGGCGATGTCTCCTTCGCACGCGTCCGCGGGGGCCTCGTCGCAGGTCACGTCGCCGCAGAGGTCGACGCAGGCACCGTCGACGCACGATAGCCCGTCGTCGGCGCAGTCCGTCTCGGTCGTCGGATACTCGCACGTGCCGCCGTCACAGGCCCCGCCCTCGGACGCGATGACGATCGACCCGTCGCAGGTCGGCTCCGGGACGTCGTCACAGACCACACCCTCGCAGGGGTCGCCGTCGACGCAGTCGCCGTCGACGCAGATCTGGTCCGTTCGGCCACATGGCACCCGGCGCACCGGGTACTCACACGCGCCGTCGGAGCAGCGCGGCTCGACGTCGTCGTACCGCACCGCGGTCAGGCCCTCGCAGGAGTTCGCGGGGGGGCTGTCGCAGATCAGGTCACCGCAGGTGGTGACCTCGACGCAGGCGGCGTCCTCGCAGCCCGCGCCGCGCCCGGCGCAGTTGTCGCGGGTCCGCGGGTAGGTGCACTCGCCGGTGTCGGCGTCGCACGTGCCGGCGGCGTCGAACGTCACGGCGATGCCAGCTTCGCTGCAGAAGTCCGCCGGCGGGGTGTCACACACCACGTCGGCGCAGGGGTCGGGCAGGCAGGCGCCGTCGGCGCACGACCCGCCGTCTTCGGCGCAGTCGCGGACCGTCACCTCGTATTCGCAGGCCCCGTCGACGCAGGTACCCGGCGCGGCGTACTCGAGGGCGTCGGTGCCGTCGCAGCGCGGCGCGGGCGCTTCGTCACACACGACGCCCTCGCACGGCCCGAGGACCACACAGGCGCCGTCTTCGCAGCGCTGTCCGTCCGGGCACTCACTCTCGTTGCGAACGTAGGCGCACGATCCGTCAGCGTCGTCGCACGTGCCCTCGGAGGCATAGGTCACCTGCGCGCCGTCGTCCGAGCAGCTCGGCGCCGGCGGATCGTCGCAGGTGACTCCTTCGCACGGGCTGTCGTCGCAGCGACCCTCGGTGCAGCCGTAGTCACACGGCGTTTCGGTGGTCTGGTACGAGCAGGCCCCATCGGCGCAGGTGCCCACGGCCGAGATCTCGACGCGGGTGTCCCCCTGGCAGTACGCCGGCACGGGGGCGAAGCAGTCGCTGTCGACGCACGTGTCGGAGCCGCCGGGCTCGTCGCCACAGCCGGCGACGACCGCCACGGACGCGGCGAGCACGAGGATCAGAGGGAGGGCACGAGTTCGCATGTCCAACCGGGGGCGCTCTGGATGCGCACGAGCCCACTGCCGCACCGCGCGGCTCGATGGAGCCCGACGTCGCCGAAGCTACCACGACACTCGATCCGAGGACAGCCGAGATGCGTCCCGGCCAGCGGGCATGCGGTGAATTCAGCCGAGGTGCGTTGACGCACCGCGCCATGAAGGATCGATGCGCAGGTCGCTTTTCGGATTTGCGCGCGCGACATCGGCTGCTAGTCTCTCTGCTGACTCCCCGTCAGATTCATGGGCGCTACTCCACCATGGGTGCCTCTATGCAATTTTCGAAGTACCAGCGGCTGCTTGCCGCTCTCGTCGCCGCCCTCGTGGTCGGCCTGCCGTCGGCCGCATCGGCGATTCCCGAGATCGTGCCGCTGCAGGGCTATCTCACCGACGACCTCGGCACCCCGGTCGACGCCGCGGACCTGCCGGTGACCTTCCGGTTCTACAGCACGGCGGCCTCGGCCACGGTCCTGTGGGAAGAAGCCGTGCTGCTCGACGTCGACGACGGTGTCTTCGTGTACGAGCTCGGCCTCAGCGAGCTGCTCGAGTTGTCGCTGTTCGCGGGCGCCGACGTCTGGCTCGGCATCGACATCAACGACGAGGGCGAGCTCGACCCGCGCGTGCAGATGGGCACCGTGCCCTACGCCGCCGTCGCCGCCAACGTGCCGTGGGCCGGTGTGACCGGCGTCCCGGCGGAGCTCGCCGACGGCGACGACGACACGACCTACGTCGGCGCCCCGCCGAACGTCGTGACCGGCAGCACGATCAGCCTCGCGACCGTGGGTTGTGACGCCGGTGACACGTGGGTCTACAACGGCGCCAGCTGGGGCTGTTCGCCCGTGACCGCCTTCACCGCGGGCAGCGGCATCTCGTTCGATGGCACCACCCTCGCCGTCGACAGCTCGATCCAGCGCCGCATCAGCACCCAGTGCCCGGCCGGCCAGTACATGTACGGCGTCACCGCCGGTGGCACGCCGATCTGCCGCGCCGACCAGGACACGCCGTCGACCTACACCGGCGGCTTCGGCGTCAACGTGTCGGGCAACACGATCGTCGCCGACACGACCGAGATGCAGCGCATCCTCGGGTCGCACGACTGCCAGTACGGCATCCGCTCGATCTCGTCGGCCGGCGTCGTGACCTGCGCGGCGAACAACGACACCCAGCGCACGTACACTCAGGGCTTCGGCATCACGATCTCGGGCAATCAGATCGCCGCCAACCTCACGCAGGTGCAGCAGCGCATCGCCGGCACCTCGTGCACCTACGGCATTCGCCAGATCGCTGGCAACGGCGCCGTCAGCTGCGCCGCGGCGCCGCCGACGAACGTGTACAGCGCCGGATTCGGCCTCGCTCTGTCGGGCAGCAACCAGTTCTCGGTGACCTCGGCAATCCAGCGCAACATCGCGGGCACCTCGTGCCCGTACGGCATCCGGCTCATCAACGACGACGGCTCCGTTGTCTGTGCCGCCGCGCAGACCGGAGGGTTCGCATTCGCCAACTGCCCCGACTCGCTTCACTTCATGTACGGCAACGCCGCCAACGGCGCCCCGCGGTGCAACTACCTCCCGCACCGGGTGCGGGACTACACGCGCAACAACTGCGTCTACACCGTGGGCTGGTCCGACGTGAACCGTGGTTGCTGTGACTACCTGATGCACACCAACACCAACTACGGGCAGCGTGGTGGCTACGGCCGGATCCGAGGTTGGTACTGGGACGGCTACCTTGGCCACTTTGCGTCGGTCGGCACGTCGGGCGACGTCGATGGCAACGACTGGTTCTGGTACGGATTCCGCTGCCACTGATTCCGGACCACACCGCCGGGTCTACCTCGGCGCGACCTCCGCAGAACCGCCGCGTCCTCGGACGTGGCGGTTCTGCGTTTTTCCCAGCGGGACCGTGTGCAGCAACGCGCAGAACGGCGACGCATAGAACCGCGACACGCTGTACAGCGAAGACGTGTGGTCCGCCGGGCACCACGTGCGGCCATGACGGGACACGGGTCGACACACGGCGGCCACGACGCGACGCGAGTCGAGACACGGTCTCCGACCGGTCGCGCACGGGACCCGCGCAGCCCTCGTCAGCCAGCGAGCTACAGCCGCACGGGCCGCGCTCCGCCTCGCAGAGCGCCGCGTCCGCCGAGGCAGGTCGCCATCCCACGGACTCGCACAACGCCACACCGAACGCCTCGACGGCGCGCGACGGCGCCGTCTCAGGGATCCTGCGTCCCTGCGTTGTTGTTCATGCTGTTGATCGAGCTCTGGGGCATGACCACCGGCGGCAGCTCGACGCTGTTCGGCAGAGGGCCGGCGAACCCGGGGTCGCCTTCGTAGAGCACGAGCTCGAGCCCGCCCACGTCGCGCATGCACATGATCTGCCCGTCGACGCGAACCAGCAGCTTGCCCGCGTTGTCGCGCAGCTGGGCGGCGGTCGGCATCGGCCCACCGTCCCCGACCTCGGCCCAGTTGACGCACTCCATCGGCCACAGCGTCCCGGCGTCCTCGGACGCCTCGTAGTGCTGCACGAGCACCTGACCATCGTGGGTCATCGCGATCACGCACATCGGCTGGCCGAGGCAGGCCGCGTGCATGCCCGAGAAATCGGCGATCGCGGTGACGATGGGCACATCGGCCGTCGCCCACGCCATGAGCGTCTCGCCGAACTGGACCGAGTAGTAGTCGCCGAGTTCATCGTCGCCGGCGACCCAGGCGGTGTACCGCAGCGCCTCGGACGAACCGGGCGAAGGGGACGTCGGACGCATGCGCAGCTGCGACGACATCTCGTCGAGACCCAACGCGGCGGCGACCTCCGGCGGCAGCTGCCCCAGCGCCTGCTCGAACGGGATCTCCGTGACGTTCATGTCCATGCCCTCGGCCATCATCTCCGAGGCACGCTCGAGCTCGCCCTGAAGCTCCGCGTTGCGCTCGGTCAGCGCCTCGTTCTGCTCGGCGAGGTCCTCACTGGACGCCTCGAGCGCAGCGAGGCGGGCGTCGAGGCCCGACGTGTCCGACGTCGAACATCCCACGAATGCCGTCGCGCCAAGCAGCGCAGTCGCGCCGTAGATCCACTTCATAGCCTGCTCCAATGGGGGACCCCTGCAGCGTCCGCCGCGGGCGGATCCGCGTCAAGGTCTCACACCGACTTTCGTGTTCGACCCTACACGCGAACGCCGGCCCACGCGCCTCGATTCCACAGCACGACGAGTACGATCGACTGCGTCAATCGGTACACGAGGAACGCGATCCAGATGTGCAGCAGCGACCCGCCGAGCACCGGGCCGATCACGTACGCCGCGGGCAGGTACAGCCCCCACTGAAAGGCGACGCTCACGACCGCGACTGTGCGGCTCGCCCCCGCACCGAAGTGCCCGTTCATCAGCACCATCCCGAGGGCGTCGACGCCGATGGCCGCCCCGATGAGGATGAGCGGCAGGCGGGCGATGGCGAGGGGTTCGGGCTCGTGGATGAACACCGAGAGGATCGGCTCGGGAGCGATCACCATCGGCAGGCCCAGCACGCCGACGAGCACGACCGCGACTTTCGCGACGTCCCACCCCCACTGCTTCGCGTCAGCGGCGTCCTCCCGGCCGAGCGCCTGCCCGACCAGCGCTGCAGCGGCCATGCCCAGCCCCATGCCCGGCAGCAGGGCGACGAGGGTCACGTTGAGCAGCACGGACGCCGCGGCGAGCTCGACGGTGCCGACCTGTCCGATGATCCAGAACATCGTCGTGAAGCCCGCCGCAAAGAGCAGCTGCTGGATCGTCGCCGGCAGCGACACCTTCACCATGGTCGCGAGGGTCTCGCGGTCGGGCAGGCCCGCCATGAACCCGTTCTCGCGGGCCATCGTCAGGCCCTGCACGATGTAGTAGCCGGTGCCGATCACCGTCGCCGCGGCCGTGCCGATGCCGGCCCCGAGGGTGCCGAGGGCCGGCAGCCCGAAATGCCCGAAGATGAGCGTCCAGCTGATCGCGATGTTGCAGACGTGCATCAGGACGAGGGTGCGCAGGTACACCTTCGACCGGTCGACGCCGTTCCAGAACCCGCGGAACGAGAAGTTCATCCCGACCGCGGCCATCACAAAGAGGCGCGACCGCAGGTACGGCACGGCCTCAGCGACGACGTCCGCGTCGTCGTTCAGCGCGGCGAACCAGATGTCGACCGTCGACGCGAGCAGGATCGACATCGGGATGCCGACGAAGACCGCGACGAGCAGGCCGCCGTTGAGCGGCACTGCGGTCCGGTCGAACTGCTCGGCGCCGTGGCGCCGCGACGCCATCGCCTGCACGCCGGCGGACAACCCCGTCACGATCGAGACGGCCATGAAGTTCGCGTAGCTCGCCATCCCGACCGCGGCGAGCGCGTCCGAGCCGAGGGTTCCGACCATCGCCTGGTCGACGACGTTGAGGACGTTCTGCGAGATCAAACCGCCGACGATCGGCAGCGCGATGCTCATGATCCGGTCGAAACGAGCGCGATCCACGGACGAGCCTCCTGGCGTCGGTTCGGGGGCCGCCGAACGGTCGCACGGCCACCACGCCGCGCGCTCGCGCTGGCGTCAACCGTTTCGCGGGCTTACCACGATGCGGTCGGGCTTGAACGGCACGACGGACCCTGACACGCTGACGCCCGCATCGTCGGACCGAGAAC
>Ga0209578_10002535_pt1 | contig 14963 bp, 12 predicted proteins | sample tdAd472_FD_187127 | JGI IMG/M metagenome (GOLD analysis project Ga0209578, IMG submission 187127) | Marine sediment microbial communities from the Atlantic coast under amendment with organic carbon and nitrate - tdAd47.2 (SPAdes)... | ecosystem: Environmental > Aquatic > Marine > Coastal >...
GTTGATCGCTGCCGACGTTGAGATGCTAGAGCAGATAGAAGATGTTGGCCCCGTGGTGGCGAAAAGTATTTACGATTTCATGCACGAACCACATAACCTGACCGTCATTGAGGCGTTGCTAGAACAGGGGGTTCGCTGGCCTCAGGTGGAATCAAAACCACCCCAGGCACAGCCACTGGCCGGCAAAGTACTGGTGATTACGGGCACCTTTTCGCGGCCACGACCAGCGATAAAAGCCGACCTCCAGCGGCTTGGCGCCAAGGTTACCGGGTCGGTCTCCAAAAATACCGACTGGGTAGCCGTTGGTGATTCACCGGGCAGCAAGGCGAGTAAAGCAGAAGAATTGGGCATCGAGATTATCGATGAAGCGGGGGTCGAGCGGTTGTTAGGGCACTAGCTGACCGGATTCTCACTGAGTCATCGATGCACGAAAAGGCTCGATAGTCACCCAGTCCCCGGCATCATGGCCGTGGCTATCAGCGGCCAGGGCGATATAACAGTTCGCCTGGCTGACCGAACTGAGAACGCCGCTGCTCTGATTCCCAGTGGTGCGCACCGTCAAACGACCGTCTTCATGCTGATTAAAAATGCCGCGCTGATACTCCTTACGCCCCGGCCGTTTTTTAATGGCGTGGTCAAGTTGCGCCTGTAACCGTAATGGCGCGGTGGGTTGAGCGCCGGCGATTTTCTCCAGTGCCGGTCGGGCGAAAAGGTCGAAGGTCACATAACTGGATACCGGATTGCCGGGAAGCCCAAAAAACCAGGCGTTACCTAATCTACCAAACGCCAGCGGCCGCCCCGGTTTGATGGCGATGCGCCAAAAATCAATGGCGCCCATCTCGCTGAATACGGCTTTAACAAAATCGGCTTCGCCCACCGAAACCCCGCCAGAGGTAATGATGACATCGGCCTGGTCCCGCGCCTGCGCGAAAGTGGCACGAAGTCGGTCGGGCTGGTCCGGGATGAGTCCCAGATCTTGGGCCTGGATGGCTGGCAGTTGTAGCCGGGCGGCCAGGGTCTGGCGGTTGCTGTCGTAAATTTGCCCCGGTTGCAGCGCGACGCCGCCCGAAACCAGTTCATCACCGGTGCTGAAAAAGGCAACCCGCACTTTTCGCACTACCTCAACCGTGGTTAGGCCCAGGCTAGCCAGCAGGCCAATATCCGCCGCTTTCAGCTGAACTCCACTGGCAAAAATTTCCTGCCCGGCCTGCAAATCTTCCCCGGCAGCACGGACGTTGTCACCTGCGCCGAAATCGGCGGGAAAAAGCACCTGTTCACCCTCGAGAGTGACCTTCTCCTGCATGACCACGCTGTCGGCCCCAGCAGGCATGACTGCGCCGGTCATGATGCGCACACACTCACCTGGCTGGAGCCTGCCCGTGTAGGGATGCCCCGCCAGTGATCGGCCAACCATTCGCAGTCCAGGAGTGCTGGCAAGCGGTCGATCGTTGCTGGAGAGGGCGTAACCATCCATCGCAGAATTATCATGTCCGGGCACCTGGATCGGTGCCCGAACCGGGTCGGCAAGTACGCGGCCCAGGGCCTGGCTAATCGCGATGGTCTCGCGCTGCTCGATCGGACTGATCGTGGTCAGAATCCGTTCAAGGGCCTGTTCAGTGCTCAACTGTTCGGGCTGGCAATCGCTGGCTGCGGGTTGGTCCGTTGGGTTCACATGCTTCTCCGCCATTATAATGGTTGGCTCCCGGCGCTCCGGTAGTGGAGCCGCCTAAGCCTGACTGGCACAGTTTAAATGATCAGTGAATATGAAAAACCATTGCCGCACCGTCCACTCCGGCCGGTGCGCTGGGTTGATGATGGAGTGTTGCTGCTGGATCAGCGGCGGTTACCCGGTGAAGAACTTTATCTGCACTTGTCTGAGAGTGTTGAAGTCGCTGACGCTATTCGCAACATGGTCGTGCGGGGTGCCCCGGCAATTGGGCTGGCGGCGGCTTTTGGCGCTGTGTTGGCGGCGATTGAAGCGGACTGGAGTATGGGGGAGTCCCGGCAATGGCTGGGGCGATTTCGGCAGTTGCTGCAACCCTTGGCGAAGAGTCGGCCGACAGCCGTTAATCTGATCTGGGCGCTGGCAAAAATGGACCAGGCGGCGGCGCGACTGGCCGCCGAATCTGGTTCACCCATTAGCCCGCTCCTGGCGCTAGCCGAGGAGCTACTGGTGGCAGATCTCGCCGATGGCCAGATGATGAGTGACCTGGGGGCTGCATTGATTGAACCGGGTTCAGCGGTACTGACGCACTGTAATGCAGGCGCTCTGGCTACCGGCGGTATGGGCACTGCTCTGGGGGTTATCAGGGTTGCCTGGCAGAAGGGAGTTATTCGGCAGGTATACGCTAGTGAGACCCGCCCCTGGTTTCAGGGGTCTCGGCTGACGGCGTGGGAGCTGCAACAACATGGCCTTAATCCGTGTCTGGTTGTTGAGGGTGCGGTCGGCGCGTTACTAAGGGATCAGGGAGTCAACTGGTTAATTGTTGGTGCTGACCGAATTGCCGCGAATGGTGACGTGGCCAATAAAGTAGGTACCTATGGTGCGGCGGTACTGGCCCGTGAGCATGGAGTGAAGGTGATGGTTGTTGCGCCCACGTCAACGATTGATGCGGCGTTACCGACGGGTGCAGAGATTGAAATCGAGCAGCGTAATAGTGAGGAGATTACTACCGTCAACGGTGTGCGAATCGCGGCCGATAATGTCGACGTCTGGAAACCGGTTTTCGATGTCACCCCGGCCGAGTTGGTGAATGTTATCGTCACCGAAAAAGGGGTGGCTGAACCACCTTTTTTACCGGCGATTAACCAGCTGTTGCGCTGATTAACCGTTGGGGTTTTCTCGCCCCGATTGAGGTCAGAAAAGGGCACCTGGCGTGGTACACTTTCACCCCTGATATGGGGGTGGGATTAAGCGATCTTCAGGGGAAGGGTTCATATTTTTAAGTATTTGATTATAAAAAGAATTATTACATTTTTTGGCTTGTTTATGCGACCCCGTAACACTCCTTTATTGCAACTAATCGAAATTATCATTTTGTAACTCAGCCGGGAACTGCTGCGCATGCCCTATTTTGCCAAGGAAGTGAACTCAGCCAATATTGAGGACGAGCTCAAGCGTTCGTATCTTGATTACGCCATGAGCGTGATTGTCGGGCGAGCGTTGCCCGATGTCAGGGATGGTCTTAAACCGGTTCACCGGCGGGTTCTGTTCGCCATGAATCGGATGGGTAATGACTGGAACCGGGCATACAAAAAGTCTGCCCGCGTGGTGGGTGATGTGATTGGTAAGTATCATCCTCATGGGGATGCGGCGGCCTATGACACGATTGTGCGTATGGCCCAGGATTTTTCGCTACGTTACATGCTGGTCGATGGCCAGGGTAATTTTGGCTCGGTGGATGGCGATTCCGCTGCCGCCATGCGCTACACCGAAATCCGGTTAGCGCGCATCGCCCATGAGGTGATGGCCGATCTGGATAAAGAGACCGTCAACTTTATCCCCAACTATGATGGCAGTGAGTCCGAGCCGCAGGTGATGCCGGCGCGGTTTCCGAACCTGCTGGTTAATGGTTCCACCGGTATTGCTGTGGGTATGGCCACTAACATGGCCCCGCATAACCTGGTGGAGACGGTCGATGCCACTATTGCGTTTATCGATAACCCGCAGATTACCCTGACAGAACTGATGGAGCATCTCCCTGGTCCGGATTTTCCGACAGGCGGAATCATCAATGGTGCTGAAGGGATACGAGAGGCTTACGCGACCGGACGCGGCAAGATTTATGTGCGGGCGAAAGCGGAGGTAACGGAAGATAACGGCGCTATCATTATTCACGAGTTGCCCTATCAGGTGAACAAGGCCAACCTGCTGGAAAAAATCGCCGAGCTGGTTAAAGAGAAAAAAATCGAAGGCATTCGTGAAATCAGGGATGAGTCCGATAAAGACGGAATGCGGGCGGTGATAGAACTCCGCCGTGGCGAGGTCGGCGAGGTGGTGCTCAACAATCTTTACCGTCAGACCACCATGCAGTCCGTGTTCGGCATCAACATGGTGGCGCTGGTCAATGGCAAGCCCGAGTTGTTGACCCTGCCGAGGATTTTGCATGAATTCGTTGCCCATCGTCGCGAGGTGGTGAGTCGGCGTACGCTATTTGAATTGAAAAAAGCCCGGGATCGAGCCCACGTGCTGGAAGGGCTGGCCGTGGCTCTGACTAATATTGATAAGGCGATAGCCTTGATTCGCGGCTCAAATAGCAGTGAAGAGGCGAAATCGAAACTGCTGGAAACCACCTGGGAACCCGGGCTGGTTGCTGAACTCCTTGAGCGTGCGGGTGAAAATGCCGGGGTCGGCGAGGCAGAAGGGCTGGAGTATGGCCTTAAATCTTCCGGCTACCGACTCTCCCCGCGTCAGGCGCAGGCCATTCTGGATATGCGCCTGCATCGTCTGACCGGTCTGGAGCAGGAGAAAATTCGCGGTGAATACGTTGAATTGCTCGAGCAGATTGCCGAGTTGCTTGAGATTCTTGCGAGTGATCAGCGATTGCTGGAAGTTATTCGAGAAGAGCTGGTTGCTGTGCGGGATCAGTACGGTGATCCCCGGCGTACGGTCATTCGTCAACAGAAGCTGAGCATGAGCCTTGAGGATATGATTGCCGAAGAGGACGTGGTGGTCACCCTGTCGCGGCAGGGTTATATCAAGTGTCAGCCGATAGAGGAGTACCGTACCCAACGCCGTGGTGGCCGCGGTCGTTCGGCCACCAAGGTTAAAGATGAAGACGTGGTTGAACAGATGTTTGTGGCCAGCACCCATGATACGGTGTTGAGTTTTTCAAACGCCGGTAAGGCCTACTGGTGCAAGGTTTATGAATTGCCGAAGGCCGGACACGGTGGCCGTGGGCGGCCCATGGTTAACCTGTTGTCGCTCGATGAAGGGGAACGCATTAACGCCGCGCTGCCATTACGCGGGTACGCGGAGGATCAGTACCTGTTTTTCGCCACCGAGCAGGGTGTTGTCAAGAAGACAGCCCTTACCAATTTCTCCCGCCCACGTAGTAATGGAATTATCGCCGTTGATCTGCGCGAGGGTGATCATCTGATCGGGGTGAATATTACCAACGGCGATGATGACGTCATGCTGTTCACCGATGCTGGCAAGGTGTTGCGGTTCTCGGAGAAAGCCGTTCGTTCGATGGGGCGGACCGCCCGCGGCGTTAAGGGCATCACCCTGAAACCGGGGCAGAAGGTGATTGCACAGATTATTGCTGGTGATGGAACCATACTGACTGCAACGGAGAACGGATTCGGCAAACGAACGCCCGTGGAAGATTACCCCGGTTATGGCCGCGGTGGTCAGGGCGTAATCGCCATCCAGACTTCTGAACGTAACGGTGCGCTGGTGTCAGCTTTGCCGGTAGAGGACGATGACGAAGTGATGCTGATTACCAACGGGGGGACGCTGATTCGCACCCCGGTAGAAAGTATTTCGGTGCTGGGTCGAAACACCCAGGGAGTTACCCTGATTGGTCTCACGGGTTCGGAGCAACTGGTTGGCATGGCGCTGGTTGAGGGGGGAGAGCTTGACGCCGATTCGACACCGAGTGACGAGGCCGCTGGAGATTCAGATGACGCTGATATAGCCGATTAACGCGGTGGCCTTTATTGAATCGGTCTGAACGACCGGGATCGTTAGGCGCCGGGTATCTCAGCGGGGATCGACCTGGGTGATGACCCTCAGGAATATGATTTTTAGTGGGTGCGATTTTTCAACAGCACCTTTTTTCAGCCCCGGGTTTCGGGATTAAGATTTAGATTGCCAGTGGGAAAGAGTCCCACTGTATACGTTACGGAGTAGTTAAGATGGCTCGAGTTTTTAATTTTAGCGCTGGACCGGCGGCCCTGCCGGTGGAAGTGCTGGAACAGGTTCGCGAGGAGATGCTGGACTGGCACGGCGAAGGCATGTCGGTGATGGAGATGAGCCATCGCGGTAAGGCTTTCGTGTCGATTCTTGAGCAGGCAGAGGCAGACCTGCGGGAACTGCTGGCGGTGCCATCTGGTTATAAGGTGCTGTTTTTACAGGGCGGTGCCAGCGCGCAATTCAGCATGGTGCCACTAAACCTGGCCAGTGATAATCAGGCCGTTGACTATGTCAATACCGGTAGCTGGTCGAAAAAAGCAATTGCCGAGGCAAAACGTTACTGTCAGGTCAGTGAGGTGGCTAGTAGTGCGGCGGTGAATTTCAGTCGCGTACCCACCCAGCAGGAGTTGCAGCTCAACAAGGATGCAGCCTATCTCCACTACACGAGCAACAACACTATTTTTGGCACTGAGTTTCATTATGTTCCCGATGCCGGGACGGTTCCATTAGTGTGTGATGCCTCGAGTAATATTCTGTCCCGGCCGATTGATGTGTCGCGCTTTGGATTGATTTATGCGGGTGCGCAAAAAAATATAGGCCCTGCAGGCATGGCCATTGTGATCGTCCGTGATGACTTGATTGGTAACGCACGGCCGCAGACGCCTACCATGATGGATTATTTGCCCCAGGCAGAGAACGATTCCTGTTACAACACGCCGCCAACGTTTGCCATCTATGTGGCTGGTCTAGTCTTCAAAAAATTGTTGGCAGAGGGTGGCCTTGAGGCTGTTGAGGCGATGAACATTCAGAAATCGTCCATGCTCTATTCGGCGATTGATAACAGCGATTTTTACGAGTGCCCGACCGAGCTTGCCAGTCGCTCAAGGATGAACGTGCCCTTTACGCTGGCTAATTCAGAGCTTGACGGGGATTTTTTGAAGCAGGCGGCTGCGGCCGGGCTGGTTACGCTGAAAGGCCACCGCTCGGTTGGTGGCATGAGAGCAAGCATCTACAATGCGATGCCGGTTGAGGGTGTCGCTGCGCTAGTTGACTTTATGGAGTCGTTTGCCCGCCAGCATGGGTGATCAGCCGCACCTGTTGATCATCTGCCGGGCAGTGACGTGGAGGAGGTGAGTGGCCACTAATCAGGCGTTACTGGCGCTGGCAATTGTCGGTTTGAGTGAGCGGGGAGTGACCCGCTTGCGCTCCTTTTTGCAGGAAATTGCCGATGACCGCTGCAGCGTTGTTGAACTGGCTGACGCTCAGGCTGTTATTGCTGACGTGGATCGCGATGACTTTGACTGGGCTATGTTTCGGGCGGAAAACCCGAATTGTCCGACCATTGTTCTGTCCCGGCAAAGACCGGAAATGAATGACGTGATCTGGGTACCGAAACCGATCATGGAAGTAGCGTTACTCGAAGCGATAAGCTGGGCGGCCACGCAGCTACGCAAAGGGGCAAGGGGTCGCCGATCGAGTAGTGGCAGCCGTCACGGCGCAGACATGGTCATCAACCCAGCCCAGCTGGGGCAGGCAACCGGGCGTCGTGACGTGGACGCGACTTTTAATGTTCAGGAGTTCGATGATTCCGGGAGTTTGCTGAGTGGCCTTCAGCAGGCGGTTGAGCGTGCTCAGAAGTCCAGTCGCGTAGTGACGCTGAGTGTTGCCGATGAGGGTGAAATGGCCGTGCTGCCCCGGGATGGTCTGGTGGCGCTTTCCGTCAATGAAGCTCGTTTACTGGACTGGGCGCGGGATGATCAGATAGGCGATCGATTGACGATTCGTGGCCTGACATCCGAGCAGGAGCGTGAATTATTGGGACGCATGGACCAATACCGGGAGATTGTCTCCATCGACTCCCTCCGCTGGAAGTTGGCGGTGTGGACGGCGCGGGGTCGTTTGCCCCGAGGAGCTGACCCGGAAGCGCGATACTATTTACGTTGCTGGCCTAATTTTACCCGCTTGATGGTGCTGCCTCACGCCGTGCGTATCGCGGCGCTTGGGGTGCGGGAACCTATATCCATGGTGTTTGTCGCTGATGCGCTGGAAATAGCACCCGCGGACGTATTCAGTTTTTACTACTCGGCGATGGCGCTGGGACTCGCGGGGATCGCCCAGCGCGAGGACGACTATTTGCTGGCCAATCGCATTGCCAACAAGGGATCGTCCTCGGTTATGCAGGGGGCGGTGAGGCATATTGGTCGCAACGCCGGGTGATTAACTGATGGCCAAGAAGTCTTCCAATGCCCTGCCCACGGGCGCACAGCTTGCCCGCTACCAGTTATCCAGGGTGCTTGGCACGGGGAGCTTTGGTATTACTTATCGTGCCAGGGATCTTGACCGCGGCATCGATGTTGCCATCAAGGAGTACCTGCCAAAAGAGATCGCCGAGCGTGCTAGTGGCGAGCAGGTTCAGCTGCGATCCCCGGAGCACGAGCGGTTTTACCAATGGGGCATGGATCGATTTGTAACGGAAGCGCAGATCCTGGCACAGTTCCGTCACCCGAACATTGTCAAGGTGTTGAACTATTTCCATGCGAACGGCACTGCCTATTTTGTCATGGAATATCAGGCCGGCCGCGACCTGAATCAGGTGATTAAATCCCTCGATAAAGGGATGAACGAAGAACAGATAAGAGCCTGGCTGATACCCGTCCTTGGCGGGGTGAATGCGATTCATGAAAAAAACTACCTCCATCGTGATGTAAAACCGGGCAATATTTTTCTGACGCGCCGTGGTCAGCCGGTACTCCTTGATTTTGGTGCGGCCTGCTTCGCCATGGGTGACGAGGTGCGCAAAACTTCCGATGTGTTGACGCCGGCTTACGCGTCGATCGAACAGTATGGACAGGACCAGCCGCTGGGTCCCTGGTCGGACGTCTATGCGTTGGGTGCGACTGTTTATCGTGGTTTGGTGGACGAGCCACCAATCTCGGCCTTCAATCGGGCAGAGGCGCTGGCACTGGGACAGGTAGATCCGCTCACGCCGGCAGTTGAAGTGGGCGGTGAGCTGGCGAGTGCAGAGTTTTTACGGGTCATTGACTGGATGATCTCGGTAGTAGCCACCGAACGCCCGCAGAGTGCTAATGACGTTTTGAAGGCCCTCGGTGAAAGCGTGGTTGGTGAACAGGAATTTAACTTCTCCCAGACTGACAGGTCCGTTGGGCAGGAGGGCGACGATCACTCGGTAACGGCCACGCAAGCCCGCCCAGTAGAAGAATACAAGTTGCTGTTTGTCGGCAGTGCTGGCGCAGGTAAAACCACCGCCATCGGTAAGCTCGGTGATCTCCAGGCACTGACAACTGAGTTACACCCGGGGGCGCTAGGAGGCGCGATCCGCCAGGCATTCACGGTAGCGCTGGACTACGCCTATATGGATCTCGGGATGAATGAGCGAATTCACCTGTACGGCACTCCGGGGCTGGAGCGTTTTGCGTTCATGGGAGAGTTGTTGCGAGTGGGGGCCTTCGGTGTCGTGGTGCTGATTGATAATCGCCAGACCGATGCAATGGAACAGCTCGATAATCTGTTAGCCAGTTATTCCGAGTTTCTGAACGAATGTCGACTGGTGGTTGGGATCACTCATATGGATCAGCTGAATCAGCCGGCCATTTCTGATTATCAGCAGCGGTTGATCGAGCGATGCAGTGGCAAAGCGATTGTTCCTGCTGTTTTTGATGTCGATGGGCGATCGGTCCGTGACTTGAAAATGCTGTTGCAGGCACTTTTCTATGCGCGCGATCCAGCAGTTTCACCGGCGTGACCAGTTTTTTGATGGAGTTAGCAATGTTAAACTCTGGCCGCTTTGTCGTGAGTGCTGATGGGTCGCTTGAGCATGGGGGACTGGTGCCGCTAACCGCTGAACTTCGACCTGACAATGTGAATCACGGCGCTGAGGGCCGTTTAAGTGAGTAAATCATCGCCCATTACCGATCTGTTGGATACCCTGGTCAGCGAGAATCCGGGAGCTGTAGGCTGCCTGATTGTGGGCCTGGATGGTGGGATTGTGCAGTCGAACCTGCCGGAAAACTATAGTGCTGACTATCTGGGAGCGGGTGGCGCATCATTGACTGCGCTGGCCGATTCATTACTTAAATACTGCGCTGGCGGAAATCTGGAGCGGCTTCGCGTGGGGGGCACTCAGGGGCAGTTGCTGGCTACACCCATCGCGGATGACGTAGTACTGGTGTTAGTGGCTCGCCGTAGCATCGATTCTGATCTGGCGTTTGAGTCCGCCAGCAACACAGCGCTAAAACTGGCTCGTTATTTGTAAAGCCCCCAGGTGTTCTCTACGGATTGTCTGCCAGCAGTTATTTATCCAGCTACCGGTATAAGGTCGGTAGTCATTGCTATTAATTTTCAGGAGTGAGCGTGTTTAAAGTTATTACTCTCAATAATATTTCGCCAGTTGGATTGCAGCGGCTGGAGCCCGATTCCTATGACATGGACGGGACCACTGATACCGCCGACGTGGTACTGCTGCGGTCTGCGAATATGCATGAGATGGAAGTTCCTGAAAACCTGAAAGCCGTGGGTCGTGCCGGTGCCGGGGTTAATAACATTCCGGTCGATAAATTTAGCGCGCTTGGAATTCCTGTATTCAATACCCCGGGTGCCAATGCCAATGCGGTGAAAGAGCTGGTGGTAGCCGGTCTGCTGATGTCAGCCCGAAATCTGGTACAGAGCTGGGACTATACTCGCCAGTTAACCAGTGAAGGCGCTGCATTGAGTAAAGAGGTAGAAGCGGCGAAAAAGCAATTTGCTGGCTACGAACTACCGGGTCGCACCCTGGGGGTCGTTGGTCTGGGTGCTATTGGCCGACAGGTGGCCCGAGTGGCGCTTGATCTGGGAATGAAAGTGATTGGCTATGATCCCGGCTTAACGATATCCGGAGCCTGGCAACTACCAGCAGAAATCCAGCAAGCGGCCAGCGTGGATGAACTGATGGCTAAAAGTGACATGGTCACTTTCCATGTACCGCTTAACGAACACACCCGTGACCTGCTTGATGAAAAGCGTATTCGCCTGCTCAAGAAGGGTGCAACGGTCCTCAATTTTGCCCGCGAGGGCATTGTTAACAACGCAGCGACACTGGCGGCTCTCGAGTCCGATCAGTTGCATGCTTACGTCTGTGATTTTCCCGCTGCCGAGTTGCGCGGTTGCTCGAAGGTCATTTCCTTACCCCACCTGGGTGCTTCGACTCGTGAGGCCGAAGAAAACTGTGCGGTGATGGTCGTGGATCAGGTCCGTGAATACCTGGAATATGGCAACATCAGTAATTCGGTGAATTTCCCCGATGCGCAGTTGCCGCGTAGTGAGGGTTATCGCTTAGCGGTCGCGAATTCAAACGTACCGAATATGGTTGGCCAGATCGCTACCTATCTGGCGGATGCCGGGTTAAATATCATTGATATGCTGAATAAATCTCGTGGGGACCTTGCCTACACGCTGGTCGATACAGACGGCAATCTGCCTGAAGAAGTCGCGCAGAAAATTCGCGATATCGATGGGGTTTTGTCGGTACGGACTCTTTAGGCGAACCGGGTTCCGATTCTAACCATGGCGAATCGTGGATTTCTTCAGCAAGCGCGGGCGGCGATTGACGAGCTTGATGACCAGCTTCTGGCGTTGCTGGCCCGCCGCGGAGAGCTCGCACAACAGGTAGCCCTGACCAAACAGGCCGACTCCACCAGCGAGGTTGTCTACTATCGGCCGGAACGGGAGGCCGAGGTGTTGCACCGAGTTTCTCAGAATAACCCGGGTCCCTACCCGGACAGTGCGCTGCGCTCAATTTATCGGGAAGTGATCTCATCAACTCTGGCGCTTGAACAGCGGCTAAGCGTTGCCGTGGTTACCGATACCGAGCGGCTTTCAAAACTGGCGGCTCGTAATCAGTTTGGGTTTTTTGCGATGATCCGTAGTTTTCCGTCTACTGAGCTGGCGGTCGAGGCCGTTACTAATGGTGACGTGGATCTGGTGTTAATCGCAATCGAAGACAGTATCTCAGGGTTGCTCGCAGAGCCATTGCGGTCCGTGATTGACCGGGGACTGTTCCCGGTTGCCGAGGTGGTTGAATACACGGGCGAACAGTCTGAGGCGCAGGTAGCCACTCGCTTTCTGGCCATGGGTCGGATGTCCTGCGAACCAACCGGACTGGATCGAACCTTGCTGGTGGTAACTGCCGATCGCGAAATGGACCCGGTCGCGGGATTCGAGGATCGCTCAGTGCGGACCACTTTTCTGGATTCCGTTGGGCGGGATGTGTCTGACGCTGGTCGTTGGGTCGTGATGATCAATGGTCATTTTAAGGATGAGATAACCGCCGCAACGATTGCTAACTTAACCGTCCGGCGGGATCAGTTGACGGTAATTGGCTCCTGGCCAGTGGTCGAGCAGTCGCTGTTAGATGGGTGATTTTGTTGCCGGTATCGCGGCCCCCGGGCCCTACGGCGTAATCCCTTATCGACCCGGGAAGCCGGTGAGCGAACTGGAGCGGGAATACGGCATTACCGATGCAGTCAAGCTAGCCTCCAATGAAAACCCGCTGGGTCCGAGCCCCCTGGCGGTGGCGGCAATGGGCAAAGTGCTGGCAGATGCGAGCCAGTATCCCGATTCAAATGGTTATTATCTGAAAGCGAAACTTGCCGAACGCTATTCGGTGAGCGCCCAGCAGCTGGTGCTCGGTAACGGTTCAAACGAAATTCTGGAATTAATCGCAAGGGCATTTTTAACCGCAGAAACCAGTGCCGTGATGTCCGCCCACTGTTTTACTGTTTACCCGACGGTCACCGTCGCTGCCGGGGCCAGAGTGATCGAGGTTCCCTCACGCCAGTGGGGTCACGACCTGGCGGCCATGGCCGATGCGGTAACCGACGACACCCGGGTGATCTTTATTGCTAACCCGAATAATCCCACCGGTACCTCGGTGGGTCGCGCAGAGCTGACCGAATTTCTTGCCCGGTTGCCGGCCCATCTTGTCGTGGTGCTTGACGAAGCTTATATCGATTATATTGAAGATGACGCCTTTCCTAACGGCCTTGAGTGGCTTTCGACCTGTCGGAATCTGATCGTGCTGAGGACCTTTTCGAAAATCTACGGTCTAGCCGGTGTTCGAATTGGTTTCGGCGTGGCTGATGAGCAGGTAATCGAGCTGCTTAATCGGATTCGTCAGCCGTTCAACATCAATAACCTGGCACTGGCGGCTGCCGAGGCCGCGCTAGACGATGAACAGCATCTTCAACAGTCGCGACAGGTTAATCAAAGAGGTCTGCAACAGCTGGCGACGGGGCTTGCTGACCTTGGTCTTGGTTATATTCCGTCAAACGCCAATTTTATTACCGTTGATTTATGCCAGCCTGCCGCACCGGTGTATTTTGCGATGTTGAAAAGAGGCGTGATCGTACGTCCGATTGAGAATTACCGGATGCCTCAGCATCTACGTATTTCCGTTGGTCTTGAATCTGAGAATCGACGCTGTCTGCAGGCGTTGGCTGAAGCACTGGATGAACAGCAATGATTGAGCGCATGGTGATCATCGGGCTAGGTTTGATTGGTGGCTCCCTTGGGCTGGCGGTCAAACAGCGTGGGCTGTGTCGAGACGTGGTCGCCTGTGGCCGCGATCCGGTAAAACTTCAGGGTGCGGTGCCCCGGGGCATTGTCGATCGAGTGGGTGAATCCTGGGAGGAGGCGGTTGATGGAGCTGACCTGGTCGTGCTGGCCACCCCGGTCGGGGTGGTCGAAACAGTATTACGAAAAATCGCTCCACGATTGAGCCCGGAAACGATTATTACCGACGTCGGAAGTACCAAATGCTCACTGATTGATGCCGCGCAGCGGGTGTTCGATGAACTTCCCGGTGCTCTGGTGCCCGGACACCCGATTGCTGGCACTGAGTTTTCAGGTTATGAACACGCGCTCGCTGACCTGTTTGTCGATCACAAGGTGATTCTGACTCCCCATGCGGGTTCAGAGCCCGCGGCGGTGGCCCGCGTGTCTCGGCTCTGGCGAGAACTGGGCGCAGACGTGGTTGAGATGGATGCCCAGGAGCATGACCGGGTGCTCGCAGCCACTAGTCATCTGCCGCATTTATTGGCTTACGCACTGGTAAAAATGCTGGCCGACCGCACTGATCATCAGGCGGTGTTTGATTTTGCGGCGGGGGGGTTTAAGGATTTTACCCGGGTTGCCTCAAGCGACCCGGTGATGTGGCGGAATATCGCCCTGGCAAACGACAAGGAGTTAGGAGCATTGCTCACCGATTACCGCGAGTTGCTCGACCAGATGATCGCCCGTCTCGATAGCGGCGACGGCGACTACCTGCAGCAGCTGTTTCACGACGCAAAAATAGCGCGAGACACCCATTTGGTCGGTCCACGGTGATGGTGAATTGAGTACCGGTGGTCGTCTAACTGCCCGGGGCGGTGGCCCGATCAGGGGCGTTGCCCGGGTTCCGGGTGATAAATCGATTTCGCACCGCTCGGTCATGCTCGGCGCGCTGGCGGAGGGGGTGACGGAGGTTAGCGGGTTTCTGCCGGGTGCGGATACCCTGGCCACGGTGGCTGCCTTTAAACAACTCGGGGTCCGTATTAATCAACCCGATACGGAGCGGCTGATTATTCATGGCGCCGGTTTGAAGGGGCTAACCGTGCCCGCGCAGCCACTGGATATGGGCAATGCGGGTACCGGAATGCGCCTGATGTCGGGAATACTGGCCGCCCAGCCTTTTGCTACTCAACTGGTGGGTGATCGTTCATTGAGTCAGCGGCCAATGGGGCGGGTGCTTGATCCCCTTGAACGGATGGGTGCGCGGATCAACTCGCAGCAGGATGCCGAAGGGCGTCGGTTACCACCGCTTGAGTTTTTTCCGGTTGATTCTCTGCAAGGGATTGATTATCAGTTGCCGATGGCCAGTGCACAGGTTAAATCCTGCCTGTTGCTGGCCGGGCTTTATGCCAGCGGCACGACCCGGGTTACCGAGCCGGCTCCGACGCGAGACCACACTGAACGTATGTTGCGGGGGTTTGGTTATGAGGTTGAAAAAACCGGGCCGCAGGTCTCGTTGCAGGGGGGCGGCTTACTAAGGAGCTGCAACATTCAGGTACCGGCC
>Ga0209578_10002537_pt1 | contig 14952 bp, 13 predicted proteins | sample tdAd472_FD_187127 | JGI IMG/M metagenome (GOLD analysis project Ga0209578, IMG submission 187127) | Marine sediment microbial communities from the Atlantic coast under amendment with organic carbon and nitrate - tdAd47.2 (SPAdes)... | ecosystem: Environmental > Aquatic > Marine > Coastal >...
CCGAACCTCGGGCTGCACGAATGGAAAGGCTCCAAGGCCAACAATGTCCTCTTCTCCGGCCTGGGCTCGCACAACTTCGCGGTCTGTCCCAACCTCCGCCCGGGCGCGCCCGCCGACGAGCGGTACTTGGCGATCGGACGCGGAACGGCCGATTTCGACGTGAAGACGCTCTACGGATTCAAGTCTCCAGACGGTCTCCACTGGTCGCTGCTGCAAGAGAAGCCGGTGATGACGGAGGGGGCATTCGACTCGCTCAACCTCGCGTTTTGGGATCCGAACGTGGGCCGCTACGCCTGCTACTTCCGTATCTTTGTGGATCGGGTCCGGCGCATCGCCCGGGCTGAGTCGGACGACTTCCGGCAATGGGAGTCGGTCGGCGAGACGCGGATCTCAGGCCCGCGCGAACAGCTCTACACCAACGCGACGACGCCCTACTTTCGCGCGCCGCACTACTATTTCTCGTTCCCAAAACGATTCATGAAAGAGCGCCGGCGCTTGGCCGACCATCCGGAACAAGGAGTCTCCGACGGAATCTTTCTCTCCAGCCGAGACGGAATCCACTTCGACCGAACCTTCCAGCAAGCGCTGCTGCGGCCCGGTCTGGAGGAACGAAACTGGGGCGACCGCGGCAACATGTTCGCCTGGGGGCTGGTAGAAACAGGCCCGCGTGAGATGTCCGTCTACTTCACGCGCAACTATCGCTATCCGACGAATCGCCTGGAGCGAGGGACCTTTCGACTGGACGGGATCGCGTCGGCGCGGGCGGGACGTCCGGGAGAGCTGCTCACCAAGCCCCTGCGTTTCACCGGGAACCGACTGACGCTCAACTACTCCACGTCCGCCGCCGGGTCGGTCCAGGTCGAGATCCAACAGCCGGATGGGCGCCCGCTGAAGGGGTTCGCACTGAAGGACTGCCCCACGCTCTACGGCGATGCGATCGACGAGACCTATCGCTGGAGCTCCGGCGCAGATCCGGCGCAGATCGCGGGCAGACCCGTGCGCCTGCGTTTCAAGATCACTGAAGCAGACCTCTATTCCTACCGCTTCACGACCTAGCCCCGACTTGACCGAGCGCACCCGCCCCGAGAACGCCAAAACATTCATGGGCTAAGGTGTTTGACTTAGCCCATAAGCGGTCAGTACACTTTCTTGGTGCGGAACAAAACATGATGGTGCATTTTCGTTTCAGCCCGTCCGTGGCGAAGCAGGCCAGCCTCCTCCGCACGTTGATGGAGTTTCAAGGGGTCAACGTTTCCGGCGAAGCATTGAGCGGTTCGGCGACGCGCAACGGATCGGACATCCTCTTGCTCGGTCTGGAAGAAGGGTCGCCCGAAGTCCAAGCGGCGAACCGAGAAGGGGGTTGGGAGCGATGCCTGGTCATGATTCTGAACCCGAGCGATGCGCCGCCTCCGCCTGGAGTTCTTGAATTCAGTTCAGACGGTGTTCAACGTTTGCTGCGCAGGCTGGGACGCCCTTTGCGGGACGCGCCCCCACGGCCGGCTACGGCAGAAGAACAGCGCACGCCTGGCCCGGAGCGCAGACGCTGGGACCTGAAGCGGTTCCGGTACGGCCTGTGGTTGGAGTTTGCCCGGGTGACGGGTTCAGGCAAGTTTGACCCTTACCCGCTCATGAACTCCAAGAAGGAAAAGATTGAACGCGCGCTTTCGGGGGAGATGAGCAAGTACCGCTTCGACCACGACAGCAGTGGTCCCGAGCTGCTCGAAGACGCGCTCGACCACGTTTGGGACAGCTTCTCCGATCGCTTTCCTTGCGCGGTCCATGTAGTTGACGCCTTGGCGGAGCACGTTTGGGAGGCCGCGTCTCCGACGATGCCGGACAGACGCAACCGGGATCGAGTCGGCTCCGACAAAGACGGCGCCGAGACGACGAACAGCAGCACCGGCGAAGGCATAGAAATCGGAGTCGCAAACACCCGCTAGTTAGCTCAGCGGCGCCCTTCGCACGCTCTCTAAACGCCTTTTTTGCGGCGTGTTAGCATCGGCCTTTACTATGAACTCAGCGCCCGCCCGGCAATGGACCGGACTTCTCGTCGGACTCGTCCTGCTCTCCTTGGCGTGCGCGCCGTCCGTGTCGCGAGACTCCGGCAATGGGGCCGCTGGCCCGGAGATAACCCACGGCCCCATGCTCGGCCGCCTGGACGACAATAGCGTCGGCGTCTGGGCGCGGACGTCCGTGCCTGCTCGCTACCAGGTCTACTACGGCACAAGCCCGGACAATCTGACGACATCGATCGCGGTGAACACAAGGTGGGATCGCGACAACGCCGGTTGGGCCCTGATGGACTCGTTGGAATCGGACACCAAGTACTACTACGAACTCTCGACGACGGACCTCCCGAGCGGCAATACGCGACTCAGCGGGCACTTCCACACCCTGCCGACGTCAAGCGACGTCTACGACCCGAAGACCAACCCCGACGGGTTGTTCAACGTTCGCTTCGAATTCGCTTGCGGCAACAACCAGAACCTAGACGCGGGCAGCGCATTCGGGCCGGACCTGCCGACCTATAAGACGATGCGCGAGCAGCTAATCCGGGACGACGAGAAGAGCCGCATCGATTTCGCCGTCTTGAACGGCGACTGGCTCTACGAGGATGACGACGCTCGACAATACGACGTGCAGAGCTGGATGGATCAGGTCTCGTGCCCGACGGGCCGAATGCCTCTAATCGTCCAGAACATGCCGAATATCGTCGGCGTTTGGGAGAACTACAAGCTCTACCTAAGCCGCGGAAAGCCGATGGCCGACTTTCATCGGCACGTGCCGTCTTACTACACCTTCGACGACCACGAGTTGGTCAACGACCTATACGGCTCAGGGGAACCGGGCCGAGTCGATCGGAGAGCCGTATTTCGAGATATCGGAGTCCGTGCTTGGTACGACTACTTGGGCTGGTCCAACGAGGTCGACGTGAAGTTGGGCGTCATCCACGGAAAGGCCAACCTCCAGGCCGGGTCCGACGTCTTGCACGACCCCAACGCCCAGTACGACATCGTCGATTTCTCGCGCGGAGAAACGCTCCACGTCCACTGGGGAACGTCCGACGCGGGAGTCATGAACGGCGCCGACGACAAGACCGGCGGGGCTCCCAATGCCGGGGTTTACGAAGTCGTGGAGCAGATTGACGACGATCATCTTAGGATCCGGCCGCCCGCAAGAGCCGACAGCGAGGGCTCGGCATACTCTATTGGCCGTCGCTCCTATTGGCGCAAGCGGGTTTCAAACGCGGACTTCTTCTTCATCGACACGAGAACCTATCGCGAGATGCACGATACGTCCAATCGCAGGGCGAACATCAGCATGCTGGGCGATGTGCAAAAGGAGTGGCTCACGCTCTCGATGAAGACCTCCCAGGCTGACTTCCTGTTCATCGTCTCGTCGGTCAATCTCTCGATTCCCCACGTCGGAGGGACGGGGTCGGCTCCCGGAATGCTGGCTAACAAGGACGACGCCTGGACGGCGTTCCTGCGCGAGCGGGAAGAGCTGATTCGGTTTTGGGACTCGTTGGGGAAGCCGGTGATCGTTCTAACGGGAGATCTCCACAACAGCTTTTCCGTCAAAGTCAGTGATCGAGTCTGGGAGTTTGCTTCGGGACCGCACAACTCCGTCAATCATCCCGCCCAAAGCGAGGGCGGGCGCCCTCCAAACGGCATGTTCGACTCGTTCGGCCGAAAGGTCGATATTCGCTGGTCGACCTACTTCACCAACGACACGCCGAACGAGCATCGAACACGACCGATCTACTCGGTTGTGCGGATCAACAACGTCTTCCGCAATGATCGAGACACCGAACCGGTTTGGGTCGCCTACAACCGCCCGCAAGTCGTCGTCCAGTTCTACGACGGACTGACCGGAGAGCTGCTCTACGCGGAGTCCGTCTCCAGGTAGTCTCCGGATACTCGAGTGGTAGGCTACGTTTTTGCGAGATTCGTTTCACTTCGGCGGGATCGAAGTACCGGGAGGGGCCGAACAAACCATCCCGATTGAACTTCCGCGCCTGTACGACCGGAGCGGGGTTTCTATGCCTGTGCGAGTGTTGCACGGCGCAGAATCCGGCCCAACGCTTCTGGTGTGCGCCACCATTCACGGCGACGAGGTCAACGGCCTTGAGATCATCTATCGGCTCTTGAACAACCCGCTTGTTCATCAAATACGCGGCACGCTGCTTGCAGTGCCGATCGTTAACGCCTACGGCCTCGTCACGGCAACGCGCTATCTTCCTGACGGACGTGACCTCAATCGGACCTTTCCCGGCTCAAAGAACGGGTCCCTGACCGCACGATTAGCTCACGTGCTCGTCCAGGATTTGCTCAGCCGCGCCACACACGTAATCGACCTGCACACCGGGGGCACGCACAGGTCCAACTTCCCTCAGATTCGCGCAACACTCTCCCTCCCCCAAACGCTGCAATTCGCAAGCACCTTTCACCCGCCGGTCATCATCGATTCCACTGCGCGGATAGGATCGTTTCGCCAAGCCGCGGATAAGCGTGCGATTCCATCCCTGGTCTATGAAACCGGAGAAGCGTTGCGTTTCGACGAGCCGGGGATTGAACTGGGGGTACAGGGCGTACTCTCGGCAATGGACGGCATCGGAATGTTGACGGAACCTGTGCCTCAAACATCAGACCGCAAACCCACCGTCTTCACCAAGCAGAGCCGCTGGCTGCGAGCCCCCGCTTCAGGAGTCTTTCGCACTCAGTGCCAGTTGGGCGACCTGGTGGCGGATCGAGCAGATCTAGGGTCCGTGTCAGACCCGTTGGGCGATTCGAAGTTTCGGGTGAAGACTAGGCATTCCGGCATCGTCATCGGGCGCAACAACATGCCGCTCGTGCATCAGGGCGACCCCCTTCTGCATATCGCGGAAGTTACGAACCTTGCTGCAGCGGAACCTGCGCTCGAACGAGTAGCGCCTCCAATGACCCATGTCTAAGCCGGAATGTATGACTGTCGGGTGGCGTGAATGGGTAGCCCTTCCGGAACTCGGCATTGAGAGGATCAAGGTTAAGGTCGACACAGGGGCTCGTACGTCGGCAATTCATGCACACGACGTCCGCTCAGTAGAACGCGACGGCGAACGGTACGTTCAGTTCAAGCTAAACCCGGTGCAATTGAAGCGCGAGGTGGAGATTGAATGCGAAGCGCTAATCATCGACGAGCGGGTTGTGATGGACTCCGGTGGGCACCGCGAACAGCGGTACGTTATCGAAACGCCGATCGTGATCGGCGGAGAGACGTTCCCCATCGAGGTCACGATCACGCGTAGAGACAACATGCGTTTCCGCATGCTCCTGGGAAGAACCGCGATGGCAGGAAGGATCGTCGTCGATCCCATGCGCTCCTATTTAGCTGGCAAATTGTAGCCGGCGCTGTGGCATGATTGGGTCCTGATGAATATCGGAGTCCTTTCAAGAGGTCCTAAACTCTACTCGACCAGTCGGATGGTCGAGGCGGCCAAGCAACGAGGGCATAGCGTGGAGGTTATCGATTTCCTTCGCTGCTACATGAACATCACGGCCCATGACCCGTCCGTCCACTACAAAGACCGAGAGCTCGACCAATTCGACGCCATCATCCCCCGCATCGGCACCTCGGTGACTTTCTACGGCACGGCTGTATTGCGTCAGTTTGAAATGATGGGGGTCTATCCGCTCAACGAATCGGTCGCGATCTCGCGGTCACGCGACAAGCTTCGGTCGCTACAGTTGCTGTCTCGCAAGGGAATCGGAATGCCTGTGACCGGTTTCGCTCGCTCGGCGAATGACGTTCAGGGAATCCTGGACATCGTCGGACGCGCTCCGGCCGTGATCAAGCTAATCCAAGGCACCCAAGGACTCGGCGTCGTGTTGGCGGAGACCGACAAGGCCGCAGAGAGCGTGATTGAAGCCTTTATCGGACTTGATGCGAACATCATCGTTCAGGAATTCATCAAAGAGGCGAAAGGGAGCGACTTCCGCTGCCTCGTAATCGGGGAGAAAGTGGTTGCAGCGATGCAGCGGACGGCGAAGGAAGGCGAGTTCCGCTCCAATCTCCATCGCGGCGGCTCGGCCCAGATCGCCAAGCTTACGCCAGAGGAGCGATCCACGGCCGTGCGCGCGGCACGCACCATGGGGCTCAACGTGGCCGGCGTGGATCTACTGCGGTCGAATCATGGCCCAGTGGTCATGGAAGTCAACTCTTCCCCCGGCCTGGAAGGCATCGAAAAAGCTACCGGGAAAGATGTTGCCGGCATGATCATCGAGTTTATGGAGAAGAACGCGAAGCGAGGAAAGACTCGCACGCGCGGAAGCGGATAGCGGCCCATAAGCGCGCTAGAAAAACCCGCGCGTGTAGATCATCTCCGGGCTAAAGATCCCAGAAAACGAGAGCGAGACCGGCTCGTGCAAGATCTCCACCACGTAGATTTGCTCATTCTCAAGAATTCCGCCGGCGCCTGCAATCGACGCCGGAGCTCCGGAGGCGACGGCTTCCGGTAGATCGAAATGGTCGGCATGCTCGCCTTCGGTCGCCGACTGGCCGTTCTCGTCGATGAACGATGACGGCATCCCCAGCTTGCTGGCCATGTTGGAGGGGCCGGTCTTTCCGATCATGTAGCGCTCTTGGATGACGACCTTGCCGTTGTTGGCGCAATCGCGCGGCCCGCCGCCGGTATCGCAGATCGCGTTGGCCGGCACTCGGGTGAGCTTGGAGAAGTAGACCGCCGAGCGGCCGGTTCCGTCCAGCTTGAGCTCCAGTCCAGTCGCTGCGGAGATGATGAACTTCTTGTTCTGCGAGGACGAGAAATCAATCCCGCGAGCAAACATGTTGCCGCCGTTCCTCACCACCTGAGTGAGCGTCAAATGGCGGTCGATCATCATGCCGACCGCAAACGTGCCCATCGACATCAGGGCCAGGAAAGGCAGAGCGACCGCGAACTCGACCACGGATTGGCCCTTGCGCGATCCCGCCAACTTGCGAATGAGACTACGAGTCTTGAGCATCATTGGATCTCCTCGTGATTCTTGCGATCTCTAGGGGCAAGCCGTGGGGGCCGCCAAGGCTCCCCGCGACGGGGGCGCGCCAGGGAAAGGCTCGACCTTGTCGGAGGCGCTCACCGTCAGGCTAAATGGAGAGACGCCCGTCCCGCTCGGATTCATGGGACGTACAAGATTGGTAATCGGCGAGACGTCGTAGCACTCAATCGAGACCTTTACGACGCTTCCCGCCTCGGCAGGGGCGGCGGCGGCAGAGCCCGCACCGCCGGCCGGACACGTCGCGCCGTTGGCGCAGGTCGGGTCGAAGAACTCGACTCGTACGTGAGCGTCGAGTTCGGCCTGCGTTAGGATTCCGCCGCTGGCATCTTTCATGGCCAGCTTGATGGCGGGATCCAGTCCGTTTTGTCCAGGATTGGCGGTGATCGCGTAGCGAACGCCCTCGCGAACCGCGTTGTGCAATGTCGAGCGCAGGAACAAGACCCACACGAACTCGAACATCGCGACCACCATCGTCAAGAAGGTGATGAAGACGAGCGAGAACTCGACCATCGCGTTCCCGCCGCGACCGTTGCCGCGGCGGAACGAGCGAAAGGGGAATAGTCTTCTGATTCGCATGTAGACTCCCCGCCCCTATCGGGTCAGTCGAATGACGTGACCGCGGACTTTCTCAAAGGCCGCCTTCAATTCGTTGGTGGTCGGAGAGTAGATATATTCGCCCTCCGGATGGGACGCGTTGTACTGCGCCGAGTCCTTGTCGTTCGCAACGGCCAGCATGAAGTCGTCCGCTTGGTTGGCTGCGCCGAGACCGATCGTATAGATCACGACGCCTTGCCCGAGCGTCGTGTCGGCGTGGGCGGTCTTGGCCACGCTGTATGCGAGGTTGCGCGCAGAGCCGTCCATCTTCGCGCCCCGTGCGGATCCGCTGCTGCTGGTGGAGAACATCACCGACTCAAACTGGCTCCAGGCCGCCCACGGTCCGCTCGAGATCTGGAACGTCTTGGAGAAGCTGGACGATCCGCAGTTCGAGCAGCCCCATGCACTGTTGTAGAGCGCCGGCCAGTTTGTCGGAAGTCCCGCGGCGGGATCATAGAGATCTTCCACGTCTCCGCCCCAGTTGCCCGAAAGATTCTGGCATCCCGGAGCATCGCCGTACTCGGTGCCCGATCCGGGATAGATCATGTAGTTCATGGAAATGGCGTCGGCGGACGGGTTGCCGCCCGCCTGGCTCACCGCCGTGACCGTAGGCGTTGCGCAACGAGGCGAACCAGAGCCGAAACGGCCGACGGTCCGCACGTTATAGACCGCGGGCACGGCGGTCGGACGACCATCGGAGAAGAACACGATCACGTTCAGCGCATTCGGGTCATTGACGCGCATCAACTCTGCGTAGGCCAGCCAGAGCCCCAGGCCGGAAGCGGTACCGCCGGTGGCGTTCATGGTGTCAATGGCGTTGGCGGCGACGTTGCCGGTCTTGAAGCCGGTCGCCACCGGATAGTTGACGTTTCCCGTCGTGGCGAACGACATCACCCCGACACGGTCCGCGTTGTTGTCGAAGAAGTTGAGGAACGTCTTGGAGGCTGCTTTCGTGGCGGGCATGTCGGCCGCCATCGAGCCCGAGCGGTCAATGACCAGCGCTACGTTCACGTCCTGCCGTGCGGCGACGGCCGCTGAACGGACCGTCATCTCGCTGCGGCCAAACACGCGCATGAACATCGTGGGAATCTTGGCCTCGCCGATCACCCGCAATTCGCGTTGCCCCGCCGACACGTTGGGGTCGTTCTCGAAAGACCCGCCGATGCCGACCGGAATCCCCGCCCCGTAGACCTTGGGAGCCGCGGAGAACGAAACGGACTTCGCAAGCAGGTCGCCGACCGGGAAGTTGGATTTCAACATCAGGTTGGAGATTCGGGTGATCTCCGCCGACTGTTCGCCGTACGTGGAGCCGGCCTCTAGCGAACGCATCGTCGACAGCGACACGGAGTCGATCGCCATCGTCAGTTGAGCCTTGGCCGCGTAGGCCAAGACCAGATCCACCGCCAACCCGGCGAGTGAAATCATGAATACGAGAGCCAGAGCAAGCATGATGACCACCTGCCCCTTACGCCCATTCCGCCGATTAGAGTTTGTCGTTTGCACTTCAGCCTCCAGCCCTTACTGCGGCTAATTAGTTCTTGAGTCCTATAGATTCTGGTACGGCAGTCCCAGGGCGCCTGTCCGCCATACCTAGATATTGGGACTGCGCGAGACCTAAGTCATTCGGGTGGAAAACGGATTTCCAGCGAGGCGGCGCGCTACGCCGCGCGGTACCAACGGGCTACGCACGCTAAGCGAAACCCTCTACCACTCCCGTCTTTCGCTCCGACTCCGATATCCTGTGAGCGAAAGATCCTTGTCCACGTCGGAACCCAAGCCAACGCCGTCAAAGTCGTCGGAGCGGCCTGCCGCCAAACCCGATTCGCTGCGCGATGCCGCGGAAAGGTTGCGCCCGGCACACCTCGATCTGTCTCAATTGATCAACGACCTTCAGCACGAAACAGTCTGCAAGAACAGCTCGTTGTTCGGAGGCCTCGGACTCGTGGATCAACCGCTTTCCTCCAGCGATCGTCGTCTTGCGCTGGCCATCAGCGGCGGCGGCGCGGCCGGCGGCTACTCCGCGGGGTCAATCGAGGCTCTCTCAGAGGCCTTGGACCGAGACGACATCTCGATCGACGTCATCCTCGGCACCTCCTCCGGCGCGCTCAACGGCTACGGCCTCTTTCTAGAGAAGCTGGGATTGCACAACCGGGCGCTCACCGAGTCCCCGGACATGAAGCAGCCCTACTCGTCGTTCATCGCTTCGATGTGGTCCTACCTCGACCGTGAACATCGGACTTCCGACTGGGTCGTCGGCCGCAGGTCTTGGATGATCGACCTGGCGTCGAAAGGCATCGACACGATGACCAAACGGTGGGGGTTGTTCCTGGCGGCTCTACTGGCGCTGTTCCTGTTCAATCCCCTGCTCTTCGTTTCAGGCTTCCTTCTCTTTGGCTGGCAGGATGCACTCCCCTCGTTTATCCGCGACTGGGACGGCACAGGCCACCCGGGCTGGCAGTTAGCGTTCCTTGGGTTCCTCTCGACGCTGGGGCTCGCGCTCATGCTCATCTACGTGGTGAGGGCATTCCGCTTGGGCCTCTTCCGGGACACCCCTTTGCTGCGGCTGCTGGCCAACACCGGACCTCAAGGCGACCTGTCCAAGCCCTGGCGCTGGCCGCACGACGTCACCAAGGACCGCGCTCGAGTTCTCAGCCGGCAGATCGTCGAGGAGTGGTACAGCCGCCCGGACGAGTTACCCGAATTGATCATCACGGCGACCAACATCACGCTGGGGCGCGAATGCCTGTTCACCCTCGTGCGGCCTGAAACCTATCGCCGACTGGTCGATCGCGGATGGCTCGCCGTGCAGATTGACTCGCAGTCCGACGCCGCGAAGGAATACCGCGACATTCCCGGCGCACTCTTCACGCTGCCGCAGAATCTGCTGCAGACCGTCGTCGCGTCCACCGCGGTTCCGAGCGCATTTCCCACCCAGGGCATTCGCCTCTACCAAGCCAACGGCCGCAAGGAAGTGACGCATCGATTCGTCGACGGCGGCGTACTGAACAACTCTCCGCTGCACCTGGCCATTGATTCCGGCGCCACGCACATCGTTTCACTCGAGCTCGACCCGCTGCGGAAGGAGCGCCCGCTCGATGCCGACGAGACCGGTCAGCGCTACAACCTCCTGGAAGCCGGCGTCACGACGTTCACTACGCTGCTGCGCCGCGCCATCGAGCGAGACGTGCGGCGAACCGTGACCTGGAACCGCTTCTTGAGCGCGCATCCCGCGGTACTCGCCGCTCCCAAGGGCGTCTTTCGCAGAGGAACGGTACCACCCCGAGAGAGGAAGCGTATCATCCCCCTCTATCGCATCGCACCGGTGGAACGCGAAGTCGGAACAGCCGAGTTCGCGGGACATTGGGAGGAAGGCAAGCGCCGGACCACCGTGCGCGACCTGGTACGACGCGGCGTCGTCGATCTGAAGGGTCGTCACGTCTGGCGCGCAACGCTTCAAGCGACTCCGATCGTCGACGAACAAGGCGACCACGTTCGGGTCAAATAGCACCGGGACCGAGCCCTTCGCTTCCCCCACCGCTTCAGGAGATCTGAGAGAGGAGGGCTCGCGGTGAGATAACCTGGGAGTTCCCAAGATGTTCGATAACCCGAAGACCAAGGACCTGACGATCCTTGAGCAGATCGTCGTCCGCAAACGTGCAGAACTCGTCGCCCAACGCGCCACAGTGAGCGAGGCCGACCTGCGCAAGCGGCGGACGCCGGGGCGGCGCGGTTTTCGCGAGGCGCTCGAGGCCAAGGCCCCTGCCGTGATTTCAGAGATCAAGAAGGCGTCGCCCTCCGCAGGCGTGATTCAGCCCGACTTCGACCCCGCCACGATCGCAGCCCGCTATGAAGCTGCGGGAGCCGCCTGCCTGTCCGTCCTCACCGACGTGCAGTTTTTCCAAGGCTCTTTGGACGATCTGGTCAGCGCTCGCTCAGCAGTTCGGCTGCCGGTCCTGCGCAAGGACTTCACGCTCGACAGCTATCATCTGCTCGAAGCCTCGGCTCACGGGGCGGATTGCATCTTGCTGATCGTGGCCGCGCTGACCGACGTGGAATTGCGCGAACTCTACGACGAGGCCAAATCGTTGGAACTCGACGTCTTGGTCGAAGTCCACGACGCCGAGGAATTGGATCGGGCAGTCCACCTGGGAGCGGACATGATCGGCGTCAACAACCGCAACCTGAAGACCCTGGAAGTCTCGCTGGAGACCTCGTTCGAACTGGCGGAGCGCATCCCGGACAACGTCCTGGCAGTCAGCGAAAGCGGAATCCGGACGCCGGAGGATGTACGACGTCTGCGCGAAGCCGGCTATAGAGCCTTCCTCATCGGCGAGACCCTGATGAAACAGGCCGATCCCGGCGCCGCGCTTACAGAACTTCTAGGCGGCTAGCTTGTCGGGCGCCCGGGCTACTCGAACAGCACCGCGGAGTAAGCCGGCGGGGCGTCGCTGCCGCTAGGTCCGAGGAGCGACATGTTCGTGTTGCCCGAGACGTCGATGGTGTCGCCGATGACGAGCGCCCACTTGTTCGAGTTCTCCGGGTTGCCGGCCCAGTCAAGATGCTGCGAAGGGAAGTACAGCGACCCTTGGAAGAACGAATTGGCGTTGCCTCGAAGGATCTTGTTGCCGCTGCCGCGGTTCGGCGTGTTGGGGTTGCCGAAGAAGAGGACTCCTTTATAGGTCCCCGACGTCGGCGCCGACAGCTCAGCTAGCCCGTTGCCGCCAAACTCGATTCCTTGGTTCGGGTTCGTCGAGCCGTTGTAGAAGAAGACCTCGGATCCGCTGATGTCGCCGCCGGTAACCTGGATCCCCTTGCCTGTAAAGTATTCGCCAGCGGAGAAGACATGTGTTCCTCCAGTGATCTTGATGCCCTGAGGATAGTACCCAGGCGTATATGTAGTCACTCCGCCTGAGGTCGTCTTGCTGCCCATGGCCATCGTGCTTGAACTCGGTACCGGAAGCTCCGAGAGCGGGTCAAGAATCGGCGGAACGCTCGTCGTAGGCGAGGGATTGGTGGTGCCGCCGCCGGTGTAGCCGCCGGTCACTCCGACCCAAGAAGCTTGAACATCGCCGCCGCCCACGTTGCGCATCGCGCTCGGGTCGGTGGAGTTCGTCATCAGCCCGCAGTTCGCGGTCAGATTTCCCGTGCCGTTGAAGCGCATTCCATCTTGGGTCGGGTCGTTGTTCAAGGCGATCATGCAAGCCTCGCCCCCGGTTTGGAGTCCGGCGGTCGCCCGTCCTTTCACATTGGCCGTCGTCCATCCAAAGAACCGCATGAACGTCAGGGGGACGTCGCGAGTGACGACGGCCTCCACAAACTGCGTGTCGTCCTTATGAATTCCCGTCTTGGGCGGGTAGAACACGCGAATCTCGGACGCTTGGTAGCCGTGCAGCTCTCCGTCGTCCTTGATCCAGTTGATTACTGTGGTGGTCGTCAGGTCGCTCCCGCGGCGCAGCTCGTGTCCGCCCGCCATGGCGGCGGAATCGGCGGCGTTCTGGGCCATCCGCTTTTCCCAATAGACGCGTCCGCCGTCAAGCATCATCGCTACGGCGCCCGCTACGAGGGTGAAGGCGATGACAAAGACGATCAGAATCTGACCGGAGCGGGCGTTCCTCGATGTGGAGGCGAGCGTGGATCTGTGGCGGGCTTGGGCGGCGAACTGCATGATGTATCTCTCTATCCTGTAAAGCCGATTGGACTTTTCGCTACACCAAGAGTCCTATGGAAAGCCCAGTACGTAAAGTTGGGGAACCTCCTAGTGGGGCATACGACTAAGAAGTGAAGGACATACTCCTTCGGTCCAATCCAAGGTATGACGCGAGAGGGAGAAGCGGGCCTACGAGACCCATCGCGTAGGCTGCGCTATCCAAAGCGGAAGGGGCCGCACGTCTGGCGACGTGCGCCCCAATGTCTTTCATCATGTCGAGCCGTTGGCCATAGAACAGGCCTCCGCGCCGCCGGCTAGTTGACGATCGTCTTGACCGACTTCCCCCGCAGGGTAATCTTTTGCCCCAAGCCCACCAGCGGGCCCATGATCGTTTTCAACTCATGCGTGAGAGTGACGGAAACCTGACTGCCCGGCTTGTTGTCCGGCGTCGTGGCCACGGAAACCGAAATGACGCCCGGCACGCCGATCGCTTGCTCCTTGGCGTACGTCGCAACCGTCTTCGCATTCTGCGGAAGCGGGTTCTTGGATCCATGCACCATCGCATACCGCGACGCCTGCTTAGCGGCATGCGTGAGGCTGTTGTAGGTCCAAATGACCCGCCCGACCTCAAATACGCCCGCTACCATAAACAGCAACAGCAGGAATACGAGCGAAAATTCGATAATCGCAGCGCCCTTCCGGCGATCCATCCGGGGGTTTTGGGGACGTTCTTTCGAGAGTCTCATGGGGCTTCTTCCTTCTGTCGACGGAACTATTGCACGCGCATGTAGCCGCTGGACTTCACCGGCACGTTCCGAGGAATACCGGGGTACTTGGCAAACGTAGAGAAGTTCTTGGTGACCACGGTCTTCACGTAGACCCTGGGCTTGCCGTAGTTCGGGCAACTGCCGTTGAGACAGCTCACCGCGACGCCCGGATTCTGAGGACAGTCGCAAAACTGGGAGGCCGCCGCCGTCGCGCCCTCAGCGCCGGCCACGTCGTTCAACGCGCGCGCTTCCATCTCCGCGTAATTGACCGAATCCACGTTGCGGCGTGCGCCGAAGGCGACGCCCGAATTCGAGCCGCCGGCGACGCCTTGCGACTGGATGAACACCCGAGCGAAGTCGGTCGCTCCGATCGTCAACATCAGCAGTACCGGGGTCATGATCGCGAACTCGACCATGTTTGCGCCTCGCTTGTCCCGAAGCAGATTTCGAAGGTTGCTCAAGAAGTTCATGCGTTCACCTCTACACATAGTACCAGTACTACTATTACTCGAACAAGACTGCGGTGTAGGCGGGAGGGGCCTGGCTCTGAGTCGGGGGACCGATGACCTGATCCGTCACCACTCCGGAGATCTGGATTGTGTCCGCGATGACGAGCGACCACTTGGCGATGCTGGACGGGTTTCCGGCCCAGTTGAGGTCCTGCGACGGGAAGTAGAGCGCCCCTTCAAAATAGGAGTCGGACGTGCCTCGCGCAATCTTGTTGCCGGGGTTCTTCTTGGGGGAATTGCGATTGTTGAAGAACAGCACCCCCTTGTAGGTTCCCGAGGTCCGGGCCGTCATCTGGACCGAGGCGTTGCCTCCGATGTCGATCGTGCCCTTCCCGTCCGAGTTGACGTTGTAGAAGAAGACGTCGGAACCGGTGACCGTGCCGCCAGTGATCGTCATGCCG
>Ga0209578_10002538_pt1 | contig 14951 bp, 13 predicted proteins | sample tdAd472_FD_187127 | JGI IMG/M metagenome (GOLD analysis project Ga0209578, IMG submission 187127) | Marine sediment microbial communities from the Atlantic coast under amendment with organic carbon and nitrate - tdAd47.2 (SPAdes)... | ecosystem: Environmental > Aquatic > Marine > Coastal >...
TGCCGCAATAGTTACGCTGTCTATAGTGCCGATTAGCAGCGCATCAGGCCCAGGGAGGTCAACACACAGGCGCAGAGTATCCTGACGCCAAGACAGTTCATATTGACGGAAAGATGTCGGTAGCACCGGCAATGTCCAGCAGCATGAAGATAACCAACAGGCCGATAACAAACCCAAGAAATCCCTCGCCTGCCGGCATGGAATCGATACCTTCGGCCAATTGTCGGACTTCCTGGTCAGTCATGCTGTCGATCCGGGAATCCACATCCGCCTGGCTGACGCCCATGTCCACCAGTCTTTCCCGCACCTCATCCCGGGCCAGCAGGTTCCTGATTTTGCCACGCTGCTCATCCAGCGCGTGCTGGGCGTAGATCTCCTCGGTGGTCAGGATGTCGGCCTGAGCTGTTGACATCATGGCCATGGGCACCAGGCTAAGAATTATGACGCCTGTTATTGATCGTGAATACTTTCTCAAGCTGCTTGAAAACATGGTGTGACTCCTGACTGTGTCTGTGATTAAAACAACTCTTTACGTAATACGTCGACGGAGATGTAATGTTCGCATCAACGCTGTCAGGGAAATAACGGAGCAAGCTGTGTGCCAGTCGCTCGACAGGTGCCGATGATCCTGGCCTGGAGCTATTGCATCGCTCCTGTACCAGGTCCCGATTGGCGTTCGTAATTCGTGAACAGGGAAAAAATACCTGGTTATCCTGCAACAATTTCACGACTTCGTTGCCTGCTGAACGCCCGAACCCTTATCCGTGGCAGAAACACTGCAGAACACTGCACTGTTCCGGAGGTATGAAAATTGCAACTCCACGATCTGGGGAACAGAAGTCTTTAGCCAGGAGTGCAGACGTGGACAATTCCAGGAGAGCCGAATCGAGTTCGCCGTCAGGCAGGCCAGGGTGCAAGCCAGAGGCAAAAACAGTGAGAACGGGCCGCGATATTGCCCTGACGCTGTTATTGATCTGCGTACTTCTCGTGCTGTATTTCCTGCCCTCCGCAACGAACAATGACCAGGTCACCACCGACAGCGCGCAACGTGTTACTCCGGGCTATTCCGGTGAAGCGCCAGGTCATTCACTAAGCCAATCGTCAAGAGCGCAGCTGCAATATGTCCGCGAAGTCTTTCCGATCATATCGTCATGGGACGTATCGCTGATCCAACGCCAGCTCGTTGAACCAACCAGGAGCAGCCTTTCCCATGGGCAGCTGACCGAAGTGACTGCCGTCCTGGCCCGGACCCTGGGGCAATTGAAAAGTTACACGGACCCGGTAAGGTCCCATATCGAAACGCTGGACGATAGCGCCACCCTGGCAGTCTTTTCGTTTATGGCAAAATTTGAAAAAGACAGTGCCGACGTAACCCTGAGGGTGATAGACCGTGACGGAGAAATGGGATTGCTTGCCTTTACCGTGTCGGTCAGCGAGGCAACGACGGTCTGAGCGGAAAGCCCTGTTGTAAAGATTTCCTTGCGTCATCCAGATCTGCCCATGGGGGTGCGGATCAGTCGCGGTGAGGTCAAGCTCTTTGGAAAGAGCCATCATTCCTTCGAGGCATTCAGCTGTTCAGTGCAAGCTCTCTGGTTCAGCGCAATAAGTTCCCTGCCTGCCACTCTGTTCGGGGCCACATCAGCTACGCATAGAGCATCTGCAGTAGTAGGATAGAGCCGTGAGCCGGCCAGACGTTGAAAATAAAGCGGGCGGTGCCGGAAACCCGGTACCGCCCGTATCGGCAATGGTCAACTCTTAAGTGCTAGTTGCTGGCAACCAGCAGATTGTTGACTACATCAGCGACATCACCCGTATTGCGAGCGATCTCTTCTGCAAGCTGTCGTTCGGTATCAGACCTGACCTCACCTTTCAGTTCCACTACGTCGTTCCTGGTGGTAACCGATATTTCCAGGCCTTCGGTCTCGGCGTTGGCCAGCAGGCGGGTCTTCACCGACGCTGTGGTGGTAGCGACACCCACCCAGCGCATCAGACTGTTGCCGGCTGCCGAAATCCGCTCCCGGCCCTGTTCGATTACTCCAGCTTCGCTTGCAACAACGAGCTGATTGTCGACATTGGTAACGCCTTCGACACCCATGGCCAGTTCGCTGGCCAGTGCCTTGTCGATATCCGACTCCACATTACCCCTGAGCGTAACGCTGCCATGGTCGACATCCGTATTGATCCTGAATGGGTTCAGTTCCCTGTTCAAGGTGAATACGGTTTCAATTTTCCCGGTTAACCAGGCATCGTAGGCCTCACCCTCGAACCGGCTGTCTGCGTGATCGGCATAGACGCTACCGGTCAAAAGCAGCGCGGAAAGTGTAAAAATTACCGGGTATGCATGTGATTTTTTCGTGTTCATAGTGCTTCACCTCGTGATTACTTGGCAGGATTCCGTGTTTCCACGTCTTACACCTTTTCGTAACGCAATGGACGTGCCAGATTCATGGGCTGGTTCCGACGTCCATCTACCAGGGAAGCTGGGGGCATGACCTGATCAGGGCCCGCTACAGCCTGGAGGCTATAAACAAAGACAACGATATTTACGGTGCTCGTGATAGAATCGGTCTGCCGGATTGTGTACTGAGTGGAGTCAATAATGGCGGATGTGTTGCTTGTCGACGATGACAAGAGCTTTACCGATGCAACGACAGAGCTGCTGAATATACTGGGTCACAATGTTGTCGTCGCCGATTCCGTTACTCGTGCCAGGGAGATTCTCGGTACAAAACAGTTTCATCGAGTGCTCCTGGACCTGATGCTGCCGGACGGCAGCGGTTTTCACCTGCTGGATGATATTCCATTGGCGGACGGGACAACAAAGGTCACGGTAATCACCGGCCACCCGGCCGTTAAATCCCAGGTAAGTGGATTGGTGGGAAGCAACGTCAATTACCTGGTAAAACCACTGAGCCTGGAAGGATTGGAAAGCCTCTTTGTCCAGGATGATGAATCCGATACAGCTGTTACCCGACACTTCGGCGAACTGATTGGTGAGAGCGAGGTCATGTCGGAACTTTATCGACAGATTCGGCAGGTGGCCGGATCCCGGGCCAACGTGATGCTGATTGGCGAAAGTGGAGTCGGCAAGGAAGTGGTCGCCCGGGCTATTCACGCCGCGTCCGCCAGTGCCGGGCCCCTGGTTGCCTGTAACTGCGGGGCGCTGCCGACAGAGCTTGTCGGCAGCGAACTGTTCGGTCATGAAAAGGGCGCTTTCACCGGCGCCGTGAGCAGAAAAGCCGGCGTGTTCGAACAGGCGCACAATGGCACGTTGTTTTTGGACGAGATTACCGAAATGCCCATGGCGCAACAGCCGAATCTGCTCAGGGTGCTTGAAACCAGCACCGTGACGCGTTTGGGCAGTGCGCAGTCACTGCAGGTAGATTGTCGAGTGGTTTCGGCAACCAACAGGACAGCTGAGCAGATAGCCCGTGAAAATTCACTGCGAGAGGATCTTTACTTTCGCCTGGCCGTGTTCCCGATTACGATTCCGCCACTTCGCGTCAGGACAGAGGATATACCTTTGCTGGTGAACAGTTTCCTGCACACGTTGAACAGTGAGCAGGGTACTGATGTAGGTATTTCGGATGAAGATCTGCAGCGACTGCTGGATTATGACTGGCCCGGTAATGTCCGCGAGTTACGCCACTTGATTCACCGGTCATTCATTATGTCCGGTCCTGACAATGAGCACCTGGCACTGCCGGAAGACATTTCGTCGCCATTCTCCAGGCATTCGGAAGCAGGCTCACAACAGCAGTGGGTCGGTAGCACAATCGAGGATATGGAACGAAAACTCATCATGGACACGTTGGCAAAGTATGACAACAACAAGACTCGGGCAGCGGAGGTTCTGGGCATCAGTATCAAGACATTGTATAACCGGCTGAACGCCTATGAAAACAGCGAAGGTACAACGGAAGAACAGCGGTGAACGCCAACAATGAATGAAGAGAAAATAGATAAACTGGTTCACGATGGCAATTCCTGCCTTAATTCTGTGGTCATGAACGCCGAGCTGGTCAAGGCGCTGGTTACCCGCCAGCATGATCCGGATAAAATCCACCAGCTGATGGACGTTATCATTACTCAATGTCAGAAATGCTCTGATGTGCTGGAAAACTATCGCCAGGGCAGTGAAGAGTAACCATCGTTGATGCGCAAGGTCAGAGACAACAAGAACCGTCCGGCAATAGCCAATCTCGTGTTCCCACTCATACTGTTCAGCCTGTTTTTCATACTGAATACGGTACTTGGCTACTACGCAATGCGCAATATTGCCAGTAGCCAGCTGGGTGTGACCGATTCACTTTCGAACATCAATTACATCAACGAGATTTACGTTGAAGTGCTCAGAGCGGAAACCGGTCAGCGTGGCTACTTGTTGACTGATCTGAACGACTACCTTGAGCCTTACGTGGCAGCCCTGGCCGTCATTGATGAGAAAATTCAGGATTTACGCTCAGCCGGGTTCGATGCAACGCAGCAGGTCAATGCCCGTGAACTGATTGCCATCGTGGAAGAAAAACTGGATGAACTGGAGTTCACCATTACCGCACTCAGGGAGAACAGGGATACCGAAGCGATTCAATCGCTGTTTTCCGGACGCAACCGTAACCTGCTGGATGAGTTATCAAGCCAGATCACACAAATGGAGAACTATGAGCGGGTCCTGCTCGCGCAGCGCCTTGAAGCTGCCAGCACCAGCCGGGGCACGGCAATGTTATTGATTCTGGCGGCCAATCTGGTGGGAATAGTACTGGTTTTTTTAAGTCTTGGCCTGATTTTCCGCAGTGTCAAAAAGGACCGGGAATTTGCCACTTCGCTGCAGGAGGCAAATGACCTGCTGGAGGAGAAAGTTGAGCAGCGTACGGCAGAACTGCAGCATTATTCCAATGAACTCAAGCGCAGTAACAGGGAATTGCAGGACTTTGCCTTTATCGCATCCCACGATCTGCAGGAACCCTTGCGTAAAATCCGGGCGTTTGGCGATCGATTGCAAAGTAATTTTGGCGATCAGCTCGGCGAAAAAGGCAGCGACTATATCGAACGGATGCGCAACGCATCGCAGCGCATGACGGTGCTGATCAATGACCTGCTGACCTTTTCCAGGATAACCACCAAGGCCGAACCGTTTAAAAAAGTCGACCTGCAGGAAGTACTGGACGAAGTCCTGGAAGATCTTGAAATCGCCATAGAAGAATCCGGGGCGAATGTCAGCGCCAGTGAACTTTCTGTTATCGAAGCAGACTACTCGCAGATGAAACAGTTGCTGCAGAACCTGATCAGTAACGCGTTGAAATTCAGTCGCGAGGACGTCCCTCCTGAGATCCGGATTGAATCCGTCATCAGAAAGGAAGATGCTGAAGAGCCTGATTTCCTGGAATTGCAGGTCAGTGATAACGGTATCGGTTTTGATCCGCAGTATGCCGATCGGATTTTTCAGCCCTTTCAGCGTCTTCATGGGAAAAATGCCTATGTCGGGACCGGGATAGGACTGTCGGTCTGCCGGCGAATCGTGGAACGACATGGCGGATCCGTGGAGGTCCACAGCGAACCGGGAGCTGGCAGTACGTTCAGAATACTTCTCCCATTGGAAAGCAGGCAATTTAAATTAGCGGACGAACAGTAATTATGAAAGCACTCGTTACAATTCTCATGGCTGATGATGACGAAGATGATCGATTGTTGGCCAAAGATGCTTTCATTGAAAGCAGGATACAGAATAAATTCCTAAGCGTGGAAGATGGCGTGGAGCTTCTGGACTACTTGCATAGAAGAAACGGATTTGCCGACCTGAAAACCTTTCCCACGCCAAGCCTGATCCTGCTGGATCTCAATATGCCACGTATGGATGGCCGGGAGGCGCTGGCCGAGATCAAGTCAGACCCGGTCCTGCGTCGCATACCCATCATCGTCTTCACCACGTCCTCGGCCCTGGAGGATGTGGAAAAGAGCTATGACCTGGGTGCCGCGTCGTTCATAAGCAAGCCCGAAACCTTTGCAAGCCTGGTTGATTTCATGAAGTCCCTGGGCGGTTTCTGGGCCGAGTTTGTCCAATTTTCCGATCATACTCCTGCCCGTGAAATCAGATCCTGAACAGCGTCAGGTCAGCCTGCTGGTAGTTGAAGATGACGAAGACGACTACCTGATTACCAGCGAACTGCTTGATGAATCCACCACTTACAGGTTCGAGAAACAGTGGGTGGAGAACGCTGGCGAGGCATTGGATACCCTGACAGCAGAGCGATTCGATCTTTGCCTGATGGATTATCAGTTAGGTGAACATTCCGGCGTTGATATCGTTGAGAAAGCCCTGGGGGCCGGTTGCACCACGCCGATTATCATGCTGACCGGACAGGACAACACTGGTATCGAGATTGCCGCTGCTGATGCCGGCGCGGTTGATTTCCTGACCAAGGACGGATTGACCCGGGAACAGCTTTCCCGGGCCATTCGCTACGCGCTGGTGCGCAGTGATATGCAGCATGAGCGGGAGGAGCGGCTGAACGCGGAGGCTGCCAACCGGTACAAAAGTGAGTTTCTGGCCAACCTGAGCCATGAAATCCGCACGCCGTTGACAGCCATCGTCGGCTTCACCGATCTGCTGCTCCGTACGCCACCGTCTGACGCCATCGACAGTCAGGAAAAGCTGCTGTCAATACGGCGCAACAGTAAGCACCTGTTGAGCCTGTTGAATGACACGCTGGATCTGTCGAAGATCGAAGCCGGTGCCCTGGAACTGGACAACGACCAGGTGGACCTCGATGGATTTATCGCCGAGGTGGTCTCAATCAATAGCAGCGCAGCCGAGCAGAAGGGGCTGACCTGTCGTGTGGAAAATCGGGGAAAGGTTCCGGCAATAATCCATACCGACGAAACCAGGCTCAGGCAGATTCTGCTGAACCTGTTGAGCAACGCGGTCAAATTCACGCAGCAGGGTGAGATCGGGCTTACAGTCTACCTTGATGATGCTGGCGTTGAACCGCTGCTGTGTTTCGACGTGACCGACACGGGTGTCGGCGTGAACGCAGAGGATATACGTGACATATTCGAACCTTACCGGCAGGTCAATAATCTGACCTCCACAGGTACGGGCCTGGGTCTGACCATAAGCCGTCGCCTGGCGGAATTGCTGGGAGGCTCTCTCGCCGCCACCAGCGTTCCGGGGAAAGGCAGCACATTTACCTGTACCGTGAATCCGGGACCGATTGACACCGATCGGTTGATTGACCTGGACCTGAATGGTAAGACAGCTGACGTTGCCGGTGCTCTCGACAGCAGCCAGCAGGGTCGGGTACTGGTAGTGGACGATGTTCCGGACAATCGACGCCTGTTGGCTGACCTGGCGGGGGCAGCGGGGTACCGGGTCAGCACCGCTGCTGACGGTGCGGAAGCGGTGAAGCTGTTCAAGGCAAACATGGCGGCCATTGACGGGCAGGCCGACAGCTTCAATATCGTTCTACTGGATCTCAACATGCCGGTAATGGATGGCTACCGCACGCTCGCGGCATTGAAAAACCTTGATCCCCAACTCCCGGTTTTTGCCATGACCGCAGGGTGTGTTCAGGGAGAACGTGAAAAGTGCATGGCAGCGGGTTTTGACAGTTATTTTGCCAAGCCGTTTCGCTTCGAGCAGCTGCTTGAGGAAATGAAGGAACAGCTGGATAAAGCCCGAGGCACTCCTGACCAGGTATCCCCCGCCGGTAATTCCGGCAAGACCGTGCTGGTGGTGGAAGACAACGCCGATGCCAACCAGGCACTTTGTGAGCTGCTGGAATTGAGTGGCCACCGCGCGCTGTCGGCACTGAATGGCAATACGGCACTGGATATGGCCCACGACCATCAGATCGATATTGTCATCTGCGATATCCACCTTGATGACTGGCATGGCATTGAACTGGCAGACAAACTGGGCAGCCTGCTGCCCCGGGCAGGCATTTTCATAATGAGTGGTGACAGTCAGTCGGAATCCGGAGACCTGCCGGACCGGGTAAGCGGTTTCATTCACAAACCGGTTGGCGTGGACAGACTGGTGGAAATGGGTCTGATGCCGGAGACGCCGGACTGACTGAGGAGCCAGTCCGGCGCCGGACCATCAGTTCCCCGGGGTAAAGCTGACCAGTTCTTCCCGGCTGTCTTCTTCCAGGTCGATTGTCAGTATGTGGCCGGTCCCCGGCAGGTAGTACTTGGCTTCAGACACATCGGGTTCCAGCGGGGTAGCTTCCAGAGTCTGCAGGCAGGTATTTTCACAGGCGAAGCCTGATTCGGTGGATTCATTCGCAGTTAACGTTTCGGTGAACCCGATATCCTCCGCTTCACCAATTCGATATTCCTGACGCAGGGTTTCACCCACTATGGGCATTGCCCGGAACAGGATACCGGGCTTGGCACCGTCAACACCTGCCTCCCAGCTGCCTTCGATATCCGCAAGTTCACCGTCTTCATAGTTGCGTGACAGTTCACCCATATACCAGACATTGCCGGCGATATCCTGGGCGTACCAGTCGAAGGTATCTTCCACCAGTTCCTCGTCTTCTTCGGCCACGTCCCTGACAACAATGGCTTCTACTCCCATGATTTCGCGGGTTTCTTTCAGTACCGTTACCGTGATAATTTCATCTTCAGCCTCGTAGACCCATTCATTTCCGGGGATCAGCGGGAAAAAGGGATTGGGGTTGTTGGCAATATCGGCCACGCTGATGAAGGTTGCCGGGTCAATCTGCGGATCGTATGGATCTTCACCGAAAATTTCGCAGAGCTGTTCATGGGCCTCTTCGATATCGTCGCATTCTGCGAATCCCTCTTCTCGCTCGGCGTGCGCGTCCTCCAGGCATTCCTCTCTTACTTCCGGGTTTGAGTAGTTGAAGCAATTGGCCATGGTGATGAAGAAGTCGTCCTTGACCCCTGCCTCGCAGGCATTGGACTGGGCATCGGCGGTCATGGAGCAGGCGCCGTCCCCTTCGATGGCTTCGGGCTGGTTTTCAGCAACCTCCAGTATCGATTGTTCGTCCAGTTGAAAGGTCAGCCCGCTGCCGGCTGGTGAAAACAGTTCGATTGCGTAGGCCAGGGTTTCGCCTTCCTCGTCTTCCACTTCCAGGTAGGGGATATTGAGGGTGATGTCACCATCTTCCTGGATTGCTTCGGGGTAGTCCTGGGCAGTAGTCGTGGTAGACAATATTCCGCAACCCCAGAAAGTCATTATCGATACAAGCATTGGTATTCTCATTTCGGTATTCTCCGGTAGAGTTGAGTCAGATTGAGTCTTTAACGATTGAGCATGCTAAAGCAGCAACCTAACTCCAGGCTTACCGCAACATTACCAGTCAGTAATGTTGAGGAACGTCTGATTGATTATGGAATTGCTCAACAGGCCCCGCCAGGTCGAGCTTCCCGGCGAGCCCACTGCCGTGTTGGCTTAAAAGGGATACTGCGCCTTGTCAGTGAACTCGCCTGAAAGCCAGAATACTTCCCTGATTATTAACCAGGGGAAACAGCAGTCGGGTCGGATAGCGGATAGCCGATGTTCATCCTGGAGGTGCTGATTGTGTGGGACTGTGACTACGGACAGAGTGTTATACCGGCACCTTTCGATATACTATTTCACCTACCGAGGGCTTGGCAGAAGACGGATGCGCAAACTGCTGGACATGATGAGGTACCTGGTTCACCGAACTGTTCCCCGGCCGGTGGTTGGGTTCGTTCGCAGGCGGATCCTGGTCCCTGCAAGACGTTTTCTGGGAAGACGTCTGCCGATTGCGATGATTACCGGCACCAAGGGTAAGACAACCACCACGCGCATGCTGGCCTTTATCCTGGAAAAGAGTGGACATCGCGTTGGTTTAACGTCAACAACCGGTATCGTAATCAACGGTCGCCAGGTCAACTCGATAGATTCATCCGGCTACCTGGGGGCTGCCCGCGTGGTAAACGACCCGGATATTACGGCGGCAGTGCTGGAAACAGCACGAGGTGACCTGTTACGCGTAGGGCTTTATCGTGATCGGTGTGACGTCGCCGCCCTGTTGAATGTTGCCAGGGAGCAGGTCGGCATGGATGGAATCGATACCCTGGAACAGATGGCGCGGCTGAAAAAAAGGGTCATTGACGCGGCGCGAAAGGCGGTTGTCCTCAACGCGGACGATCCCCGATGTGCCGGGTTTATTGATCTTTACCCCACGAGGTTGTTGAAACTTTTTTCCCTTGATGAAAAAAATACGGCTATCAGGCGACATATGAACAGAGGAGGTACAGCCTATTTTCTCGACAAGTCGGTTGAGGCCAACAGGATTCTTCGTGGAACCGGGCAGCAGGAAGAGGTACTGTTACCGCTGGCTGAACTTCCTTCCTGCATGAATGGAGTTTTTCAGCAGAATATCGCTAACGCCATGGCGGCAGCGGCACTGGCCGAGGGCATGGGCGTCACGCTGGAGACGATCAGAAACGCCCTCAGCCGGTTCGAAAACAGCCTGGAAACATCGCCGGGCAGGTTTAACTTCATCGACGGTTATTCCCAGACTGTGCTTGTCGATCACGCCGTAAATGTGCCCGCCTGCGCCAGCCTGGTGGAAAGCCTGCAGAAAATGCCGGTGTCCGCGCGGAGGATCTGTCTGATCGACAGCGTCGGTAACCGGCCGGCATGGCACTACGACGAAGTCGGGCGAATATTGGCCTCCTGGTTCGATATCGCCATCTGTTTTGAAACAGAAGACTATCGCCGGGGAAAGAGGCCGGGTCAGATTGCCGAATCGCTGCACGCAGGTTTTCTCCAGGGAGGCATGGCTGTGGAAAAGATCCACAAAGCTGGTGATGCGGCCGAAGCCTTTAACCGGTTGTCGCAACTGGTGAAGCAGGACGATATGGTCGTTATCCTGATCTGCGGTGGCAATCCCTTGCCGGTATTGCCCCTGCTGGAAAAGGCACTTGAACCGTTTGCCAGGGAAGCACTCGAAAACCAACCGCCTCATGGAGCCAGTCACCAGGGTCCACAATGTTAATAAGCGAACTCAGTGTCCAGGTAAGGGAATCCCATGTCTTCACACGGGCGTGCGTCGGGCCCTATCCACTGTGGTTCCGGCACAATCAGCTGTCCGCCGTAAACAGGCAAGATGCTTCGCCATTCGTCATATCCGCCCTGTTACCTGCCATGCTGCTGGGAGAAGATATCGACGTGGCGGATGATCTCACGGTCTCCAGGAAACTGGCGGAATCCATCGGGGAAATCCAGACGATAATTAACTGCTGGAACCCGGTTTTCAAGCAGGTCAGGATTAATGCCAGGACCAGTGATGGCAGCGCGATTGAGACGCGGGGCAATTCCGGAGGAGGAGAGGACCCCGGCAACGCCGCTTTTTTTTCTGCCGGCGTGGACTCGCTGTATACGGCCATACGGCATGACGAAGAACTTGATGCCTTGATACTGATCAACGGTTTTGATTTCAATATGAGCGCGGAAGACTGGCGAAGAGCGATTGACAGGAGCCAGGCGCTGGCTACGAGCCTGGGTAAATGTCTCGTACTGGTTGAGACCAACCTCAAGGAATTCACTGCCTGGTTCAATCTTGCAAGATACGCAAATTTCGGTGCGTCACTGGCCTCGATTGCAACCTTGCTGGACTTTCGCCAGGTTTTCATCAGCGGACACGGAACCTACGAGGAAATTCGACCGTCGGGCGTTCATCCACTTATTGATCCACTCTGGTCCACGGAAAGCTGTTCAATTATCCACACTGGCCTGGAGGCGGACAGAACCGGCAAGCTGAGACTTATCAGACAATATCCAGAGTTGTTGTCGAAACTGTGGGTTTGTTGGAAGGATCCAGGCATCAATTGCGGCAGGTGCTCCAAGTGTGTGCGTTCCTACGTTGCCCTGCAATTGTGCGGCATTGACGATTTCGAGTTCGAACAGCCTGTTTGCCTGAGCCAGGTTCGGGAACTGTCCATCGAGAACGACGAGATGTCGGGTTTCTACCAGGGCTTTCAACGGGATGCACTTCGCGCCAGCGACCAGGAACTGGAGAGAGCCCTGACGCGTCTTCTGGTGAAGTACAAGGTCAAGCGATTTCTTCGAGAGGCTGACGCCTACCTTTTCAGGTCTTTCCTTACCCGGCTGTGGAATCGGCGTCTTCCACCGGAAGCCGATCTTACGGATATCAGCGTGGTGCCGAGAAACTCCGACTCGATGATGCTGGACAAGCTCATGGAGGCTCATCGCCACCGGGTACGCCTGGACAGCGTTCAGGAACGGGATATGGGGTCGGTTTTCTAACTGACAGAAGCGGGCTGCAGGGCAGGCGCTCTGGCTGTCGGTTTTTCGGAAATTTCTGATTAATCTCAGAGTCTGCTTTATTCAGTCAGGGCAGGCGCGACTACCTGGTACGAGGAATTGTCGATCCACCGGGCATACAAATCGGGAAAGCGCGTGGTGCCCAGGCCATTGAGCCCGGGGCGTTCACACAGGATGAAACCGAACGTGGCCTGGGTCTCCACGATAACCGGGCCAGTGTCACAGATACCTATATCCCAGCCCAGAAAAGGAAAATCGCCTTCCACCTGTCGGTGAGCATCTTTCACCAGGTCCATGGTTTCACGCCAGTGGGGAAGCCTGGTGCCGTTGATTCGCGCCCCGGTATCGGGATGCGCATCAAATTCCTCGAACAGTGTGTACTTGTAGACAGCCCGCCCCAGTTCGCCATTGTCCAGGTTCACCGGACTGGCGATGCCACCAGCGCCGAAGTTGTCGGCTACCGTATCGCCGATTGGCATTTTGAAAACTGCCAGTATTACCTCGACTTCGCCCTCGGGTGACATGCCGGTGATAATGCGGCAGGTACAGAACATTCCGTTTGACAGGTCTTTAAGGGCCGGATGGTTCACTGAGCGGTGCTGCAGCAGGTAAGGCTCGTCGCTGGCCATCTCCAGCAGCTTCCGACGCAGCCCCTCACCGTCCAGCAGATCGCCACGGGAACTGCGATAACGGTTGTCGCCCAGCCATCGGAATCCGGTGAGCCCACGTCCTTCGAGGCCAAGGTCAGGCTTGGCGATAATGTCACTGCACGGTAGCTGCAGTTCATTGCCGTCCACATCAACTATTTCCCCGTCTCGAACCAGCCCGATATCCTCGAGCACGGGAAATCCCTTACGTTTCATTTGCCGATTGAAGACGTGCTTTTCATCCAGGTGCCGGTCGTTTCTACTGCCGTTGATGTACGGCAGCAACGAGGTCATGGTATTTTCAAGCAGGAATGTACGGGACCTGGCCAGGTCCCGGTGGCGGTAAATTTCGAACAGGTAATAGATTTGTGGGCTGGTCCAGTAACGCAGACCGATGGACAGCAGATCCATCAACTGGCCCATGTAGGTGACGTTGTATTTGTCCCGGGTGGTCCGGGCATACCGTCTGAACTGGATGGCAGCGATTATAATCGCCCGAACCGGCCACAGCAGCAGCATTGGAAAATACAACAGGCGGGAAAGCAGCAGCAGGCCACCGGATTCCCAGCCGGGCTTGTAATGCCGGGATGCGACCTGCATCAACAGCTCCAGGCTGGTTTGCGGTTTTTTCCACAGCCACACAACGGGAGTCCTGCCCCAGGCTACGGTGAGTATCGTAACAACGAATCTCAGGATTCTCTTCATGGTTACAGCCTCCCTGCTGCAGGCGTTGCCAACACCGTTGCGGTTTTATTTTCGTTATAGCCAAGCCGACAGTCTGGATCAACCTGGTGATCATTCTGTTTTCATCGCGTTGAAAGTTTATTCCTTAAGGAACATTTCCGCCAGTCCTCAATGGCCGCTTCCCGGTCTCAGCATCAATACAAAAGGCGTGGGTATGGCAGCTTCGATAAAATCGAAGTCAGCAGACTGGATTACCGCATTTTCCCCTCGGCGGAATTTACCTAAAGTAAGGGTAGATCTATAGAGGAAAATCCAATGTCTACGGTTTCGATTACAAACACCGTCGAGCCCGGAATGAACAGCCAGATAGAAGAGAAGATCTATCTGCTGTTGGGGTCATCTTTGACCAGTCTGCGTCTGATCGAGGCGGTGATCGAAGACGCGTCGCCTGCCGGCCAGCAAACCCCCCTGGTGGACTGCAAGGTGCGTGCCCTGGAACGTCATGGCAAATGGCACCTGGTCAGCAACCGACAGCGTGATCCGATGCTGGCTCTGGACGGCGCGCTCAATCGCCTGCGTCGTTCCCTTGCGCGGAACAGACTGCGTCGGGGAGCAGCCTGACCGCGGCGCTGTTATTCATCTGTCAGTAATTTCCTGGCATCGTCGATGATGTGTTTGACCGCCGGGTGGCGCAACTTGCGTTCCGGGGAAATAGCGTAGTAGGCCTCTTTCACGGGTATCAGGGGACCCAGCGGCCTGACGTTGTACATCGCGCGGACTTCGCTGACCGTTGCCGCTGGAACCGGGAAAATACCCGAGCCCGCCGCGCCGAATGCCTTCATCAGCGCACTGTCCTCAAATTCGGCCACTACAGTCGGCGTAATGTCCTGCTGCTCGAACCAGTCTTCCAGGCCTCTTCGTATGGGATTGTCCCGGGTTGGCAGCAGCATCGCCGCCCCGTGCAGCGAGTTGGGGAAATCCTTCTGGAAGCGTTTGATCAGATCCGATTTGCCAAACATCTGGATCTCGCTGTCACCCAGGGCATGGCTGAACGCCTTGACGTTAAGACCCCCGGGAATGCTGCAGTCCGACAGGATAAGATCCAGCTTGTGGACTGCCAGGTCGCCCAGCAGGCTGTCCAGGCTTCCCTCGCGACATTCCAGGCGGACCGGCACGTCCGATTCAAGCACCGGACTGAGGATTCGGTAGGCAATCAGTTTTGGAATGGCATTGACGATTCCAACGGTCAGCACGGCGGGAATGACCACGCGGCCTGTCTTTATCCGCGATGTCAGTTCGGATCCCAGGGTAAAAATTTCGTCTGCGTATTGAAA
>Ga0209578_10002544_pt1 | contig 14907 bp, 12 predicted proteins | sample tdAd472_FD_187127 | JGI IMG/M metagenome (GOLD analysis project Ga0209578, IMG submission 187127) | Marine sediment microbial communities from the Atlantic coast under amendment with organic carbon and nitrate - tdAd47.2 (SPAdes)... | ecosystem: Environmental > Aquatic > Marine > Coastal >...
AACGGCCAGGGCGAAAGGGAAGTATCTCGCCGCTTGCCACAACAGCCGAAACTCGATCCGCTAACCCGTCACGCCGTGCGCGTTCGGCAGCGATGCTGAGACCGTTGAACGGTAGATCCGTTAGCGTGGCATTGCAGCCCGTCTGCTCGGCGAACAAGAGACCCGGCCATCCTGCACCAGAGCCAATGTCGAGTAATTTGTTCGCCGGCCCAAGGCCGAGGAGCGACATGATTTCATCTGCTTCATCCTTGGTCGTCCAACTTGTTGCACCATAATCCCCGCCACACACTAGTTTTTCAATGTCGAGGCATGTCTCGCACTTGGCGCGGATCTCATAGGTCCGATTGAACCGATCAACAAGATCGTTTCCTTGCGGATTAAGTTGCATCCCTTGTGCCATATAATTCTACCCCTCGGTGCGGTTGAGGCAGCGCTTGTTTACGGCAAATCGGCCGCGGTCTCTTCCACCAGATCTTTAGCCACTTCACGGAAGGCCTCGGCATTGTCGGCGCCTGCTTCCGTCGCTTCCTTGAAAACGCGCAGTTGTCGATCAGCGCTGGTCCCGCGATCAAGGATTGTGCGCACGTGCGCAATCTCCTTGGTGCAGCCAAGCGCTTCAGCGTCTTCCTTGAGCATCCCTAACGCCTCTTCCATCAACGCTTCGTAGGACGCGCTCTCACGCTTCCCAAGATCAATAAGACTGCCGGTAATGCCGTGGCGTTGCGCGAGCCATCGGTTTTCTTTCACAAGCACGCGCGGATAAATGCGCCAACGCTGATTGGCCTTTTTGAGCCGCACGAGCAAGCGGATCCAGCACTGATAAAGTGCGGCGATGCAGAGCGCATCCTCGAGCCTGGTGCAAACATCGGTAATGCGCATCTCGAGTGTTGGAAAACGTGCTGAGGGTCGAAGGTCCCACCAGATCTTGCTTGAATCTTCTAAGATCCCCGCTTGAACAAGGTAGTTCACAACGGTCTCGTATTCGCTCCAGCTATCAAATTGGTCGGGAACGCCTGTGCGCGGCATACCGTCAAAAATCGTAAGGCGCGATGACTTCATACCCATGTCGTGGCCGCCCCAAAAGGGCGATGACGTTGAAAGTGCAAGAAGGTGCGGCAGGAAGTAAGTTGCCTGGTTCATAATGTCGATGCGCATTTCGGGGTCTTCGATGCCGATGTGCACATGCATGCCGCAAATGAGCATGCGCCGGATAACGCCGCCCATATCGCTATCGAGCTGATCATACCGTTCCGCCGCGGTGTGATGTTGCTTGTCCCATTGCGCAAAGGGATGTGTTGACGCAGCCATAAGGCGCAAACCGTGGCGCTCGGCAATGCGCTTAAGCGTGCGGCGAAAGGCAATCAGATGGTGCCGCGCTTCGGCAGGCGTCGAACAAACCGGCGTCCCAATTTCCACTTGGCACTTAAGGAACTCCGGCGTTACCCGTTCGCCCAGCGCGTCTTTGCATTCGCGCATGAATTCTTCAGGTGGGTCGGGAACAAGATCGTAGGTTTCCGGATCGACAAGAAGATACTCTTCCTCGATCCCAATCGTCAGCGCTGGATCCATGCGCGCGGGGCTCCCTCTCGCCGTGGGGCAGCCCGGCTCGGGCCGCTACACCGTCTCGCGCTCCATAAGATCGCCAATTGCGCTTGCAAGCAAGCGGGACATGGCATCGATGGCGCCCGCATTGGTGAGCATATCTTGACGGATCTCGAGCGTGAGATGGCGAAGCCCCAGTGGTTTGATGTGGCGGTCGACCGAGTAATTAAACCCGCGCGCATCATAGGGCTTGTTATCGCCCACAACATGGTCGGGCGCGTGTTTGTGCAAAGCAGAGATAAATGCGCGTGCGGTCGGTTCATCGTGGGCCCACAAAACACCCACCTGCCAGGGCCGGTCTTCGCGTTCGGTGTGGAGCATCGGCGTGAACGAATGGATAGAAACGATAAGCGGGTCATCGTGTGCGCGGCAAACTGCGTCAATTTCTTCCGCGAGCGCAAGATGATAGGGCTCGAAAAATCGCGTAATACGTTCTTCGCGCGCTACGGCTGATTGATTTTGATTGCCTGGGATTTCGATCCCATCGCTGGTGCACGGTATGAGATCGTCACGATCCATCGAGCGGTTGGGGTCAATCAAAAGCCGCGAAAAATCCGAACAGATGGCGCGCGCTCCAAACGCGTTGGCGAGCGATAGGGTCAAATCCTTTGCGCCAATATCGAGCGCGATGTGCGTCCGCAAATACCGCCCATCAAGACCTAGGCTGTGGTATTCGCGCGGGATGTTGGCAGTGGCGTGATCGCAGAAGAAGTAGACCGGCGCGTCGCCGAGCACACCATGGGTATCAAAAACATTGTCAAAACTCATGGGGCGAACTTAGGAAACGTGTCGCGAAAATTCGAGGGGCAAAAGAGCACGTCTTTGAATTATCATCACGCGATGCGTTGGTGTCATAGGGCCGCTAACGCCGATGAGTTCCCAAGTCGCCTCTTTAGCTGCGCCGGATTGGTTCTCCCCAAGTTATTGAAGAAATCGAGGGTTTTTGGGGCGTAGCTTGTGGATAACGAGGACTGCCCTGGGGGATAAGTCCTGGCCAGGGCAATGGAACGGCGTAAACCGACCGCCGTCGGCCGCCCAAGAGTTTGACAGGGCCTTTTTAGAGTGAAACGGTTCGCACCGATTTCGGCGCGAAGTCCTTTTTCCAAGCGCCTTTTTGTCTTAAGGCCGCTGCTCTGGCGGCTCTTTGTAAATACCCCTTTGTTGCGTTTCCTCGCGTGCGTGTGACCCTCAGTGGTCGCCTCACAATGATTGCCCACGACCTCCGCTAAGGAGGCACGATCCAAGGAAGGAAACGTATCCGAACCGCAAACGGGGTCTCTCTCCCAAACTTCCTTCACCACCGGAGAACTCGTTTGCGGGGCATGCCCCCGGGACCCCATCCCTCCCAATTGCCTCGGGAGGCCCCACGCCGGACGGCATGCCTCCGCGGAAGAAATGGCGCTCGGGCCAACTCACGCCAAATCCCCCCCTGGCCCGTTTCGCTTACCGGACGACGACCCGGTTGGCGAAGTTCACCACTAAGCGTCACCTCCGCACATGAGGGCCCGGCCGCGCTAGCGGCTCGGGCCCTCGAACATTTTGATGCAATAAAATTATCTCTGTGTCAGAGCGGTTGCGAAAAAAGTCAGCACAAAGATTAAACTCGCGGCGATGACGATTGCAGGCCCTGCGGGGGCATCAAAAGCAAATGACGCAAAAAGCCCCGCGCCGCAAGCCAGGATCGCAATCAGTGTTGCCAGCACGGCCATGATAATTGGGTCTTTTGCAAGAGGGCGGGCAGCGGCGGCCGGAATAATGAGCAGCGAAATAGTCAAAAGAACGCCCACGATTTGCATGCCGGCAGCGATCACAAGCGCGACGGTCAACATATACGCCACGCGTACAAGAAAAGTTGGCACGCCTTCTACGCGGGCAAGATCTGTGTGAACTGTTATGGACAAGAGAGGTTTCCAAATCACCGCCATGATGCCAAGCGCTACGAACGCGACCCCGCCCATTACCTTGAGATGCATCGCGCTGATGGCCAGAACGTCGCCGAAGAGATAGCTCATAAGGTCCATGCGCACTTGAGGCATATAGGCGAGCGCAATCAGCCCAGCCGCCAATGACGCGTGGCCCAAAATCCCGATGAGCGTGTCGGTAGCAAGTATGCGCCGGGTCTCAAGCCCCACCAGCAAAAGCGCCACGGCGAGCCCGGTGGCGACCACGCCCAGCATCAGATTGATCCCAAGCGCGAGGCCAATTGCCACGCCCAATAGCGCTGCGTGCGAAACCGCGTGCCCGAAAAACGCCATGCGCCGCCAAACGATAAAACACCCTACGGGCCCCGCAACGATTGCGACCGCGAGCGAAGCGAGGATCGCACGCCAGATAATCTCATCCATGATCTTGATCCTCCGCATGCGGATGGTCGTGATCATGATCGTGGTGAGGATAGACCGCGAGCGATTCCGCAACGTGTCCGCCAAAGGTGTCGCGGAAGAGGGGGTGGGTCGCTACGGACTGCGGTGCGCCTGAACAAAGCACGCGTCGGTTGAGGCACACAACGCGGTCGGCTTGGGCCATCACAACGTGGATGTCATGGCTGACCAAAAGCACGCCCGCGCCGGTCTCATTGCGGATATCGGAAATGAGCTCATAAAGCTCGGCTTCGCCTTTGACGTCGACGCCCGCGAGCGGCTCGTCGAGAACAAGAAGCTGGGGCCGCCGCAAGAGCGCGCGCGCTAGAAGCACACGGTGAAGCTCACCCCCTGAAAGCGCTCCAACCTCGGTGCGGAAGCAATCTGCGGCGCGGACGCGGGCAAGGGCGGCAACAAGCTCATCATCCCCATACCGCCCTGAGAGGCGCAAGAACCCTCTTACGTCGAGCGGCAAGGTGCGATCGAAATCCATGCGCTGGGGCGTGTAGCCGATGGTGACCCCCTCGCGCACCGAGGCTGACCCAGAGGTAGGCCGTTCGAGCCCCAATAGGATGCGCACCAGCGTGGATTTCCCCGCCCCATTGAGGCCGATAAGGGTCACGATCTCCCGCGGAGAGACGGTGATATCCACATCTTCAAGAATGACCCGTCGGCGCGTGCGGAAGCTGATCCCTCGCGCTTCGATCAATGGGCCAGATGGAGAAGTGTCTAGGGGAGGTTGATCGCTCATAGGGGTGATGATTGTTTCTGGTGGCCGGGACCTATATCACGGCGCGGCAGGAAAGCTCGAAAAAACGGGAAACCCATGATCTTTCGTACCTCATTGGCGGCTGCATTTGCCGCTCTCTTAGCCCTTGCCAGCTGCCGTGCCCCCATTGATGGGCCAGAGGTCGTCGTCACCATCAAACCCATCCACGCGCTGGTAGCGGGTATCATGGAAGGGGTGGGCGAGCCCGCGCTCCTTATGGACGGCATGGTCTCGCCCCATGCCTATCAGATGCGCCCGTCCGATGCGGGGTTTCTAGCTGGGGCATCTCTCGTCGTTTGGGTGGCACCTTCCATCGAAGGTGCGATGCCGGCGGCGCTCGAAATGCTGCCTGGCGAGGCGCGCATCGTGGAGGTGAGCACCCTTGAGGGGCTTTTGCTTTTGCCTATTCGAGAGAGCGGGATCCGCATTGGTGAAAGGGATTCCGATCATCAGCATACAGAAAGCCTGGATAGCGCGTGGGACGCCCATGTCTGGCTTGATCCCGTAAATGCCATCGTCATCACCGAAGCAATTGCCGAAGAGCTCGCGGCGATCGATCCGCCCAATGCCGAGCGCTACAGGCAAAACAGCGCGCGGCAAGTGGAACAGCTGGCGGCGCTCGATGAAGAACTGCGCCTTGCGCTCGCACCAGTGCGGGATGTTCCGTTCATTACGTTTCACGACGCGTTTCAGTACTTCGAAGAAGCCTATGGCCTCACCAATGTGGGGTCAGTGGCGATCAGCCCGGAAAGGGCAGCGGGCGGTCGCACGGTCATGGAATTGCGTGAATTGATCCTTTCGGAAGGTGCAGTTTGCGTATTTGCCGAGCCCCAATTTGAGCCCCGCCTATTGAATGCCCTTACGGAAGGCACAGTAACCCGCGCTGGGACATTGGATCCGCTGGGCGAAGAAGTGTTCGCCGGGCCCGATGCTTATGCTCAAATCATGCGGAATTTGGCGGACGCCATCGTCCTTGGGGTTCATCGGGAGACGGGTGAATGAGCACTCCAATGGCCAACTATCGCTTCACACGCAGGGGGTGACGCTTCCCTGGCGAGCAATTGATGGGTGTGATTCACCGTAAACATCAATCTTTTGCAGTGCACAAATGGGTTCGAAGCGTGATGTTTTTGCCATAGGCCCCGCAACATCCTTTCCCAGCCGTTATCAAGACGTTGACACTTTTAGTGGAAGCGTGTGCTCTGTTCTGTGAGGGAAGCTGCCCGTTGTGGGGGATTGGCGCGTTGCAGCGACGTCCGGTCTCCGGCAATTGAGGCATGCTGTATCCGCTCTTGTTTGCGGTGGGCCTGAGAGGCTCTTGGGGAACCCGCGGGGACAAGCAGGAGGCGGACAGAGATGTGGGCTGAGGAGGAATACCTGCCATGGTGAGTCAAACCACCCTTCGGTCGCGGTTGTTGGCGTTGGCAACAGGCGCGGGTCTTGCCGCCGGACTAATGGGCGTTACCGGTGCGCAAGCTGGTCAGTATCAAGTTGGTGAGTTGGATATTTTCTTCGACACTACCGTGAGCTTGGGTACTTCTGTGCGTACCGCATCGCGCAACATGGACTTCGTTGCCGAAGGCAACGGCGGTCGCCCCGAAACACGCGGGATCTTGAGTGGTGAGCTTTGCGACTTCCCGGAATTCGTTGCTTCAGGTGGTGCGACCTGTGATCCACTATCGACCTCGGCGTTCTTTGTTGGTTTTGTAGCGGCAGGTGGTGGCGCGTCCGCCCCGATCGCGGTGCGTGACACGACTGATGCCGATAATTTTGCGGGATCGGTGAATGGCGACGACGGCCGGTTGAATTTTGATCAAGGCGACTTTATTGGCGCCGCGTCAAAGGTGACCCACGATCTCGAGATTAATTGGCGCAACGTCACGTTCTTCAGCCGCGCAACGTATTTCTACGATGCCATTTTGAATGACGCCGGCTCTGCCTCGCGCTACGGCCTCGGCGATGATGTGCGCGATGATATTGGTCACGGCTTTGAAGTGCTTGATGCGTTTGTGAATGTAGACTTCGACATGCCGTTTCTGGACATTCCCACAAGCTTCCGCCAAGGCTATCAAGTGATCAACTGGGGGGAGGCTACCTTCTTCCTCAATGGGATCAGCAGCATTAACCCGATTGATGTAACCGCGTTCCGCCGCCCGGGCGCCGAAATTCGCGAAGCGCTCGTTCCGGTGAATGCCAGTTTCGTTCAGATGTCGCTTCCTTATGACTTCTCTCTCGAAGCGTTCTATCAGTGGGAATGGCGTCCCTTTGAACTCGACCCTGCGGGCTCACCGTTTTCGGGTGGCGACGTCGTTCGTCCATTTGACGGCACACCGGGCCTGGGCGGTTCATTCATTTCTGGCAGCCCCTTTGCAGGCACATACCGCCGGAACTGCGATCCGCTGTCACTTTACGCTGACCCTGTGGGTCCGCTTGCCGGGCTTGGTGGCGCGCCATTAGGTATTTTGAACCAGATCGGCCTTGGATTGGGCGCGTTTGCTGCCCCTGATCCGCGACTATCGCCGGGCCATTGCGCCGGCACCGACATTGACATGCGGGTGCCAATTGAGGTGGGCCGCGTGGAAGAAACTCTTATCGAAAATGGCGACTTGAACTACATCCGCCGCATGGCCGATGTGGATCCGCGCGATGATGGCCAATGGGGCGTGGCGCTGCGCTACTATGCCGATTGGCTAAACGCGACGGAGTTCGGTTTCTACTTCACCAACACACACAGCCGTCTGCCTTATGCGCAGCTTGTGCCACAGAACAACAGCCAGGTCTTTATTGACGTAGTACAAGCGGCGGACAGTTCGATTGCTCGTCAGGTCATGCCATCTGGTTGTGCGATTGCTGGTGATTTGTCCGGCGACCCTGGCTTCCTTGTAACCGGCGAGTTTCCGCTCTATGCGAGCGTGCCCTACCCGGTTGCGGGTGATTACGAGACAGCGCTGAGCTTTTACTCAATCTCCGATCCGGATAACCCGAACCCGGCTGCCAATGGCTCGGATCCTAATGGGTACCTTGCTGCGGTGGCACCACTTGCGGACGCTATTTTGGCTGTGGCTACGGTACCGGGGTTCACCGGCACTGAGATTCAGGCGGATGTCGCCGATGGCGCGTCACTACTCACGCTGATGCAAATCAACTGCGCGCTGACAGCGGTTCAAGCGGGCGTCGTGGACTTCTCATTTGATCCGGCCGCTCATGGCGGCCTCGACCAGTTCCTGCCGGCGCTCGCCACAGGTGCTGAAGTGCTGAACCTCTCCACACAGCATGGTGTTCGTTTTCAATATCCAGAGAACATCCGCATGTACGGCATGAGCTTTAACTCTACGATTGGCACTTGGGGTGTGCAGGGCGAACTTGCCTACCGCGATAACATGCCGCTTCAGGTCGACACCGATAGCCTGACAATCGCCAGTGCACTGATCCAGTGTGCCTTCCCCGCCGGGGTGGGTGATCTGGGACTTGCATTCGAAGGTCAAGCGACTGTACCGGAAGCTGGAAATTGTAATCCGTTGCTGCCCGCTTCGCCCATTGACGGCTATGTCCGTGAAGAAGTGTGGACCGGTGATATCGGCACCACGGCGACTTTCCCGGCCTCAAGCCCGATCGTTGGATGGCTGGGCGCGGACCTCGGCATCTTCTTGACCGAGGTTGGCTTTGTGTATGTGCCGGATGCGCCGGCTGAGGGCGACTTCTCAGTTGCGCAGCTCTCAAACACCAGCTGTCAGGGTTCAGACCTGCCACTCGGCGGTCTTCTGGGCCTTGATTTCCGCACAGGATGCCGGCCAGACGATCTCTCTTGGGGCTACCTCCTATTGGGCCGTCTTGATTACAATAACGTGATGGGAGCGTTCACGATCAGTCCGACCGTCGCCTTCTCACACGATGTTGAGGGGACATCACCCTCGCCAATCACTAACTATGTGGAAGATACGATGTCGCTGAACCTGTCGGTCGGCATGTCGTATCAAAACACCTGGCGGGGAAGCCTCGGGTACACCAACTTCTTTGGCGGCGGTATCGAAAATAAGAACCGCGACCGGGATTTTGCGAGCGTTAGTCTCTCGTACTCGTTCTAATTAGGCGGGCAACGTGGAAGAAGGGCGATAGTTCGGCCTTCTTCTGAAACGCGTGGAAACGTTTCCGCGGGACCGGGTGATACAAGACCCAGCGACCAGAGCGGAAATGGATGGAAGATGAAGGGTGGCAACACCCTGCGTGCGGAGGAAAGTGACGATGCACCTAAAGACCATAACCGCCTCGGTACTGGCAGTGACGTTTGCGGCGAGCTCAGCTCTCGCGAGCGTGCCGGAAGAGGTAGCTGCCCGGCTTGGCGAAGACCTTACGCCTATGGGCAGCGAGCGGGCCGGTAACGCCGCCGGAACCATTCCAGAATGGACCGGCGGACTGGATACTGTCCCGGCCAACGTAAGCTATGATCCGGGCGGTATATTGCCCAACCCCTTCCCGGATGACGAAGTTCTTTTCACCATCAATGCCTCAAATATGGGCCAGTATTCAGACAATCTGATGCCTGGCTATCAGGCGATGATGCAACGCTATCCCGACAGCTTCGAAATGAACGTCTATGAAACGCGCCGGACCTGCGCGTATCCCGACTTCGTTTATGAAGCCAATGCCCGCAACGCCCGTGTGGGTGAACTTGTCGGCGGCGGTAACGGTATTTCCGAAGGCATCATGGGTGCCCCGTTCCCGATCCCCTCGGCGGGTCTTGAGCAGGTTTGGGACCACACTCTGCGCTATCGCTCTTACGCGCTAACGCGTCAGTTTGCGGCGGCGCCGGTGACGCCAGGTGGTGACTACACCATGCTGACGGTACAGGACGAAGCCATCCTGATGTGGTCGAGCCCCGACGCGCAACGCGCTGAGGATCTCAACAACATCTCGATCTACTACATCGCCAATACCATCTCCCCGGCGCGTGCCGCCGGTTCGGTGATCCTGGTGCATGAAGCGATCAATGGGAGCATCCAGCCCCGTCAGGCCTGGCAGTACAGCCCAGGGACGCGCCGTGTGCGCCGTGCGCCGAACATCGCGTACGACAATCCGGGCACCAACTCGGACGGTCTGTCCACATCGGATTCATTCGATGGATATAATGGTGCGCCCGACCGCTTTGACTGGCGGATGGTTGGCAAGTCCGAAGAATTCATTGCGATGAATACCTATGACGCGCAATCCGTGTCCTATGACGAGCTGATCCAGCCGGGTCACCTTAATCAGGACCACGTGCGTTATGAACTTCATCGTGTGTGGACGGTTGAAGCCACGCTTCGGGCCAATACGCGGCACGTCTATAGCCGCCGGGTGAAGCATTTTGGCGAAGACAGCCATGGGCTCGCACTTTCAGAGCTCTATGACGCTCGGGGCGAATTGTGGCGCGTGCAAGAACTGCACACGCTTCAGTACTACCATGTGCCGCTTTGCGGTTCGGGTGGTGAGTTCGTTTACGACCTGCAAAACGGTCGTTACCTGGCGCTGGCACTCAGGAATGAAGAGCCTCCGGTGGATTACTTCGCCGAACAGCTCACGCCGGATCGCTATACGCCGTCAGTGATCCGTCGCCTCGGCACGCGCTAATCAACGCGGGCTGAGACGGCAAAGGTTCTTAGAGCCGGGCCCTGCCAATACCGGCGGGGCCCGGTTTTTCATTGAGGAGATGCGGGTCGTTGGGTGCGGGAGCCTTGTTAACCGCGATCACAGCTGGGGCCGGAAATTCCTGTCTGTATGGCGTATGCGCGATGGGATATGTTTTGTTGGCGTGATGGGGCTTGCCCGAAGTTTTAGAAGAAAGAGACGGCAGATGACAATCTGGAGGAACGCGAGCAGGGTTTGCGCGGCGCTAATGTTCACCGCAGCAATGCCCGCATGGGCCGCCAATCAGGCTGACTACCCTTCGGAGCAGGCGATCCATTCCGAGCTCGCCGCCGAGGCGTTGCTTTTGGACGTCACGCAGGCGGGCGACCGGCTTGTGGCGGTTGGCGAGTACGGCCATGTGCTCACCTCTGATGATCAAGGCGAAAATTGGGTCCAAGCCGAGAGCGTCCCCACCCGGATTACGTTAACGGCCGTTTCTTTCGCAAATGAAAATGTGGGCTGGGCAGTTGGCCACGACGCAATTATTCTGCGTACGGACGATAGTGGAACGACGTGGGCGCGCCAATATATTGATCCTGTGCTTGAAGGTGAGATTGACCCCTTTACCGGCGATATCCCGCCGGACCGAACGCTGCTGACGCTTTACGTTTTTGACGAGAGCCACGCACTGGCGCTTGGCGCGTTCAGCCAGGCACTTGAAACGTTCGATGGGGGCGTGAGCTGGGAGACACGTGAGCTTGTTGTGCCGGAAGTATCTGACGACCCCTATTATTTCCCGGAGCAATATCACCTGAACGGTGCGTTCGCGGGCCCCGGGAACAGTCTCTTTGTTGCCGCCGAATTTGGCATCGTCTATCGCTCGCTTGATGGCGGCGAGGCTTTCGATGAAATTCAAACACCCTATGACGGCTCGTTCTGGGGCGGCGTGGGTGTCAATGGCAGTGTTTTAGTGTATGGCATGCGCGGCAATATTTGGCGCTCCGATGATCTTGGTGAAGACTGGTACGCAGTGGACAGTGACACAAGCCAGTCGTTAGCGGGCGCGTCAGTGTTGTCCGATGGTACAATCATTTTCGTCGGGCTCGGCGGTGCGGTTACCTATACCTATGACGATGGCGAGAGTTTCACCTCGGTCATCCGGCCCTCACGCCGGGGACTTGCCGATGCAGCGCCCGGGGTCGCTGGCCGCGTTGTTGTGATCGGTGAGGACGGCATCGACTACATGCCAGTAAGGGCTGAAGACTACGCGCCCGAAGGCCTCTAGGCCGCCCTCTCCTGTCGCCGTCCGCTTGCTCAGGTCGCTCGGGCGGCGTACTCTCAATTTCTGACATTTTGTCGGTTGAGAGTGAGGAGGCTGAACTCATGTCCAACATCACCAAAGATGCGGCTTACGATGCGGTCGCACCGGAAGATTTTGGCGCGATGATTGAGGTGGACCGTTATGGGTCCCGGTCCACCGCCTTCGACAAGATCATCTCGGCAACGCACGATCATTTTTGGGATCCGCTTGACCACCGATACATCGACTTTGATGCACCGTTCGATCTTGAGAACGAGTATCTGATGCCGCCCCACATGAACCTCGAGCTGCAGACGGAGGTCGGCGATCGGCTGGACGAAAAACAACGTATTCGCCTCGTCAATCGCTCAACTCAGTGGTCGCTTTCCTCAATCTTGCATGGGGAGCAAGGCGCGCTTTCACTGTCCGCCTCGCTCGTCCACATTCTGCGCGATCCGGGCGCACAGGAATACGCCGCCAACCAAACGCGGGAAGAAGCACGTCACGTCACCGGATTCAATCGCTACGTCATGGCGCGTTGGGGAAAGCCTCTACCTTGTGGTCCGGCGCTCGAAAACCTCTTGACCGAAATGGTGGCGTCGCCCTTTGTTTGGAAAAAGATCGTGGGCATGCAGATGCTTGTTGAAGGCCTTGCCATGGGCGCGTTCTCGACCATGTACACTTATACGAACGATCCCTTGCTCAAGAAACTCTGCCAATTCGTCATGACGGATGAGGCCTTTCACCACAAGTTTGGAAAGATCTGGGCCGACCGAACGATCCCACAATTGGATGAAGCGGAACGAAATCAAATCGAAGATTGGGCCGCCGAAGTGTTTCAGGGTCTTTTGTTCAATCTCGGCTCACCCGAGCAGAAAAAGTCAATCTATGCGGAGTTTGGTCTTGAATGGGAATGGGTTCAGAGCGCCGTGCGTGAGGCCTTTACAGACGAGCTCATCCGCAAGCGGTTACAGGATTCAACATCTATTTTCCGTGTACTGATAAAAACCTTACTCAAGGCGGGGATCATCACAGAGCGGACGCGAGGTACCTATGCTTCATTTGTCGATATGGCGGAGCTTCACGCCGAAGGCGACCACATGATTGGCGATGACATTGCCGAAGCGGGGATCCGTGATCTCATCAAGATCAATGGCGGAAAGATGCAGTTTCTCACTTCTTCAGCTGCTGAATAACCAAAGTGTGACGTTTCCGGCGTTTCGTCGCGGCCTATACTATATGGTGGGGCGATGACTTGCGGAGGTAATGTGTCGGCCAGAATATTCTCAATCGCGGTATTGCTGTCCGTATGCATTGCGGGCGGCACTTGGGCGCAGGATGCGCTTGAGCCAGGCGCTTATGTGGAAATTCAGTTTGACAATTTGCCTGCGCCAGCGCCGGGAACGGGAGTTCGTAATTCCCCCGAAACCGTCGCGCGAAGTGAAAACGACGGACTTCGTGTCCCGCCGGGGTTTACTGCAAATCTCTTTGCCGAAGGCCTCGCCCACCCCCGTTGGATGACGGTTGCGCCCAACGGGGATGTGCTGCTGGCTGAGACGCGCGAGGGGCGCATCACGATTTTGCGGGATGAAGACGGCGATGGTGTTGCGGACGTAATTGAATCCTTTGCTTCGGGCTACCAGCGACCCCACGGCCTCGCGATCCAGAACGGGTATCTTTATGTGGCGGATCTCCAGGCCGTTTGGCGCGTGCCCTACGTGGTCGGCGCGCTGTCAGCAAGAGGGCGGGAGCCGGTTACATCTCAAGGTGCGATTGGGTCAGCGAGCGGGCATTGGACGCGGAACATCGCCTTCAGCGCGGACGGCGAACACATTTACGTGGCGATTGGCAGCCGCGGAAATCTTGGCGAAGAAGCCGAACCGCGCGCAACTGTGCAAAGATTCCTCGCCGATGGGACGGAGCAAATTACATTTGGCGGGGGTCTCCGAAATCCCGTGGGTATAGCCGTGCATCCTCGTTCCGGCGAGCTTTATGTGGTCGTAAATGAGCGGGATGGATACGGTGACGATCTGGTTCCAGATTATCTAACGCGCGTACAAGAGGGTGAATTTTTCGGCTGGCCATATGCTTATTTGGGGCCGCATCCGGATCCAGAGTGGGGCGATGTGCGGCCGGATCTTGTTGAGGCCACGCTCGAACCGGATGTTCTGTTTCAAGCGCATTCAGCGCCTGTTGGGTTGCTCTTTTATGACGCGGACCAATTTCCCGCTCGCTACCATGAAGGCGCGTTCGTTTCTCATCGAGGTTCGTGGAATTCAAGCAGGCCGACAGGATACCGGCTCGTCTTTGTGCCGTTCACAGATGATCGACCCGACGGGGGCTATGAGGTTTTCGCTGATGGGTTTCGGCGCGGCGGAGAAGAGCGCGCCCAAGTTTGGGGGCGACCGACCGGCCTTGCGGTCTTAAATGATGGCAGCCTTCTGGTGGCCGACGATACGGGCGGAACCGTTTGGCGCATCAGTTACACGGGCGACTGAGCCCGCATAACTAATTGATTTTATTAATCTTTTCTCAGTAACCCGCGGATCCGTCCGCCTACTGACCGAATATGTCTCGGACCCGATCGAGCACGCCGTCAAGACCGAGGCGACGCTCAATCTCGGATCGCGCAACGGTTTCCGCAACGTGCTGGGTTAACCGATCCGCAATCTGCGCGGCCACTTGCCCTGCGGTTTCCCCGCCCGATGAACGACCAATGTCTGTGAGGGTCAAAGGCGGAAGATCCACATTGACCTCCTGCCCGCCACCGCGCGCAAGAACCTCGCCGCCTGTAAAGCGCAGGCGATCAATTATGATCTTCGTTTCCGATCCGCCTCCGCCGGAACCACCGACCCCGCCGAGTTGTTGCTGATACGCGTCAATATTGGCGCGGATGACGTCGATATTTGTTCCACCCTCGGCAATCTCGTAAAAGACGCGCGGCGAATCAACGACCACTTCGCGCAGCACGATCAGGTCGGCGCTAACGCTTTCCACTTGAACGCTAATCTCGTTGAGCGAAAAGGCGTTGGGATCGGTAAAGCCATTGGGGTTGGCGACAGTGAACTCATGGATAGCAGCAGTGCGTTCACCAAGATTGAGATCAAGTGAGCCAACTTGAACGCTTGTTCCTGTGGCATCGGTACCCACGCGTTCGATCACCTTTTCAACGATCGAGCCCGCATTGATGAACAGATAAGCTCCCGCCGCCACGATGGCGATGACAGCAACGATCAGAATATTGCGCATGTGGGCCTCACCCTATTTTTCGG
>Ga0209578_10002548_pt1 | contig 14902 bp, 12 predicted proteins | sample tdAd472_FD_187127 | JGI IMG/M metagenome (GOLD analysis project Ga0209578, IMG submission 187127) | Marine sediment microbial communities from the Atlantic coast under amendment with organic carbon and nitrate - tdAd47.2 (SPAdes)... | ecosystem: Environmental > Aquatic > Marine > Coastal >...
GGTCGTCGGTTTCGCGACCCAGCGCGTCCGAAGGCAGCCAGAGCAACATGAAGGCGACGAAGATGATTGCGATGCGGTAGCTCATACCCTCAATGTACCCGCCGCCGTCGCGATCCCGAACACCAAATCCGGCTAAATGCCTCCAAGGGGTGGTATGCTCCGTGCATGATCGACTGCCTGATGCCGCTACTGGTTGCCGCGAGCGAGGGGGGAGCCGGTACGCCGGCGGATGTCGCGTTCTGGAGCGGAGCCGGGCTGATCGCCCTGCTGACGATCACGACGCTTGAGGTGGTGCTCGGCATCGATAACGTGGTGTTCATCGCGATCCTCGCATCGCGTTTGCCCGAAGAGCAGCAGGCGAAGGCGCGGACGATCGGGCTGCTGCTGGCGATGTTGATGCGCCTGGTGCTGCTGGGATTGGCGTTCTGGATCATCCAGCTGACCGAGCCGTTTGCGACCATACTCGGCGTTGAGATATCCGGGAAGTCACTGATCCTGCTCGCGGGCGGGCTGTTTTTGATCGCGAAAGCGACCAAGGAGATCCACCATATGGTGGAAGACGGCGGCGCTACCGAGCACGACCCGAGCACACGACCGGGCCTGAAGAAACAGGCGGCGACGATGGGAAGCGTGCTCGTACAGATCCTGCTGCTCGATCTGGTGTTTTCGATCGACTCGGTGATCACGGCGGTCGGGATGACCAGCAACTACTGGATCATGGCGACGGCCGTGATCATCGCGATCGGGGTGATGATCGGCTTCGCCGGGCCGATCGCTCGATTCGTGCAGAAGCACCCGACGATGAAGACTCTCGCGCTGGCGTTCCTGGTGCTGATCGGTGTGCTGCTGGTGGCCGAGGGGGCCGGCCAGCATCTGCCTCGCGGATACATCTACTTCGCGATGGCGTTCGCCCTGTGCGTGGAACTGGTCAACATGAAAGCGGGGCACCGGCGGAAGAAGCGCAAAGAGAACGCACCGACAATCGCCTGAGGACAGATCAATCACCCAGTCCCGGGCAGGCTCACATCTGACTGAATGAGTGGGTTTGTGAAAAAATCGGCGCTTTTGCGGTGTGATGTATCAGTCTGCTCGGCTGAGCCACCTGATCGGTGTATCCCTGTAGAGCGCGACCGGTCCCGGATCGGTCTCTCGCTGTCGCACTATTCCAATTGACCGGGCCCAAGCCATGTACCGAATCACTGACGCAATCGCTCAAAGCCGCTTCGCAATTCTTGGCCTGGCCGCGGCGGCGACGCTCCCCGCGAGCGCGGATGTGGTCGTGTGGAGCACGAACCCCGACATCCCGACGGTCTACTCCAACGCGCTCATCGGCCCGAGCGTGGACAGCCCGGTGCTGCACGGCGAGGTGGCCGACGACTTCAATATGAACGGGACGATCGAGCACATCCTTGCCGACGGCGTGACCTGCAACAACGGCTGCTTCGGGAGTCCAGCCGGGATCACCGGGGTATATGTACGCTTCTACGAGTGGACGGAAGCCGGTCCGGGCGTGCTTCAGGACGAGCAGTTCGTCCCGCTGAACGACGGGTTCATATGGACACCCTCGTGCTGCCTGAAAACTCTCGACATCACGCTGCCGACACCCTTCGTCGCGACCGGGCTGCACTACATGTCGGTGCAGGTCGAGCTGGGCGGGACGGAGTTCGGCGACCAGTGGAACTTCTACGCCCGGAACTTCAACGAGACGCAGGCCGGTCCCGCGTACTTTCGGGATATGAACGCCGGCGGCGAGTGGGTGCGTCAGCGTCCCGGAGACCTGCCGCCGGTGGACATGTCGTTCCAACTCAGCGGGACGATCGGGTCGCAGCCCGAGCCGGACATTCTGTTCCTCGATCCGGCCGACGGTGTGGTCAACCCGAGCGATCGGCTGCTCATTCAAGGCGTCGAGTTCGGCAACGGGCTCGGGCCGAACGAGGTGCTGATCGGCGGGCAAACGGCGATTGTCACATCGTGGACGGACCAGACGATCACGGCATACGTGCCGGAGGCGGTCGGGTTGGGCTCGACTCAGGTTTCGCTGCAAATCGGTGGCGAGATCGTGGACTCGATGGATCTCACGATCGTGGAGCGACCTTCAGACGAGCGGGTGCTGTGGTGGTTTGAGGCCGACGGACCATACTCGACGTTCCATCCGAGCGTCGGCCCGGACGGCACGATCTATGTCGATGATGTCCGAGGCAGCCTGTACGCGTTGTCAGCCGGCGGCGGACTGAAGTGGATCGTCGACACGCTTCGCGGCGCGCAGGGCAGCGCTGACGAGGGGCCCCTTGCGATCAGCGCGGACGGAACGATCTACGTCGGCACGAACCCACTCGGCCCAACGGTCCGGCTCGAAGCGTTCAACCCCGACGGGACGCACAAATGGACGTTCACGATCGACCACGCGCTGACATGGCAAGCCGGTCCGACCATCGGCCCGGACGGCAAGATCTACGGCGCGATGAACGCCGCCCAGTCACTCGGGAATGACTTCGAAGTGTTCGCCGTCAACCCGGACGGGTCGCTGGCGTGGAGCGTCATGGCGGATCCATTCGTTTTCGAGGACGCGGCACGCGGAAGCGAGATGGCGTTCATCCCGTCATCACCCGGTGGCACCATCGATCAGCTCGTCTTCACGGCCGATCGCAACGGAGACGGCCGGAACTGGGGCTTTGATCTTCTGACCGGCGATCAGAATTTCACCACACCGATCGCCGGCGGGAACGACGTTGGCCAGACGCTGATCGTCGGCAATCCGGAGACCGGCAAGCACTACATGATGGAGTTCGGCGGAATCGGAGGAGCCGGATGGGGGTTGCAATCATTCGACCCGTCGGGTCAGCGCTCCTGGCGCTTCGATCCGGGCATCGCCTCGGGGGCCACGCGCCCTTCGATCGGAGTGGACGGGAGCCTCTACTTCGGCTGGGACCTCACGCGTCTGTCGGGTGTGAACACCGATGGCAGCGAACGCTGGCGTACCCTGCGCGGTTCGGTGTCGTATCAGAGCCCAGTTCCGACTCCCTCTGGTGACCGAGTCGTGGCGCTCGGCAACTACACAGACCCGGTCGGAAGCGGCTCGTTCGTCGAACTCCGCGCAGCCGAAGACGGCGAACAACTCTGGACACAGGATGTCTTCGACGAGGACGGGACGTCCGTAGCCGTCTACACCAAGCCGCGCCTGTCCGCCGACGGCCAAACGGCGTATGTGACCGCACTGGAACTGCCCATCACCACGGTTTCGACCTTTCGGGTGATCGCGATCGATGTCTCCGACGAGCGGGGCGGGCCCAGCGGCGACCTCAACGGCGACGGCTTCGTGGACCTGGCCGATCTGAACGCGGTTCTGGGAGCTTTCGGTGTGTCTGAAGAAGGTGATGCAAACGCCGACGGCGTGACAGATCTGGCTGATCTGAACATCGTGCTTGCCTCGTTTGGGGCCTGAAAGCGAACAAGCTAACGGCAGGAAACGCCCAGGCCTGTGGTCGATCTCGCAACCATCGTCCGCGCAGTGCACGCCGGAACATCGCATTGCGCTTTGACACGCCGGGGGATCTTCCCCATACTCCGGGAGTCTCCTGCCGACGCTGCCAGGGGTGATTCATAGCAGTTCAAACGCAACTGCAGCTGCTGACAGCACCCCGGAACGGCGTCGAACATGGTCACCGCATCAATCCAGAGCCTCCGTGGGCATCCTGTTGACCGCGCCGTTCTGCTCGGCTTCCGATGCCGCAGCGGCGTCGTGCTGGCCGAGGATCTCGCTCGCGATGTCAACGATCCTCAACCGGCGGTCCTGAGATCGCCGACGGATCACGCCGAAGGCCTCGCTCTCGGTGATCGAACGATCCGCCATCAGCAGCCCTTTGGCCCGCTCGATCGTCTTGCGGTGCTCCAGAGCGGTGCGCAGATCTTCCACCTCTGCTTCGAGTTCGCGCAACTGCTCGAACCGGCTCCACGCGACCACGATTGCGGCCTGGAGATCTTCGGGCCGGACCGGCTCGATGAGGTAGGCCATGACATGGTCCTCCATGGCCCTGTGAACGAGTTCGAGCGATCGGGTGGCGGTCGAGACAACGCACGGAATCGGGCGCTGCTCGCCGAGCTTGATGGCGGTTTCGATGCCATCGCCGTCGGGGAACCAGACGCCGGTGATGATGAGGTCGGGCCTGTTCCGAAGGACCGCGCCTCTGAATTCAGCAACGGTCGCGCACTGCTCGACGACCGAGTGCAAACCGTTGACCGCCTCGACAAGATCGGTGCGCGTGTCCTCATCACCGTGCGCGATCAGGATGCTCAGGTCGTCGATGGACATGGTTTCTGCTCCACGCGGGGGCGATCGTCGAGAGTCAACGTCGACCCATTTCGGCATCAGGATACGCGAACGACGGTCCATCCGGGCCTCACCGAATCAGGTTGCCCGAGGGGCGACCGCCCGCATGGTGCGCGGCGGTGTTTTCCATCGGGAATTCGCCAAGACGGCGGGGAGGTGCGCAGATGAACGCAGCGACGAACCAGCTTCGCCACATCGTGTACGTCAGTCGGCGGGCTGCGGGCCTCACCGACTATCAGGTTGTGGACGGGATCGTGCTCCCCGCGATGACGCGGAACCGACGTCTGGACCTGTCCGGGTGCATCTGGTTCGATCACGGGTACTTCTTCCAGGTAATCGAGGGCCCGGCGGCGGAACTGGCGATTGTCTTCGAGTCGATCGAGCGCGACAAGCGTCATCACGCACTCCAGGTCCTCTCTGCGCAGAACATCGAGCGGCGCGACTTCGAGCGGTTCAGCATGCGTCTGATCGCCGACGAAACCCCGATGGCGATCCGACAGATCATCGCGCAGTACGAGGAAGACTCGACAGCGCCCTCGCCGCCGCCGGCTCGACCGGAGATGCTGGTGCGGCGATTGATCTCAGAGATCTCCGCGGCGTTCGTCTGATCCGGATTGCTCGCTCGATCTTTGACCCGTCGTCGTATACTCGATGGGTCGATTGAGGAGGTCGAAGCGATGGCAACGAAAGCGGTGCGCGAGGCGTACGAAGCGGTTGTGAGAGCGAAGGCAGAATTGCTCGAAGCGGTTCGCAGCGAGGGTCCGGAGACGGTCAGCGATTGGGAACTGCGCGATGTGGACGGCAAGCCGGTGCGCCTGAGCGAACTGTTCGGCACCCACGATGACCTGCTGCTCGTACACAACATGGGGCGGGGTTGCAGTTACTGCACGCTATGGGCCGACGGGTTCCGCGGCATCGCGAACCACCTGCAGCGCCGGTGCGCGTTCGTACTTTGCAGTCATGACCAGCCGGAAGTCGTCAAGGCGTTCAGTGCGGAGCGAGGCTGGAACTTCCAGTGCGTGAGCGGCGCGGGCAGCGATTTCGCAAAGGCCATGGGCTACACCGACGAGCAAGGGAATCCGCATCCGGGCGTGTCGTCGTTCCACCGGGAGCCGGACGGCTCGATCGTTCGCACAGCGCACATGCCGTTCGGGCCCGGAGACGACTTCTGTGCAGTCTGGCCGCTGTTCGACCTGCTGAAGGATGGCAAGGGCGATTTCCGGCCGGCGTGACCCACGCCACAGCGTGATCGAAACGACCTGATCGGCGCGGCCGTTCTTGCGCTCGCCAAACCCCCGGCAAATCGGGTGTGTCTTCTCTGATCCGGTACCCGTAGTCGGTGCAGCAAGCACATCGTCCGGTGCAATCGAGGGCACCAAATGGCCGAGCCTCGGGTCACTGCGAGCGTACCCCGCTCGCAAAGAAACCGCTTTGGGGGAAGCGCACGAACTCAAAGGGCATTTGATCAGCGATCCGTTCCGAGTTCCTCGGTCCGCAGCGGCTCCTTAAGAATCAGCGTTCGGTGCGGGAAGGGGTCCGCTACTCGCCGCTCAACGCCGACGCACGACAATCACTACACCCGCCGCGCAAGCCCCGATCAGGTTCGACACCAGATCCCAACCCGTGTTGACGTACCCGCCCACATTGTGATCGGGCACCGTGAGCGTGATCGCGAACTCCAGCACCTCGTTCAGCGCGCCAAGCCCGCACCCCATCAGCGCCGATACCACCGCGAGCCCCACCCGCGGCTGCCCCGCGTCGTGCCGCACCAGGCGCGACAGCACATCGAAGCACGCCAGCGACGCCGCGAAGAAGCCGAAGGCGTGCACCGCCTGGTCGTACCGGGGCGTCAGCGGGTGCAGCCGAAGGCTGTACAGCACGCTCCCGCCGGCGTCCGCCCATTCCGCGGGGATCGCTACCGTCCCACCCGCCATGTGCAGCAGCCCCCACACGGCGAGCAGCCACAGCGTCGAGCGTCGAAGCCCGAAGCGCAGGTGCAGGAAGGCCGCCAGTCCGATGAACACCACCATCGCCCCCGCGTACACGGCGAACTCCGCGTTCCCCGCGCGCAGGGCCAGCCCAGAAAACACCACCATGTACGCCCCGACAAACAACACCAAGGGCACCGGGATTCGCTTGCGAGCCTCCGCAGACATCCCGAGAGCGTACAGAACCGAACGCACGCGATCCCTCCAGCCCACGAAAAAACCCCGCATCCATCGGATACGGGGTTCTGAGTTCCGGAATCGGCACGCCTGAATACGATTCTCTGAGATCCGTGAGAATCTCCCGGTACGCCGGGCAACGCCTGCTAACAAAATCCGACTCTCTGATCAGCCGACGGCGTGATTCTCTAGTACGCACTCTCTCTGAACCCGGTCTGACCGATGCAGGAACGACGTCTCGCATCGCGCTTCAACAACCCTTGGTTCAAGACACGCCGAAGTGTTCGATTCTCCTTGTCACACCCCTGATCGCTTGATCGCTCATCAGGCTGGGGCTGTCTTGTACACGCAGCCCCCCGTTCTAAACTGCCGACGGAGGATGATGAAATGACTAACAGCGGCGCCCCGGACAAGCTGCTCGAGCGTCTGCGGAGCGATGAGGATGCCGAGGTTCGGCAGGCCCTTGAGGACCTCACCGACCTACTGGTCGGCCAGGCTCGGGCCGAGCTGGCCGGCAAACGGGACCGCGTTGACCTCGTCCCCGAGAGCGTGGCTCAGAGTGTCCTGGTCGGAGAACTCGGGCAATTGCCCGATCTGCGGATCGCGGACGATGAGCATCTCCTCGGACGCATGCGCCTGGCCATCCGCAACAAGATTCGGACCCGGCTCCGCAAGGGCGGGAGGTCAGGGCAGCCAGTCCAGATGTCGCAAGGCTCGGAGGTGCGATCGGAGGTTGGAGTTGCCGATGGCCCCGGGCCGGCCACTTCCGTTGAGTCGCTCGACGAGGCGAAGCGAGTGTCGGCGAAGGGCGCGGAGATCCGTGCTCGGCTTCTCGATGGCGAGGATAGCGAGGCTCAGCAAATGATCGATGTGTGCGTGTTTCGCGGTTGGGACGCACGCCGTGCGGCCGAGCACATCGGCTGTTCTCACGACGCGTTGCGGGCACGGCTGTCGCGATCGAAGAAGTCGCTGCGAGCGAAGCTGCTCGAGCCGGTCCGTGAGTCGGTCGAGCCGCAGGAGTGGGCCATCCTCAGCGGCGCGCTCGTCGAGCAGATGTCCCCAGCGAAACTTTCAAATGTGCTCGGTATCGACCCTGAGCACCTATCCAAGTCAGTTGAGCAGATGGTGTCGGGTGTTGTGCTGGAGCGAGTTGGTCTGGAAGGAATCGTAATTCTTCATCGTCTCCTCGGACGGATGAAGAACTGAAGCCAAACTTTGCGGTTCCTAAAGGCAGGATGTTCCAAAAGCGCCGAGCACTGCGTTGAGATCGGCAAGATCGACGATTCCGTCTTTGTTGGTATCACCATCGCTGACGCTCAACCCAAAGTTCGCGAGGACCAAGTTGAGATCAGCTAGATCGACCTCGCCGTCTCCGCTGGTATCACCGGGGCAGGGTGCGGGTTCGCCGGCAACTCCCCATCGCGCGATGTAGCCGACGGCGTTGCCGCCTGCTTCGGTGAACTCTCCGCTTACGTGCAACATCGGGCCGCTTCCGCTGTCGAATCCAGTGAGCGCGTAGACCTTCTGATTCACTCCCTGTTCGAGCGAGGACCACGACTCGCCGTCCCAGCGGGCAACGTAGTTGGCTGGCTGGCCGCCGGCCTCGGTGAAATCGCCGCCTGCGTACAACGCAGGGCCGCTCCCGTCGTCGAAAACCGTAAGCGTTCGCACGATGCCGTTGACCCCGCCGTTCAAGGGAGTCCAACTTGTGCCATCCCAACGCGCGATTCGGCTTGCCGAGACGCCGTTCGCTACGGTGAATTGTCCTCCCGCGTACAAAGCCGGGCCACTTCCGTCGTCGAAGACCGTCAGCGCGTAGACCCGGTCATTCATTCCTGTGCCCAGGGCTGTCCACGATTCACCGTTCCAGCGAGCGATGCGAACCGCCGGGGTGTTGCCAGCCGTGGAAAAGTCTCCACCCGCGTACAAAGCCTCGCCGGTTCCATCGTCGAATACGGCCATGCCGCGGACCACCGCGTTCATTCCGGCGTCCAGCGGTGACCAGGCCGAGCCATCCCACCGAGCGATGCGGACGGCCGGGTTGTCGCTCGACCCCGTGAACCAGCCCCCAGCGTACAGGGCGTTGTCGTACACCGACAGGCAGGACACCCCGCCGTTACTCAGGCCCACGTCCAACGGCGACCAATCCTCGCCGTCCCAACGAGCAATGAGGTTCACGGGGCTGCCGCCGGCTTCCGTGAATGTGCCCGCGGCATAGAGGGCGGTTCCAGTCCCGTCGTCGAACACATCGAGACAGGTGACAGCTCCGACTACCCCTGATCCCAGGGGTGACCACTCCGTACCGTTCCAGCTCGCGATGCGATTCGCCCCACCGCCACCCGCCAACGTGAAGTTGCCACCCACGTAGAGCGCAGGGCCGTTCCCGTCATTGAACTCTTTCAGCGCAAAGCCCCAATAGTTCAGGCCCCCGCCGACGGGCGACCAAGAAGCCGGAGTGTTCACCGGGTCTTCAAAGGCTCGATCAAAGGTGATCGTAAATTCAGTTGAACCATCAGAGTAGGAGGCACCGAATGCCAGTCGATACCGTCCTGCGCTAGCGATCCCGTCCAAAATGCCGTCGGGATCCGGAGAGATGATTCCACCGCCGTCACCGCCGGCACCCTCGAAGGTGGGGGCGGAAAAACTACCAGACTCGTTCAGGGTGAAACCGGCCTGCTGGGGCAGATTCAGGACCAAGTCGAAACTTGCGGCGGCTTTGTCACCAACCTCCACTTGAACAAAGACCGTGCTCGTGTTCAATTTCGAGTCAACCGATCGAGACACCAGCATGTCGGAGAAGCCCTGGTCGGTTTCAACGGACGATGACACTGAGATGAACTTCTCGGGAATCGTGAAACTGATGAAGTTTGTACCGCTAGACGTCTGGACGAATTCGCCGTCAGCGTTGACATACCCACTTGACGCCGAGAAAACCACGGTGCCATCAGCCGTCTGGTCGACCTCACCGCTTAGGAACTCGAATCCGTCTTGTGCGTAGACGGGGGCTGTCGCGGCGACGGCCACCGCCAAGGTCAGGCGAACGCGGAGTGACTGCCTCATCTGTACAGGTCCTTTCCTCGTCATGAGTCAGAATCCGGCGCGGCAGCGCGCCTCCCGTCCAGATTATCCACAGCAACAAGGAAGACCAATGGTCTTGTGGTTTCTTAACGCCGCGTCTGCGTTGTCACCGGCCGGTGTTGGTGGTTTCTGGGTCGTCGAGGCCGTTAGAAAAGTGAAATGCCATCTCGGATTCATCCTTGTTCGAAGATTCAACGGCAATCTCAATGCGACTGGTTGGGCAGTAGGGGGCGTGTCCGTGCCCCGCCAGGCGGCACTATTCGGGTCCGTCGGCGATCTGTTTCACCACCCAGTCGTAGGCTGGTCCTGCATCAAGACGCTCAACTCGCTTCTTGAGCCAGTCCTTTGCTTCTGAGGACCCAGGGCCGCTCAGCGTCTCAAACGCTTCGAGCACGTCCTCCATGATGATTATGGAGACACTTGTCGAGTGGCCTGGTTGCTCTTCGTGGTGAGTTAGCGCGCGTAGGAATTCATCGAGTGCTTCTTGTGGCCGATCCAGCTTCATGAGCGCTCGCCCGAGCAAGACTCGAGCCATAAGCGTCTGGCGCGCTCCCTCACCTCTTCTCTGCAAACTCACTTTCAGAGACGATCGAAGCAGCTTCTCGGCTTCTGAAGCGTTCGAACGAGAACCAGTCTTCAAGAGGTCACGACCGAGTTCACGGTGCACATTGGCAAGAGAAAGCACCGCTGACTCTCCGATCTCTTGGTAGGCCGCAGCTAACGCGCGATAACTCTCGATTGCCCTTCGTCGCAAATCTGCTCGTTCTGGTCCGGTCTCTTCATCTGACCATTCCGAGAGGAGTATTGCGATGTTGTAAGACTGCCTGAGCACATCGATGTGGCCATCGGGGCCGAGTCGACGGAAGAAATCGCGGGCGCGATTGTACTCGGCTAGCGCACGATCAAACTGCTTCGTCTTCTTTAAAGCCGAGGCAATGAATGCGACAGCCTGCCCACGAAAACTAAGGTCGTCCGGTAGCACCGGTGCAAGGCCAAGAATTCGTTCAGAGATGGCGATTACTTCGTCGTATTTTCCTGCGCGATACTTCGCATCAGCTGCGCTCAGCAGAAGTCGAGCTTCCTGATCGAGTCTGATATTGCGTGCCGCTGGCAATGAAAGTGCTGAGTCGAGGTGCGGTTCAGCCTTGTCATAGTTGCCGAGTGCGACATAGGTCTGACCTATAGCGGCTCTGAGCGATCGTTCGCTGGTCGGGTGAAGTGGAATTCGTTCGGGATCGTTGAGTCGTTCAGCAGCCCCGTCGAGCAATTCTTCAACGGTCATCTGTCGGCCCGCTTCTTCAGGGGAAGCTTCAGCAATCAAGTCCTGCGTGAACAGACGGAGTACTTCGGCAGACGCCCTTTGCTGTTGCATCGCGTCACGTCGAGCAAGCGACTCCCGATATCCCCAAGATCCGGCGAGGGATACCGCAATGAGCACCACCGCGACTGCCGAGTAGCTGCCCCGATGCCGCTTAATGTTTCGAAGCACCTTCTGCGTGCGGGGCTCCGCCGCAGCCTCGACGAAGTCCCGATCGGCGAGGTAGTTCCGGATGTCCTGTGCCATCGCGGCGGACGAGGTGAATCGACGTTCCGCTTCAAGGCGGAGTGCTTTGCCGCACAGGTGACGCACGCGGCTTCGGACCCTTTGCTCGAATTCCCTCGGGCTGAGATCGCCGCGTTGGTACGAAACTCGCCTGATCGTTTCGGCGTCGAGGCTGCTGAGCTTTGTTGACGGATCCGGTCTCGGCGTGCCGCGCAGCATCGCAACGAGTTCGTCGATGACCCGCTCTCGCAGTTCGTCCTTGGTGAGAGGCAGCGTGCCGGTGAGCAGTTCGTAGAGGATGACTCCGAGCGAGAAGATGTCGGCCTGCTGGGTCACCTCGAGCGGTTGATGGCCAGCTTGCTCGGGCGACATGTACTCGGGCGTGCCCATCATCTTGCCTAGGTCGACTGTCAGCGTGCCGTCGGCGAGGCGGATGGTTTTCTCCGCGGCCTTGGCCAGCCCGAAGTCGACGATCTTCGGCACCGCGACGGTGACCTTGCCATCGGTCCGACGGACGATCAGCTTGTCCTCGTGCTCGTCGAGATCCTGCGTGTGCTTGGTGACTTCGGTGACGAGGATGTTGTCGGGCTTGAGGTCGCGATGGATCAACCCGCGCAGGTGCGCGTGCTGCACTCCCTCGCAGATGCGTGCCATGAGCTCGAGGCGCTGGGGGATCGAAAGCCGGCGGTCATCGCAGTACTTCGTGAGCGGCTTGCCCTCGACATACTCCATCACCAAATACGGCATGCCGCGGACCGTGCTCGCATCGAGGATCTTGGCGATGTAGCGGTGCTCAAGGAACGCCAACGCCTGGGCTTCGGCCTCGAAGCGCTTGATGCTGGCGTCGTCAGCGGCGTCCGCTCGCAGCACCTTGACGGCCACCTGCTGGTGCGGCTTTTCACGCGAGGCGAGCCAGACCTCGCCGAATCCGCCCTCGCCGAGCTTCTTGCGCAGCGTGAACGCGCCGATCGTGTCTCCCTTGACCCAGACGCCGAAGCGCTTCGCCTCCGCTGGGTGATCCGAAGGGTCGCTCGTAGCGGTGGGCGGTAGCGTGACGCTTCCCGATGTACCCACGCCGTCGAAGATCTGCTCTATGTCGCTCGCGTAGGCGTCACCCAGACGCTCAAACACGTCGTCCGCCGAGTTGCCTGCCATCCGCTCTAGGCCGAGCACGAGTTGTGTGAGCGGCGCGCCGGGGCGTAGCGGCCCGCCTGCGACCATCGCTTCGGGGCCGATTTGATCCGCGTAGAGTTCGAGCCGCACGACCAAACCCTGTTGCATCCGATGCTGAGCATCGGTTCTGACCAGCTCAGCGATCAGGCCACTATCTCGTGCATGATCCTCCGGCAGGAAATCTCTGAGGTTCGGCGGCGCATCAGCGCCGGCCCAGGCCTCGATGAGAGCCTGGACCGGTCGAGCGTCGGGCGAGTGATCGTTCGGCGGTTGCGTATCCACGGGGATCAGCCTCCTCTGTCTGCCATCAGCCTACCAAGGCGAGCCCCAATCCCGGCATAGCACTTGGTGATCCGGGCTGAAACCGAACTCCGATTAGTAGAAGCGGGGTTCTTACCCAGCATCGGGTAACGCCCGAACTCGCGTCTCAAACGCAAACGCTGACTCAGTGTCCGGAAGGGCCGCAACCAGAGCGGCTTGCCGCTCCACGACGATGGGTAGCCGTCTCTCAATGTCCCCCATGGCGGTGGTCAGGGCGAGAAACGCGTCCAATGTGAGATCGTCGGACAAGCTCTCCTCCAGCAGTTCGATCTCGGCTTGCAGCCGCAAACGTTCCGCCGCGAGTTCGGCAATCTCCGCTCGGAGAGTCGCCGCGAGCCGCTCCTCACGAATGCTCCCGACTTGAGCGATGACGGCCGACAGGAACTCCGAAGTTGCGGAGACGAGGCTCCTGTCGGCGAACGAGTCGAGGGCAATCGCGTGGGCACCGCCAACTTGGCGGGGACTCGGGCCGAGCCAGGTGTTGGTCACCGCGGCGATCGCCGTCGCCAGATCGGTGAGATCCTGGTACACCGAGGCACGAGACGGATCGCGACCGGTGCTGGCCAAATAGTCATCCAGCGGCTTCCCGCTGCTGAAACGAGACCAGTCCCTTTCGTCGAGAAGTTGGCTGATCACCATTTCGGAGTTGATCTCATCGGCGATGCGCAGCGCGCCGCTGATCGAGTCCGCCATCGGCTCGTCGGACGAATCAAGGAAGCACGCCCCCGTCTCCTCGGCTTCGGCACTCTCGATTTTGAACCACGGCACTTGTCCGTCGTCGAACTGGCAGCCGGCCTTGAAGCTCTTGGGCAGGAGGGCGATGCCGGTGGCGATCGCCAGAACACCAGAAATCATGCATGTGTACATTGCGAAGTCCTTCTTAACTCAATCGAGCGACTGGCCTTGGCACCGCGCCCCAGCCTGCTCGCCCCGTGCTTCCGCCGGTGCCGAGCAATCGCTCCTCATTCATCAAGTGACCGATACGCGTGGGCGGTGACATCACGTCTCAGCCCCAGCGACGAAATTCGATTTCGCAGGCGAGCTCCAAGCCCTCTACGCCGGCAAGCGGCAGGTACTGCGCCCACGTCGCCATGACCGCGGTCATCACGCCGAACGCGGTCCATGCGCCGATCTCGCCGGCCAGCCGTCGCGCCGCGACCAATAGGAGCACCGAACACACGGCGATCGACGCCAGTTTGAAACTCAGAGGCTCACGGGACCTGCGTCGACAACGGCGCGGGCGACGGGGTTGGCCTCGCACATGCCACGCGTAGCGATCTCTCGGTAGGTCAGGAATAGATCCAGCAGACCGAGAGTCGCCGCCGCGCCCACGGCGAAGCGGACCCGGTTGGTGCGTTCGGCTAGGCAAGTCAGCGTCTTGTTCAACATGGCGGTCTCCTTCAGAGTGGGTTCACCGAAGGAGCGATCGAGCCACAGTTGGTGTGACAGGGAACGGGTTGGCTTCCAGTCAGTCCATGAAAAAACCCGCCGCGGACCGAGATCCACGGCGGGTCAGCAGGAGCACCGTGGCTCGCCGTCCGCGACTAGCTGCCAGGCTCCCGCACTCTGAAGATCTTGAGCGTGATGGGCGTTGCGTCTTCGCTCAGGTCGGGGCCCGGGGCCGACAACTGGACCGTCAGCTCGGTGGGCTCGGACTGGGGAGCGATCCGCGCGATGGGGAACCAGTCGAAGCTCCGGTCACGGGCCACAACCTCGTCGTCGCTCAGGACGAATAGATCGATGTCGGTCCAGTCGTGTGCCACGGCGACGACCACGTACCGGTATCCGGGCTCGACCGAGAGCGTCCATTGCCGAAACGGGTTCTCGGATCGGGTATCCAACTCCAGATCGAGCGAGACGATCGGCTGCGTCTGCTCGTAATCAATTTCGAGAGTGGCTGCCGCGAGCCCATCGAGAACGTCTGCGGGCGAGAGCGCGGCCTCTTGCAGCCGCTGGACCCAGCGGGTGTCGCGTTCGCGCTGCACGCTATCTGCAGTGCCGTTGAGTAGCTCCGTGGCCAGGCGTACATCCTGGGCGTAGTTGATGCCGACCGGAGCACGGCCACCGAACGCCATCTGCGCAGAGCTCGCAGCGCACACGATCCCGATCACCTCGCCGCGGTCGTTGAAAAGCGGGGAGCCGCTGGACCCACCGACGGTCACCGCGTCGTAGTGGATGAGCAGGTTTTCGTCGACGGGGTCTTCACCGAAGAAGAAGTCGGTCGAGGCCGTCACACGGCCGGACAGCGCCTGTTGGCTCGGCAGACCGGCGACATTCTCCATCGGGAAGCCCACG
>Ga0209578_10002553_pt1 | contig 14881 bp, 14 predicted proteins | sample tdAd472_FD_187127 | JGI IMG/M metagenome (GOLD analysis project Ga0209578, IMG submission 187127) | Marine sediment microbial communities from the Atlantic coast under amendment with organic carbon and nitrate - tdAd47.2 (SPAdes)... | ecosystem: Environmental > Aquatic > Marine > Coastal >...
GGCCCTCGAGCAGCGCCCAGGCCCTCGCGGCGCGCACGAGGAACAACGCGGCGCGCGGGCTCGCCCCCAGCTGCACCCCCTCGGCCTCGCGGGTGCTCCGCACCAGTTGGGCCACGTAGCGCAACAGGCTCCGGTCGCAGCCGACCTCCTGCACCGCCTCCTGCACCGCGCCCAGCTGCTCGAGGCTGGCCACCGCCTCCAGGGCGTCGAGGGGGTGGCGCTGGCGCTGATCCTCGAGGATCTGCACCAGGACCTCGTCGTCGGGGTAGCCGAGGCTCGTCGAGAGCGCGAAGCGATCGAGCTGGGCCTCGGGCAGGGGGAAGGTGCCCTCCATGTCGACCGGGTTCTGGGTGGCGAGCACGAGGAACCCGGGCGGCAAGGCGTGGCGCACCCCGTCGCAGGTGACCTGACGCTCCTCCATGCACTCCAACAGCGCGCTCTGCGCGCGCGGCGTGGCGCGGTTGATCTCGTCGGCGAGGAGCACGTCGGTGAACACCGGCCCCTCCTGGAAGCGAAAGCTCAACGCCTGGGGGTCGAAGATCGAGACCCCGGTGATGTCCGTCGGCAGCAGGTCCTGGGTGCACTGGATCCGGCCGAAGCTGGCGTCGAGGGAGCGAGCCAGGGCCCGGGCGAGGACGGTCTTCCCGGTGCCGGGCACGTCCTCGATCAGCAGGTGCCCGCGGATCATGAGCGCGATCACCGCCAGGCGCACCGCCGACTCGCCACCGCGCACGACCTGGCGAACGTTGGTCTCGATCGCCACGGCGTGTTCGCGAGCGCTCTGCATGGCCCCGGTCTACCACCTCCCGGCCACGGCGGCCAGCAGTGCGCTGTCCGGCCCGCGGCGGGGTCGAAGCTCGGATCCCTGGAATTCGAGGATTGGATCGAGGACCGCCCGCGTTCATGCTGGGGGAGGAGGTGGCGGTGAAGCGCAACCTGAGGTCGATCGCGCTGTTCGTGGCGTTCCTCGCTGCCTGGCTGGGGTGGCGGGCCTGGGACGCGCGCCCGGTGCTCGACCCCCAGCAGGCGACACACCCCGAGGCCGTGGCCGTCTACGAGCTCTTCACCTCCGAGGGCTGCAGCAGCTGCCCGCCCGCGGACGAGCTGCTGGCCGAGGTCGCGCAGGCCGAGGGCGTCTACGCCCTCGCGTTCCACGTCGACTACTGGGACCAGCTCGGCTGGGCCGATCCCTACGGCCAGCGCGCGTTCTCACTGCGCCAGCGCAGCTACGCGGCGCGCCTCAGCGCAGGCCAGGTCTACACCCCCCAGGTCGTGATCAACGGGACCGCCGAGGCGATCGGCTCGAGCCGGGCCCAGGTGCGGAGCCTATTGGCCGAGGCGCTGGCCGAACCCGCGAGCGCGCGGGTGACCCTGACCCAGGAAGGCGACCGCCTGCGCTACCGGGTCGAGGGCGCCCCCGCAGGAACCTTGCTCCACGCGGCGCGGATCCTGCCCCGCGCGGAGACCGTACCCGAGCGCGGCGAGAACGCCGAGCGGGTCTGGACCCACGTGAACGTGGTCCTCGAGCTGGAGACGGTCGAGCTCGACGCGGCGGGCGAGGGGCTGCTCGAGCTGCCCCGGACCCACCCCGTGATCGCCTGGGCCCAGGACGCGGAGGAGCTCACGGTCCTCGGGGCCACCCGCTGGGACCCCTGAGCGGCGCTCCTCCGCTGGGCGCTACAGCCTACACCGCGATCCACTGCAGCCACGGGCCTGGCCCCTCGAGGCCGGGCCACGCCTAGCCCCGCGCCGCCAGGCGAGCCAGGGTCGCGTCGCGCACCTCGGCCGACTGGCCGAGCACGGTGTACGCCAGCGCCTCACGGTAGACGCGCTGGGGAGCCCGGTCGCGGAGCACCCCGGACCCCGAGGCGCAAGCCACCGCAGCCAGCCCCACCCGAGCGGCGAGCTCGATCGCCCAAGCGCGCACCTCGAGGTCGCTCGTGCCGGAGGGCGGCCCTCCGAACACGGCGGCTCGGCAACTGGCCAGCTCCCCGCGCAGCGCCTCCAGGGCGGCGGGCGCTCCCGGCGAGCGCGAGGCCACCCGCTCGAGGGCGTCGAGCCCGGCCTGCGCGCAGCCGAGCGCCTGGTGCGCCCGGGAGCGGACGCTCAGCCGGTCCACGGCGTGGATCCAGCCCGGCTCGCGCACGGCCACGACCCGCGCCATAGGGGCGAAGGCGTCGGAGAGCCCCACCGTCACCGTGCGCGTGACCTGCATCACCGCCAGCTCAGCCGGCGGACCGAGGGTCACCCCCTCCGCTTCGACCAGCGGCAACACGGCGAACACCGCGCGACCGTCGGGGAGCAACCCCGCCCCGACGAACTCGGGGAAGAAACCGGCCCCGGTGACCCAGGGCAGCTCGCCGCGGAACCGATAGCCCCCTGGGGCCTCGGAGACGGTGACCACCGGAGCCCCGGGCCGGCGCAGGTGGCCGAAGCCGATCCCCAGCCGGCGCGCTCCGCTGCCCATCCGGGGCAGGTAGGCCCGACGCAACGCCTGGTTCTCGCAGGCGGCGAGCATGGCCCCCGCGCTCTGGTGCTGGGTCTGAAGGAACGCCAACGCCCCGGAGGCGCGGGCCGTGGCCTCCTGGAAGCGCGCGTAGTCGGGGCCCTCGAGGGCCGGCCCGCCAAACTCGTGCGGACGGCGAAGCGCGAGCGCCTCGTGCCGCCCGAGGAGCGCGAGGGCCTCCTCCAGGGCGGCGGGGTCTTGATCGATCGCCTCCGCGCGGGGAGCGACCTCCTCACGCAGAACGCGTAGCACGGACTCCAACTCGAAGGGCATGCGCAGAGTCTACGCGGAATCCGCTGACCGCTTGGCAAGCCAAACGAACGACGCCACCCTGGAGCCCCAGCCCTCTCGGCCGCAGCCGGACGGCGCCGACCCGTTTACTTGATCTCGAGCAGCTCGACTTCGAAGATCAAGGTCGCGTTGGGGCCGATCGGGCCGCCCGGGCGCGGGTTCGCGCCGTAGGCCAGGTCGGAGGGGATGTAGAGCTTCCACTTGGCGCCGACCTTCATCAGCTGCAGCGCCTCGACCCAGCCCCTGATCACGCCGCCGACCGGGAACTCGACCGGCTCGCCGCGCTTGACCGAGCTGTCGAAGACCGTGCCGTCGACCAGGGTCCCGTGGTAGTGCACCTTGACCTTGTCGCTCGCCTTGGGCGAGGCGCCGTCGCCGGGCTGAATCACCTCGTACTGCAGCCCGCTGGCGGTGGTCTTGACCCCTTCGCGCTTGCCGTTCTCGGCGAGGAACGCCGCGCCCTGCTTCTTGTTCTCCTCCGCCGCCATGGCGGCCTTCTCCTGCATGCGCGCCTGAGCGGCCTGGGTGAAGGCGTTGACCACCTCCTGCATCTCCTGCTCGCTGATCGCGGGGTCCTGCCCGGCGAGGCCAGCGCGGATCCCCTGGCAGAGCATGTCGACGTCGATGTCCGGGAACGAACGCTTGACGTTTCCGCCGACCCTGAAGCCGATGGCGTAGGCACCCTTTTGCTCGAGGGTCTCGAGCTTCGGCGCCGCGGGCGTGTCCTGGGCGGTGGATTGGAGGCCGAACCACAGGCCAGCGGTCAACACGAGGGTCAGGGTGAGGAACTTCTTCATGACATCTCCGTAGGACGGCGCCCGACTGCGCCGTGTGAGAGCGCAGTGTAGGAGGCTCCCGCCCCCGCGCCACCCCGAAACTAAGGTTCGCCCGTCAGAGGCAGAGCCCGGGGTGATTATTCAGCGCCCCGCGCGAGGTAGACCTCGAGCCGCAGCTGACCCTCGCCGCCGAACGTGCCCACGGGCTCGCCGAACGCGCCCCGCAAGGCCCCGGAGTCGTCCGGATCACGAACCCGCCACACCACCGCGTCGACCCGCAGCTCACGCGCCAACGCGATCACTCGCTGCGGCGTGTGCTCGCGCTTGTCGGGCACGTGCAGGAGCAGGTGCTCGGCGACGGCCCCGGCGTAGAACGCGGACCGCGAGTCGTGCGCCAGCACCCGTCGCGCGCCGACCTCGCGCAAGCACGCCCCCGCCTCGCGCAGGGGCGCCTTGTCTGCGCGCCGCGGCCGGAGGGTCGCCCCGGCGGCGACGACCAGCGCGGCCACGAGCAAGCCCGTCCGCCAGCGCGGGTCGCGCGCCAACGCCCGGGCCTCCCTCCCCAGCCAGGGCAAGCAGAGCGCGGCGAGGGGCAGGCCGTAGCGCGCGTCCACCCGGACCAGGAGGTAGGCCAGGGTCAACGACGCGCCCGCGGCGCCGAAGAGCAGCAGCGGCCCGCGCGGACGTCGGCGACCCCGCGCCCAGCCCACGAGCCCCCACCCCGCGAGCAGCCAGCCGACCGGGCCGAGGGCGACCCCCAGGGCGACGGCCAGCCGGCCGGCGCGCCCGGCGACGAGCCCCGGGGTGAGGATCGCCAGCCGCTCGCCCAGGTTGCGCTTGAGGGTCAGCTTCCAGGCGCCGGCCTCGCTGCCGCCGAGCACCGGGCGACTGCGGATCCAGAGCAGCCACGGAACCAGCGCCGCCAGCGCCGGCGCCGCGACCGCGGCGACCAAGCGGGGTCGCCGGCGCCAGACGCCGCTGAGCGCCAGCGCGAGGCCCACCAGCCCCAGGACCGCCAGCCCCTCCGGCCGGGTGAAGTAGCCCAGCGCAGCGAGCAGGCTGGCCGCGAGCCCCCAGGGCCAACCGCGCTCGCGGAGCTGGGCGCGATCGGCGCAAGCCAACGCCCCCAGCACCCAGGCCGCGAAGGGGCCGTCGGAGAGCAGCTCGCTCCCGAGCTCGATCCCCAGCGGCCAGAGCGCTGCGAGGGTCGCGGCCCACACCGCGGCGCGCGGCCCCCAGCGCTGTCCGGCAGCGAGGGCCGCGAAGGGGACCACCAGGCCGCTGGCGAGGGCGGTCAACCAGGCGGCGAGCACGAGGTCACCGCCCGCGAGGACGAGGAGCAAGGGATAGCCTGGCGGGACGTGGTGGGCGAGGGCCGAGCTCAGCTCGCCGGCGCGCAGCCGCGCCGCGACGTCGAGGTAGCCCCCCGCGTCGCGGGCGACCACCGCGCAGCGCCCGGCGGCCGCGCCGCGCAACAGCACGCCGGCGACGGTCAACCCCGCCACGGCCCGCGCGGGGCTCAGCTCACGGCCTCGCGGTAGGCGGCGAGCACGACCTCGGACCGATCCAGCGCGCGCACGCGCCCGCCCTCCAGCCACAGCACGCGCTCGCAGCTCGCCTCCAGCTCGCTCAGGTTGTGGGAGGCGACGAGGAGCCCAGTGCCGGCCTCGCGCAGCGCGGCGATCCGCGCGCGACACTTGCCCTGGAATCCTGCGTCTCCCACGGCCAGCACCTCGTCGACCACCAGCAGGCTGGGCTCGATCGCCGTCGCCACGGCGAACCCCAGCCGGAGCAGCATGCCGTTGGAGTAGGTGCGCAGCGGGGCGTTCCAGAAATCGCCCAGCTCACTGAACGCCAGGATCGCCTCGCTCCGCGCGCGATAGTCGGCGCGGGAGAGCCCCGCCACCAGCGCGGCGATCTCTGCGTTCTCTGCGCCGGAGAGCTCGGGGTGAAACCCCGCGCCGAGCTCGAGCAGGCGGCCGATGCGATCGGGCGCGACGACGCGCCCCGCGTCGGGGCGGTAGGCGCCGACCACCAACCGCAAGAGCGTCGACTTGCCCGCGCCGTTCTTGCCCACGACCCCCAGCGCCTCGCCCGGCTCGAGGCGGAAGCTGACGTCGCTCAGCGCCTCGACGCTGACCTTCGGCGGCCGCCGCCCCCGGAGCCAGCCGAGCAGCGCCGACTTGAGGCTCCCGCTCCCGCGTAGCTGCGGGCGATAGCGAAAGGCCTTGCTCACGCCCTCGACGACCAACGCGCTCACAGCTCCTCGGCGATCCGGTCGCGGGAGCGCTCGCAGAGCGCCGCGCCGAACGCGACGCACAGCACCCCGAGCAGCGCTGGGACCAGGACGGTCAGCGGCGGAGCCCCTCCGCCGAGCAATGCACGCTGGTAGCCCTCGACCAACGGCGCCAGCGGATTGAGCGCCAGCACCCAAGCGAACTCCGCGGGCACCCGCTCGGCGGGGTAGAGCACGGGGGTCAGCACGAAGCACAGCGGCAGCAGGGTCTGCACGAGCTGCCCCAGGTCGCGGTAGCGCACGCAGAGCACGCCGAGACACAGCGCCAGCCCCCAACACAGCAGGCCCTGGACGAGGATCAACAGCGGCAGGTAGACCAGCCCGGGACCCGGCGCGACGCCCAGGGCCCAGATCAAGGCCACCACCAGCGGAAGGGTCAGGAGGAAGTTGACCGCCGTCGCCAACGCGATCACTCCCGGCGGAATCGCCGGTGACATGGCGCCCTGCTTGAGGAACGGAGCGTGCCCCAAGAGCGAAGTCGTGCCCATCGCCGTCGACTGAGCGAACCACGTCCAGGGCACGAGCCCCGCGCAGAGAAACGCGGGGTAGCGCTCGACGCCGACCTGCACGAACACACCGAACACCAGCGCGTAGACGACCAGGGTGAAGGCCGGCTGGAACAGCGACCAGCCGAAGCCGAGCACCGTTCCGCGGTAGCGCGCCACCAGCTCTCGCCGCGTGAGCACCTGCAACAGCGCCCAACGCGCGGTGTAGTCCCGAATCAACCGTCCCAGCGCCATGGGCGACACCCTACCCCCGCGTCCCCACTCACTCCCACCCCGAGCCAACTCGTGGGGAAGAGTGGGGCAGTTGCCCATCCTTGAACCTTGACATTTTCTTCGGCGAGGCGGCCAATCCAGGCGGATCCGGCCCCGGTCAGCACCTCAGATATCCACATAACTCTCAACATACCAACACCTTGATGTAGCTCCCCTGCTGACAACGAGTTGAGCTTGTTTGATGTCCGACCTGGGAGTAGAGTGGTGGTCAGTGGGGATCAGTGGGGATTCGGAGTCAACCGTGAGCCAACCAGAGCATGAGGAAGGACCGCAGCTCAACCTGCTCGGTTCGCATCGTCATGCCCTCGACGGCAAGCGGCGGGTTGCGATCCCCAAGCTGTTCCGGGAAGCGGTTCACTCCACGCTGGGGAACGAGGGCTACGTCCTCTGCCGTCAGCTGGGAGGGGACAACTGCCTGGCGCTCTACCCCCAGGCCAGCTTCGACGCCGCGCTCAACAAGCTCGAGGCCATGCGCACCCAGGCGCTTGGCATCGGCAGCAAGGCGATCCGCAGCTACCTGCGCCGGATCCGCATGTCCGCGACGCCCGTCGCCCCGGACAAGCAAGGGCGGATCACCCTCGGCGAGGAGCAGTGTCAGTTGGCCGGGATCGAGCGCGAGGTGGTGTTCGTGGGGTGCGGCGACCACGCCGAGGTGTGGGCCCCCAGCGAGCTGGAACCGTCGGACGGCGAGGACTTCCACCTGTTGGCGCAGCAGCTGTTTGGCTGAGGCACCTGGGGACTTGGGGAACACGAGGCAGCAGGTAAAGAAAAGGGAAAATCACATGGAGCAACGCAACTGGAGCAGCGCCAGCTACACGCAAACCCGGCAGGAAGGCGAGAAGATCGAGCAACTCATGCGCAGCATCCTCAAGATGTTCGCGACCGGGAACCTCGTCTACCGCGACCGCACCTGCCACGCCGGATCGGTGGAGACCAAGAGCGACCGCCTGCGCCGCCTGCGCCGCGGGAGCACTCCCCTGACCGAGGGCGCGGCGATCGCGTGATCAAGCTCAACATGGCGCGCGTGCGCCGGCTGTTGGAGCGCGACGCCATGGGGTTCCAGCTGAACCCCGCCGAGCGACTGGAGCTCAACACCGCGGCCGTCGCGCTCTGCGCACGACTCGACGCGCTGACCCGGCGCGACCCGGAGACGGCGGCTCAGGTCACGATTGGCCCCGCCCTCCAGGCCTGGGCCCTCGAACCCGCGGGGCACGCCCCCGTCGCCTAGGGACCACCCAACACAACGCGCTGGACGTCGTCTTCCGACCCAACCCTTCCTCCGAGGACCACGGCCCAGCGCACCTCTCACTCGGCGCTCCGTCGTCGTCCTCCGCCCCACCAGCCGAGGACTGCGTCGGGGCGCCTGCTCTTTGGTTCGGCTCCGTCCGAGACCTCGAGTGAGGAGCGAGTCGGGTGGTCGAGCGCGCGGAGAACCCCTGGAGCAGGCGAACACTCATGGCGGGGACGAGGGAACTCTCGCCCAGGGCAGAGGGAATCCCATGCTCAGCGAGGCGGTGTGTGCCACCATGCCCGCATGAGCGACGACGCCTTGCGGTCGGCCCAGCGCCGCTTCGAGCGGAGCGGACTCCTCGCGGACGAGGCGGCCTGGTTTCGCGAGCGGCTGCGCGTGGGCGAGCTCACCCAGGCCCAGCTCCCGGCCCTCGTGCGCCGCGTGCTCGACCCCGACGCCGCCCTCGTGCTCCGCCCTCACTGCGTTCAGTACGGCCTGCCTCTCGGGGCTCCCCAACTCGGCCGAGTCAGGGATTGGATCGTCGCCCGCTGGAGCCAGGTCGCCTGCGACGGCTCGCAGATGCGCAGCTACACCACCAACGAGCTGTACCAGCTCGATGCGCTGCGCGCCGACCTCGCCGAGGCAGGTGGCGAGTTGGTGCTGTGCGGGCTGGAGGCCGCGCGGGAGCTGCTGGACGCGATCGGAGAACCCTGGCGCTTCGCCACCGCCCCGAACCTCGAGGCCGCCCTCGCGGAGCGCGGTTGGCGCGCGGCCCTGGTGCTGGAGGTCGCCTATTACGACGACTGAGGCTCGACCAGCGCGGGGGTTCCGAGCTCGGGGTCGTGGTAGGCGATCCGGTTGCCGCCGGCCTTCTTGGCCACGTACATCGCCTCGTCGGCGTGCTCGAGCATCTTCAGTCCGCGCGTGGGGCGGTCGAACTCGGCCAGCCCCATGCTGGCCCGCACCCCGTGGAGCTCCGCGGCTTCGATCGCGGCGCGCACGCGCTCGGCGAAGCGCCGCGCCTGGCTCACGTCGGCGCCCGGGAGCAGAACGGTGAACTCGTCTCCGCCGTAGCGAAACGCGCTGTCGACCTCCTTGCGCACCGAGTCGAAGAGGATCCGCCCGATCTGGCGCAGGGCCTTGTCGCCCTCGGTGTGACCGAGCTCGTCGTTGAGCGGCTTGAACCCGTCGAGGTCGAAGAGCAGCAGCGCCAGCCCGTGCTTCAGCCGCAGCGCGCGCTCCTTCTCCACCTCCAGCCGGTGGAAGAAGTGGCTCTGGTTGTAGAGCCCGGTCAGCGAGTCGGTGATCGAGAGCCGGCGCAGCTTCTCTTCGAGCTCGCGGCGCTGGGTGACGTCCTTGCTGACCCCCACCGTCCCCACCGGCTCTCCGTCGGCGTCGCGGAGGTAGGAGAGGCTGAGCCCCATCCAGCGCGTCTTGCCCTGCTTGGTGCGCACCTTGACGTCGGCGCGGACCACGCCCTGGGGGTCCTTCTGCAGCCGCTTGAGCAGCTGCTCGCGCCGGGTGCTCCGCGCGTAGAAGGTCGTGACCGGCTTCCCCCCCACCTCCTCGGCGGTGTAACCCAGCAGGCTCTCGGCGGCCTCGTTGAAGCCCGTGATCCGGCCCTCGAGGTCGGTGGTCACGATGATGTCCCCGGCCTGCTGCAGGATCCCGAGCAGCCGTTGGTTCTCGCGGTCGAGCTCGACGATCCGCCGGTAGAGCGCCTCGAGCTCGGCGTTGCCGACGTCGCTGCCCGGCTTCTGCGGCCGGCGGTGCTTGGAGGTCCCGTAGCGCGCGGTGTCACCCCGCGGGTCCGGATCCTCGCCTTGCGATCCCGCCGCGGTCATTTGCTCAGAGGCTCTTCTCGGAGTGCTTCTTGCCGTCGAAGCTGATCAGCTTGGGGCGCTTCTCGACCTCGGTCTCCAGGTGCACCGGCCGGTTCCACAGCGTCTGCAGGTTCTTCAGCGTCTCCTGCGCGTGGTCGAGCCGCAGGTCCTGACCGTCGTGGCGGTGCCGCAGGTAGAGCTCGCCGCGGTTCTCCCAGTTGCCGCTCTCGACGAAGATCACGGGGTTGCCCCAGTTGGTCAGCGAGTCGAGGAGCTTGGTCTTGATCGACTCGAACTCGCGGCTCGCGATCACGTAGTCGCCCATTTGCGGCGAATACTCGAAGGTGAACATCTTCTGCTCGAAGGCGAACTCAGGGGTGAGGAAGGTGTCGACGAAGGTCACGTCGTTGTAGATCTTGCGCACCTCGAAGATCTTCTCGCGCCCCAGCCCGGCGTGGGTGTTCCACTCACGCCGCAGGCGCATGTCGTCGCAGTCGTCGTAGTCCTTGCCGAACTTCCCCCGGTTCCAGCGGTCTTCGATGTCGCGGAACAGTTCGATCCCCAGCTTGTAAGGGTTCAGCCGACCCGGGCTCGTGCCCATGGTGCCGGAGTGGCGGTCGGCGTAGTCGATCACCTCCGCGTCGGTGAGGATCTTCTCGGTCATCAGCGTCGAGTGCCAGTACGACGCCCAGCCCTCGTTCATGATCTTGGTCATCGCCTGCGGGGCGAAGTAGTAGGCCTCCTCACGGATCATGGCCAGCACGTCGCGCTGCCAGCGCTCCAGCGGCGCGTGCTCGAGGAGGAACAGGAGCACGTCCTGCTCGGGCTGCTCGGGGAAGTCCTTGCTGCGATCGATCTCCTCCTGGAGTTGGCGCTGCTGCTCCTCGAGGAACTCGGGCGGGTTGACGTAGCGGTCCATGTATTCCTTGGCCCGCAGCTTGCGCGGCACCGGGCGCGAGTCCTCCGCGTCGGGGCTCTTCTGGGCGCGGCGCCGCTGAATGTAGGCGCTGTGCATGTCGATCAGGTTCTCGAGCGAGAGGCAGGCGTCGATGAACGTCTCCACCGTGTCGTGCCCGTAGCGCTCGGCGTAGCGGCGCACCCGCGTGCCGTGGTTCGCCATTTGGTCGACCATCTTGCGGTTGGTCTTGGCGAACCAGGCGTTGTTCTTGAAGAAGTCCGCGTGCCCCGTCACGTGCGCGACGACCAGCTTCTGGTCGGTCATCGAGTTGGACTTCATCAGGTAGGCGTAGCAAGGGTCGTTGTTGATCACGAGCTCGTAGATCTTCGAGAGCCCCCAGGCGTAGCTCGTGTGGAGCTGCTCGAAGTCCATCCCCCAACGCCAGTGCGGGTAGCGGGTGGGGAACCCGCCGTAGGCCGCGACCTCGTTCAGCTCGTCGTGGTCGAGGAGCTCGAAGCTGATGTCCCAGAAGTCGAGCCCGTAGCCTCGCGCGTACTCGAGGATCGTGTGGATCTCGCGCTCGAGCTCGGCGGGCAGCCGACGAGACATTTGGTAGGCCATGGCTCAGCGCCCCTTGCCGAGGAACTCTTTGATCGAGTCGTAGATCTCGTCGCGGCTGCCGATCACGCTCAGGATCATGCGGTCGTCGTCTTCGAACTTGCCGCGCAGGTCCTTGATGAACTGCCCGCTGCCGTAGGCGCTCTTGACCTGGCCGTAGCAGAACACGTTGCTCCGCGGGAGGATCTGCTCCTCCAGCAGCGCCAGGCACTTGCGCGTGTCATCCCCGCCCCAGTTGTCGCCGTCGGAGAAGTGGAACGGGTAGATGTTCCAGTCGTCGGGAGGAAAGCTCTCGGTGATGATCCGGCTGCAGAGCTCATAGGCGCTGGAGATCTTCGTCCCGCCGCTCTCGCGAATGTGGAAGAAGGTGTGCTGGTCGACCTCCTTGGCGGCGGCGTCGTGGACGATGTAGCGGCTCTCGATGTTCTTGTATTGGCTGCGCAGCCAGGTGTCGATCCAGAAGCTCTCGATGCGCACGATCTCCTTCTGCTCGTGCCCCATCGACCCCGAGACGTCCATCATGTAGACGATGACCGCGTTGGCCTCGGGCTCCTTCTTCGTCTTCCACGAGCGGTAGCGCTTGTCTTCGCGGTAGGGGAGGACCATCGGGTTGTCGGGGTCGTAGGTGCCCGAGGCGATCTCCCGCAGCAGCGCCTCCTTGAAGGTGCGCTTGAAGTGCCGCAGGCTCTCGGGGCCCGAGCGGTGGATCCCCGAGTAGACGTCCTTCTCGGTGGCCAGCGACTTCTTGCCCTTGGGCTCGATCTTGGGCAACTCGAGCTCTTCGCCGAGGATCTGCGCCAGCTCGTCGAGCTCGACCTCGACCTCGAGCACGTGCTGGCCCTCGTCCTCGCCGGCCTCGCCGGAGCCCTGCCCCTGCTGGGGCTGGCCCTGGCCCATGGGCTGACCGACCTCGCCCTCGCCCTGGCCGACCCCGCCCTGTTGCTGGCTGCCGTAGCGAAAGCGCGGCATTTGGATCTGGGGCAAGGGGATCGAGACGGTCTTCTTCCCCTTGCGACCCACCAACTCACCGCGGGTGATGTAGCGCCGCAGCTCCTTCTTGATCTTGCCGCGCACGATCTGCTTGAAGCGCGAGTGGTCTCGGCCGATCTTATTGGTGGTCACGCTTCGCAGCCCGCAGAAGAAGCCCTGGTCTTCGGGATCCAGCTGCGCTGGATCCCGCGATTGAGAGGACTTGCTTCGCAAGTCCTCTCAACTGTGTTGCTCGTCGCTCTCGATACTGGCATCTGTTCGCTCCTCGCGCCTTGCCAGGACGTCTTCAGCGGGCTGCGAAGCCCTCCGCCCCGCTACGAGCCGCTCCGCACGGCGTCCCCGCGGGCAAAGATCGAGGCCACGTAGTTCAGCACGTCGGTCGCCGAGACGTCGTTGTAGCCGTAGTTCTTGATCAGCCGCGCCTTGACCACGTCGATCTTCTCCTGGGTCTCCTTGTCGATGACGTCGGAGACGAGGCTCGTGAGCTTGATCGAGTCCTTCTGGTCCTCGAACAGCTTGAGCTCCAGCGCCTTCTGCAGCCGCTCGTTGGTCCAGTAGTGGAACTGCTTGCCCTCGATCGCCAGCGCGCCGATGTAGTTCATGATCTCGCGGCGGAAGTCGTCCTTGCGGCTCTCGGGGATGTCGATCTTCTCCTCGATGGAGCGCATCAGCCGCTCGTCCGGCTCCTCGTCCTGCCCGGTGTACTTGTTCTTCACCTTCTCGCGTTGGGTGTAGGCCTTGACGTTGTCGACGTAGTTGGCGCAGAGCCGCGCGATGGCCTCCTCGTCGGCCGAGATCGCCTTCTGCACCTCGTTCTTGACGATGTCGTCGTACTCTTCCTTCACCAGCGCCAGCAGGTCGCGGTAGTGCTTGCGCAGGTCCTCCGACGAGATCAGCGAGTGGTGCCGCAGCCCCTCCTCGAGCTCGTTCATCACCATGAACGGGTTGACCGTGCCCTCCCCGGCCTCGCTGACGAGCGCGTTGGAGATCTTGTCCTGGATGTAGCGCGGCGAGATCCCTTGCATGCCCTCGCGGGCGGCGGCCTCGCGCAGCTCGTTGATGTTGTCCTCGGTGAAGCCCGCCAGCGACTTGCCGTTGTAGAGCTTGAGCTTCTGCATCAGCGAGAGGTTGGGGACCTTGGGCTCCTCGAGCCGGGTGAGGATCGCCCACATCGCGCTGACCTCGATGCTGTGGGGCGCGATGAACTTGCCCTTGATCCGCTCCTGGTTGAAGTCCTTCTCGTAGATCCGCATCTCGTCGTCGAGGGTCGTGATGTACGGGATGTCGATCTTCACCGTCCGGTCGCGGAAGGCCTCCATCAGCTCGTTGCTCTGCAGCTTCTTGTATTCGGGCTCGTTGGTGTGCCCGATGATCACCTCGTCGATGTCCGTCTGCGCGAACTTCTTCGGCTTGATCTTGTGCTCCTGGGTCGCGCCCAGCAGGTCGTAGAGGAAGGCCACGTCGAGCTTGAGGATCTCGACGAACTCGAGCACGCCGCGGTTCGCGACGTTGAACTCGCCGTCGAAGTTGAACGCGCGCGGGTCGGAGTCCGAGCCGTAGATCGCGATCTTGCGGTAGTTGATGTCGCCGGTGAGCTCGGTCGAGTCCTGGTTCTTCTCGTCCTTGGGCTGGAAGGTGCCGATGCCCACGCGATCCTGCTCGCTCAACACCAAGCGCCTGATCTTGATGTGATTGCCCATCACCTTGGACCAGTCGCCATCGTAACGTTCGAGCAGGCCCCGGAAGATGAACCGGCATGCGGGGTTGAGTTCGCCACGCACGTTGACAGGGTATTTGAGGTCCTTGCCCTCGAGCAGGTCGTCGATGAACCGCTGCCGCACCTCGAGCGGAATCAGCTTGAGCGGCTCCTCGTGCATCGGGGAGTCTTCCCACTCCTCCTTCTCGTCGACCCGCCACTGGAAGGTGTAGAGCGCGCCCTCGTCGGTGCGCGAGTAGTGCTCGAGCCCCTTCTTGATCATGCGCGCGATGGTCGACTTGGAGCTGCCGACCGGGCCGTGGAGCAAGATCACCCGCTTCTCGGTGCCGAAACCGAGGGCCGCCGACTTGAGCACGCCCACCAGCCGCATCAGCGGCTCCTCGAGGCCGAAGATCGCGTCGTGACCGTCGTCGATCGGATCCGAGAAGAAGCTGTAGCGGGTCATGCCCTTCTTGTTGCGGGTGAACTCTTCGCTCCCCCACGAGATGATCATGTCGTAGACCCGTTGAAACGCGTTGCGCGTGACCAACGGGTGCTCCTGCACGAGCTTGAGGTATTCCGCAAAGCTCCCGGTCCAGTTGAGGTTCTCGTACTCGACACGATCCGAGTACTTGTTCGCTAGCTCCCTGAAGTCCACCGGCCCTCCTGCTTGGGTTTCAACATACACACCCGCAGTGACTTGTGCTTGCCCCGGCCTTGACAGGACTTGACACGCCACGTGGGCCCCCGGGGCTAGAGTGGTGCCGTGAGCCCCCTCGCCCAAGGTCTGCGCTGGACGACGCTGGGCGCCGCCCTCGGCGCGGTGCTGCTCGCGGTCCCTGGCCTGGCTGGGGGTCGCCTCGAATTGCAGGCGATTCGCATCGAGGGCGCCCCTGAGATCGACGTCAGCCAGGGGCCCAACCTCACGCCTCCCGGGTTCGACGCCGCCTTCTTCGCGGAGCAACGGGCCCCCAACG
>Ga0209578_10002554_pt1 | contig 14880 bp, 14 predicted proteins | sample tdAd472_FD_187127 | JGI IMG/M metagenome (GOLD analysis project Ga0209578, IMG submission 187127) | Marine sediment microbial communities from the Atlantic coast under amendment with organic carbon and nitrate - tdAd47.2 (SPAdes)... | ecosystem: Environmental > Aquatic > Marine > Coastal >...
AGTCAACAGGCTGATGGCGGCGTCCACATATTCCGTCTGGTCGGTTAGCTGGGTTAGCACAAGCCCCTGGGGTTCAAGCGTGTACTCGTTGAGATCCTTGACCGCTCCTTTTACCCCCGACATCACCTCGAGAAGGTTTTCGCCGGGCGCCTTGGCCACGTTGATCATGATCACTTCTTGGCCTCTTGAGTAAGGAGTTGCGCCGCGCTTCTCAAAGGCCAACTGCGCATAGCCGATATCACGGGCGAAGACAGGCACGTCATTGCGGTATGCAACAACCACGTCTTCCACGTCCTCGGCGCTCGTATATTCGCCCGCGGTGCGAACGGTGAAATTGATCTTGCCCTCATCAAAATCACCGCCGCTGACGCTCACGTTCTCACCGGACAGCGCCGCCGCCACCTCCCCGATCGTCAGCTTCCTCGACGCAAGCTTTGCCGGATTGGCATAAAAATGCATCTGGTGACGGGTGCCGCCAAAGGTGTTCGAGGCCGCGACGCCGGGCACTCTCTCCAAGCTCGGCGCCACTACGTCGTCCATGAAGTCGCGCATCTCCGCGATCGGCGCTTCAGCCTCGGCCGGATCGATATGGCTCAGGCCGAACCAAGCAATCGCCTGGTCCTCACTACTCGTGGCCTGTACCTGCGGCTTGAGCGCTTCCTCGGGGTATCGCTGCACCTGTTGCAGTCGATTCGAAACATCAAAGAGCGCGCGGTCGATATCCGTACCGATCTTGAAAGACATGCGGATCTCGGCGCGGCCAAAATTGGACGTGCTACTGATCTCCTCCAGCCCCTCGATGCTCTTGAGCTGCTCTTCTTGCTCCTGAACGATCTGGCGCTCAATCTCCGCCGGAAGCGCTCCAGGCCACACCGTCCGGATGCGCACCGCCGGAGTTTCGACCGTCGGAATAAGTTGGATGGGAATCTGAAAGAAGGAGATCCCTCCGAACAGCGCGAGCAGCAGGACCGCGACGGCCGTAGTGACCGGATAGCGAATCGAATCGTCGATGATCTTCATGGCTTCGGCTGCTCCCTGACCTGCGGAGTCACTTCCTGCCCATCGCGAAGGCGCTCGTTGCCGAAGGTCACCACCTGGTCGCCGGGCTTGACGCGACCGGCGACCTCCGTCCAACCATTGACGGATTCGCCCAGCCTGACCTTGGCCAGCGCCGCCTTGTTGTCAGCCCCAACGGAAAACAGCACCCAGCCGTCGGTTCGTTCCATCAACGCGTCTTTGGGCACGATCGTGACCGTCCTGGGGCTAGATGGCGCAAACCGAACGGAGGCGACCATACCCGCGCGAACCGTTCCGTTGCGCGAAGAAACGGTGACTTTCACCGGAAAGGTCCGCGCCTCCGGGTCCGCTTCCGCCCCAATCGCCCGCACCTTCCCCGGCAGAACCGTTCCCGGCAAAGCCTCAAACCGCAGCTCGGCGCGCTGCCCAAGCCGCAACTTCGACAAATGGATCTCAGGCACCTCGACGCTGGTTTCGAGGTCTTTCATGCTGACAACCTCAAGGACGGGGTCTCCGACTTTTGCCCAGCCGCCCAGTTCCACGAGCTTGCGGGTGACCGAACCATCGAACGGTGCACGGATGACGCTGAGCTGAATACGCAGGTCCAGCTCGGCAATCGAGGCTTGGAGCGAAGCGGAGCGCGCGTCGAGGGCGGCTACTTCCACGCTCGCGCTTTCCAACTCCTCGGCGGCAATGAGCTCCGCGTCAGCCAACTCCTGGGCTCGCGCCAGCTTCAGCACCGCGCCTCTCCGTCTGGCGGCCGACTCTGCCAGCTGCGCTTCCAAGGTCAGCCGTTGCGCTTCCAGCATGTCTACGGCGAGCCGCACCAGCTCCTGTCCCTGGGTCACCCGCTCGCCTTCGCGCGTATGCACGTCAGTAACCAGCCCGGCAACCGGCGCGGCAACCTGGGATTTCAGCGTGCTCTCCACCGAACCGGGCAGCTCAATGGCGCTCGTGAGCCGGTAGGCCTGAGCCGCGGTGGTGACCACCGGTGGGGGCGGTCGTTTTCCTCTGTTCTGTCCCTGAGCAGAGAACGGACACAGCAGCAGTACCGCTAGGGCTACTACAGCTTGAAAACTCTCGGGCGCGCGCGATGGGACACAAGTAGACGATACAGAACGGAAAAACTTCATGAGTACCGCCGGACACTTGGAATTACAAATGCCCAACTAGAGTATGAGATCTCGTAAGCCTACGCGTTCCTCACAGTTTCGGCAAGCTGTCTAGTTTTCTAGAGGATGCTGCGAAGCGCGCCCAGGAAGCGCGTGTTCTCTTCCGGCTTGCGGATGGCGACCCGGACCGCCTCCCCCTCAATCCCCGGCATTCCGGTCAACACCCGCACCAGGATCTTATGCTCGAGCAACGCCTCGCGCAGCCGCTCTGCCGGTACGCTGGTCCACAGCGTGACGAAATTCGCGCTGCTCGGCGAAGGAATCATCAACGGCAGCTCATTCAGCTCGCGCAGCAGCCGCTCACGCTCCGCCGCCACCAGAGAACGCCCGAGTTCCGCGTGCGCATGGTCGGCGATCGCGGCCCTCGCGGCCGCCTCCGCCAGCACATTCACCGTCCACGGTTCACGTCTTGGGCGGAGTCGCTCAATCGTCTCTTGGGCGCCGACGAGCGCCCCGATTCGCAGACCCGGCAACGCATAGAACTTCGTCAGCGAGCGCAGCACCAGCACGTTGTCGCGCATTTTCGCGAGCTTGGTCGCGGAGGTTTGATCCGTGAAGTCGATGAACGACTCGTCAATCAGCAGCGTGCCGCCGCGCGACACGGCGATCGCGGTTAGCTCCTGGTGGCCCATGCACTCGCCGGTCGGGCTATTGGGTTGAGTCAGCACCAAGAGGCCGTCGTCGGGCCACCCGATCGGGTCGCCCCAACTCACATGGTCCGCATCGGGATAGGCCCGATGAAACTCGCTGAATGTAGGAACGGCGAGAGTCGTCTTGGGGTGGCGCGCTTCACGGGCGTAGAAGTGCAGCAGATCCGTCGCGCCGTTCCCCAACAGGATGTTTTCCGGGCCCACGTCCCACAAGCGAGCCAGCTCGGCGCGGAGTTGTACGGGCTCGGATTCCGGGTAGTGCGAAATCCGGTCCAACGCCTCCTCCACGGCCGTTCGGACCTTCGGCGAAGGACCGAGCGGGTTGATGGAAGCGCTGAGGTCGAGAGCCTCGCGCCAGTCCCAACCGTGCGCCCTGGCCACGGCGAAGAGGTCGCCTCCGTGCGTGATCTTCAAGCTCCCCAGGCTATCGCAGCGAGAGCGGTTGCGGCAGCGGTCAACGCGGTTCCATAGAGCAGCCTCCGGCCTTCCCGCGTGGCGGATCGATCCGGCTCGCGACCATCTGGATGCAGTTGCGGCTTGACGCTCACCCGCCCTTCGTAGCTGCTCCTGCCGCCGAGGCGCACTCCCAGCGCGCCGGCGAAGGCGGCTTCCGGCCAACCGGCGTTCGGGCTCGGCTGAGAGCCGCCGTCGCGCCGTGCGGCGCGCCAGGCCTCCCTCCAGTCGAGCCGAAGAGTCGCCGCCGCAACTACTGCGAACAGCGCAGTGAGTCGTGCCGGAATCCAGTTGGCGACATCGTCCATTTGGGCCGAGAACCAGCCGACCTCGCGCCAATGCTTGCTGCGATATCCCACCATGCTGTCGAGCGTATTGATCGCTTTGTAGGCCGCCATGGCGGGCGTTCCGCCCAGCGCAAGGAAGAACAGCGGCGCCACAATGCCGTCGCTCGCGTTCTCTGAGACGGTCTCCAATACGGCGCGCCGGATCTCTTGCTCGCTAAGCTCCGCCGTGTCGCGTCCGACGATGCGCGAGACAGCCTCCCGAGCACCGGGCAAGTCACCCTGATCGAGCTTTCCGAGGACTCGTTGCGATTCCCGGTCTAGCGACCCAACCGCCAAAAGCGAGTAGGCCCAGTAGAGATCCATCCATCGCGGCGTCAGCCAGACGACCGCTGCCGCGACCCCCACCGCAGCCCACCACAGCAACACGCCAGTCGCGCGACCCGCCCCAAGAAACCTTCGAGTCGCTTGTTCCACCCGTGTAATCCACCACCCCAAGGCGCGCACCGGATGCGGCGCCCAATGCGGATCGCCGATCAGAAGATCCAGAACGATCGCCGCCCCCGCGACTTCCCAAGTCACAGGTACGACTCGGTGAACAGTGCGAGGTCCGCCGAGGCCTCAAACCAGTCCGCTAGCTGCTCGTACGAGGTCTCCTTGTCGGCAACCTCGGGCGGGCGGAAGCCCAGCCACTCTTCGACGACCTGCGGATCCTCCAAAGCGCCGTGCAGATAGGTCCCACGCACGCGACCGCGCTGCAGTCCCTCTGGGCGCCCGTTGACGACGGCCGCGGGAGTCCCGTCGGTTGGTCTCGACGTCTCTCCCATGTGGATCTCGTAGGCTTCGAAGCAACCGCCTTGCGGCAATGACGCCCGTACTGCTCGCGTCGTTTTCTCACGTGTCAGCGTTGTTCGCACCGGCAGCAGCCCGAGGCCATCATCCGAGCCTCCCGCCTCGACGCCGTGGGGATCGTCGATCCGCTCACCGAGCATTTGGTACCCGGCGCACACGCCCAGCACCGTCGCTCCAGCTCGCTCCTGATCGGCGATCCACCGGTCCAAGCCGCGCTCGCGCATCCAGCCCAAGTCGGCGATTGTGTTTTTCGACCCCGGAAGGATCACTGCGTCAAACTCTCCCTCCGCCGGCCGATCGACCCACTCCGCCCAGGGCAGCAAACGGAAGTCGGTCAGGTTCGAGATGCGAGGAAATCGGACGATGGCCACACGGGGTCTAGATCCCGCGGACTCACTCGGGTGGAAGCTCAATGGCCCGTCTTCCTCGTCCACATGAATGTTCGGAGCGAAGGGAAACACGCCCAGGCAAGGCGTCCCCGTCTTCTCTTCCAGCATCCGCTTGCCCTCGGCGAACAACTCCGGTTCCCCCCGGAACCGGTTCACGGCAAACGTGCGTACCAGCCTGCGGTCGGGGGGATCCAGCAGCCCCAGCGTTCCCCACACGGCCGGAAAGACGCCGCCCCGGTCGATGTCCGCCACCAGCAGCACCGGCGTCTGAAACGCACTCGCGAGCCCAAAGTTGACGACGTCCACCGACCGCAAGTTGATCTCCGCTAAGCCTCCGGCCCCCTCCGCCACCACGACGTCGTACTCGGCCAGCAGCCGCTCAAACGACTCCGAGATACGAGCGCGAAGAAACTCTGTTTGCGCGTAATACTCCTTGCCCGAGAGATCGCGCCAAGGCTTTCCATGCACGACGACCTGGCTGGTAGTGTCGGACGTCGGCTTAAGCAACACCGGGTTCATATCCGGGTGCGGTTCCACTCCGGCGGCCTCAGCCTGAGCGACCTGTGCGCGGCCGATCTCTCCTCCCTGGGCGCAAGGGTAGGAGTTATTCGACATGTTTTGCGCCTTGAAAGGAGCGACCCGTAGGCCGCGTCGCTTGAGGTGACGGCAGATCGCCGCCGTCATCCAGCTCTTACCGACAGAGGAGGCGGACCCGCCTACCAGTAGGCTCTTGCCTGCCTCCATGGGGCTACCGCGGCCCGGCCGTGAGGACTTCGTCCCGCACGCCGTCCGCGTACTTTGCGAAATTGTCGCTGAATAGCTTGGCGAGCTTCTTGGCGGTGCGGTCGTACTCTTCCTTGTCCGCCCACGTGTTGCGCGGCATGAGGATTTCCGCCGGTACGCCGGGGCACTCGGCGACGACGTTCAATCCGAACGTCGGGTCCTTCACGGTGACGGCGTTCGCCAGGTCGCCCGAGTAGATGGCGTCGAGCATGGCCCGCGTCAAACGCAACTTGATCCGCGAACCCGTACCGTATCCTCCGCCCGACCAGCCGGTGTTGATCAACCAGACTTTCGAGCCGTGTTTGCGGATGCGCTCGGAAAGCAACTCCGCATACTTAGCCGGTCGCCAGACCAGGAACGGGCCGCCGAAGCAGGGTGAGAACGTCGCTTGTGGTTCCGTTACCCCCATCTCCGTGCCGGCCACCTTGGCGGTATAGCCGGAGATGAAGTGATACTCGGCCTGCTCCGGGGTGAGTCGGCTCAGCGGCGGCAGCACGCCGAACGCATCGCACGTCAGGAAGATCACATCGGTCGGGTGACCGCCCACGCAAGGGATCTTGGCGTTCTCGATGTACTCAATCGGGTACGCTCCGCGCGTGTTCTCCGTGATGGACGTGTCGCCGAAGTCGACCAAATGATGCGCCTCGTCGTAGACCACGTTCTCCAGCACCGCCCCGAAGCGCAGCGCGTCGAAGATCTGCGGCTCGGCCTCGCGGGTGAGATAGACGGCCTTCGCGTAGCAACCTCCTTCAATGTTGAAGATGCCGTTGTCGGTCCAGCAGTGCTCGTCGTCGCCGATCAACTCGCGCTTCGGATCTGCGGAGAGCGTCGTCTTGCCGGTCCCGGAGAGGCCGAACAGGACCGACGACGTCCCGTTCTCGTTCGAAGACGTTGCCGAGCAGTGCATGGACAGCACGCCGCGCTTCGGCATCAAGTAGTTCATCAGCGTGAAGACGCCCTTCTTCATCTCGCCCGCGTAGTCGGTGCCGAGAATCACCATCTGTTGGCGCTCCAGGCTCAGATCGACGGTCGTCTTCGAAGTCATCCCCGAGGTGTGACGATTCGCCGGGAAGCCGCCCGCGTTGAAGATTACCGCGTCCGGGTCGCCGAAATTCTCTAGCTGCTCGTCGGTCGGGCGGATCAGCATGTTGTGCATGAACAGCGCGTGATACGGTCGCGTCGTGATGATGCGGACCTTGATCTGAAAATCCGGGTCCCATCCGGCGAACCCGTCAATCACATAGAGGCGCTTACGCGTGTTCAGGTAGTCGACGGCTCGTTCGCGGTTGACGAGGAAGATGTTCTCGGGCAGCGGAAAGTTAACGGGGCCCCACCAAACGTTTCGCTCTGAGTCCGCGTGTTTTACCACCCGCTTGTCCTTGGGGGAGCGGCCGGTCTTCTCGCCCGAGTAGGCGATCAGCGCGCCTCGGTCGGAGATCGCCGCGCCGTTCTCCCGGCGAATCGACTCCTCGTACAGTTGCGACGGAGGCGGATTGCGAAGAATCTTTTTGACGGTGATTCCGAGCGGTTCCAGGTTGATCTCGGCCATGGTATTCCTTGCTGCAACCCCAGGATAGTCTGAACGAGCGACCCTCGGCGTCGTCGGCCCGCATCGCCCAAATTCGATCGCCGATCAACCTGCCGTTCGACCAAGACGGCGCTAGTAGATCGTGTTCTTCAGCCGCTCGGCATAGGCGCTGTCGTAGCTCTCGGAGTCGACTTCGCCTCCTGCGACTTCGGCGATCATGGCGCCGGCGGTGGGGACCTGTCCCGCCCCCTTTCGGGAGTCCGCCTCCCACAGCCGAGAGCGGATTAGCGCCTTCTGGCACTGGAAGTAGATGCGCTCCACATGCACCACGAGGACCGTCTGTGGAATCTTGCCGTCGATTGCAAACGATTCGCACAGCTCCGGGTCGGCTACCACCTCGGCACGTCCGTTGATGCGCATGGTTTCCCCGATTCCGGGTATCAGGAACAGCAGCGAGACTCTCGAGTCGACCATCAGGTTGCGCAAGGCGTCCAGGCGATTGTTGCCCCGCCGGTCGGGCATCATCACCGTCCGGTCGTCGACTACGCGGACCACGCTTGCTGGGTCTCCACGCGGCGAGCAATCGAGTCCGTCCGGCCCCGCCGTAGCCACGACCACGAACGGCGACTGCTCGATAAACTCCCGGTATCGCTCGGTAATGTGATCCGTTTCTTTGATCAGCGCGCGTTCGGCAACTTCACCGTAGAGCGATTCGAGTTGCTCGACGGTCTCGATGCGGCGCGCGTATTGCGCGGAGGACATGGCGTCCAGTTTACTGTTCGTCGCTGTGGCCGGGAGCGGTCGTCGCCTACAATCGTCCGGTGCCCTCTCGTCCCAATGTCGTACTGATCCTCGCCGACGACCTCGGCTACGGAGACATCGGCCTCTTTTCCGACGGAACCGTCCGCACCCCTCACCTCGATCGCCTTGCCGGCGAGAGCGTCTGCTTCCGCCAGCACTACTCGGCGTCGTCCATCTGCGCCCCTGCGCGAGCGGCCCTATTGACCGGCCGCTATCCGCATCGCACCGGCGCCGTCACCCAGCATGAGATGCATGGTCTCGACCGCATATTCCTCCGCGAAGTCACTCTCGCAGACGCTTTTCAATCCGCCGGGTACCGCACCAGCTTGGTCGGCAAATGGCACAACGGAACCCTCGACCGGCGCTTCGAGCCCAATGCCCGCGGCTACCAAGAATTCACCGGATTCTGTGGCGGCTGGAGCGATTATTACCGCTATCACCTCCGCCGCAATGATGCCTTGGAACCCGGCGACGGTCGTCACATGACCGACGTTCTCACTGACGAAGCCGTCCAGTTCATCGATCGCAACAGGTCTGAACCGTTCTTCCTGAACCTCGCCTATAGCGCCCCGCACTCGCCCTTCCAGGCGCCGCCCGAAGCCGTTCAGCCTTATCTCGATCAAGGCTTCAACCGTGTGACGGCGACGACCTACGCCATGATCGAGGGCATGGACGCGGGGATCGGCCGTGTCCTCGACAAACTGGAGGAGGAAGGTCTGGCGGAAGACACGATCGTCTTGTTCACCTCCGACAACGGCCCCGCCTTCTTCAACCCGCCTTACATGCTGGAAGAGGGCGAGGAGACCTTCAACGAGCGCTACAACGCCGGAATGCGAGGCAGCAAAGGGTGGATCTACGAAGGCGGAGTACGCGTCCCGGCGATGCTCCGTTGGAAGGGGAACATCGAAGGCGGGCGCAGGGTGGACGGTCTCGCCCACTTCTGCGACTGGCTCCCCACGCTGCTCTCCCTGGCCGGGGTCGAGCATCCCGGCGGACAGCCGCTCGATGGTCACGACCTCTCGCCCCTGCTGCGCAACCAGCCCTTCCAGCATGAGCCTCGCCGGTTCTGGCAGTTCAATTTCTACATGCCGGATGTGGGAACGAACGCCGCCGTTCGCGACGGCGACTGGAAACTCGTCCGTCCCATGATCGAGGGCTCTCGTTTCTTCAACCCGGACATCTACGCCTCCGAGGAGGACGTCGCCCGCATGAAGGCTTTCGTCGAGGCCGACCTCAAGCACAAGGAAAATCCGCTGGCCGTCCGTGACACGGTTCCCGTGCCTCGCCTCAAGAACCTCCAGCCCGAGCCCGTTCAACTCTACAACCTCGTGGACGATCCGGGCGAGACCAACGACCTCGCCGCAGAGCACCCCGAGCGCGCTCACCGCATGCTCAATGCGCTCGAAACCTGGTTTGAGGACGTCGAGGCCTCGCGCTTGGATGCGTGGAGCGCGGAAGGCCGCTGAGTCCGTTGCCTATTCAGGCCCCTGCGTGTTCTCGACCGTGCCGGTCAACATTGTCCCGTCGGGCATCATCACGTGGATCGTCATCGTCGCGGTCGCTTCAATACCGAACGTCTCCGATCGGATCACGGAAGAGAGCGACTCCTGATCCGCGCCCAGCGTCGGATCGAAGGTAAACCTGACTACGTCGCCGTCTTCGCTGCGGCTCGCTTTCGAAGGGCCGGGCCGATCGTCGCCGGGATCACGCTCGAATTCTACATCCAAGTCTTTGCCCGCGAAGCCGCTCTTGTCGTAGGCGACTACTCGAGCGCCGCTGCCAAAATCGTTCATGTCGCGCAGCCGCGGGCTGAACAGGTATCGACCACTGAGCTGAGAGAGCACCACGCGATCTTGCACCATCCCGCTGAGGACCGTCATCCCGCCCGCGTCCTGGACCGAGAATGGAACCAGTTCGTCGCGCTCAACTGTTCCGGCCAGGCTTGGGTGGAACTGCCCGTCGACGCCCGTTAGGGCCACGTCCGTTGCTCCGGGCGCCAGCGCGTTCAGCTGCGCCACCACTGCGGCCGTCACGCGGTTGAATGCGCGCGCCGCACCCACCCGGAAGTCCAGCGGAACTTCCACGCTATTCTCCTTCGGCCTCGCTACCACGTTCACTTGGATCACGCCGGCCACTAACTGGGGCGCCGCGCCCGCATAGAGGATCTCTTGCGCTTCCCCCGCAATCTCCACTCGAACCGGCAACTGCGGCTTCGGCAACGTCGGACCTACAGCCAGCAGTCCGTCCTGCCCCATCGGGTCGGTTTGGCCCTCGCCCGTCCCGAAGAGCACGAGCACCGAGCCCACGTCCGCCGGATTCGAAGCCGAATTCACAGAACCGTCTTGATTGAGGATCGCGCCTTGCCCCGATCCCGACGAGTCCGCGGAGAACAGCCCGGGGACCGCGGCCGTCACAGGAATCGAGACAGGCCCCGAGACCACCCCGTTGGACTCCACCCGCATCTCCGTCATCAGCGCCGAGCCGACCGAGTAGGGGACGATGGCGCTCGACTGCCCGCCCGAGACGTAGATCAGCGGCGCGGCCACGCCGTCAAACGTGATCGATACGTTGCTGAGAGCGGAAGTGACGCGGCCGCCGGCGACCTCCAGCGTCTTCAGTTCGGCGGGACCTAGATCGCTGCCGAAAATGACGATGATTTCGCCTGGAGAGACCTTCCCGGCCTCGTAACTGGCGGCGTTCACAACGCCTTCCGCCGTAACAGCCGGGACTCGCACGGGCTCGGCGGCGGTCGCCGACAACGCGGTCAGCGCGCACAGGATCATCCAACGCATATTTCCAACTCCCCTCTTAGAGCAGCGACCGCAGGTAGTTGCGGACTTCCGGTTCCATCCAATTCACCGGCCCGGCGTACTTCCGCTCGACGTACCCTTCGCGATCGATCAGGTACGACTCCGGGTACAGACTCGTTCCGTAGCGCGTCGGCGCCGACATCTCAGGGTCCCGCGCCGTCGGGAACTCAATCCCGAATCGGTCCAGGAACTTCTTGTAGGCCTGCTCATCGCTATCGACCGAAACGCTCAACACCACGAGCCCTTTGTCCGACAGCTCCTTGTGCAGCGCGTTCAACTGCGGTTTTTCCTGGACGCAAGGCGCACACCATGTCGCCCAGAAATTCAGAAGTACGAACTTACCTTGGTAGGCGTCCAGATCCACGCCGATGTCGGCCAGTTCCGCCGTCGGAGCTCGATCGCCGGCTTCGATATTGTTCACCCTGAGATAGGGACTGATCTTGTACAGCAACACCACTGACAACACGATAGTTAGGCCAAATACGACCTTCTCGCGCGCGGATTGACTGGAGGAGAGTGACATAATGAGGCCCGTACACGAATCTAGCCTTTCAAGGCGTCCCGCGCAATGGTCCAGATCACCCGCAAAGCCGAATTCTCAGCCTCCCACTTCCTCCGCAACCCCGATTGGTCCGACGAGCGCAACCGCGAAACCTACGGCGTCGAGGCTCAAACGCACGGCCACAATTGGGTGCTGGAAGTGACCGTCTCCGGCGCCGTCGATCCAACCCACGGCATGATCATCGACCTTAAGGAGCTCAAGGAGATCATGCATGAGAGAGTCGTCGACGTCTGGGATCATCGTCACTTGAACCACGAGGCTCCGCCGTTCAACGAGATCAATCCGACGACCGAAAACGTGGCGCGGGAAATCTGGAACCGCCTGCAGCCGGAAGTCGATCGGCCGGGTTGCCGATTGCACTCGATCCGTCTCTATGAGACGCCTGATCTCTACGTCGATTACAGTGAGGCGGCTTGATCGATGACCCGTCTCACCCGTCGCTACCCCTTTAGCGCCTCGCATCGACTGCAAGTCGACGCGCTGAGCGCCGAAGAGAATCGAGAGTTGTTCGGCAAGTGCAACAACCCCTATGGTCACGGTCACAACTACGTTCTAGAAGTGTCGGTCGCGGGCGAGGCCGAGCCCGGGTTCGGCATGCTGATTGACCGCGCGGATCTCGACCAACTCGTCCGCAACAGCGTGCTGGCCGATATTGACCATCGCGACATGAACGCGGACGTCCCGGAATTCCAGGATCTGAATCCGACGACGGAGAATCTCGCCCTCGTCATTGGCCGTCGGCTCTGCAGGGCCTGGCGTCGGCAGTACCCCGCCTCCGCGGTTCGCCTTTCGCGAATCCGGCTGGAAGAGACCGGCCGCAACAGCTTCGAACTCCAAATGGAGAACCTATAGCCCATGCACAGCGTACTTTCTGAATTCGCGGAGCGCGAAAGCGGTTCAGACGACGACCGACCGCACAACGCAGAGATTGCCCGCATGACGCACTCTCTGCTGACCGAGATCGGCGAGGATCCGACTCGCGACGGCCTACAGAAGACGCCGGAGCGCGTCGCGAAAGCTTGGGAAGATCTCACCTCCGGCTACCGCATGGACCCGAAAGAGTTGTTGAACGGCGCGCTCTTCGACGTCGCCTACGACGAGATGGTGATCGTGAAAGACATCGAAGTCTTCTCGCTGTGCGAGCACCACCTGCTGCCCTTCTTCGGCAAGGCGCACGTGGCCTACATCCCGCGCAAGAAGGTCATCGGTCTCAGCAAGGTCGCCCGCCTGGTCGACATGTTCGGTCGCCGGCTACAAGTGCAGGAACGCCTCACTCGCCAAGTCGCCGACGCCATCCAAGAGGCCATCGATCCGGTCGGCGTCGGCGTCATCTGCGAGGCGCAACACCTGTGCATGATGATGCGCGGCGTAGAGAAGCAGCACTCCTCGACCATCACCTCCACCATGCTCGGCGACTTCCGCGATAACCCCAAGACCCGCGAAGAATTCCTGACGCTCGTCAACCGCTAGACCGGCGCGAGCGACGCTCTCCCAACACCTGAGCTATCGTCTTCTCGTCAAGGTTTGTCGGGACCGGATCCACCACTTCTTGCCGCCGTCGCGCGACATCTCCATGAGCGCCTTGAAGGAATCCGGCTTAATCTCACTGTGCCTGAACCGCAGCGTGAGCGTACCGCCGCGCGGATGAGGCTTCGGCTCGGACGTTAGTACGTACTCGTCCAAATCCCCTGTGAGAATCCACAAGTCGCCCCTAGCGTCGACCGACGTCAAGTAGAACTTCTCGGCCGCCGCGTTGTAGAACATCCAGGCCTTGCTGACGGTCTGTTCGTTCGATACGGTCGTCAATTCGACAACCCGGCCGGGAATGATGTATTCAGCCGTGTCGCGCGCCGTAGTGGTCCGAAGAGTCTGGCCCTCGCGCCCCAGGATTTCAGTTCGAACGTCCCATTCCCCGACGTGGTGATCGAGTCGCTTCTGCGCCTCGGCGGGTAGCGGCTGAGGTCCGCCCTGTGCCCAGAAAATCGGAACTACGAAACCTGCCGCCAGCAAGGCGGCGAATCGAGCGTGGCGTGTATTGGTCACAGTGGTCTCCTGTCGACTGCTGCCAACGGCGCACGTACTCTATCAGGTCGCCGCGGCAGCCCGCCTCAAGAAGGGGGACGTTCGGCCCTTGACTCCGTCCAACGCATGGCGGCCAAGGCGGCCGCGCTGAGAATCCCGAAACCCGCCGTCAGCGGTAGGACCGTGCCGTCATAAGCCTGTCCGATCACGCTTCCGCTCGCGACCGAGATCGCCATCGAGAGCGCGCCGACCACCGCCGCGCCCACCCCCGCGATGTGGCCGAGCGGCTCCATCGCGATCGCGTTCAGGTTCCCGAACAGAATCCCCACGCAGAAGAAGTCCAGCAGGAGATAGGCCACAAGCGACCAGAGCGGCGGGTGCCCCCCCGCCAAGTACGCCACGACGAAGAAGACTCCCGACAGCAGGACGATCATCACCAGCGCCCACTGCGCCAACGTCTTCATCCCGTATCGCATCACGAGTTTCGCGTTCGACAGCGCCGCCGCGCCCAGCGCGATCGAGAGCAGAGCGAAATAGAGCGGGAACAGCTCCCCGAGCCCGTACTGTCCTTGGAACACCTGCTGAGCCGTGCTCAAATACGCCAAAAACGGGCCGAAGACGAGACCCGCCGCGATGGTGTAGCCCAGCGCATCTCGGGTCTTCAGCACCTCCCAAATCCCGCCCGAGATTCGATCTACGGTGAAAGGGATACGCTGCTCCTGAGGGAGCGTTTCCGGCTGACGCAAGGTGAACCAAACGGCGGTGGCCGCTGCGATCACCAGGAACGCGCTGAAGATGGCGCGCCAACCCGCAAACAGCAGAATCCCTTGGCCCATCGCCGGCGCGATTACCGGCACGATGATAAACACCGCCATCACAAACGACATCACTCTCGCCATTTGCCGCCCTTCGTACTGGTCCCGAATCACGGCGATCGTTACGATCCTCGGACCAGCCGCGCCCAACCCTTGCAGTAGTCGCCCGCCAAGCATCATCGGAAAGCTCTGGGCCAACAGCGACAGCCCGCATCCGCCCATGAACAGGCCCAATCCGGCTAGCAACGCCGGTTTGCGACCCGCGCTGTCCGAGAGCGGTCCGTAGGCGAGTTGTCCCACAGCCATCCCGAGAAAGATCGCCGACACCACGAGCTGCACGTCGTTGTCCCGCTCGACGCTGAGATCTTGTCCGATCGTATCGAGGGCAGGCAGCATGGCGTCGATTGAAAGCGCCGTTAACGAAATCAACGTCGCCATCAGCGCCACGAACTCGCCGAATCCGGCGCCGGAGTCTTGCCGCGAAGCGCTCACTCGGAAGCCTGGTAGAGCAGCCCGCGGTAGATTTCCGCGTCCGCTGGACGCCGCGGGTCATAGAGCACCGTCACCACGTCGCCGACCTCTCGACGCGAATTGCGTTCTGTCGTGCGCAGCACTCGCTCGGCACCTTGCACTTCGGCCTTGACGGTCAACGCCTTCGCGCCCCCTCGTCGTGCGATCGCCTCGACGACTCCCGGAACCGCCGATCCGGTCCGCACCAAGCGCTTGTGCCGCCTCCGCCGAG
>Ga0209578_10002555_pt1 | contig 14876 bp, 13 predicted proteins | sample tdAd472_FD_187127 | JGI IMG/M metagenome (GOLD analysis project Ga0209578, IMG submission 187127) | Marine sediment microbial communities from the Atlantic coast under amendment with organic carbon and nitrate - tdAd47.2 (SPAdes)... | ecosystem: Environmental > Aquatic > Marine > Coastal >...
AGGAGATGGTACTCGAAATTATTCAGGTGCATGCGCCGGACTTGGATTATGAGCGCATAAGCCTAAGAGAAAGTCGTAATGGCAAATATTGTTCAGTCACCGTGACTATAGTGGCGACGGGCGAAGCACAATTGTCGGCTATTTTTGAAGATCTTAAGGCCAGCGGCCGCATTGAGATGGTGCTATAGGTTCGGCACAATAGATCCGGCTCAAGCGTTGAATGCAAAAACCATGGCTACCCTAGCACTTCCACGAATCCATCAGCTTGGTTTGCAGCCTTACGAGAAGGTTTGGGCTGACATGATGCGATTTACGAACGAGCGCGATGAAACCACTGGGGATGAATTTTGGTTGGTGACTCATACTCCCGTCTTTACTTTGGGGCAAGCGGGTAAAGAAGAGCATTTGCTTGAACCGGGTACTATTCCGGTGATTAAGTCTGATCGGGGTGGGCAAGTGACCTACCATGGCCCCGGACAGCCTATCATCTATTTACTGCTCGATTTACGACGACTAAAGATAGGTGTGCGAGACCTGGTCAGTGTGATAGAAAATAGCATCATCCAATTACTGGACAGTTATCAAATAGCAGCCCGCGCAAGGCAGGATGCACCAGGTGTCTACGTCGGGAGCAGCAAAATTGCCTCGCTCGGTCTACGGGTCAGAAAAGGTTGTAGCTATCATGGCCTGAGTTTTAATTGGAGCATGGATTTGGAACCCTATCGCCGAATTAATGTTTGCGGTTATCCCGGGCTGGCGGTGACGCAGTTGGCGGATTTAGTAGGGCAAACGCCAGATGAACAGCAGGTTTTTGAACAGCTAGTGAATTGTTTGATCGAGCAGCTGGGGTATACTGACCCCCGTAACTAATATGAGTGGCCATTGATGGAAAGGAAATTAACAGAAGTTAGCGATCAGCCAAAAAAAGTGGTGCGGGCAAAGCAAGGTGTTAAATTGCGGGGGGCCGAGAAAGTTGCGCGTATCCCTATCAAGGTAGTTCCTACTGAAAAAGCACCTCGTAAACCGGATTGGATTCGCGTACGTATGCCAACTTCTCCTGAAGTTGCGCATATCAAGCAAATACTACGTAAAAGAAAATTGGCGTCGGTTTGCGAAGAAGCCAGTTGTCCTAATCTGGGTGAGTGTTTCAGTAATGGCACCGCGACCTTTATGATCATGGGTGAAATCTGTACTCGGCGCTGTCCGTTCTGTGATGTTGCACATGGGCGTCCAAATCCGCTGGATCAGGATGAGCCCAAGCATCTGGCTGCGGCAATTGCTGAAATGAAATTACGTTATGTGGTGGTGACTTCCGTTGATCGCGATGATTTACGCGATGGTGGCGCAGGTCACTTTGCTGACTGTATCCGCGAAACCCGGCTAGCTAACCCAGCGATTAATATTGAGATATTGGTGCCGGATTTTCGGGGTCGAATGGAGGTGGCGCTGGATATTCTCGCAGCAGAGCCTCCCGATGTCTTTAATCACAACCTGGAGTCGGTACCTCGGCTGTATAAAAAAATACGTCCGGGCTCTGATTATCAGTGGTCGCTGAACTTGTTACAGAAATACAAAGAGCGGGTGCCCAGCGTGCTGACAAAGTCTGGCATTATGGTCGGCTTAGGTGAGGAGTCTAAGGAAATCTATCAGGTGATGGATGATATGCGGGCGCATCAGGTGGATATGATCACCATTGGGCAATACCTGCAACCCAGTCTAAACCATTTGGCGGTAGAGCGTTTTGTGCATCCTGATGAATTTTCGCAATACGCAGATTATGCTCGGCAGATTGGATTTAGCAGTGTCGCCAGCGGTCCGCTAGTGCGGTCATCTTATCATGCGGATAAGCAGGCTAAGGGCGAAAAGGTTAATTAAAGAAAAGTTGATTAAAACAAGGCAGGGAAATTGTAATAGATTGTAAATTCGTAGTACGTCTATTGCTAAGCAACAACAGTTGTATTAGTGTGCGCCGCATTCAGCTTTGTATTAATCCTGTGGCAAAGCAAAGAGCAGTTAAAGGATTTTCATTCATGAGGAGAAACATAATGTTTAAGAGAATATCTGCATTGATAGGCATTTCTGCGCTGTCATTGATGAGCGTAAACCCAGCAATTGCCGGTGAAGAAACCGGACTAAATATTTTTGGTGGCGCCACCCATTATTTGTTTGGTGACAATGATATTTCTGATACCAGTGGTGGCGTACTTGGCCTTGGTTATAAGCTTTCAGAGCATTGGGGTATTGAAGGTACCTATATCGATTTAGGTAATACCGACATGGATTTGATTGGTGGTGGCGATGTCGATTTTGACATCAGCGGTTATCGCGCTGATTTACTGTATCATTTTAGCGAAACCGCTAGCGGTGTAATCCCCTATCTGGCTTTCGGTGCTGGTGAGTTTGATGTAGACCCTGATTTGGCTGGTGTTAGCTCCGATGACCAGACTTTCGTTAACATCGGTGGTGGATTCAAAAAATACATCACTGATAATTTAGCGTTTCGTGGTGATTTACGTGCGATTCGTAATACCTCTGAATCAAGCACTGACTTGGCAATGATGGTCGGATTGGATTACTTTTTTGGTAGTCGTGGTAAAAAGGTAGCGCCTGTTGCTGCGCCACTGGATAGCGATGGTGATGGTGTCTATGATGATCAGGATCGTTGCCCCAATACGCCTGCTGGCGTTGCGGTTGATAGCAATGGCTGTCCACTGGATAGCGACGGTGATGGTGTTTACGATTACAAAGACAAATGCCCGAATACACCGGCTGGTGCCCGCGTTGACGAAGACGGTTGTCAGTATGTGGTCAAAGAAACAGTATCAGTGGAACTGGAAGTTCTGTTCGATCTCAACAAAGCTGTAGTCAAACCAGCCTTCTATGAAGAAATTAAGAATGTTGGCGAATTTATGAAACTGTTCCCATCGACTAGCGCTACTATCGAAGGCCATACTGATAGTACTGGCGATGATGGTTATAACCAAGGTCTGTCTGAGCGTCGCGCTAACGCAGTGCGCCAAGTGTTGATCGACCAGCACGGTGTTGATGCAAGCCGAGTTAAAGCGGTTGGTTATGGTGAATCACAACCACGTGCCGACAACGACACTAAAGAAGGTCGTCAGCAAAATCGTCGAGTGATGGCGGTGATTAAAACAGAAGTGGAAAAACCAGCTAAATAAGTTGTTTCACTTGAGTAATTAAAGCCGGGGTTTAAAGCCCCGGCTTTTTTATGCCTGCGATTTGGCTAGCTTGTGTTGCTTCTTGGCTTCTGTTGCAAACGGTACAGATAACGAACTCTTTTACCACCTCTCTACGAACTCTGGTAAACGAACTTTGGTGAGAAAGTACAGCCTAGGTCAGCGCTTCAGAGTCTCGGAGGGTAGCTCCCCAAAGCGACGTTTATATAGCTGCGCAAATCTACCTGCATCATTGATACCTTTGTCGAGTAGTATTTCGGTGACGCTGGTGTTTTGGGGGTTCGCCTGCTGCAATGACTCATGGACAAGGTTCAAACGCATGGACTGAATGTAGTGTGAAGGGGTTTGGTTTAAAAAGTGATTGAAGCCGTTTTGTAGCGTACGGGACGTGACACCGACCTGCAATGCCACCTCTCGCAAAGAAATAGTGTTGCTAATATTTTCCCGAATGTAATCAGCGGCTTTACGCACATGCCAAGGTAATGGTGCTGGCGAGGTTTGGCGTAACTGTTCGGAATAATTGTGTCGCCAGGTATTGAGTAGTAAAGAAATCACCAGTTCGCTGAACTGATGATTGACTCGTGGTTGGTTGAGTTGATCGGCAAAGTCGTTGTACTGCTGGCAAAAGTATCCGAGCGTCTGTTGTAATGCACGAGTTTGATTAGATTGGGTGGAAGAAAGATCGAACAGTATTGGCCGCTGTAAGTTTTTATCAAGCAGTTTGGATAGTTGCCGCTCCAGTGCCTGACGCTTCAGTACTAATACCAGATAACTGCAATCAGGCCCCATCTGTATTTTGGTGATACCCTGTGGAGAAACCAAAGTAGTGAATCCAGCGGTTGCGTTGACCTGGTGACTGCCATTGGTAACACAGGCTTTTCCCGATAGTGCAGTTTGGATTAAGTAGTAATCGGAAATTTCGCCAGCATCAATGCTGACATTAGCGCCATATTGCAGGTAATAAAGACCCATATCCCCCAACACAATACCATCGAGACGAGCATCAATAAGGCTGCTTCGACTTGCCTGCATGCGGTGTGGCCAGATAAATTGGCCGACCTTATCCTGTGTTTCGCCCAGGTCATGGGAAATAAACAGATTGTGATTGGAAAGTGGATTTGTCTGGATCATGCCAAGGCCTGTTCGCTGCAAGAGGAAACACCTAAACACATCTATCCTACCAAATTTTGCGGTTCGATGAACAGCCCAGAGATTATTGTCGATTTTACTGGGGGTATCAGGTGGTTCCTTAAATGAAGGATTCTGAATTAGCCCATTGGCTTCGCTTTGTTCATTGTCGTGCCATTAGATAATCCTCTACAGTGAGTCAGCTTCAGTTGATAGTGAGGAAATACAATGGCTAAACAAAAACCTATTGAACAGTACATGGCGCTGGCGTTGCAAACCATGATGCGTGGGGCGCAAAAGCGCGAAGATATCCAACATAATATCGATCATATTTCCGAGTTGGCGCACGCCGCCTACTGGTTAACCAGCATTGATCTGCCGGTGCGGCTGTTGACTTTGCCAGAAGGTGCGTTGCAGGGTTTTACCGATGAAATATTTGATTGGGATCATGTGGACTATGTGAAACGCACGGCAATTGATATCCCTGGCACCGAAACAGAGGCATTGGGCAAGCTCGCTAAAGCGCTAAATGTTTATATCATCGCGCAGGCGAAAGCTAAACACCCGGAGTTTCCAGAACGTTTTTTTAACTGTGCTTTCGTGATTAATCCTGATGGCGAGGTGATTCATGTACATTACAAAATGCAGGTTTTCGCACGTGAACACTCGACGGTTCCGCACGATGTCTGGGATCGCTGGATTGAGCTTTACGGTGATGGACTGGATGCTTTCTTCCCGGTAGTTGATACGGAAATAGGCCGTATTGGCACCATTGTCTGCATGGAAGGAAGCTACCCTGAAACGGCTCGTGGACTGGCCATGAACGGTGCGGAAATAATGTATCGCCCCAGCTACCCGGAGCCCTATGTGGGTAATGGCCTGTGGGATGTGCAAAATCGTGCCCGCGCCCTTGATAATACCATGTACGTGATAGCTCCCAACCCGGCCGGTTATTATGTCACCCCTGAGTCGTTGCACCCGATTGATGTCACGGGTGGTGAGTCCATGATCGCCGACTACCAGGGACGTGTGATTTCCAAGCACCATTCTGGCGGGACTGCATCTTACGCGGGCGGCATTATCGATATTGAAGCACTGCGACAATATCGCGCGCGCTCCCTGTGGGGTAATTGGCTGCGTGATTTGCGCACTGAACAGTATCGGATTATTTACGATCAACCCATGTATGAAAAGAATCGCTGCCTGGAATGTCCGCCGCTGCGGCATGCCGAAAACGATAAGATTGTACGGGCAGCTACCGAAAAGATGTTTGAGCGGGGTATCTGGAAAAAGCCAACCTACATGTTAGAAGACGACGAATAGAAGCTCGGCCCGCACTGCGGGTAAATAAGACTATTTATGGCTGGTGCTCAATGTTTCTGATGGGTAGCAGCCATAACGCTTAAAGTAGAGTTGAGCCCAGCGGCCAGGGTTATTGATACCATGTTCCCACATGATGCGACTGACATTGGTTTGTCCCGCCGCGTTTTGTAATGCTTGATGGAGGTGGTGCAACCGCCTGGACTGGATAAACTCCGAGGGAGTCTGGCCGAGATGTTTTTTAAAGCCATTTTGCAGCGTCCGTTCTGTGACATTGCTGATGCGACAAAGGTCGCTCATGGTAATGGCTTCTTGGATACGGCTGTCAATAAACTCGCAGGCACGCCGCACATGTCGTGGTGTTGCTGTGTGCCGGTCATTGTTTAATTGTGCTGAGTAATTATGTTGTTGCGAGCTAATGAGAGCGCAGGTCGCCATATCGATATGACTTTGTAGTAAATGCTTGTTGTGCAATATTTGCTGGTCAGGTTTATCGTAAAATGCACATAAAAAATGCATCGTTTCCAACCACGCACGTTTGTTGGCTTCAGCCTGTTCCGAAAACAAGTCAAAGACGACCGGTTCGTTAATATCCTGTTGCAGTAAATCAGCCAGTTTGAGTGTGACCGTAGATCGATCCATCTTAAAAGCCAAATGTGCACAACCTTGTTTGAAATTAATTTTGGTGGGTAATGACGGGTCAATAATCGCAATATCATTGGCAGCTGTGGTGATCAAACGTTGTCCGTTTTGCGTGCTACTTTGTCCTATCAGCGTGGTTTGGATAAGGAAATGCTGGTCGTTACAAACGGGTTCTATACTGACATCCGCACCGAAGGTTAAATAAACGATAGACATGGTGCCAAGGTTAATGCCATTGAACTGGGCATCAATTAAGCCGCCGGGATCACCCGATTCACAGCGGTTCTGCCAGAATAGTTCTTTGCCGACATGAACTGTATCCCGGATATTTCCGTTTTGTAATAACTGGTGTGTTGCCAATGGTCGATAAAGCATGGCGGTTTCACAGAAATGAAGATAGTTTCATCATAGCCTAAGCCACGCCAATTGGAAATCCTAGGCTGCCCTCACAATAGTCGCAGATATTATGAGCTATCCCGTGTTTATTGCGGAATATGGACTGGATTTTCGGATTTTGTATTACCTGTGCTGAGCGGTATTTCTAAAATATAACCACTAAATTGCAGGCTTGTTGAGTCCAGTCTCCCACTTCGTTAAAAATATCAGAGGTTAATAACATGAGCAATTACGAAAATATCATTCTGGAAATAGAGGGTGAATTGGCGACGATCACGCTAAATAGACCGGAGAAAAAGAATTGTATGAGCCCTGCTCTGCATTCCGAAATGTGTGTAGCCCTGAAAGAGGTGGAAGCCGCCAAGGTTAAAGTGATGGTTTTGACGGGTGCGGGTAATGCCTTTATCGGCGGCATGGATCTTGAGAAGTGCTTTTTTGATAACTGGGATAATCCGGAAGATTTTGTCGACGGTGTGAAACCTTCATTTGAATGGATGAGCCATCTCAAAAAATTTCCTGCAGTAACGATCGCCAAGGTCAATGGCTGGTGTTTTGGTGGCGGTATGGAAGTTGTAGGGTTGTGTGATATCGCCATTGTCGCCGAAGAATCCGTTTGGGGGCTGTCGGAAGTCAACTTTGGTATTTTCCCCGGTGGTGGCACGACCTGGACGGTTGTCAATAACATGCCTTCCCGCAAGCAGGCACTCTATTACTCGCTCACCGCTGATACGTTCACGGGTAAAGAGGCGGTAGAGCTTGGTTGGGCATCAAAGGCCGTTCCGCTTGCTGAATTGGACGCCCACACAGATAAGGTTGTTGGTGGTCTCCTGAGCAAAGGCCGTATCGTCCTTCAGAAAACCAAAGAGGTCTATGAAAGAATCATTAACCTTAATATGGAATTTCCCGAAGCAGTTGATTATGAAATTGCCAAGCTCTATGAATTATCACGCTTGACCCATGATGATTGGATTCGCACAGCACTTAAATCTTTTAACAAGCGCGAGTACAAACCTGGCCTGCAGGATTACAAATTGACGCGAGACGATATTTAGACGGCGCTAATTATCGGCCAGTAATAAGGAATAGATGGTCAACCGTCATCTATTCCTTAGCTCGACATTGTAATGGTTTTATACGGGTATTCATGATGTCTGATCAAGCATTGACCTTGCGGGATTTAATTCGACGTGCGGCTGCAAATCATCCGGATAACGAGGCTGTAGTTGATAGTATTGCTCGCTATACCTACGCTGAATTGATGGATCGGATAGAGCGTATGGCGAAGCTATTGCACACCTTAGGGGTGCGTAAAGGTGATCGGGTGGCGCTCTTAATGCCACCTTCAGTCAGCCACGTAATTGCATTATTCGGCGCGATAGAATTAGGCGCAATTCCGAGTGCGCTACATGCTCGGGAGTCAGAAGATACACTGTCGGCAATCATCGAACGGCTTAGCCCTCGCGTGTTAGTTTATGACGGTGTCTTTGCACAAAAGGCTAAATCCTTGTTGGATAAAGGAACGCTGATTTCCGCTGCGGTTCGCTCGGTGTCAGCTATCACGCCACCAGATCAGGCAAGGTCCGGTCCAGATCCCATTATCCCCGCAGACCTGAATCAGTATGAGCTTGATTTTGAACCGATGCCAGTTGCTCTGGATGATACGGCGGTGATTGCGCTGTCTTCCGGTACCACCGGTATTCCCAAGGGGGTGATGCACACGCATAGAACCCTTGTGGCAAGCGCCCGTTGCGGCGCTCCTTATATGGCGGCGCACCCGAATGCTTGCAGCATCAATATCTTCACTACCGCCTTCATTGGTTGGTACAACTGTACTCTTCCCTTCCTTTTTGGTGGTTCAAAAATTATTTATTTAAGCCAGTGGGATGCTCAAGGTATCCTCAAGACCATTCAGGACGAAAAGACCACTGTCTGTTTTTTGGTACCCACCATGTGGCGCATGTTGTTACGTGAGCATCCAGAGAACTATGACTTATCTTCGTTGGAGAGGGTTGGCTACGCCGGAGAGCCCATGGATACAGCCACCATGACTCAGATTCGCGAGCTGATCTGCCCGAGTGTTATCAATACCTACGGCACCACAGAGACCGGTTCATGGGGCGGCTGCTCGGTCATGATGCCTGAAGATTACGTGGATGACAGCAAGATTGAGAGCGTTGGCAAAGCAGGCGCTGGTGTCGAAATCAGGGTCATTACACCAGGCGGATCAGTCAATGACGTGGTTGCTGCCGGTGAAGATGGCGAAGTCATTTTCAGTGGGCCGTCAGTTGCCAATCAGCTGTGGGAGCAACCCGCTCTTAGCAGAAAAATATTTGAAGGGCGTTGGTGGCGGTCAGGCGATATGGGATCGATGGACGAAGCGGGTTACCTTTATTTAAAGGGCCGTATCGACGATATGATTATTACCGGGGGCATTAATGTTCTGCCGGGTCAGGTTGAAGAGGCTGTGTTGAGTCACCCCGCAGTGAGCGAGTGTGTGGTGATTGGTTTGCCGAGTGAACAATGGGGGCAGCAGGTTACCGCCTTTGTGCTTTGTAAAGAACTAGTATCGGCGGATGAGCTGGCGGATCATGTTAACCAGAGCGACCTGTCAAGCTATAAGAAACCGCGTGAATATCGTTTTCTTAACGAATTACCCCGTGGCAACACAGGAAAAGTCAGTCGTAAATTATTACGTCTTCAAGTAACAGACAGCAACACAAATTAACCGATAGGAATTAAGCATGACGACTAATAGTAAGGAAGCACTATTGGCTGGGGCGATCGGCGCGATAGTTGGTTTAACCTTATCTTTTTTGGTGAACTACTTTTTAGTGCCTTTTCCCGGAGGCGCTGTAGAGAATGCCGTCAATAATGGGGTAAGTGGTGCAATCAGCGGTTTTATGAGTGGCTTTATGGGGTTGTTTATGTATCTTAAAAAATCATGTTAAGACAGTGTAGGTTGAGAAGTGCCATATCAGGAAGGAACCATTTTTGGTCTGAGCCCGCTCCCTTAGTAGTAATGTTTTACCGTCGTTCGTTACCTTTTGTAAAGGACGCGGTGTTTTGTTGAATGAATCTGACTAGGAGAATATTGGATGAAGACATATATCAAGTTAATCAGGGGTATTGTGGTCATAGCTTTCGCTGCGGTGGTGGTGACAGCGAATGCTCAGGATACTGAACGGTCGCAGGTAAACCATTGGGTAACCGCTTTCTTTCAATCCTTTAATGAAGACCTGATGCGGGGTGATATGGACGCCTGGATGGAAAATTGGGCGGAGCAGGCGGAACGTATTACCCCGATGGGTAATGCCAAGGGCAAGGCGCAAATTCGCCAGCTTTATATTAGCCTTAACCAGCGTTACGAAGCCATGGTGCAAGAGATTACAGGCACGATTATCGAAGGTCGAAATGCCTCTGTAGAGCTAAACACGGTAGGTGTTCACCGAGAAACGGGCATAAAAGTCAGCATGCCAAACGTAGCAGTTTTGACGTTTAACAAACAGGGCAAGGTAGCCAGTGCTCATGTTTACTTGGATATGAAGAACATTGACAGTCAGCTAATGCGCTGATGTCTGAGCGAGAGTAACAATGAGCATATCGCGAACCTATATACCCCCCACACAAGATATTACTTTTGTTCTCAGTGACGTGCTGGGTTGGGATGAGTTATTCAAGCTACCTAAATATTCTCAGATTGATGCAGACCTCGGTAGAGCCGTTATTGCGGAGGGAAGTCGTTTCAGTAGCGAAGTGCTTAGCCCTTTGAATCAATTGGGAGATAGGCAAGGTTGTCGACTGGTCGATGGGCGGGTCGAGGTTCCGGACGAGTTTCGGGCGGCGTTCAGGCAATATGCTGAGGGTGGTTGGATCGGCTTGGATTTGCCTGAACAGTTTGGTGGTCAGGCGTTACCGATTAGTCTGGCGACGGCAATGGCGGAAATGGTCAATGGTGCCTGCGTTGCTTTTGGTATGATGCCGTGCATGTTGCGTGCGGCGGCGACACTGCTGATAGAACACGCAGATTCGGCGTTAAAGGGAACCACCGTACCGCCTATTATTGCCGGTGAGTGGGGTGCCACGATTGTGATCACTGAACCACAGGCTGGATCCGATGTTGGTGCTATTAGAACCTGTGCCGTTAAACAAAATGACAAGTCTTATCTGCTGAGCGGGACAAAAATTTTTATCACCTGCGGCGACCAGAATTATACAGAGCAGATTCTCCATTTTGTCCTGGCGCGAACTCAAGGGGCTATTGCCGGCAGTCGTGGTTTAACATTATTTCTGGTGCCGAAACACCCCTTTGATCAGCCGGATAAAGTCAATCATGTGTCTGTCTCCCGCCTCGAACAAAAAATGGGACTCAAAGCCTCGCCTACCTGCGTTTTAAACTTTGATCAGGCAGTGGGCTACCGGATCGGTGAGGAAGGAGAAGGGCTGAAATGCTTGTTTACCATGATGAACCTAATGCGTCTTGAAGTGGCGGCTCAAAGTGTGGGTATCGCGAGCGCCGCAACCTACAGTGCGATTGCCTATGCGAATGAACGCAAACAGGGCGGGCGGGCAGATACCGGCATTATTCAACATGCGGACGTTCGTCGTATGTTAGCGATGATGCGATGTTTGACCGAAGCAATGCGGGCACTGGTACTGGAAGCATCGCTTAACCTTGATAAGTCATTGTATGGGAAAACTGAAATAGAACGAGAGGATAGCCGGTTACTAGCTGAATTTTTACTGCCGGTTTGTAAAGCATGGGCGTCGGATCACGCTAACCAGGTTGCTAACCTGGGGGTGCAGGTGATGGGAGGGCATGGTTATATTGCCGATGAAGGCATGGAACAATACGTCCGTGATTGCCGAGTTTTGTCCATTTATGAAGGAACCAACGGTATTCAGGCCTTGGATTTGGTGATGCGTAAACTGTTGCGCAAAGAAGGGCGTGGTTATACTCTTTTTGTTCAGCGAATTGAGCAGGATATAGCGAATCAGACGAATAACCCTGAATTAAAGGGTCTGTCTGAACACCTGGCAAAAGCACTTGCACGATTCATTTCTGCCTCCGATTTCTTAGTGGAAACGAGCCAGAATTCATTGGTTGACGTGGAAGCTGCCGCTACACCATATTTGTTTCTGGTCGGACATATGGCTGGCGCCTGGATGTGGCTGAGAATGTCCGCTGCCGCAACCAGCGACTCACCATTACACCGCGCTAAGCGCGCTAGCGCACAATTTTACATGGAATATGTGCTACCGGAAATCCAAGTATTTGAACATCGGATTTATGCTGGTTCCGGCCCGGCAAATATGTTTTCTGACGAGCTGCTCAGCTATTGCGCCTGAGCGGACTCATTGGAAAATACCTCGTCGAGTGGTTGACCGCTAGCGCCTGATGGCAAAGGTATGTTCAGCTGCGCGGCCAGTGTGGAGACAATATCAGCGGGACTGACCAGGCGGTTAACCACTTTAGACTGCTTAATGTCCTTGCCAGCAAACATAATAGGCACATGGGTATCATAAGCATATGGCGAGCCATGCACAGCAGCGACATCGGCGCTTTGATTAAGGTACCAAAACTGATCCTGAACGAGGAGCACATTACCTGAGCGGGTTGGGTGAAAAGCCAGCTGTACCTTTTTAAACAGGGGATTCCCCACTATCTGACCCTGCATCAAATCAGTCCTGGTAACGGCCAAGGCTATCCCAGGGGTTTTCATCAACTCCTGAGCTAGAAAATGTTCAACCTTTTTTGGTTTAATTCCAAGCTGTGAAATGCTTTGTAGATCCAGGTATATACTGGGGTGGAAGTAGGCGCGAATAAGATCTTCATCGGTGGAGAATCGTGTTTTTAACAGCTGATTCATCCGCGCGATAAGTTGCTCTGGATGGTGTTTCCCGGCGCTAAACCCAAGCGCTTTTCGGTACTCAGGAATCGCATCGGTACCATGATCTGAGGATAAAACAACTAGGCTATTGCTAAGGCCTATTTGCTGGTCGATCAGACGCAGTAACTTGGCGAGGGTTGTATCGAGTCTTAGTAGGTTGTCCTCTGCCTCAAGACTATTAGGCCCAAAGAAATGGCCGACATAGTCGGTCGCGGAAAAGCTGATTGCCAGCATATCGGTATGAGGCCCTTGACCAATCTTTTCTGCTTTAATGAGGGCTTCGGCAAAGTCTAAAGTCAGTTCATCCGCCATTGGTGTGAATTGCAGAGTTGAGTAAAAGTCTTTGAGGTTTTTAGCAGAGAGGGAATGCGGGAAGGTGTACCCGAGCTGTTTGTACGATTGCTCGTAAGAGCGATCGTCCTGCTTAGCAGCGATATAAGAAGTTGGTGTGTGCAGAAGATCCCAGGTTGTACCTTGGTATTGATCTGCTTTCTTTGCTTTATTCCATTCTTCAACCCAACGCGGATATGTATCGTAATAATAGCTGCTCGAAACAAATTGACCGTTATTGCGTGAATACCAGAATGCCTTGCCCAGGTGTCCACCCGGAATAATGGCGCCGCGATCCTTGACTGAAACCGAAAATACACGTGATTGATTTGCGCTGGCAAGAATCAGCTCGTCGCCGATAGTGCTGGCGCTGAGGTTTTTGGGAGAGGCCCCGGTGTTGCTTCCAGGCGTTTCGCCGATGATTCGTTGAGATGAATCCGCTACACAATAGACCTGCTGTTCCTCAGCCGGGTCATACCAGTAATTTCCTACCATCCCGTGCTGTGCTGAATGTCCACCGGTAAAGAGTGTGGCGTGGCCAACGGCAGTTAAGGTGTTCGAATGTTGGTAATGAGCATTTTTGTAGACAACCCCCTGCTCCATAAAGTAACGAAACCCATCCGGCGAAAATCTATCCCTTAATCGCCAAGGCATATCTCCGCGCAACTGATCAACAGTAATCATTAGGATGAGCTTGGGATTTTCTATTTGCTGGCCATATGCCTTATGAGTAATAGTCAGCAAAATCAGTAAAGAGCAAAGCAAATTTTTGTACGAGAGATTCATTTTCACCTAATTCATTGATTGAAAGATTTATTCTTGCCCGGCTTCCACATAACCCAACAACATCAAGGTTAACAGGATCAGCAACATAATAATCCAAATGCTGACAGCGAGGCGCGTGGCTTTTTTTGCTCGCGCCGCTTCCCACCAAGTTCGTGGGCGTACTTTTTGAAGAAAGAAGGTTGCTACTGCCGCTAAATTGATACAGGTAACGTTAGTTAAAGCCAGCATCAGTGCGCCTGTAGCCAGTCCAGCATGGCCTGACCCGGCTAATAAACCAGCCGCCACCAGCGGCGGCAGTAGCGCGACGGCAACCATAACACCGACCACCACAGCAGGAGCACCACTGGTGAAAGCTAAAGAGCCTGCGGCTCCGGCGGCAAAGGCTAGAATGATATCGCCAGTGTCGGCGTGGGTTCTAGCGATTAACTCAGATGCAGTTGGATCGACTGTTACACCCCAGCCAATTGCTGTTGACAAAACACCGGCGGCAACCACGCCAATGCCGATGGTTTTAAAGGATTTTTTGGCGAGTTCGAGATCGCCTAAAGTGAAGGCTAATGGCAAGGCAATATTCGGTCCCAGCAATGGCGCGATCACCATTGCACCGATGATGATAGCGACATCGCCGCGTAATAGGCCGATAGAGGCTACGATGGTCGAGAGCGCCACCATCACGATATAGAGACGTGTTACCACGCTAGCGTCAATTAGATCTTCGTAGAGTTCTTCACGGCTTATTCGTTGCGGACAGTCGTTCTCTTTTTCACTTTCAACAGACTCGTCCGTTTTGGTGTCACTAGCCTGCTCAGCTGCGGGCAGGGAAGCTTCGACCGGAAACAGGATTAATCGAAATTCATCCTGTGATCCAAATTGACTCATTAACTGGTCCGACAACTCCTCGGTATGCTGAGCATCAAGCAGAATGCGTAGTTGGCGGATGGGGTTATTAGGTTCAGATATCCAGACATGTATAACTGGGGCTTTCTCCAGTATTGCCTGGATTGAGTCAACATCTTGATCCGGCGCTGTTACTTCAAGTAGACGAAGCATCGAAATTGCATCCTTAATTAAGCCCCTTCGGCAATTGGTTTCGTCACTGTGTTTGCCGCTGGGGAAACTCTGCGTTAAGTGAGCCGGTGAATAAAATATCGCATTGAAGATACCAGAAAAGACTTCCGCGATGAACTAT
>Ga0209578_10002556_pt1 | contig 14868 bp, 15 predicted proteins | sample tdAd472_FD_187127 | JGI IMG/M metagenome (GOLD analysis project Ga0209578, IMG submission 187127) | Marine sediment microbial communities from the Atlantic coast under amendment with organic carbon and nitrate - tdAd47.2 (SPAdes)... | ecosystem: Environmental > Aquatic > Marine > Coastal >...
CATTTCATACCTCCTGGCCGGATCGCACCAGACCGGTGCGCCGGCGAAGACCAAGTATCTGGTCCGCCACACCGATCAGCGCAACGGGCACGCTCAACGGCGGGAAGACGATCATAAAGCCGTAGAAAACGGCAAGGATTACAAAGGTGATTGGCGTGCGCCGTGCGATCGCATGAAACGTGCCGATGCCAACGAGGAACATCGGTACGAAGATGGCAATCGCCGCATTCTGACCGAGATAGGCATAGTTGCCGTCCCCCGACCAAGCAATCACAAGAGCGACAACGAAAGCGACCGGCACCCAGAGCGGGGTTCGGAGATCTTCCATAAGCGGTGTTGGCCGCCCCAGAGCGCCCCGGTTGTGGAGCAGAGCAATTGCACCGGCCGTGGAGATCGCGAGCAACAACAGCCACACCGCCATGACCGTGCCCGGGAATATTGGGGCCATCGTGCCGGACATCGATCGGATCCGAAACAAACCCAACTCGGGGAAAAGCCCCGTAAACAGCGGCTCCAGAAATGTCCGGGTCAAAACCACAAGATCTGTGTCGCCCTTGATCACCATCAGACCGAAGATGACCATGCCGGCAATAGCCGCCGCCAGAAGCCAGGCCATGACCGTCAGCGGCGGTTGCCACTCGATATAACCCAGCGACGACGTGCGCGAACGGCTCAAAAGCTGTACGGCGAAGACAATCGGCGCCGCAAACAATACAGCGAACAGAATTGTCGGCTCCGGTCCCAACGCAAGTGCCAGGACTACCCCGGTAATGACCACAAGCCCGGTCAGGCCTGCGCCGGCCGCCGCGATCACACCGATACCCAGCCCGGCGGCCATCAAGGGGATGCCCGTCAGGGTCAGCGGTGCAGCCGCGCCGATGCCGAACGCGAACGGGACTGCAAACAGCAGCGCCGCGAGCGTACCGGCGCTCAGCGTTAAGGCATAGGGTCGGACGGAGTTGATCATCGCCATGTTCCGAACGGACGCCAGTCTGGCATCCGGCCTGCCGGTCGTCAGTCGACGACGTAGGGCAGCAACGCCAGGAACCGGGCGCGCTTGATGGCGCGCGACAGCTCACGCTGCTTTTTGGCCGAGACGGCCGTAATCCGGCTCGGCACGATCTTGCCGCGTTCGGAAATGTACCGGGACAGGAGTTTGGTGTCCTTGTAGTCAATCCGTGGCGAATTCGCGCCCGAGAACGGGCAGGTCTTGCGACGACGGAAGAAGGGGCGTCGGCCACCGCCGCCGCCACCACCACCACCGGTGCGGGGTTCCATAGACATTATTCTTTCTCCCCTTCGCTCTCAGCGGCCGGCGCGTCTTCGGCCGGCGCTTCGGTTGCGGGTGCAGCTTCAGCAGGCGCGGCTTCAGCAGGTGCTGCTTCAGCCGTTGCGGCGACAGCGGATGCCGCTGGTTCGGGGACGGGCTTTTTGTCGCCGTCCTCTTCATCATCACGGCGCGGGCCGCGTTCCTTGCGGCCCTGCATCATGACCGACGGCATTTCTTCATGTTCATCCATTCGCAGAGTGAGATAACGGAGGATGTCGTCGTGGATACGCTGTTGGCGCTCCAGTTCCAGGATGACGTCCGACGGGGCGTCAAGATTCATCATGACGTAGTGACCCTTCCGGTTTTTCTTGATCCGGTAGGCGAGGTTGCGGAGGCCCCATGATTCGGAGGCCACGACCTTCCCGCCACCAGTCTCAACGATCCCGGTGAAGGCTTCGACCATTTGGTCGACCTGCGCGCCGGAAACATCCTGACGCGCAATAAAGACGTGTTCGTAGAGTGGCATATTCTGCGACTCCCCTTGGCTGTTTGCTGACCACCGACGATCGCCCCTTTCGGGCCGCGTCCGCATAGTCATAGCCGGCGCGCAATGGCGGAACCGGCAAGGAGTTGACGCCGGATGTCTCCCGGCGCCGCTTGAGGCGCGGGAATACACCACAGCCGCCTCGCCGGTGCAAGGAATACATCCATGCATTGTCCCCGTGTATGGCGCGTGTATGGCGTGCCGCCGTCTTGCGGCTCGGCGGTGGCGACGATATGAAGGTCGCGCACCTAAGAATAAGGAAAGTTGCTGATATGAATCGCGCATTCGTCTTTCCCGGACAGGGAAGCCAGGAAGTAGGCATGGGGCAGGGCCTTGCGGAGGCTTTTCCTGCCGCCCGGCTTGTTTTCGAGGAGGTCGATGACGCACTCGAGACGCGGCTCAGCCGGATAATTTTCGAAGGCCCGCAAGACGAGCTCACGCTGACCCAGAATGCGCAGCCCGCACTGATGGCCGTGAGCATGGCGGTCGTGCGCGTCCTCGAGGCGGAAGCGGGGATCAAAGTCTCGGAGGCCGCTTCCTATGTCGCGGGACACAGCCTGGGCGAGTATTCCGCTCTGGCAGCATCCGGCGCGTTGAGCATCGCCGATACCGCGCGGTTGTTGCAGACCCGCGGCGAGGCGATGCAGGCAGCCGTCCCCGTCGGTGTCGGCGCCATGGCGGCGGTCCTCGGGCCCAGCCTGGAAGAGGTGGAAGCGATCGCTGCGGACGCCGCGGAGGATCAGGTCTGCGATGTGGCCAATGACAACTCGGACGGGCAGGTCGTCGTCAGCGGGAACACCGAGGCCGTCGAGCGTGCCGTGGAAATCGCCAAGGAGCGGGGGGCGCGCCGCGCGATTCTATTGCCGGTAAGTGCGCCGTTCCATTGCTCGCTGCTGGACCCGGCTGCGGATGTTATGACCTATGCATTGGCCGGCGCCGAGATTTCCATGCCCAATCCGCCGGTCATCGCCAATGTCACGGCGTCGCCGGTCGCCGATCCAGATGAAATTCGCAGTCTCTTGATCGAGCAGGTCACCAGCCGTGTACGCTGGCGCGAGGGCGTTCTGGCGATGCGGGACCTGGGGGTCGAAGAATTGTGCGAGCTCGGTGCCGGCAAGGTTCTGGCGGGCCTGACCCGCCGAATCGACCGGGATATGACGAGCCGCGCGATTGGAACACCGGATGATATTGAAGCCTTTATAGGCGCGCTTTAGGGGGCGACATGTTTGATCTGAACGAAAAGACAGCACTCATCACCGGGGCGACCGGCGGCATCGGCGATGCGATTGCCCGGACGTTGCATGCACGGGGTGCGAGTGTGGTGATCAGCGGAACGCGCGCGGAGCGGCTCGAGGCATTGGCCGGGGATCTGGGAGCCAACTGTCATATTGCGGCCGCGGATTTGTCGGATCCGGCGGCGCCCGACGCCTTGATTGCGGCGGCAACCGAAGCGGCGGGCGGCGTCGATATCCTGATCAACAATGCGGGTCTGACGCGGGACAATCTTGCCATGCGTATGAAAGATGAGGAGTGGCAGCAGGTCCTCGATGTGAATCTGTCGGCGGCGTTTCGACTGAGCCGTGCGGTACTGCGCGGGATGATGAAGGCCCGCTGGGGACGGATTGTGACGATCACGTCCGTGGTCGGCGCGACCGGCAATCCCGGGCAGGTGAATTACGCCGCATCGAAGGCGGGGCTGACTGGCATGACGAAAGCGCTGGCACAGGAAGTTGCGAGCCGGGGCATCACGGTCAATTGCATTGCCCCGGGTTTCATCGAAACGCCGATGACCGATGTTTTATCGGATGATCAGAAGTCGACATTGCTCGAGCGTATTCCCGCAGGGCGGCTCGGTTTGCCGGATGATATCGCCGCCGGTGCCGCGTATCTTGTGAGCAATGAAGCGAGTTATGTCACCGGGCAGACGCTGCACGTAAACGGCGGCATGGCGATGCTCTGATCGGAAGTTGAAGGCTTGTGCACCGGCGTGCGCTTGACGTTACGGGCGAACGCCGGTAAACGCCGCCCCAGTGTCGCGTTGGCGTTGCCACCTATGGCGTAGACGCGTGGCGCTGTGATAGGGATGAACGGTTGATTTTCGAGGGCACTCGGACGCCGAATCGTCTTAAATCAATCCCGTACCAAGGGTGTCGTATACGGCACCGAGAAACCAAGGAAGCAAGGGCAGGCAGACATGAGCGATATCGCTGACCGCGTTCAGAAGATTGTTGTCGAACATTTGGGTGTCGATGAGGGGAAAGTTTCCGAGGGCGCGAGCTTCATTGACGACCTCGGCGCCGACAGCCTCGACACCGTCGAGCTTGTGATGGCGTTCGAAGAAGAATTCGGATGCGAGATTCCCGATGATGCCGCTGAGAAAATTCTCACGGTCGGGGACGCAGTCAAGTTCCTCGAATCCGCCGCCGACTGAGCTGCCGATGGAATCCTGCGCTGTCTGTGCAGGTCTTCCTTCAGTGAGTTTCCATTGACCGTGCAACAGCGCATCGGAATCCAATGAGACGTGTCGTCGTAACCGGAATGGGGTTGGTCACGCCGTTGGGCGTGGGCCTCGACCACAATTGGGGCCGTCTGACCAACGGTGAATCCGGTGCTGTGGGGATTCAGAAATTCGACGTGTCCGATCTGCCGGCAAAGATCGCCGCGCAGGTGCCGCGCGGCGATGGCTCGCACGGCACGTTCAACCCCGACCTTTATGTTTCTGCGAAGGAACAGCGCCGGATCGATGAATTTATTGTCTACGGGGTCTCCGCGGCGACCGAGGCGGTCGAGGATTCGGGCTGGAAGCCGGAAGCGGTGGAGGATCAGGAGCGCACGGGTGTCATGATCGGGTCGGGCATCGGTGGCCTGCAGACGATTTACGAAGGTTCGACCCTCCTGAATGCCGAAAGCCCGCGCAAGGTGGGCCCGTTCTTTATCCCGTCTGCGCTTATCAACCTCGCCTCCGGGCAAGTGTCGATCAAGTATGGGTTCAAGGGACCGAACCATGCGGTCGTTACGGCATGTTCGACGGGCGCGCATGCGATTGGGGACGCCGCGCGTCTGATCATGTGGGACGATGCCGATGTCATGGTGGCAGGGGGTGCCGAGGCGGCGATTTGCCGGATCGGGATCGCCGGTTTCGCCGCGTGCAGGGCGCTTTCGACCGGCTACAACGACACGCCCGAGGCAGCCTCCCGGCCCTATGACAAGGGACGGGACGGATTTGTCATGGGCGAAGGTGCCGGCGTGGTGGTGCTCGAGGAATATGAGCATGCCAAGGCGCGCGGCGCGAAGATCTACGCCGAGATTATTGGCTATGGCATGTCCGGCGATGCGCATCACATCACCGCGCCGGCCGAAGATGGCAATGGCGGCTTCCGCTCGATGCAGGCCGCGCTCAAGCGAGCCGAGCTCAATCCCGACGACATCGACTATGTGAATGCGCACGGGACTTCGACACCGCTGGGCGACGAGATCGAACTGGGTGCGGTCAAGCGCCTGTTCGGCGATCATGCCTATTCATTGGCCATGTCGTCGACCAAGTCGGCGATCGGGCATTTGCTCGGTGCGGCCGGCGCGGTCGAGGCGATCTACTCGATCATGGCGATCAACAGCAACACCGTGCCGCCGACGATTAATCTCGATGATCCCTCGGATGCGTGCGACATCGATCTGGTGCCGCACGTGGCGAAGGAAAAGAAGGTGCGCAACGTGTTGAGCAACTCATTCGGCTTCGGCGGGACCAACGCGAGCCTGGTCTTCACCGAAGTCTGACCCTGCGACTCTCGGGCGCGCGGCTATCATGCCGGCGCGATGAGCGACAAACATCCATCCGAGAATTCGCCTGCAGAACAATCTGCGGAACCACCTTCGGGAAGGCCCGACGGTGATCGCGCACGCCAACCGCACCGCAGCCTTGGTTGGCTCGTCTCCGTACTGGCCTTTGTACTGATTGCGGGTGCCACCCTTGCCGGTGGCGGCGCGGTGATGCTGCACCGCGCCTATAGCGACCCTGGCCCCCTGGTGGCGGACACGTCGGTCGTTATTCCGCGTGGCGCGTCGGGACAGGCCATCGGCGCGGCCCTCGTCGATGCCGGTGTCGCGGCGGATACGCGCCTGTTCGCCATTGCCGTGCGATTTCTGGCGCCGGACCGGCCGCTGCGCGCGGGAGAGTATGCGTTTTCGGCCGAGGTCAGCCTGCGAGATGTTGTCGCCAAGCTGCAAGCCGGCGAAACTGTGGTGCGCCGTGTGACCATCGCAGAAGGACTGACGACCCGCGAGATTCTCACGGTTATCGCGGCGACAGATGGGCTGGCGGGCCCGGTTCCCGAGCCGTCCGATCTCGGCGAGGGGGCGCTGCTGCCGGAGACCTACCATTTCAGCCTGGGCGATACGCGTGTCGAACTGATTGGCCGCATGTCGGCGGCGCGGGAGGCGGCGCTCGCGCGCCTGTGGGCGACGCGAAAGGACGATCTGCCCCTGGCGACGCCCGCGGAGGCGCTCATACTCGCATCGATCGTTGAACGCGAAACAGCCGTGCCGACGGAGCGCGCCCGGGTGGCAGGCGTATTTATCAACCGATTAATAAGAGGTATGCGCCTGCAGTCCGATCCCACGGTCGCCTATGGTCTTGAGACGGATGGCGGCCCTCTCGATCGTCCGTTGCGCCGCGCCGACCTGGGCGTCGATCATCCCTACAACACCTATGTGCACCGTGGCCTGCCGCCCGGACCGATCGCCAATCCCGGGCTTGCCAGTATTGCCGCAGTCCTCAACCCGGACGAGACGGACGATCTGTATTTTGTCGCCGATGGCACCGGCGGGCACGCATTCGCGCGGACGTTGGCGGAACACAACCGCAATGTCGCACGCTGGCGCCGCATTCAACGTGAGCAGCGCGCGCGTTAGGGCCGCCTAGATCTTTTGGTCGGGCTGCGCCATGACCTGTTTCAGAACCCGCCAGTAGCCGCCGATATCGGTGAATCCGCCGTCGACGGCGATGTCATGGCCGGTGATGTAGCTCGAATCGTCACATGCCAGAAACAGAACGACCTTGGCGATTTCCTCGGAACTCGCGCCACGTTCCATCGGTGTCTGCTCCGCCAGTGCCTGCACGAAGTCGACCGACTCTTCGACCAGCGGCGTGTGCACGAGGCCAGGATGAACTGCATTCACGCGAATGCCCCAATCCACCAACTCCATGGCCGCGCTCTTTGTGATCCCGCGGATGCCCCATTTGCTCGCGCTGTAGGCCGTCGCAAAATGCCCGGTCAGGCCCGCAATCGAGCCGGTGTTGACGATCGCGCCGCCGCCGCTGTCACGGATAAGCGGGGCGGCCTCCCGGATGCCGAGAAAGGCTCCGGTGAGATTGACGGACAACAGCCGGTTCCAGTCTTCTAATTTGGTGTTGGTCACAGAGCCGCCGCGCAGTGGAATACCGGCATTGTTGACCAGGATATTCAGCGCACCGAACTCTGCCTTGATGTTGTCGGTCAGGGCGCGCCATTCGTCCTCGTTTGCAACGTCGAGATGCCGGTACTGTGCATCGCCGCCGTTGTCGCGAATGTCTTGGGCCTGCGCCTCACCGGCGTCGTCGGCGATGTCGGCGAGAATCACGCGCGCACCCGCTGTGGCGAAAAGGCTCGCCTCGGCGGCGCCCTGTCCGCTGCTTGCGCCTGTGACCAGCGCGGTTTTTCCAGCGAGTTTCTGATCCATGATGTTGTCCTCGTTCAAAAGAGTGCGAGCATGCGAATGCCCCAATAGAGTGGCAGCGGAAAGGCGATTCGTGACATGTCGCGCGCCAGCCCGCCTACAATACGTCGCGCCGCCACATCAGCGTCCATCAGCATCGGCATGCGAAAATTATTGGCGTCCGTCATGGGCGACCTGACAAACCCGGGACAAATTACGCTGATTCCCACCGCGCTTTGACGGTGCGCGCGCTGCAATCCTTCACCATAGAACCGAACGGCGGCCTTGCTGGCACAATAAGCCGGTGCTTCGCCGAAGGCGCGGAAGCTGGCCAGGCTCGATACGATGGCGATCTGGCCCGCGTTGCGCGCGAGCATGCGGGTGAGGGCCGGCTCCACGGTGTTGACCACGCCGTCGACATTGGTGGCGAGGATCTCCGCATCGCTGGCGTCAGGCGCATTGCCGAGTTTTATCGTCCCGCCCGAAATACCGGCATTTGCGATGACCAAATCGAGTGCCTGCGCCGCCTCTGCGTCTGCCAGCCATATATTCATCGCTTCCCGGTCGGTGACATCGGTCTGCCGTGTGTCGCAAGCCGCGCCCGCCGCCCGGCATTCCGCAGCGACACCGTTGAGTCGCGCGAGGTTCCGCCCGCCGAGGGACAGCCGGCGGCCCGGTGCGGCATAGGCAAGCGCCAGCGCCGCGCCAATCCCGCTGGAGGCGCCGGTGATCAGGATGTGGCCGGGGTTGTCGAACAGGGTCACTGGATTAACTGCCGTTGCGCGCCGGGTTGTTGGGGGTCCGGTGCCAAGCTATAAGGCAGAGCATGATAGCAGCACTTCGGCGTGCCGCGTTGAGCGGCCTCAAACTGGCCTTTTCCGCGCCATGACCCTTCAAAGCATGACCGGTTTTGCCCGCACGGCGGGGCAGGATGATCGCTACGCCTGGACATGGGAGGCGCGCAGCGTGAACGCGCGCGGTCTCGATGTGCGCTGTCGCGTTCCAAGCGGCTATGAGGGCGTCGAGCAGGCGGTGCGGGCCGCCGCGGCGAAGATGTTTCAACGCGGCAATATTACGATCGGTGTGTCCGTCGAGCGCGTGGACCAGGCGCGGTCGCGCTTTCGAATAAACCGGGACCTGCTGGAACAGGTTCTGGCCCTGCGCACCGAACTCGGCGATGCCATCGCGGATACGCCACCGACCATCGACGGACTTCTCTCGATCCGCGGGATGCTTGAACCCGTCGACGAGACCGAAGATGAAGATCAACGCGCTGCCCGTGAGAGTGCGATGATCGCGTCCGGCCAGGATATGCTGGCGGCGTTGTCGGTCGCGCGGGCCGGTGAGGGGCAACGCCTCGATGAGATTATGGTGGGCCATCTGAATATTCTCACCGACCTGACGCAAGAGGCGGCCAGAAACGCCGCTACCCAGCCTGGCGCAATTCGCGAACGCCTTGCGGCGCTGATTGCAGAACTTTTGGACGCCGAGCCCAAGTTGCCGGAGGAGCGATTGGCCCAGGAAGCCGCCATGCTGGTCGGCAAGGCCGATATTCGCGAAGAACTGGACCGTCTCGCCGTGCATGTTGCGGCTGTGCGTGAACTATTGGAGGACGGGGACGGCGTCGGCCGACGCCTCGATTTTCTTTGTCAGGAACTGAATCGAGAGGCCAATACATTGTGTTCCAAGTCGGCGGACGTCGATTTGACCCGGATTGGCCTGGCGATGAAGGCGACAATCGAACAATTTCGCGAGCAAGTTCAGAATGTGGAGTAGGACGCGGCATGGCCGGTGACGAAACCAGTGGATTGCGGATCAAGCGACGGGGGCTGATGCTCGTGCTGTCGTCGCCGTCGGGTGCGGGCAAGACATCGATCTCGCGTGCGGTCCTGGCTCAGGACGCGGATATATCCCTGTCGATCTCCGTGACGACACGACCGCGCCGACCGGGCGAGGTAGACGGCGAGCATTACATTTTCGTCGATCGAACCGAGTTCGATCTGATGGTGAACCGGCAGGAGCTGCTGGAGTACGCCAAGGTCTTCGATCACTATTACGGAACGCCGCGTGTACCGGTGGATGAGGCGCTCGGTGCGGGTCGGGACGTGCTCTTCGATTTGGACTGGCAGGGGACCCAGCAGGTGGCGGAAAGCGCGCGTGACGATCTGGTCAGCGTCTTCATACTGCCGCCCTCGACGGCCGAGCTTGAGCGACGGTTACAAAGTCGCGCTCAGGACAGCCACGAGGTGATCGCGGATCGTATGGCGAAGGCGGCGGACGAGATCACCCATTGGTCCGAATATGACTATGTGGTTGTCAACGAGAGCTTTGAAGACAGTGTTGCAAAGGTGACGGCCATTCTCGATGCCGAACGTCTTCGACGTACCCGGCAAGAGGGACTGTCGGACCTCGTGCGCCTGCTACGGCAGGGCCGGTAGCCCCTATTTCGCGGCGCGGAGCGCGACTTCCTCATCCAGCAGGACGGCCAGCTTGCGGATTGAATCCTGCCGACAGAATGGCAGGCCCAATCGCGCATATTCGGGCTCATGCACCCGATGGCGGAATCCCGGCGCAGAGGCATCGGGAGTCAGGCTGCGCCTGGCGACTGCCGTCGATTTTCGCGATTTTTGGCGGTTCAGAAATTTCATCATTCAACGACGCTGACATCGCCCAGGTCAGCGTGCAAGTCCGTGTTCTCCCAGAACACGGGCAATCGCGCAAAATTGTTCGACACTCAGATCCTCCGCGCGGACGTCGTTGGGTACATTTGCGGCTGCGAGAATGTCGGCTCCGCCGATCTGTGCGAGTGATCGCCGCAGCATCTTGCGCCGCTGACCAAAAGCCGCACGGGTAACGATTTCCAGGTCTTCCCGACGTGCCGGCGCGAGCGGAGTGGGTCGGACTTCGAGGCCAATCACGCTGGAGGTGACATTTGGCGGCGGAACAAATGCGGAGGCTGGAATATCGAACAACGCCTTTGGTTCGGTCAGCCAGCGTGCAAGTACAGACAGGCGTCCATAAGACTTGTCGCCCTGGGTCGCGACAATGCGTTCGGCGACCTCTTTTTGGAACATCAGGGTGAAGCCGAGAAAGGCCTCCGCCTGCATGAGCCAATTGATGAGCAGTTGTGTGCCGACATTGTAGGGGAGATTGGCCACAATTCGCCGGGGATGCGGCGTGATAACCGTCAGGTCCGTTTTCAACGCGTCTGCTGATATGACGGTCAGGCGTCCTTCGGCATGTTCAGCCAGCTCGCGCAAGGCGGCAACGGCACGGGGGTCACGTTCAATGGCGTAGACGTGCAGGGCGTCAGATTCGAGCAATGCACGCGTCAGGCCGCCTGGGCCGGCACCGACTTCGATCACGTTGATGCCGGTCAGGTCCCCCGCGACGGATGTGATTCGGCGGGTCAGGTTCAGATCGAACAAAAAATGCTGTCCGAGGGATTTTTGGGCGGCGATTTCAAACCGCCCTACGATTTCTCGTAATGGCGGCAGCGCGTCGGCGTTAAACACGCAAGTCGACGAACGCTGAACGCCGCAGGTCGCGCAAATAACGCCGTGACAGCATACCGATGCGTTCACGTTCGAGGGTTCTGCGGATTTCGTCGCGATTGGGCCCGATATCCTCCTGCCGCTCGCAGATCATGAGGACCTGCACACCGGAGGGAACGCGAACGGGGGCGCTCGCCTGGCCAACTTCCAACTGGGCCGCGAGCGCCCGAAGTTCGGCGTTCAGGTCCTTGAGCTGGAATTTGGCCGGATTTGCGGGTTGCGGGGTCCCGGCCTCGCTTGCCGCGGCCGCAAAATCCTCGCATCCCCGCACGCTGGAAGAAATGGCGCGCGCTGTCTGTAGATGTGCTTCAACGGATCCTGGCGGCGCATCCGCTGCCACCTGGAGCAGCATTTGGCGTAGCGCGACAGTTCGATCGTTCGGGTCGGGCGGTTCGTTCGTGCGTTGATCGATCAAAATGACGATCTGCATGCCCTCGGGCACTTCGATGGGTTCGGAAATTTCCAGGCGATCAAGTTTGGTAATGACATTGTCGATCGCGGGGCCGAGTTCGCCCGGCTGAACCCAGCCGATATCTCCGCCCGTGGCGGCCGTGGCGCTTTTGGAAAATTGTTGAGCTACGGCCCGGAAATCAGCACCGCTCCGCAACTGTTCCACGAGCCGCCCGGCGAGAACACGTATGTCAGAAGCATCAGTTGGGCTGTCGATGGGAAGAAGTATCTCCCCGACACGGTATTCCGTGACACCGGCGTTGGCATTGATGCGCGCAATGACATCATCGATTTCCTCGTCGCCGATCTCGATGGTTGGGCGTACCGTTCGCGCCAGCAACTTTTGCCAGGCTAGGTTTGACCGAATTTGGTTGAGCGCGGCGTCGATCGATATGCCCTGGCGTGTGACGAAGGATTCGAACCCGCCGGCGGGGAGATTGTTCGACGATTCGATCTGTCCCATCGCATCATCGATTTCAACCTGTGTTACGCGGATATTCAAGCGCTCCGCCTCTTGGTTTTGTAGGGCTTCGTCAATTAATTCCCGGAGCACCTGGGGTGCGATCCGGCGTTGGGTCTCGGCATTGTTCGGAAGCCCCGACGAGGCGATTAACAGGCGCATGCGTTGCTGCACGTCAAAGATCGATATGACTTTTTCGTTGACCACTGCGGCTATGCGCTGCACATCCTGAGCGGCTGCCGGTGCCGATGCCGTGGTGACCGCGACAAAGCAGGTTATCGCCACGATGATCGTGGCGCTCAAACGTTTCATCGGAGTGCAGGCGCGGGACCGCGCGTTCGCGTGCATCTGGATGTTTTCCTGTGTCATCTAGAAGACCGAAGACCCAATCTGCCCAAGGCTTTTGAACGTAATTTGGAACGTCAGAGATTCAACCCGGGGGATATCCCGATCAGACGTGAACGTTCGGTTGTATACTAGCTCGAAGTTCATGCAATCGCACTCGTAGACAAGTGACGCACCGTAGGACAACGTCCCGCCCTCGGTTGTGAGATCACGCTGTGTCTGAACCTGTGCTGACCATTGTTCGTCCAGTTTTGACTGCAGCGAGGCGGTGACTTCCTCACGATCTGCGAATCCGCTGGTGCGGTCGAAAAACACATAGTTGAGATCCAGTTGCAGGGCGGACGGGCCAATGGATGCGGCTATTTCCGTGCGCCGGGCGCGCAGTGAATCATGATCGAACCGGGTCTTGTAGAGCAGGTTCATGAATTTGTTTGGCGTGATCTGCAGATTGGCGACGATGTCGGAGAGTTGGTCTTCGAGGCCTGTCCCGAGCGGGAACGGATTCGATTTTCGAAAGCGGAAAGATTGTCCGACCATTAGGGTGGAGGCACCGCCCTTTTCCCCAAACACGCCGGTCCGGATGCCGTAGACCACCCTCTGCCCACCCTCGACCCTGTCGGTTCCCGAGAACCGGTTCGCGTCGAACAGGTTGGTTTCGTCGAAGGCGATGCTCTGGCTGTCCTCGTCCGGTATGCGGTCGGGATTGCCGCCATTCGGTGCCACGACCAGGGCGAGAAGGGGTTCGAATATCTGGCTGTTTGGCCCCGAACGTCGAATCCAAGGATATCGCCAACTGATGGTGGCTTGCGGGAAGAGGCGGCCGACAACGGCATCGTCGGGTCCGTTGTTGGTGTCCGCATCTTTCACATTGTAGAGGTCGCCCTGGATCGAGGTCCGGAAACTCGTGATCGAACCCAAACCGTCGGTGTGGGCTATTTGCCAACCAGGTGTCAGGCTGATCCGCTGACTGGAGGCGCCTTCATCGCGCGTGAGCGCACGCAAATTCGCGTCGAGCGTTGTCATGCCGCCAAAGTCGCCGGGTGGGCTGATATAACGGTAGTCAAGGTTTGGGGCGACGATCGGTGTTTTTTCCTGGACGTCTTCGTCCTGCAGGCCTTGGAAGTACAGCGCTTCGGCGACTGCGTGGGAACGCGGACCGAAGCCTTCGACATACAGTCGATTGGTGAGCGTGTCGCTGCTCTTGAAGCCGTAGCGCCCGAGATAAGTGTCATCACTGGCAAGGCGTATATCAGCACCCCAGCGCCAGAGTTCGTCGATGGAAAAGCGTGTTTCGGAGTCAATATGTCCGCGAAACCGATCTTTGCCGATTTGCGCATCATCGTTCGTGAACGAGAGACGCGTTCGGTTTTCGCCATCGGCGAACCTCTGGCGGTACTCGCCCGTTACCACGGGCAGTTGGTCTGTCGAAAGAATGGGATCGAATGTCAGGTCGCTTTCATCCGAGATCGCCCAGAAATATGGAACCTGGATGGATGATCCAAGCAGGCTCGAAACCCCGAAGGTCGGGGTCAGGATGCCGGATTTTCGTTCGACGGTTGGATCCGGGTGACTCAGATATGGGGTGTAGGCGATGGGAAATCCGAGCAGTTCCAGGGTGGCATCTCGATAGACGACCTCCTGTGCTTCGGCGTCATGCACCACGCGACGTGCCTTGATCTGCCACAACGGTTCATCATCGAAACCCAAGCAGTTGCGACATGGCGAATAAACCGCGCGCGTAAGCTCGGTCTCGACCCCACCGCGACGTTGCGCACTGACTGCGGCGAGGCGTGAATTGTCATTCAGGAGCATTCGGAACCCGCGCAAGAAGCCTTCGCGCATATCGGCCGTAAGTTCCGCGAACTCTGCGAATAAGACTTCGCCCGTCGGTTCAAGAAGCACCACATTGCCAGTAGCGGTGACAATATCGTCACGCTGGTTATAGGTAACGGCGTCTGCATTCAGGATTCGATCACCCTGGACGATCTCCACATTCCCGCGTGCGGTCGCCGTCCCGAGATCTTCGTCAAAGGATAAATCATCCGCAGTCATCAGAACGGGCTGTTCGGAATCCACTTGTTGTCCGATGGCCGCCGGGCTGCTCATCAGCACGGCGAAGAGACCGATCGCAGCCCAGATCGTACGCCCTGACATTATCCGTCCTCCAGATGGAGAAGGAATGTGATGCCGATCAGCAAGCTGACACCGGCTGGGGTCCATGCCGCGAGGATCACGGGCACGCTTGCGCCCAGCCCGAGCGCCTGGATGACGTTGGTAAGGAGAAACAGAAAGAACCCCGCCAACACACCGGCACCAACCAAAACGATTGTGCCGCCGCGCCGGGTTAATCGGAGAGAGAATATCGCAGCGATCAGTACCATCGCTGCCAGCAGGAATGGCTCCGCCAGGAGTGTGTGAAGTTGGAGCTGGTGTGCGGTCGGGGAGAACCCGGTTTCTTCAAGCACTCGTATGAATCGGGGAAGGTTCCACAACGCAACCGTATCGGGACTGGCGAAGCTTTCCTGAATTTTGTCAGGAGTCAGGTCGGTTGCGA
>Ga0209578_10002557_pt1 | contig 14864 bp, 10 predicted proteins | sample tdAd472_FD_187127 | JGI IMG/M metagenome (GOLD analysis project Ga0209578, IMG submission 187127) | Marine sediment microbial communities from the Atlantic coast under amendment with organic carbon and nitrate - tdAd47.2 (SPAdes)... | ecosystem: Environmental > Aquatic > Marine > Coastal >...
GTGAGCGCCGATGACACAGACGAACCACCACAATCACGGTGCTGATATTGGATCGAAACGGCTGGGTATCGCCGTCGCCATTAATCTGCTGCTCACTGCGGCCCAGGTCATCGGGGGTGTGCTCTCCGGGAGCCTTTCGCTGATCGCGGACGCGCTGCATAACTTCAGCGATGCAGCCGGACTGCTCCTTGCCCTGATTGCTCGGCGCATTTCCAGGCGTCCCGCGGATGAGCAACGCACCTTCGGCTACGGGCGAGCCGAGGTGGTCGGCGGCCTGATTAATCTCACCTCCATCATGGTCATCGCGGGCTATCTGCTCATTGAGGCCATCAACCGAACCTTCGACCGTCCCGAGATCGACGGCTGGATGGTCGTCATCATCGCCGGCATTGCACTGGTTGTCGATGCCGCAACGGCCGTTCTGACCTATACGATGTCGAAGGAGAGCGTGAACATCAAGGCAGCGTTCCTTCACAACGTCGCCGACGCGCTCGCCTCAGTGGCGGTCATCATCACCGGCACCCTGATCATCCTGTTCGACTGGTACTGGACCGATATCGTCGCGACCATCGGAATTTCTGTCTACATCGTGTGGATCTCGTGGTCACCCATGAAGCGGTGTATCCGGATTCTGATGCAGAGTGTTCCTGATCACTTGTCGGTCGATGAGATCAGTCAGAGTATCAATCGTGTCGCTGGCGTGGAAGCCGTTGCACACCTTCACGTGTGGCCAATCGATGAGCGCACGACTTCGATCGAGGTCCGAGTTGCGATGCGAGAAGATGCCGGGCTCGCCCAAGCCGATGAGCTTCGTCGTCGATTGTGCAGTCACTTGGAAGTCGAGTTCGGCATAACCCACATCACCATCGAGGTCCTACCAACGGGCAGACTCGAAAGCGAATCATTGGTCACGCCGCATTGATCATGTCTGTAACATGTGCGTGGAGATGGGAACAATCGTACTGTGTGTTCCGTTCGTCAAAGAGCCAAAACCCGGCTATGGTTATCCGAGCATGATCCGAATCCTCGCCATCCTGGTTCTTGTTGCCAGCGGCCTCCCCCGCCTCGGGACGGGGTTCGCTGCTGGTCAGGACCACTGCGGCGAGGCCGCTTGCCATGTTCCCGTGGTCGAGGTGAGCTGCTGCGGGGAGCCGATCCCCCCGGCCGATTCGGACTTCGGCTGCGGCAGTGACGCGTTCTGCCCGATGAGCGAGGGACCGTGCCGATGCGGTATCTCCCCGACGCCCGCTCCTGAACCCCTTCCCGATGCACCGCTCCCGAGGACCGATCGCGATTCGATCACGGGACTTCCGAACGGCCCGCCCAAGATCACTCCGGTGATCGAGCCCGATGACACGACGCCTTCGATGGCATCGCTGGTCGTCGGCCTCCGCGCGGGCAAGACCCACAACGAAGTGCAGGCCCTCTTGGGTGTTTGGCAAACGTAGAGCCCGAGTCTCGTAGGGATGGTGCGCGCTGAGCGCGTTCCGTCCCTGCTGCTGTCACTCGGACACTCGTTCTCCAATAACCCAGGAGCCATCCATGGCCGTTCGTCTCATCGCCTGCGCGGCGGGCGTCGCGGCGGTCGGATTCGGCGTCGGCTGCTCGTCGCCGTTCGATCCCACCCGCGGTCTGTCGCCCTTGTACACCCGTTCACTCACGGCTGACGCCGACTCAACGCCGCGGTCCGTGTACCGCTCGGAAGCGGAGTCCATCACCGGTGCGCCGGCTCTCATCGAGGGTGCCTCGGCGGACGACTTCGTGCGCTACGCCCTCTATCACAGCCCGAGGGTTGAGTCAGCCTATCAGCGATGGGCCGCCGCGGCCGAGCGGCTTCCGCAGGTGCGTTCGCTGCCCGATCCGCGGGTGAACTTCGGGTTCTTCCTCGACGAGGTCGAGACTCGGACTGGAGCGCAGCAGGCCCGTGTCGGCGTCAGCCAATCGTTCCCCTGGCCGGGGCTTCTGAGTGATCGCGAAGACGCCGCCGCGATGGCGGCAAGGGCCGCATGGCGTCAGTTCGAGGCAGCCCGGCTCGGCGTCACCGAGCGGGTTGTCGAGACGCTGCACGAGGTCGCCTACCTCGATGCCGCGATCCGCATCACAGGCGAAAACCTCGAACTGCTGAGCTCGTTCGAGGAGGTCGTCCGAGCCCGGTACCGGGTCGGCTCGGGCTCGCACCCGGAGCTCGTCCGCGTGCAGGTCGAGCTGGGGCAGCTCGAAGATCGGCTCGCCCAACTCCGCGCGATGCGGCCCACCTACGTCGCGGACCTGAACGCGGTACTGAACCGCCGAACCGATGCGCCGGTTGCTGAGTTTGCCGAGCTGCCGGGACGCGTGGCGTCTGTTGACGGCCCCGCCCTCGCCGAGCTCGCCCGGCGATCCAACCCCGTGCTGCTCGCGCTCGATGAAAGGGTCGAAGAGCAGCGGATCCTCGGCGAGGTCGCTCGGAAGGAAGGCCTGCCAGACTTCACCGTCGGGCTTGACTACATCGTCACAAATGAGGCCATGAATAGCTCAATCGCCGAGAGCGGCGACGATCCAATCCTGCTGAGGTTCGGGATCTCGATCCCGCTTTGGCGCAACAAGTACGACGCTGGTGTGCGGGAGGCGCTCGCCCGCCGACTCGCGGTATCGCACGAACGGGCCGACGAAGCGAACCGGATCACCGCGTCGATCCAGCGCGCGTGGTTCGAGCACACGGACGCCGATCGACGCGTTCGACTCTTCGATACGACGCTGATCCCGAAGGCCGAAGAGTCTCTGCGTGCATCGCTCGCCGGGTTCCGCACAGGCGACACAAGCTTCCTCGATCTGCTCGACACCGAGCGCACGCTGCTGGAGTTCGCGGTGTCGGCCGAGCGAGCACGCGCGGATCGCGGGCAGGCACTCGCCCGCTTGAACACGCTCGTCGGCGAAGCCGTGCCCACAGAACCCGCGACCAGCCTCGCAACACAGCCTGAATCGAACGAGGTGCAGCCATGAGCAAGTTTCTGAAGCGTTCACAATCCGTGCTCGGATGGCTCTGGAAGCACACTGCTGCCGGCATCGCTGTTGTCGCGATCGTGGCTGCGCTCGTCATCGGCTATCAGATCGGCAAGCCAGCGCCGGAACCGTCCAGCGAGGTTGTCGATTCGGCTCACGATCACGGCGAAGCCGAATCGGACGAGCCGCAGATGTACACATGTTCCATGCACCCATCTGTTCGGCTGCCCGATCCTGACGCGAAGTGCCCGATCTGCTTCATGGACCTGATCCCCGTTACCGAGGACGGCGGCGAAGGCAGCGAGCTGCGCGTCGCAATGAGCGAATCGGCGGCCGCACTCAGTGAGATCGAGACCTCGCCTGTCGGACGGTTCTTCCCGACCGCTGAGGTCCGCCTCTACGGGAAGGTCACGTACGACGAGACTTCGGTCGCCAGACTCACCGCGTACTTCCCGGGTCGCATCGAGCGGCTGTTCGTCAACTACCTCGGCGTCCCGGTTGCCGAGGGCGATCACATGGCCGAGGTCTACAGCCCCGACCTGATCGCGGCCTTTGAGGAGTTCCGACAGGCCAAGGCCGCGTCGGAGAACAGCACCGCGACGAGCGACCTCGTGAGATCCGCGACGCGCGACACCCTCGCCGCAGCCCGGGAGAAGCTCCGCCTCTTCGGCATCACGCCCGAACAGATCGCGGCGGTCGAGGACGGTTCGTTCGATGCCGATCGCTTGACGATCTTCGCTCCGATCGGCGGCGTGGTGACGCACCTCGCCGTGCGCGAGGGCGACTATGTCCAGACAGGCGCACCAATCGCCACCATTGCCGACCTCTCCAGGCTCTGGCTCGACATGGAAGCTTACGAATCGCAGCTCCCGATGCTCCGCTGGGGACAGCGCGTGACCTTCACGGTCGAGGCGCATCCCGGAGAGACATTCGAGGGCCGCATCTCGTTCATCGAACCCATGGTCGATGAGCAGACCCGAACCGCGGCGGTCCGCGTCGCCGTGGAGAATCCCGAGCGTCGGCTCAAACCGGGCATGTTCGCGTCAGCCGTGGTGAGGACGCGCGTTGCCGCCGACGGCGCGGTCATCAGCAACGAACTCGCCGGCCGCTGGGTCAGCCCGATGCACCCGACAGTTGTGAAGGACGGGCCGGGCCAGTGCGACATCTGCGGCATGGACATGGTGCCCGCGGAGTCGCTCGGCGTGGTCGGCGACCCGACGGGCGTCGAAGAGCCCCTTGTGATTCCACGTTCGGCTGTGCTGTTCACCGGCACGCGGTCGGTCGTGTACATCGAAGTGCCCGACACAGTGAAGCCCACCTATGAGAGCCGGGCCGTTGTGCTCGGACCACGCGCGGGGGAGTTCTACATCGTTCGCGATGGGCTCAACCGCAACGACTCGGTTGTGGTCAACGGTGCGTTCCGGATCGACAGCGCGATGCAGATCGCCGCGAAGCCGAGCATGATGATGCCCGGCGGCGGAGGCGGAGGGAACCCCCACGCGGGGCACGGAGACATGGCGGACGGCGCGATGCCCGAGATGCCTAGCCGAGTGCCTGTGCCCGACAGCTTTGTGTTTGCACTCAAGCCCGTCTACGCGGCATACCTCGACGCACAGGAAGCACTCGCAGCCGACGACCTCGGCGGCTTCGTTCAGGCGGTGGCCGACATCAAAACCGCGCTGGGCTTCGTCGAGGAAGCAGGCCTCGTCGGCGATCCGCTCGCCGAGTGGCGTCGGGCTGCGGCCAGGCTGCGTGTCGAGGACGCAATCACCAGCATCGACACCGCGCGAGCCCGATTTGAGCGGATGAGCGAAGGCGTGATCGCACTCCAACGCCGCTTCGGGCATCGTGGCAGCGAGACATGGAACCTCGCCCACTGCCCGATGGCGTTCGACAACAAGGGGGCCGATTGGCTCCAGCGCGGCACGCAGATCAACAACCCGTACTTCGGTGATCAGATGCTCCGCTGCGGCGAAGTCCGCGAGTCCTTCCCGCCGCTCGACGCGGTCCCGTCGGCAGACGCACATGAGGGGCACGGCGATGACTGACCTCCAACCACAGGCCCCGCGCGGTCCGCTCAACGCCCTGATCCGCTTCTGCCTCGAACAGAAGCTCGTGGTCGCGATCGTTCTGATCGGCACGCTCTTCTGGGGTGTCCTCGTCGCGCCGTTCGATTGGGATCTTGGCGATCTGCCACGCGACCCCGTGCCCGTGGACGCGATCCCCGATATCGGCGAGAACCAGCAGATCGTCTTCACCGAGTGGCCCGGCCGCAGCCCGCAGGACATCGACGACCAGATCAGCTATCCGATGACCGTCGCGATGCTCGGCATCCCGGGCGTCAAGGACATCCGAAGCTACTCCGTGTTCGGCTTCTCAACGATCTACGTCGTCTTCGAGGACGGCATCGATTTCTACTGGTCACGATCGCGTGTGCTGGAGAAGCTCAACTCGCTCCCAGCTGGCACGCTGCCGCCCGGCGTTTCACCCGCGCTCGGCCCCGACGCGACCGCCCTCGGTCAGGTCTTCTGGTACACGCTCGAAGGCCGGGACGAGGACGGCAACCCTACCGGCGGTTGGGGCCCCGAAGAACTCCGGTCCATACAGGATTTCATCGTTAAGTACAAACTCGCCGGCGTGGAAGGGGTCTCCGAGGTCGCTTCGATCGGGGGCTTCGTGCAGGAGTACCAGGTCGATGTCGACCCCGACGCGATGCGAGCCGCCGGTATCTCGCTCCAGCAGGTCATCGGCGCGGTGCGCGAAAGCAACCTCGATGTCGGCGCACGCACGATCGAGGTCAACCGAGCCGAGTACATCGTCCGCGGCCTCGGGTTCATCGAGAGTGTGGATGACCTCGAACAAGCCGCGATCACGGCCCGGGACGGGCAGCCCATCCTCATCAGCGATATCGCCAAGGTCTCCCTCGGGCCCGCGCTGCGTCGGGGCGTGCTGACCAAGGCGGGTGTGGAAGCGGTCGGCGGCGTGGTCGTCGTCCGCTACGGCGAGAACCCGATGGCGACGATCCAGCGGGTCAAGGACACAATCGCCGACATCGCCTCCGGGCTGCCGACGAAGGTCCTCGCCGACGGTACCGAGAGCCGTGTCACCATCGTACCGTTCTACGACCGCTCAGGGCTGATCCGCGAGACGCTGCAGACCCTGAACGCGGCGATCTCGCAGCAGGTGCTTATCACGATCATCGTGGTCGTGCTCATGGTCATGCACCTGCGGAGTAGCCTGCTGATCGGGGCGATGCTCCCGATCACCGTGCTGATGACCTTCATCGGCATGAAGTCGTTCGGCGTGGACGCCAACATCGTGGCCCTGTCGGGCATCGCGATCGCCATCGGCACGATCGTCGACATGGGCATCGTGCTCAGCGAGAACATCCTGCGCCGCCTCGAAGAGTCGGAGAAGGCGGAGAGTGACGAGCCCACCATCGATGTGATCTACCGTGCGACGAGCGAGGTTGGCGGTGCGGTGCTCACCGCGGTCGCCACGACCGTCGTCAGCTTCTTGCCGGTCTTTACGATGGAGGCCGCCGAGGGCAAGCTGTTCAAGCCGCTTGCATACACCAAGACTTTCGCACTGATCGCGTCGATCATCATCGCGTTGACGATCCTGCCGGCTGCTGCGCATGTGCTGATGGGCTTCCGTCCACGAATCAAAGTGCTCCGAACAATCGGCGCAGCGGCTTTGGTGCTCGGTGGTATCGCGGTCGCGATCTGGCTGTACGCGGTCGGTGGACTGATTATTGCGGCGTTCGGGGCGTTCTATCTCGCCAAGCCGTGGCTCCCGTCGTTGGTCGCCCGCGGTCTGCAGTGGTCGGCGAACCTCATCGCGGTTGCTGTTGTGCTCATTGTGCTCGCCGGCGCATGGGAGCCTCTCGGACCTGAACCGGGGCTCATCGGCAACAGCGTTTTCATCGGTGCCATCGTCGGTGGCCTGCTGCTCGCGTTCTGGCTCGTGCGACTCGCGTTCCCGCATGTTCTCGCGTGGACGCTCCGCCACAAAATCATCGGGCTATCCCCAGCGGTCGGCGTTGTGCTGATCGGCATGACCGTCTGGCTCGGCTTCGATCGGGTCTGGGGGTGGCTCCCCGAGTCGGTCCGACAGAACGAGACTGCGGTCGAGATCGCTCACGCCTTCCCGAGCCTGGGCAGCGAGTTCATGCCGTCGCTCGACGAGGGCGCGTTCCTCTACATGCCGACTACGATGGCCCACGCATCGATCGGCGAGGCGACCGAGATCCTCAAGGAACTCGATCGCCGGATCATGAGCGTGCCCGAGGTCGAGCTCGCCGTCGGCAAGATCGGCCGCGTCGAGAGCCCGCTCGACCCGGCCCCGATCTCAATGATTGAGACGATCATCGAGTACAAAAGCGAGTACCAGACCGACGAAAAGGGCCGACGCCTCAACTTCCGCTACGACACAGAGACTGACGCATTTGTCCGCGACGATCAGGGCAACCTGATCGACGACGATGACGGCCGCCCGTTCCGCCAATGGCGCGACGAGATCGAGTCGAACCAAGACATCTGGGACGCGATCGTCGAGGCGGCGGACATGCCGGGCGTGACGAGCGCTCCGAAGCTCCAACCGATCGAGACCCGCATCGTCATGCTCCAATCGGGCTTCCGCGCCCCGATGGGCATCAAGGTCTATGGCCCCGATCTCGAATCGATCGAGTCGTTCGGCCTCGAACTCGAACGCCTGCTCAAGCAGGTGCCCAGCGTCCAACCCGCCGCGGTCTTCGCGGACCGTGTGGTCGGCAAGCCGTACCTCGAAATCGATATCGACCGCGAGCGGATCGCCCGATACGGCCTCACGATCGCGGATGTGCAGGAGGTCATCGAGGTCGCCATCGGCGGTAAGCCGCTGACCATGACCGTAGAGGGCCGCGAGCGATACCCGGTCCGGGTCCGCTACCTCCGCGAGCTGCGCGACCAGCCTGAGACTCTTGGGGACATCCTCGTGCCGATCCCATCGGGCGCTCAGGTTCCTCTTCGCGAGCTGAGCACACTCGAGTACCGCCGCGGGCCGCAGATGGTCAAGAGCGAGGACACGTTCCTCGTCTCCTACGTGCTCTTCGACAAGCTGCCCGGCTTCGCCGAGGTCACCGTCGTCGAGGACGCCCAGCGATTCATCCAGGACGCTATCGACGCCGGGGAGGTGGTCGTCCCGCCGGGCGTGAGCTACGAGTTTTCGGGGTCATACAAGAACCAGGTCCGTGCCGCGAAACGGATGAGCATCGTGCTGCCGCTCGCGCTCGCGGTGATCTTCCTGCTGCTCTACTTCCAGTTCCGCAAGGTCGGCGTCACACTGATGGTTTTCACGGGCGTCTTCGTCGCGTGGGGCGGCGGGTTCATCATGCTGTGGCTCTACGCCCAGCCGTGGTTCCTCGACACGACGCTGCTCGGGACCAACCTCCGCGGCCTCTTCCAGATCGAGCCGTACAACCTGAGCGTTGCCGTCTGGGTCGGATTTCTGGCCCTCTTCGGAATCGCGACCGATGACGGCGTCATCATGGCGACCCGCATCGAGCAATCGATGGCCGACGAGAAGCCCGACTCGATCGAGTCGATCCGGCGCGCCGTCGTCGAAGGTGGTCACCTCCGTATCCGCGCCGCGGTCATGACGAGCGCCACGACCATCCTCGCACTGCTGCCCGTGCTCACGAGCACCGGGCGGGGCTCGGACATCATGGTCCCCATGGCGATCCCATCGTTCGGCGGCATGGCCGTCGCCTCCATCACCTGGTTCGTCGTTCCCATCCTGTACTGCTGGGTCGCGGAGTGGAAGTTCCGCCTCGCGTCTCACGGCCAATCCAACCAGTCGGCAGAAGCCGGCTCAACCCAAACCGCTTCATCGGAAGCACAAGGAGCCTGATCATGCTCAAGTCATTCAGCATTGCGGCAGCCGCACTCTGCCTCTGCACCCTCAACCCGTTCGCGAACGCCCAAGCGGAGTCGGGCGCAGACGCCGTGTCCATCAACGCGATGTGCCCCATCGGCAAGGAGCCGGTGGTCCCCTCGGCCGGCACCGTCGAATACAAGGGCAAGCAGATCGGACTGTGCTGCCCAGGCTGCGGGAACCAGTTCCTCGCCTGGGACGACGCCCGCAAAGACCAGTTCGTCACGATGGCGGTTGCCCAACGCGAGCCCGCGCAACGCGAGGCCGCGTCGAGTTCACCCGCAACCGGTGCCGGCGTGGCCGGGCCGACGTATCCCTACACGCTGACAGATTGCCCCATCGGTGGGCCGCTCGGCTCGATGGGCGATCCGGTCGTGAAGGTCTACGACAACCGTGAGGTGCGCTTCTGCTGCGCCGGTTGCCTCGGCGAGTTCGAGGGCAACCAGGCGAAGTACTGGGGCGAGATCGACGCCAAGATCGTCGAGCAGCAGCTCATGCACTACCCGATCGAGACCTGCATCGTCACCGGTGACAAGCTCGGCGACGACACGATCAACCATGTCCACAACAACCGGCTTGTGCGTCTCGCGAACGCAGAGGCGGCCGTCGCGTTCAAGGCTGATCCAGCCAAGCATCTCGAAGCCCTCGATAAGAAGATCGTCGAAGTCCAGCTTCCCGACTACCCCATGGACACCTGCCCCGTCGGCGGCCCGCTCGGCTCCATGGGTGAGCCGGTCAACTTTATCTACATGAACCGCCTCGTCCGCTTTTGCTGCGGCGGGTGCGAGGACAAGCTCGTCCACGATCCCGCCAAGTACATGGGAAAGCTCAACGCCGCGTACGCCAATCAGCAGCGTAACGGGTACGCGCTCGATACCTGTGTTGTGAGTGGCGCACCGCTTGGGTCAATGGGCGAGCCCGTCGAGTTGGTCGCGGGCACAGAGCTTGTTCGTTTCTGCTGTGACGGTTGCTTCCCGGAGTTCAAGCAGAACCCGTCTGAGTTTCTCTCGAAGCTGCCCAAGGATTGAGCATGGCCGATCACGACCAACACGACCACGGATCTGATTACGAGAAGGGCAGCCTGACGCTGACCGGTTCGATCGCGATGGGCACCGGCGTCATGATCGGCGCAGGCATCTTCGCCCTCACCGGCCAAGTCGCCGAACTCGCCGGCGGCCTCTTCCCCGTCGCCTTCATCGCCGCGGCTCTGGTCGTCGCGTTCAGTGCGTACTCGTACATCAAGGTGTGCAACGCGTACCCGTCCGCGGGCGGCATCGCGATGATCCTCAAGAAGAGCTACGGGCCGGGTGTTGTCACCGCCGGGTGCTCGCTGCTCATGTACTTCTCGATGGTCATCAACGAGAGTCTGGTCGCCCGCACGTTCGGCACGTACACGATGAGGATCTTCGGTGAGGGCTCGGACTCGTGGCTTGTGCCGGCGCTCGGTGTCGGGCTGATCGTTGCCGCCTTTGTCGTCAATCTGCTCGGCAATCAGGTGATCGGCGGACTGAGCAAGGTCACCGCCATCATCAAGATCGTCGGCATCGCGGTGTTTGCGGGCATCGGCCTGTGGGTGTCGGGACTCTCCTTCGACACGCTGACCGGAGACGGCTCACCCTCCGAGGCCGAGGGAGGCGTCGCGGGTTTCCTCGCGGCCGTCGCACTCTCGATCCTCGCCTACAAGGGCTTCACGACTATCACCAACAGCGGCGACGAGATCAAGGAGCCCAAGAAGAACGTCGGACGCTCGATCATCTTTAGTCTGCTCATCTGCACCGGGCTCTACCTGGTCGTCACGCTCGCGGTCGCCGGCAATCTGTCGGTCGATGAGATCATCGCCGCCCGTGACTCCTCCCTCGCCGAGGCCGCACGCCCCGCAGTCGGACAATGGGGCGAGTGGCTGACCATCGGGCTTGCGATTATCGCGACGATCTCCGGCATCATCGCCAGCATGTTCGCCGTGTCGCGGATGCTCGCGATGCTCACCGATATGGAGCTCGTCCCGCATCGCCATTTCGGCATGCCCGGGCGCATCCAGAAGCACACGCTGGTCTACACCGCTGTCATCGCCCTCGCGCTGACGGTCTTCTTTGACCTCAGCCGCATCGCATCGCTCGGCGCGATCTTCTACATCGTCATGGACATGGCGATCCACTGGGGCGTGTTCAAGCATCTGCGGCGCGAGTTGGGCGCCCGCGGTTGGGTTCTGCTCACGGCACTCGTGCTCGACGCCGTCGTGCTCGGCGCGTTCCTGTACATCAAGCTCGTGAACGACCCTCTGGTCGTCGGTGTCTCCGTCGGCGGCATGGCCCTGATCTTCGGTGCCGAGTGGTGGTTCCTGCGGAAGGAGGCGGCATCCGATGACGCAAGAGACTGAGTCCCGAATCGACCCAGTCTGCGGTATGACGGTCAAACCGGGCAGCGAGGCCGACCGCGCCGAGCACGACGGAGCCGAGTACCTTTTCTGCTCGACGAGCTGTGCCGAGAAGTTCCGCGCTGTCGTGACCTGCTACCTACAAAAGCAAGAGCGGGGAGCACACGACTCGCCGAGATCGACAAGGCGTGGCAGGCGCAAGGACGATTCATTCCGAAGGCAACAGGTCGTTTTCCGAGATCGGACCAGTAATCGAATAGCCCAGAGCATCTATAGCCTCATCCACGAAAGCCGGTGCATCGGGAGCACTGTTCTCGAAGACCACGGTCGCGGAACGATCGGAGTACGACACCGAAGCAGTTTGCACGCCATCGACTTTCCGCAACTTCTCGCTGAGAGTGACGGCACACGCCTCGCAGGTCATTCCCTCGATAGTGTAAAGGACGGTTCGGGTATCCACGCTTTCGCTTGCTGCGGGTCGGTCATCCGGAAGAAGGGCCCCGACATACTTCGGGAACGCCGCGAACGCGACGATGAACACGGTCGAAATCCACAACATGGCCTTGGTGAACCGAAGAGACCTTGGCTTCGCGGTCGTGCACGCCGAGTCCGGCTCACACTGTCCAGCCCGGAAGTACACCGAGTAGTACGAGAAGGCGAGAAGGAGGCCCGCGGCGGTCAGGAAAGGGAGCCGGTAGCGTTCGAACCATGCCGACAGACCGCTTGCCGATGCGCCGAAGACGAGCAGCGAGAGCGGAAGCCAGCAGCACGCCGACGACGCGACAGCCGAGAGCAGAGCCCCGCCGGCTGCAAGAACGCCCGTTCGAGTGGGTGGTGCGGTCGCCGAATGCGATGCCTGACAACAGTCCTTCATGACGCTGTGCCTGTCTCTTGGAGCGCCGCGGCCAGCATCGCACGTGGCGGCAGGCCGTTGCCGCCACGAAAGACGCGGCATCCAAACGAATACGCCTCGCTCGACCGCTGTGCAGGATCGACATCGAGCCCGTTGACCTGGATTGTCGGCGAGCCGTGCATCCGCTCGCGATGGGCCTCGTCCGCGGACGAGATACAAACGAGTTCGGTCGTGACCGTCACCCCGATCTCATCAGCCACCTCTCGGACGAGTTCGACCGCGGGCTTGGCGTTCGGGCATCCCTCGAAGTAGACAACGCGCACATGCATCATGAGATCCTCTCAACTTCGTTTCAGCATGGACGACAGGGCCTTCATTGCCGTGTCGAATCGTTCATCGGCCTCGGCGGCACCACACTGCGTCAGGCACAGCCGCAGTTCGTGTTCGACCACCCGGACGGCTACCCGGTTCATCGCCGCCTTGACCGCAGCGACTTGGGTGAGCAACTCGTCCGCGCAGCGCCTGTCCTCGACCATGCGTTTGACCGACCCGACATGGCCCTCGATCCGGCTGAGGGCGTTGACGAGCGACCGGACCTGTTCATCATCGAGATAGACCTGTTCCGTTGCGCGAGGAGTACTCATACGAAGGAGAATATCCCCCCGGGGGGGATTATTCCAAGCCGGCATCACTCGCTCAGAGATGCTCGTTCTCGTTTGGGTGGGACCTGGTCGCAAATGGCAGGAAGGCTGGTCTCTAAAGACGAATGGTCGTTCGTTCGGAAGGAGTTTGGGGCCGATGATTCGGAGTATTGATTCTCGAATAGACCCGGTCTGCGGCATGACGGTCGCCCCCGGTGACGAGGCTGCTCGCATCGAGCACGACGGAGCCGAGTACCTTTTCTGCTCGACGAGCTGTGCTGAGAAGTTCCGCGCCGATCCGGCCCGATACCTGGAGAAGAAAGACGAGGGTGCGCGCCACAGCGACCACTCCTGCTGCGATCACGAAGCGAAAAGCGACTCAGCAGCACGTCCCGACGGTCCGAAGGACGCCATCTACACCTGCCCAATGCACCCGGAGGTCCGCCAGGTCGGCCCCGGCGACTGTCCGAAGTGCGGCATGGCGCTCGAACCCGTTGACGCGACCGCGGAGCAGGACGATACCGAGCTCCGCGACATGACCCACCGATTCTGGATCGCGACGGTCTTCACGGCGCCGCTTCTGGTCTACGTCATGGGCAACATGCTCTTCGGGCACTTACTCGAATCGTGGATCGGTCCCGCCATCGGTCAATGGGCCGAACTCGCACTGGCGACGCCGGTGGTGCTCTGGTGCGCGTGGCCGTTCTTCGTCCGGGGTGTCCGCTCGATCCGAGCTGTTCAACCGAACATGTGGACACTGATCTCGATCGGCGTCGCGATCGCGTACGCCTTCAGCGTCATCGCAACCATCGCGCCGGGCTTGTTCCCTGAAGCGCTGCGCGGCGATGATGGCCGCGTCGGCGTGTACTTCGAGGCGGCCGCCGTCATCGTCACGCTCGTGCTGCTCGGGCAGGTCATGGAACTCCGTGCCCGCCGTCAGACCGGCGGAGCCATCCGCGAACTCCTCGAACTCGCTCCACCCACGGCTCGCCAGATCTCCGAGGATGGCAGCGAGGAAGATGTGCCCATCGAGGACCTCCGTCCCGACGACCGCGTTCGTGTCCGCCCCGGCGACAAGGTCCCCATCGACGGCAGCGTCGTGGAGGGACATAGCACGGTTGATGAATCCATGCTCACCGGCGAACCGGTCCCCGTGGAAAAGGCCGAAGGCGACGAAGTCACCGGCGGCACCGTCAACAGGACCGGCTCGTTCGTCATGCGTGTCAGCCGAACCGGATCGGAAACGACACTCGCCCAGATCGTGCAGATGGTCGCGGAGGCCCAGCGTTCGCGCGCACCGATCCAGCGCATCGCGGATGCGGTTGCCGCGTGGTTCGTTCCCGCCGTCGTCGTTGTGGCGATCATCGCCTTCGTGGTCTGGCTCCTCGTGGGGCCGTCGCCAGCGTTCAGCTACGCGCTCATTGCTGCGGTCTCCGTCCTCATCATCGCGTGCCCCTGCGCGCTCGGGCTCGCCACGCCCATGTCGATCATGGTCGCCGCGGGCCAAGGGGCCAAGCAGGGCGTGCTCGTCAAGAATGCCGCCGCATTGGAAGCATTCGAGAAGATCGACACCGTCGTCGTGGACAAGACCGGAACGCTCACGGAGGGCAAACCCAAGTTGGTTGTCGCCAAGGTGCAGAGCGGGTTCGATGAGCAGCGCATCCTCGCGCTCATGGCGGCAGCAGAGCGAGGCTCGGAGCATCCACTCGCGGAGGCCATCGTCGCCGGACTCGAAGACCGCACCGACCAACGGTTCGACGCGACCGACTTCGACAGTGTGACCGGCAAGGGCATCGTCGCCACTGTTGACGGTGCGCGCGTCGCCATCGGCTCGCCGGCCCTGATGAACGACGAGGGCGTCGATGTGAGCGGGTTGGCCGACCAGGCCGACGAGCAACGCCGCAAGGGCGGCACCGCGATGTTCGCAGCGATCGACGGGCGGCTCGCGGCCCTACTCGCCGTCGCCGATCCCATCAAGGAGACCACCAAGGGGGCCATCGACGAACTCCACCGCAACGGCCTCACCGTCGTCATGCTGACGGGCGACAACAGGACAACCGCCGAGGCAATCGCCGAGCAACTCGGTATCGACCGGGTCGAA